>Ga0066710_100006401_pt1 | contig 10985 bp, 11 predicted proteins | sample GraSoiAngelo_159_FD_79666 | JGI IMG/M metagenome (GOLD analysis project Ga0066710, IMG submission 79666) | Grasslands soil microbial communities from the Angelo Coastal Reserve, California, USA - 14_1009_16_40cm | ecosystem: Environmental > Terrestrial > Soil > Grasslands | place: USA...
GCCTGGACCGGAACTACAGGCCCGCGCGGATAGGCAACTAATTACGCAGCAGGCGCGGCACGCCGCGCCTGGCTCACCACGATGACTCGATTGCGGATGCTGTGACCGTTTATTCGTGAAATGGCGTCAAGCATCTCCAGATCATGTGCAATCTCCACGTACGCAAACGATGGAGACACACCCGCAATAACATCTCGAACCAGACGAACCGATTGGACGGAGAATCCAAATGATTCAACCCAATGGGATAATTCGGATTCCGAACAGTCGTGAGGGACATTCATCAGAAACAGGGAAGCCATGAGTTACCTCCTGTCTGCCGGACAGTCTAGGCTGGATGCGGAAAAGAGGGAATAGGTAAATGTCCTACGTGGCTAAAGCCCCAGTGCAGAACGGGTTGCGGGGCCAACGAACCCGTCCGGCTTGACCCGGAACGTTGCTGGAACTGGCGGACTTGTGGCTCGCATCGTCACCGATCATTAGAGGCGTTTCCAGTTTCAAGACGCGAGTTTGCTCCGTTTCCGCCGAGACTCGGATCGGTAGGCCCGTCAGAAGCTCCTCATTGATCAGAATACCGCGCACCGTCAGAGGCAGTTCGAGATTCCATTTGGCATCCCGGATCAACCTGGCAAACGAATCCATTCGATAAACCGTCTTGTGCAGCAATTCATTGGCATGCGTCGCGAGCCAATCGCGTCGCGTTTCGACATACCGCGAGACCCATGCCTGTTCTCCAAGCTTTTCAACGTCTCCAAGCGCAGCATTCGTCTTGTTGCGAACCAGATCCCATGACCCGTGAATTCGGCTGTCATATGCGACGGCTGTGCCGAGACCGGTGGAGAGGTGCGCGTTCGGCGCCGAGAGAAGACTCGGCGCCCAATACACACGATCGAAAAACTCGTCCTGCGTGTTGTGCATGACCGGGTCATCGCCTGCATCTTTCAAGAGCTGGCGAAACGAGGCATCCTGATCGAGACTCAGATCCCGGCTGGCCAGCCGGTCCAGGAAAGGGCGCAGCGCACCCGCGGATTCGGCGCCTGGGGTATCGCAGTAGGCCGTAATGAGCAGATGAAGATTCCCGCTGGCAAGAGTGGTTTGCGAGCGGCCGTATGTCAGGTGGCCTGAATCGCCCGCCAGAAGGGTGACTGCTCCGTAGTTTCCCTGCAGTCTTCCGGTCTCGAAAATGTTCACGATCGCCTGTGCAGTCTTCTTCTGAAGGCCGCTGATTTCTGTTTTGGGTTGTGGCCTCATGTTTTACCTCGGGGTGAGCATACACCTCCGGCCTGGTCCGGACCGGAGTGATCCAGGTTTTTCGGGAATTTGCGCGATTGCCGTGCCCTGTAGCTATAATTCCGCTATGGCCCGTGGTTGGGAAAGCAAGGCTGTCGAGGATCAGATCAGCGCCCGGGAAACTGGACTCGAGTCCGCAGCAAAGCCGGTGTTGACGCCGAACGAGCGTGCCCGGATAGCAAAAAAAGAAGGCTTGCTATTGGCACGTGCCCACACGTTGAACGGTCTCGAATCCGCTCGTGATGAGCGATATCGCCAGCAACTGGAACGCGCTCTGGCCCACCTCGACTCGCAATTGTCAGAACTATAGCGGCGGTCTATGACCGCCGGCGCTCATACAGCGCCGCTACAGTGTGCTACTAGAACCCATACATGTGTTCGTCCGGATGAATGACGGTTTCCTGCCAATCCAGCAGGGCGGCCGCGGCTTCGAGGGTTTCCGCCTGACCGTCGCTCACCATTGTTTCCAGCACTGCCCGTTGTTCCGGCGAAAGATTGTTCTGCGCCAATGCCTGCGCCCAGCTTTTGATTCCCTCGCTCATCGCGCCTCCTGAAGAGCCAGCCTGATGCCGAGACCGACAAAGAGCAGACCCGTAACCCGCCGTACGGCACGAAAGATTCCTGAGCGTCCACGTATGGTTTTCGAGACGCCCGACGCAACGGTCGCCAGGATAAGGCACCACAAGGTTCCGGTAAAGATGAATACGCAGCCGAGAAACAGGAATGGAAGTGGACTGGACGCCTGGGACGGAGCCACGAACTGCGGCAGAAATGCCATGAAGAACATCGCAACTTTGGGATTGAGAACGTTGGTCATCAAACCTTGCCGGTAAATCGTCCACAGATCCGCGTGCGGTACCTCGCCGATATCGCCGGGCTCTTCGGAGTCCTTGCTCAGGAGCAACTGCGCTCCGAGATAGATGAGATACAGAGCGCCCGCCCATTTCACCACATTAAAAGCAAACGCGGAGGCAACCAGAATCGCCGAAAGCCCAAAGGCCGCGGCCGTCGTGTGAACGAGGCATCCCGTGCTGATTCCAAGCGCAGAAAGAAGGCCGGCTCGCCGCCCCTGCGCAATGCTTCGTCCGATAATGTACATCGTGTCGGGCCCGGGCATCAGATTGAGCGTGATCCCCGCGAGCAGGAAGATTACAAAGTCATGCGTTCCGAACATGGTTCTCCATCAGGATAATTTAATCAGGGCTCGACGAGTTTACGATTGTGCGCTGCCAACCTCAATTAATGTTAGCTCTGGAGGGGCCCAGAATCTAACGGGCGGGGTGTGGCGGCCTTCCATCCCAATACCGCGGTTCACGTAGAGCCAGGTATCCCGCTCCCGAAACAGACCGGACTCATAAGTCTTTCCGTACTTGGATAACGTCATCAATGCCCCGTAAATCGGTAGTGCGACCTGGCCCCCGTGCGTGTGCCCGGCGAGGTACAAATCCACCTCGCGCTCGGCGACTTCTTTAATCAGGTCGGGGTAGTGATAGAGAAAGATCTTCAAGGCATCGGGCGGAATTCCTGTCAGCGCTCGGTCCAGGCTGTTTCTGTTATTGGCGGCCAGGCCGGCGATCCAGATCTGCAGACCTCTGATTTCGACTTTTACAGACGTGGCGTTCAGTTCATGGGCGCCGGTTCCGGCAAAGAGTGGGAACTCCCTCGAGAACCCCGTGTCCCAGTTTCCCTTCACGACGAAGGTGGGGGCAATCGCGGCGAGTTCAGTCAGGCAGTTTTGGAATACGGGCAAGCCTTCTCGTGAGTTGATGGCATCGCCGGTGAAAACGATGATGTCGGGATGTTCGGCTGCGATGGCCAGTGGTAAGCGCTGTTCCAGGCGAGGCTGTGGATCGCTGTGAGTGTCGGAGATCTGAGCGATTCTGAGTGCGCCAAAATCTTTGGGAATTTTCGAACTGGTGATCTTCACACGGGAAACTGTCAAGCGGTACGGCTCGATGAAGTATCCATACGCGAAGCACAGAAGCCCAATGCCTGCGAGTGCCAGGACAAGTCGATCAGGCCATCTCGAGATCGGCCGTTTCCGCACGAACCGCTTGAAAAGAACGCGACCAGCGAGGGTGTAAGTCGTCACGACGACGGCGAGAAAAACCAGGACGCCAATCTGTTCGGTGAAGGTCATACGGAGGAGCGCATGAGTTCGGATGAGAACTGAGAATTGATTAGTGAATAGTGATTAATGCGCTTGGTAGATGGGAAATCGGATGATTTGGTCAAGCGCATTAATCACTATTCACTAATCAATCCTCAATTTTCATCCGAAACAGCATCAGTATCCCAGCCGAAGCATCCCCTCCTTCGTTCCATTCACCGAGCCTTGTGTGAGCCATTCGAGCGATGCACGGAACAATATCAGATGGTTCTTTTCCCACATTGCGTTGTGGGAAGAGCATCCGAGATCGATGAATACCTTCTGGCGCGCGCCAAGATCGGTGAACAGATCTCGTACACGCTCGGGAGGGACCTGTTTATCGTGAACGCCCGTAACCATCAGTGTTGGGATCTGCGTTTTCCCCACCATCGCTGTGGTCCAGCCCCAGTTCGTCACCTGGGGCGCGCGTCGTACGCCGCTGCCCCACGTGGCGCCGACAGGATCGGATTCGAGCATTTGCGACCAGACGGACTCCAGGGCTTCCGGCTCATATTGCGCGGGACAACCCACTTGCCGGTCCCAGTTCGCGATGAATTCGTCGCGCGATTGCGTGTTCATGGTTGCGCCTTCGGCCGGAAGCGTGGCGGGCGGCGTGGCGGCAGTCATCCGGTTGTATGCGGGCGCCAGCAGTACCAGCTTCTGAACCTTGTCCGGATGCTGCGCGGCATAGCCTCCGGCGCGTGGCCCGCCGAGCGACCACGAAATCAGACTTACGCGGTCTACATGGCGCAAAGCCCGTACATAATCGACCGCGGCGCCGATGTCGTCCCAGTCGGACGCGATCGTCGTCATCTGCCGCGGATAGCTCGGAGCGCACGGTGCAGGGATGAGGCTCGGAATGAAGCCCGCCTGCTGCTCCCTGGTGAGATTACAGGGATCGTTCATCGCGGGAGGCCGTGTGGAGCGGCCGTAACCCGTAGCGTCCATCGAGAACACGTCGAAACCCGCACGAGCCAGATATCCCATCCAGCTGTAATCCCGCGCTGGGACGTCGAACGCCACTTCCGCCGGCGTGCCCGCACCATGTACGAAAAGAACTACTCGATCCGTGAAAGTCGAGCTCCTCAAAACCGTTCCGGCCTTTGCTTTCTCTCTGACATAGATCTGCGTCGGCTGGCCGGCGATGGAAGGTACAGTGGACTTCACACGAACAAAGTGGTCGATCGTGAGCAATTGCTCGCTGTCTTCTCCCAGCGAGATCCCGATACTGCAGAACACCATCAGTGCGACAAACTTCACAATTTGGTTTCGTTTCATGTGGACTCCTGCTCAGTCCGCTTCATTGACGTCTGACTGGTTGCCCGTTTGTGTGGACTGGAGCGATGATCCGAACCTTCTCCAGATCGATTGAGTACTCGCCCAGATCCGTCTTCCCTGATAACTTCATGCGGCCCTTGGAAACGAGAGTCGCAGATATTTTCGCTCCACTTCTAGGGACGACTTCGACCTTTAACCTCGGTGCTGTTCCTGATTCATCCTTGCCCGTAATTGTCAGGGTCTCGATGTTCGTCCACATTGCCACCACAACGGCTTCTCCCTGTTGGACCCGAATCCCCTCTGTCTCCCTGTCATTGGTGAACGCGCCGTAATCGACGAAAACCTCATGCAGCAGAACAACGCTGTTGCCGACGTCGGTGACCCTGAGGTCCGTCGCAAATGCCGGCGCCGCCAACAAACAGAATGCGAGAAGCACAATGCTGCCGGCCCAATTCCAATTGAGATGCATGGTCCTCCGAAATCTCCCTCGGTGCACAAGTGTACGCCAGTTTACATTCCCTTCAGTGTTTCTTCCAGGCGCTGAGTGGCTTCTTCGTAGGCTGCGCCGGCCGGGAATTCGAGCGCCTTGCCGATCGAAACATGAACTGGCCCGCGGCGGGGCCAGGAGTCGTGGATCGAATAGATTTCGTAAAGGCCGGAGAGCCGGATTGGCACGATAGGAACTCGAAGCCGCACAGCCATCATTCCGACACCGGGCCGGAACGTCTTGATCTGTCCATCGGGCGTTCGCAGTCCTTCCGGAAAAACAACAGGGCAGTAGCCGCGGCTGACGAGATCGCCCGTGTATCTAAGCGCGCGTCGAGTTCCGGACATTTGTTGCGGCAGTGGATACGCGTTGTAAACAGCACAGGCCAGGAAATAAGAAGCGGTTGCCAGAGCGACCTCCTTCCATGAGTATCGGCGCGGCTCGAAATAAGCCCGGAAATGGTCCTGCATCATTGCGGGAGCGAGACGCTGGCGCCAGCGGTAGGGCAGCGCTGTAAAGATCGCCGGCGCATCAAGGAAGCTGGTGTGGTTTGCGGCAAAGATCACGGGTGGCTGCAGAGATTCGAGATTTTTGAGACCGGTAACGGTCAGCGGTAGTGTGATTCGAAAGAGCGGCAGTCCTATGGCGTGCTGGAGGGCCGTGCGGAACCAGCGCACGGGAACCGATCGAGCCCACTCCGAGAGCGGCGCTTCGGGTTCGGGCGCGGCAGACTGCGGTTGAGAAAGCCATTCTTGAAGCTCGTGAGTGGATGTGAGTTTGGAGAATGCCTCTTCATCCAGATCGACCTGATAACGGTCTTCCAGTTGGGAAAGCAGCTCTACACGCTCCAGAGAAGACATAGCGCTCAGGTCCACCTGGCGCTGGCGCTCCTCCATACGTGGTTCGCTGCCGAGCTGCCGCGCAACCTCCTGCCGTTTGACTTTGAGAGTGGAAGGCGTCCGCGGAAAATCGTCGGCCGGCCAGATCGACCATTCCCGAATTCGCTGATGCGCTTCAAGCCGTTCATTGGCACGGCGAACAAGGGTTGCGGGGTCGGCCGTTGGATCCTTCAGGATCAGGGCGGCATGAACCCGGTCGCCGACACCGACGACGGCGCTGTCGCGAATCTCTCCAAACTCGCGAAGCACGGCTTCCACGTCATCGGGATGCACGTTCAGACCTTCGGGAGTGACGATCACGTCTTTCTTGCGGCCGCGGTAGTAAAGACGGCCCTCGGCATCGATCTCGCCGAGATCGCCGGTGCGAAGCCAACCACCGTCGGTGGTTGTGACGCTTTCGCCGCGGACCAGGATTTCTCCATCAGCAGAGATCACGACGTCCTGGCCGGGCACGACTTTTCCAAGGGAACCGCGCCGCGAGTTGAAAGGATGATTAACGGCGACAACGGGACTGGCTTCAGTGAGGCCGTAGCCCTGGATGACAAGGTAGCCGAGCCGTGACCAGAAATCTTCGATGTCCGGGTTGAGGCGAGCGCCGCCGGAGACGAAAGCCCAGAATTTCCAGCCGAAGCGAGAGTGGATGTCGCGATGACGAAACCAACGGGTCAGCCAGTGACCCTCACGGGGCCGGGTACGGAGATGGAGGCGCTGGATCTCGTTCGTCAAATTTTCCAGAATGCGGGGGACGCAGACGATCACTGTGATGCGGTTGTCATGGACCATTTGGATGATACGGCCGGGATGAGTTTCTGATGTGAACGCGGCGGCGCCGCCGAGAAGAAGTGGAATAAAGATTCCCTGCGACTGGCCGAACATATGGCTCAAGGGGAGAAGATCCAGAATGCGAACCGGCTGAAATGGGCGGGCCCACTTTTTGTACTTCGAGATCTCGGCCTGGAATGGCCGGAGATTGGCGCAGATGTTTCGATGACGATGAACCACACCCTTCGGCTCACCGGTCGTGCCTGAGGTGTAGACGATTTCGACAATGTCGTCCGGTGAAACCACGGAAGGCTCAAAGCCCGTGGCAGATGGCAGGTTCGAGGTCGTGTCGAGAAATGCATTGTCGATGACCAGCGTTGGTTTCGATTCTGCCTTGATACGGCTGACGAGATCCGGAGAAAACCGGTAGTCAACCGGCACCACCTGAATCCCTCGTGCTATGCATGCCCAGAAAGTTGCGACCCATTCGAAGCGATTTTCCGCCCAGATCAGCACCCGCTCGTCTTTGCCGATTCCACGCCGATCGAAGTCGGCAACGATCGTGCTGATTGCACTATACAGATCGCTGTAGGTCGCGACCCATGTACGCAAGCCGTTGGTCCATCGGACGGCTTCGCGGCCTCCCAGCCTTGAGATTTCCTGAAGGAGTCCGGTGAGGGTCTGCATCCTTATCTATAAGGTCTGCTCATGTTACGTGCTGAAAGCCGTCTATTTTAAGGGAGGCTCTTTTATGCGCTCGAAAACTGCCAGAACCCCAATGATTGTAGCGCTCATTCTAGCGCTTGTCGTTGCGGCGTATGCGGATAGCCGCACACAGCTCAAGCCGGGGTGGAATCTCTTTTCCACCCAGCAGGACGTCGAAATGGGACGAGAGGTGTCGAAGCAGGCTGAAAGCCAGCTTTCGATACTCAATGACCGCCAGGCCACCGCTTACATTGATTCATTAGGGCGCTCGCTGGCCGCACACGCCCCGGGTGAAAAGTATCCGTACCAATTCAAGATCGTGAATGACAAGGCGATCAATGCATTCGCGCTTCCAGGCGGATTCGTTTATATCAATCGCGGAGCTATTGAAGCCGCAGACAACGAGGGGCAGATTGCCGGCGTGATGGCACACGAAATCGGTCACGTCGTGCTTCGGCACGGGACAAATCAGACGTCGAAGGCTTACATCGCCCAGGCGCCGCTTGCGATTCTGGGCGGAGTTCTCGGCAGTAACTCCGTGGGATCCGTACTCGCTCAGCTCGGGGTCGGTTTTGCCACGAACTCGCTTCTTCTGAAGTACTCGCGTGATGCCGAGCGTCAGGCGGACCTGATGGGCACGCAGATTCTCCACGACAGCGGCTACGATCCGAGAGCCATGGTGGACTTTTTCGAAAAGATCCAGGCCGAGAGCAAGGGGCGTGCGAGTGAATTCTTCAGCGATCACCCGAATCCGGAAAACCGAATCGGCTACGTACAGCAGGAAATCGTAAAGCTGGGAGGGGCGCCGCAGTCAGCGCGCAACGATTCGCCGGGTTTCCATGACCTGAAAAGCAGGTTGACGGGAATGGCGGCTCCCACGACGAGATCTGCGTCCGGCAGCAATCGTCCGAGCGATACCCGCAACGGCAACGGCAGGCCCAGTGCGCCGTCGAGCCGCACGGCGGTCTACAGCGGTCAGGACATGCAGCTCAGGTATCCCGACAACTGGCGTCAATACGGCGAAGGAAGCGCCCTAACGCTTGCTCCGGACGGAGGCATCGTCAACAATTCGCTGGCATACGGAATGATGGTCTCACCGTTTGAGCCGCACTACGACCGCTCGGGGCAAATCTCTTTGGAGGAAGCCACGGATCAGTTGATCGATAATATGCGTCGATCGAATCCCAATATGAGGATCACGCGGAGCCACGAGAGCATTCGAGTGAACGGCCAGAGTGCTCTCTCCACGGAGCTTTCGAATGAATCGCCGGCAGGAGGCCGCGAGACCGACTGGGTTGTGACAGTTCTGCGGCCTGACGGAACGCTCTACTACTTCGTGGGCGTCGCGCCGAGCAACGAGTTCAGCCGGTATAACACCACCTTTGAAGATATCCTCGATAGCGTAAGGTTCCGGTAAAACCAGGGAAGCCAGAAGCCAAGAAGCCAGAAGCCAGAATAGGGATTCAGCCATTCTGGCTTCTGGCTTCTTGGCTTCTGGCTTCCTTTGTGTTAATAATCCCCGCACAAAGTAAACCCGCAACATGCTCCGGAGGTTTTTATGGAATGGAAAGATCTGGAGAGGATGACCGTTCTTAAATTGCGCGAGGAAGCTCTGAAGTTTCCGCAAATCGAGGGCGTTCACGGCAAGCACAAAGAACAATTGATGGACGAGCTGGCGCAAATTCTGGGCATCGAAAAACCGCACGCGCACTTTGCAGCAACGGTCGTCCACACGAAGGCCGACCTGAAGAATAAGATTCACGACTTGCAAAGCGAGCGGGACAAGCTGCTCGAGGCGCACGATCACAAGAAGCTGCACGAGGTGCGCCGCCAGATTCATGAGCTGAAACACACGATCCGGAAAATCGAGGCCAAAGCGGCCCACGGATAGACCTTTTGCGGCTGGACCTGGCTTGAATCGAGAAAGCGATCTCGTCAATCCGCGCTGTAGGTGACTTCCACGCGCCGAATCATGAAGCTCGTGACGGCAAGGATCATGGCGGTGAGGAGGAGCAGGCCTGGCACGGAATACCAGGCTGACGTCGGAGCGGTGATGACCGCCAGCGGTCCCCTCGAGACACTCACGGGACAGATCGATTGCAGATAGTGCACGATACTGAATTTCTGCAGAAACGCCGGCAGGAAGAAGTTGAGCCACTCCCAGCCCAGAAGCAGCATCGCAGGCCCTTTGGGATTCTTGAAAAGAAGGGCCGTCAGCATAAACACTGCGCCATAGCCAAGGCACGCCAGCATTACGACAACAATGTATTGCGCCAGATGCTGAAGGCCTTGATCTCCCCAACCTGTCGACGCGAACGCGAGCAGATACGTCGCCACCGTGCTTCCTCCAAACACAGCGGTGCCGGCGATGAGACCCGCCAGGAATTTCCCGGCCGCAAGGACCTCCCTCCGCACAGGCGCGAGCAGATAATAGTGCAGCGTTTTTTCGAGGATCTCGCCGCGGAAGAGCTGCGTGAAAATTTGGAAACACCCGAAGAAAATCGCAAAACGCAAAAGATAGAACTGAAAAAAAGTAGCGTAGACAGTTTCGAGAAGCTGCCGCCTGTTGAAGAAAGACATACGTACGCCGAAAAGAAGGATCGGCGCCAGGCCCAGCAAATAAACACCAAGCCACCGTCGTGCGAAGACGTACTTTTCAGCTCGAGCCGGATGATCGAGTCGATCTGGCGGGACCACAGTTGGAAGTTCAAGTTGTTCCTCCATTCGAACCGATGAGGTACTGATAGACCGAATGCACATTCTCATCGGCGGGTGCTATCGCCTCGACGGAGAGTTGGTTTTCAAGCACGATCCGGTTCAGGAGCAAGTAAAACTGATCGGCGTTACGAGTGCTGACCAGCAGGCCCTGGCCGTCCTGATGGATCTTCACTTCCACGACGTGGTCCTGCTGAAAGACGCGTGATGCAATAACAGAAGGCTGGTCACAGCGAATGAAGATCTGCATCGGGTGGTCTTCCATCTCGCTGCGGACGCCTTGAATGTCACCCTCGGCAACGACATAACCATTGCTGAGGATGACCACCTTGTCCGAGATCATGTCCACTTCATGCAGGATGTGGCTCGAGATGATGATGTAGAAACCATCGGCGGCAAGCTGTTCGAACAACGCGATGACTTCCGCTCTCGCCATTGGATCGAGTCCATTGAGCGGCTCGTCCAGGACCAGCACCCGCGGCTGATGACAGATCGCCAACGCCAGCTTGATGCGTTGCCGCATGCCCTTGCTGTAGCCGGCGACGCGGCGCTTTGCCGCATCCCGCATGTTCACGCGGTCGATTGCTTTCCAGGTGAGTTCTTCTGCATCAGCGGCGCTATAGCCGTGGACACCAAGCATGGAGTGGATCAGGTCGTATCCGCTGAGACCTTTGGGAAACGCGTCGAACTGCGAGCAGTA
>Ga0066710_100006403_pt1 | contig 10984 bp, 13 predicted proteins | sample GraSoiAngelo_159_FD_79666 | JGI IMG/M metagenome (GOLD analysis project Ga0066710, IMG submission 79666) | Grasslands soil microbial communities from the Angelo Coastal Reserve, California, USA - 14_1009_16_40cm | ecosystem: Environmental > Terrestrial > Soil > Grasslands | place: USA...
GAAGACCGGCATGTGGTGCCCGTGCTGCTCGAGCGCCGCCACCGGCACCACCACCGGGATGTCTCGCGACAGGTTGCCGATCTCCGGCCAGGTCATCTCCTGCAGCAGCATCGTGCGCCTCCTCACGTCGATTCCGAGCCCGAGCGCCAGGATCCTACCATCCGGTGCGCGACACGTGGCCGTGAGTTAGAGTAACGGCCACTCGCTGAAGGAGGGAACCGCCATGCCGTTCTACGAGAGAGGCCCTGTCCGCATCCACTACGAAGAGGTCGGTGCCGGCGTCCCGCTGCTGCTCATCCCGGGCGGCGGGCTCAACTCATCGTTCCAATCCTGGGAGACGGCCTCGCCGTTCAAGCCGATGGAACGGTACAGGGACGACTTCCGCTGCATCTGCGCCGACCTGCGCAACGCCAACCCCGGCCAGTCGAGCGGCCCGCTGGAGATCGACCGGCCCTGGGACGCCTACACCGACGACCAGCTCGGGCTGATGGACCACCTGGGTATCCGGGAGTTCCTGGTCATGGGCTTCTGCATCGGCGGGCCGATGATCCACAACCTCATCCGGCGGGCTCCGGAGCGCGTCGTCGCGGCCGCGATGATGCAACCCAGCGGGTTCAGGCCCGAGTTGCCCGACCTGTTCTACCAGAACAACATCAAGGGCTGGGGGCCGGGGCTGTGCGCGAAGCGCCCGGATGTCACGATGGACATGGTGCACGACTTCCTCACCAGCATGTACACGAAGCGCGCCGACTTCGTGTTCACCGTGTCGCGCGATTTCGTGCGCTCCATCAAGACGCCACTGCTGATCGCGCCTGACGACGTGCCCGCCCACCCGTACAAGGTCGCCATGGAGGTGGCCAGCCTCGCGCAGAAGACCGAGGTCACCATCTATCCCTGGAAGGACTCGCCGGAGCACATCGACGAAGTCGTGGAGCACGCGCGGCGCTTCCTCAAGGCCCACGTCCCCGCCACCGCCTAGGAATTCCAGCACGCGCGGGCCGCGTGGCGTCGGCGCGGCCCGCGCTTCGTGGCCGATGACGACGTCCGAAAACGGCTAGCCCGCGACAATCCTCCGGGCGAGTATCTCCGCATGGATCTCGAATCCGTGCGCATGGCACAACCACCTGCCTGATCTCCGAATCCTGACGGGTGCGCCCGCCCATCCATCTGGCGGGACGGAACGATGGACCGTGGTCGGCGTGTCGACCGCCGTCAACGCGCTCGCGTGGGGGGCGCGATCCACGTTCGCGCTCTTCTATGTCGCGATGCTCGAGGAGTTCGCGTGGGGGCGCGGGCCGACGGCGCTCGGATACTCGCTGAGCTGGTTGGGCTTCGTCGTCTTCGCGCCGGCGGCCGGCTGGCTGTCCGACCGCTGGAGAACGCGGACGGTCGTGGCGGGCGGCGGTGTGATCCTCGGTGTGGCCCTGGCGCTCACGGGCCAGGTGACGTCGCTCGCGCAGTACTACCTGTGCTTCGGCGTGCTCGGCGCGGCGGGGATGGCCGGCATGCTGATTCCATCGACGACGATCGTGACGCGGTGGTTCGTGCGGTGGCGCGGCACGGCGATGGGCGTGCTGAGCACCGGTGGACCGGGAAGCGCGGTGGTCTTCTATCCTCTGAACGCGTGGCTCATCGCCATCCTGGGCTGGCGCATGGCGCTGGTCGCCTTCGGGGGCATCGTTGCGGCCGCGACCGTCTCGCTGACGCTCCTCTACCGAGAGCCGCCGGCCGGCGAGAATCGCCGACCCTCCAGGGGCACGCGCGTCACCGGTGAGGCGTGGACGCTTGGACGAGCGCTACGGAGCGTGCGGCTCTGGGCGGCGTTCGCGATGACCGCGCTCGGAGTGATCGGCTTTCAGATCATGGCCACACACCAGGTCGCTCACGCGGTGGACCGCGGCTTTCCGCAGCCCACCGTGGTCTGGCTCTTCGCCTTCGGCGCCGGGTGCATGATGGCGGGAAATCTTCTCGGCGGCTGGCTCTCGGATCGTGTCGGCCGCGGATGGGTCTTCGTGCTCGGTACGGTCGTCGCGATCCTCGGGATCGGGTGTCTCGCCCTGATGCGAGGCCCGCAGGACCTCGTCCTCCTCCTGCTCTACACGGTGTCCGGATTCGGCTTTGGCATGCGAATCGCGCAGCTCTCCACGATTCCTGCCGACGTCTTTGCCGGACCGCACCTGGGCGCGATCCTCGGGGTGGTCCAGGCCGGTGGCGGCCTGGGCGGCGCGATCGGTCCGTTTCTCGGCGGCTGGCTCTTCGACGTCACCGGGAGCTACCGGCTGGCCTTCACGGCCGCCTGTGTCGCGGTCGCGGGCTCGGCCGTCGCGGCGTGGTTCGCGGCACGGCCCGTGGCCCGCGCGCCGGACGCGCAGCCGTGACGAGCCCGCGCTCAGATCAGGCGGTGACGCGCCCGTTCTGTTTGAGCCGCTCGCGGACGCTGTCCTTGAAGCGGATGGCCTTGGCGGGATCGCTGAGCTCGCCGGCCAGGTGATCGATCGCCGCGGTCAGCGTCGTGGGGCCCTTGCCCTGGCGAATACGCGCGACCATCTCGTCGCAGACCATCGCGGCCATCGGCCCAAGATATTCGGTCAACTCCGCCTCGATGATCCCCCGGGACTGCTGAAGATGGGTCAGAAGTGCCGTGATCGCGGCGCCGACGCTCGACGTCGGGTCCTCTCCGCTCAGCATGGCCAGGAGCTCGGATGTCGTCGGCAGTGACTGCGGCTTCCCAGCGTCGATCGCGCCCTCGGAATACGTCAGCCGACCGCCGCTGATCTCCTTGATCGGTGCCATCGCCGCCATCCCGGCCTGACCGCGGGCGACCACGTGCGTGATTGCGCCGCGCTGGATCACGATGCGCACGGCATGGTTCTCGGATGTCGCGATGAAGATCGTGCCGGTGCGCGCCTCCAGACACAGACGCCGCACCTCCTGGATCAACGCGTCGTAGTTCAGGATGCCGTCACGCGGCATCAACCGTCACGACGCCCGATGGCGGCCGCCGCGGCCTGCTCCCGCGGTGTCAATCCCCGGGGATCACCGACCACGAGGCGGCGCATGGCCAGCTCCACGCTCATCTTGAGGCGGTCAATCGCCCGGGCGAGTCCCCCGATCTCGTCGGAGCGTTCGACCTCGTGAATCTGGTCGCCCAGCTGGCCGCGGCTGATGGCGTCGGCAATCTCGGTCAGGTTGCGGATGGGGTGCGTGAGCCGTGGTGCCAGCACACTGGCGAGCAGTCCGACGAAGACGACGCTGCCCACGAGCAGGATCAGCGCCTTGCGGTTGGCGTCGTCGATGGGGGCGTAGGCCTCGGCGTAGTCTTGCTGGGTCACGAACGTCCAGCCCTGATCGGTCTTCTGCGCGTATGCGACCACCGTCTTGCCGCCCTCCTCGAAGACGACCTTCTTCTTCGACTCGGAGCCAACGGCGATGACGGCGGGGTGCTGGGCGAGGCTGCCGCGGGCCTTGGGATGCGCGATGACGGCGCCCCTCTCGTCCACCAGGAAGGCGAAGCCCGTCGCGCCGATGTGGACGTTGGCGATCGTCCTGGTGAGCTCGTCGATGTGCATGCCGATGGACAGAACGCCGATGACGCCGCCCAGAGGGTTGCGTATCGGCGTGGCGAGGTTGAACGCCGGCTGACCCGTGGTGCGGCTGATCAAGACCTGCCAGCCCAGCGGCGCGCCCGCCGCCGGCTGTTGGAACCATTTGCGGTCGTTATAGTCCTTGGGCGCTTCTTGATCGTTGCGCGTGACGTTCATCCCGTTGGGCGCGACGGTGTGCGCAAGGAAGATCCAGGGGTAGGTGCGCGCGATGCTCTCGAGGACGGGCCGCTGCCGCTTGGGATCCATGGAGGCAATGTCGCCCAGGGCGGCGTTCTGACCGAGGAGCCGCGCGTGCGTGTCGACCCAGGCGTTGACGTGGGTCACGGCGTTGTTGGCGACGCCGCTCAGGCGGTCGTCGATATCCTTTGACAACCGGTCCATGGTCGCCTGGTAGCCCAGATACCAGATGACGGCGAGCGGAATGACGGTCACGAAGACCATCGTCACGAACACCTTCGGAAGGATGCCCACGCGCATGCGGAGCGTCACCGGCTGCCTCCTTGCGTGAATGTCACCGATTCGTTCGGTGTCAGACTGGGTGACTCGGGAGCAATTTGTGCGCCAGATGGGTCGACGGCGGCGGGCCCGGAAAGCGCCGAAAAGCCAAGGCGTGTCCGGACGTTGGCGCAGGAACGTCGTCACGCCTGGCTTCGCGGCCGACATGGCACGCCAAGCTGGCAACGAGTGATCAATTGGAGTTCACGCCGCCTTGACTCTCGTCTCCAGTATGGTGGATATTGTGTCCATCATGAAGGACACGGCCGCGGAGCTGAACGGGCGCATCGCGGAGCGCGTGCGCGAGCTGCGCGCCGCGCGCGGCCTGTCGCTCGACGCGCTGGCCACCAAGAGCGGCGTGAGTCGCTCGATGATCTCGCTCATCGAGCGTGGGGAAACCAGCCCGACCGCGGTGGTCCTGGAGAAGCTCGCGGCGGGGCTCGGCGTGATGCTGGCCTCCCTCTTCGATTCGCCGGCCGCCGCGGCGCCGGCTCCCCGCGGCCCGGTGGCGCGGCGCGACGACCAGCCGCAGTGGCAAGACCCGGCCTCGGGCTACCGGCGGCGCAACGTCTCGCCGCCGGGGGTGCCGCAGCCGATGCAGATCGTGGAGGTGTGCTTCCCGCCCGGGGGACGGGTGGCGTTCGAGACCGGCGGGCGCGACGTGCGCGTCCACCAGCAGGTGTGGGTGCTGGAAGGCGCCATCGACGTCACGCTGGGCGCGGAGCGCCACCGGCTGCGCGAAGGCGACTGCCTGGCGATGCAGCTCGATCGCCCGACGATGTTCCACAATCCCACGCGAAAGCCCACGCGCTATGCCGTGGTGATCGCGTCCGAGACCTCCTCGCGGCGATGAGCGCGGACACCTGGTCCGTTCGACGCGTGCACGCGCTGGACGATGCGCAGATCGACCAGCTCGCCGACGTGTTGATCGATTGCGTCGAGGGCGGGGCGTCGGTGAGCTTCATGCACCCGCTGTCGCGCGCGCGGGCCGTGGCGTTCTGGCGTCGCGTGGCGCAGGGAGCGGCCGCGGGCGAGCGCGCACTGCTGGTCGCGGCCGACGCGCGAGGCGTGTGCGGCACCGTGCAGCTCGTGCTCGAGCAGCCGGAGAACCAGCCGCACCGTGCCGAGCTGTCGAAGATGCTGGTGCATCGCCGGGCCCGCCGGCAGGGGCTGGGGGCGGCGCTGATGCGCGCCGCCGAGGCCACCGCGCGCGACTGCGGCAAGACGCTGCTGGTCCTCGACACCGCCAACCCCGAGGCGGAGCGCCTGTACGGGCGCCTGGGCTGGGTGCGGGTGGGCGTGATCCCGGGCTTTGCCTTGCTGCCGCACGGCGGGCTCTGCGGCACGACGCTGTACTACCGGAATCTGGATCGGTAGTCGCGGAGGGCGAATCCGAAGAGCATGGCCGCTCACCGCCTCGGGCAGTGAGCGGCCGTCAACGACAACGCGTCAGCTGCTCTTGGCCTTCAGGAGTTGCTCGGCGCACGCGTTCGCCAGGCCGGAGTTCGGCGTCTTGTCGCCGACCGGCGTGGCCCAGCCGCCCGCCTCGACGAATTCCCGCTGCTTCCAGGAATCGATCGTCTGCAGCTCCTTCAGCTTGTTGGCGGCCTGCGGCTGCTGCATGAACTTCGACACGCAGGACGGCGTGAGCGCGGTGACCACGGCCGAGTCGGCGCGCGTGGCGGCCGCCCGCTCCGCGGTGGCTCCGAGCACCCATCCCATCCATCCAAAACCGACGATCATCGTCGCCACCGAACCGAGCACTGCGCCCCACGCCGCCGGCTTGATCCACGGTGCTGTCAGCTGCATACGGGAACCTCCTTGTTCCGGGGAAGGTCAGTCTCCCCCGGTGCCACGTCGATCAGCGGCGCGCGGGCCAGGCCGGACGCGGCCGATCGCGATCGGTGTTCTGCTGAAGACGCTCGCTCCCGGCCGCCACGGCCTGCGCGATCGTCGCGAAGGTCGCCTGCGATTCCTCGACCGTTTCGCCGCTGTACCCCACGATGCGCCATCGCCATTCCACCCCGGCCCGCGTCGAGAAGGCCAGGACGTTCATGGTGTGCTCCTTGGCGCCGGCGCCATCGGCGCCCCCTGGATGGTGACCAGACGCACCGCCGCCAGCAGCCAGATGACCGGCCACGAGGGATCGAACTCCGAGCGCCGCGCGCTGAACTTGGCCGAGCGCGGATGCGCGTGGTGGTTGTTGTGGAGGCTCTCGCCGCCGGTGATCCAGGCCAGCACGCGCGAGTTGAACGCCGTGTTGTCGAAGTTCTTGCCGCCGCGCCGGTGACCGACGGCGTTGATGAGCGGGGCCAGCACGAACACGTAGAGCACGGCATGGGTGAGGCCGGCGATGAGACCGGGCCAGAACCCGATGAGGGCGCACAGCATGCCGAGCCCGATGACGAGGCCGAGCACGCCGTGGGAGAAGATCGCGCGGTCCAGACGATCGGGCCGGACGTCGGGGGCGAACGTCTCCAGCGTCTGGGGGTTGCGCGCCTCGCGCGCGTAGTACACGACGTTGAAGAGCTGGACCTTCCAGAAGCCGAGCATGCGCGGACTGTGGGGGTCGCCTTCGCGATCGGTGAAGGTGTGGTGCTTGCGATGCACCGCCACCCACTCCTGCCGGGATTGGCCGGTCGTCAGCCACAGGACGACCCGGAACCCGAGCTCGGCCAGCGGGTGCACGTGCAGCGAGCGGTGGGCCAGGGCGCGGTGCAGGTAGATTGACGTCGCCAGGACCGCGACCTCGGTGAGCGCGATGGCGACCACGGGAACAACCCAGACAGGGTTCATGCTGCGGACTCCTTCATGGTGATCTCCGCCGCGGCGCCACCATCCGGCCCCGTCGGGCCTTGACGGTGACGGGCTGGCGTCGCGCCTCACTCCGGATGCGCCGGATCGTCTCGGCCTGCCGGCTGATGTTGGCGAAGAGCCCATTATCGCCCGGCCGCTTCAGCCCCTCTTCGATGAGCGCACGGAACACGATCTGCAGGCTCACCGGCAGCCGGATGGACGTCGTCGCCCGGCCGGCCAGGCTGCGGGCGCGGTCGGCGAGATCTCTCGGCAGCACGATGAGCACGCGCGTCTCGTTCTCGAACATGCAGGGCCGCCTCCGCGACACATTATATAACATATATGAAACATATAAATTACTTCCTCACCGGCCCGGCGATTCTGGTACCGTAGACCACCCGGACGAGCGACCCTGTCCCGCCAAAAGGATGGAGAGATGCAGGTCACCGCATTCAACACGCCGAAGGACCCCTCATGGCGGTGGCGCATCGTCAACTATGCGGGCGAGGTCATCGCCGAATCGCCCGACCGGTTCTCGTCGATCGCGGCCGCCCTCGCCGACGGAGCCAAGAAGCTCGTGGCCATGAACGTCGTCGACCACTCCCAGCCGGTCAACTGGCGGCGCTGGACCTCTCACCTGCGAGGGCGCAGCTCCACGTCCTGACGCGCCTACAATGTCCGGTATGCCGGTCAGCGTCCGCTTCGTCGGCTCCGGGGATTCATTCGGCAGCGGCGGACGCTTCCAGACGTGCATCCTCGTGGACGGGCCGCGCTCGCGGGTGGCGCTCGACTTCGGAACCTCGTCGCTGATCGCGCTGGCCCAGCAGGGGATCGAGCCCAACTCGATCGACGCGGTGCTGCTCACGCACCTGCACGGCGATCACTGCGGCGGCGTGCCGTTCCTGCTCATCGACGCCATGCTGGCCGCCCGCCGCACGCGGCCGCTCATCGTCGCGGGGCCGCACGACCTCGAGCGCCGCATGGGCGAGATCCGCGAGGCGCTCTTTCCCGGCTCGCACGTGATGACGCCGAAGTTTCCGCTGCGGTGGCTCGAGCTCGAGCCGGGAACGCCTCGCGACATCCTCGACCTCGTCGTCACCGCGCAGCCGGCGCGGCACACGGCGGAGACGAACCCCACCGCGCTGCGGGTGGAGCTCGACGGCAAGGTCGTCGCCTACACCGGCGACACCGAGTGGACCGACGACGTCGCGCTGGTGGCGCGCGGCGCCGACCTGCTGATCGCCGAGTGCTACTACTACGAGAAGCCGATCAAGTGGCACCTGAATTACCCGGCGATCGCCGCGCACCGCGCGGACTTCGGCGCCCGGCGCGTCATTCTCACGCACATGAGCCGGGAGATGCTGGCCCACACGGGCGACGTCCCCGAGGAATGCGCGCACGACGGCCTGGTGGTGACCCTCTAGCCCGCATTGCCTGGCCGGCGGGTTGCACGACGGTGCAGCGTGAGCCCGCGCGCCCGGTCCGATCGACCCCGGCCGATGCTGCCCACGCGGCGGCCGGCCCCGCTCGACAGCGACGAATGGCTCTACGAACCCGCGTACGGCGGCGTTCGCGTCATCGTCGACGTGACGCCGGGCGCCGGGCCCGGCCACGTCCGCATCCGCGCGGCGGGCGGGCGTGACGTCACCGCCACGCATCTCGCCGTCGTCGAGGCCTTGGCCACGCTCACGCGCCGGCTGAAGGCGCCCGTGCGGCTGGATGGCGAGCTCGTCGGCGACGCCCTCGTCGCCTTCGACGTGCTCGCCGACGGCCCGCTCGACGTACGCCCGCTGCCGCTCGTGGCCCGGCGCGCGCGGCTGGAGCGCATCCTCACCAACGTCGTGTCGCCCGCGCTGCGGCTCAGCGAGACGTCGCCCGGCGACGGCCGCGCGCTGTACCGTCGCGCGGCGGAGCGCGGCGTGACTGCGATCCTCGCCAAGCGGGCGGACTCGCCATACCACGGCGGCCGGAGCGGCGACTGGCGCGTGATCGCGGTCACCCGCCGCCGGCGGCCCGCCGCCGCGCCGCGTGCGCGTCGCTCGAACGCCTCCTGGGCGCGCGCCACCCACGACGGCGCGCTGCCTCGAGATCCCGAGCGCCGGCGCATCGTCGAGGCGCTCGTCGAGATCGAGGCCCGCGGCGGCCACGGCGCGCTCGACCTGGGCGAGGGGCGCGTGCTCGACGTCACGCACCTGGCCCGCGTGTTCTGGCCCGCGGTGGGCGTCACCAAGGGCGAGCTCATGCGCTACTACACGCGCGTGGCGCCGTGGCTGCTGCCGGCGGTGGCCGATCGCCCGCTCGTGATGCAGCGCTTCCCGCAGGGCGTCGGGCGCCCGGCCTTCTTCCAGCAGCACGCGCCGCCGGCGGCGCCGCCGTGGGTGCGCGTGGAAACGCTGCCGAGCGATCGCGTGGTGCCGAGCCGGCTCGTCGGCGGCCCGCTCCCCACGCTGCTCTACATGGCGCAGATCGGCGTCATCGCCCAGGACCCGTGGTTCTCGCGGGTGGCGTCGCCCGACACGCCCGATCATGCCGTGCTCGATCTCGATCCGATGCCGGGCGTGCGCTTCGGGCGCGTCGTGGACGTGGCGCGCTGGATCGGCGAGGCGCTGGAGCGGCTCGGCGCGCCCAGCGTGATCAAGACCTCGGGCGCGACGGGCCTGCACGTCTACGTGCCGCTGGCGCCCGGCACCTCTTACACGAGCGCGCGGCTCTTCTGCCAGCTCGTGGCCACGCTCGTCAGCGATCGCCATCCGGACGTGGCCACCATCGAGCGCGCCGTCGATCGCCGGGGCCGCCGCGTGTACGTGGACTTCTTGCAAAACTCGCGCGGCAAGACGCTGGCCACGGTCTACAGCGCCCGTGCCAGCGCGTGGGCCGGCGTCTCCACGCCGCTCGCGTGGGACGAGGTGACGCCGGCGCTCGACGCGCGCGACTTCACGCTGCGCACGATCGACGCGCGGCTGGCCCGCATGGGCGACCTCTGGGCGCGCCTGCGCGCGGCGCGGCGATTCGACCTCGAAACGGTGGCACCGGGGTTGCTCGATGCCAGGCGTCTGAAGTCATCGGCGTGAGGGACGCACCACCATGAAGGCACTGGCGTACCAGGGACCAAAGCATGTCGAGGTCGTCACCAAGCCCGATCCCCGGATCGAGCACCCCGGCGATGCGATCGTGCGCGTGACGCGCGCGGCGATCTGCGGCTCCGACCTCCACCTCTATCACGGCCTCGTGCCCGACACCCGCGTCGGCCACACGTTCGGCCACGAGGTCACCGGCGTGGTGCAGGAGGTCGGACGCGCGGTGACGACGCTGCGGCCCGGCGATCGCGTCGTCGTCCCGTTCAACATCTCGTGCGGGAGCTGCTTCTTCTGCGAGCGCGGGCTGACCGCGAGCTGCGATCGCACGAATCCCAACAGCCAGATCGTCGGCGGCGTGTACGGCTACTCGCACCTGACCGGCGGCTACGACGGCGGCCAGGCCGAGTACCTGCGCGTGCCGTTCGCCGACGCGGGGCCGTTCAAGATCCCCGACGACATGGACGACGACTCGGTCCTGTTCCTCAGCGACATCCTGCCCACGGGCTACCAGGCCGCCGAGATGGGCGAGATCAAGGCCAACGAGATCGTCGCCGTCTTCGGCTGCGGCCCGGTCGGCCTCTTCGCCGCCAAGTCGGCGTGGCTGATGGGCGCCGGGCGCGTCATCGCGATCGACTCGGTGGACTACCGCCTGCAGTTCGCGCGGCGCTTCGCCCGGGTGGAGACCGTGGACTACACGCAGGTGGACGACGTCGTCGCGCACCTGCGCGAGATGACCGACGGGCGTGGCCCCGACGTCTGCATCGACGCCGTCGGCCTCGAGGCGAGCGGCTCGCTCATGCACAAGGCGCTGGGCGTGACGATGCTGCAGGCCGGCGCCGCCAACGTGCTCCAGTGGGCGATCGGCGCCGTGCGCAAGGCCGGCAACGTCTCGATCATCGGCGTGTACGGCCCGCCGTGGAACCTGGTGCCGATCGGCGTGGCGATGAACAAGGGCCTCACGCTGCGCGGCGCGCAGTGCAGCGTCCGGCGCTACATGCCGCACCTGCTCGA
>Ga0066710_100006404_pt1 | contig 10983 bp, 14 predicted proteins | sample GraSoiAngelo_159_FD_79666 | JGI IMG/M metagenome (GOLD analysis project Ga0066710, IMG submission 79666) | Grasslands soil microbial communities from the Angelo Coastal Reserve, California, USA - 14_1009_16_40cm | ecosystem: Environmental > Terrestrial > Soil > Grasslands | place: USA...
ACGCCGTCCTCGAACCACTCTTTTCCTGCCAGAGCGACGGCCTCGGCAAACCTCGACTCGATGAGCCGCGATGCTCCCTGCAAGCGATCGGTAGAGTTGAGCAGTCAACTAGTGTGAACGATTGGCGGCGCAGTGGTATCGAGGCCAGCGACAGTAACGACGATAAAGCCAGTTGAGGGAGCACAGAGGATATTGATCAACCCTTCGACTGACTCGTTGAAGGTCGTCGCCTGAAAGGGTTCGGCGTCCAATCGGAGCGTGGGCGATTCATACACCCAGGATTTGCCCCTGCCTTCGGCGTAGACGCACTTCACTATGCCAGCCGTCGCGTCCACGATTCCCTTGTTCTTCATGAGTGCAGTCCAGAAGTCTTCGAGCCGAGCGAATCGGATGTCGGAGCCCATTGTCTGGAGCGTCTCCGCTGACAGCGGCAGAACCCCAACGACGTTGTGACCCGTTGCCTCGCGATCGGTTGATCCGGCCGCGATCCTGTGACGAGGTGTTCGGGTCTCGACCGATGTCGCCGCGCTCATCGCACGCCCTCCTTGGCAATGTCGAATCCGAGACCAATCATCTCCTTTAGAAGTGCTTCGAGGTGCTCGGCGGGGAGAGGGCGTGCGAAGCCTGGAGCGGTGTTGATGTCCAGTTCCAACCTGCAAGCTGCTTCCTCGCCCATAGTTCGAGTCTCAACGCCGCCGGGGCCGACTACGACAGTCATTCGCTGCGCGACCTGTACCGACCACTTCATCAGACGGTTCATCCGCAAGCCTTCAATTCCGACCGCTGACGGCCGGGGCTTGTTGATCTGATAGAAGAAGTCCGAAGACTTGTCGGGGTCGATAGGGAAGCCCGGAAGGTACCCTTGGAGGCGAACATAACCGTCGCGCACCTTCTCGACAGGCTGTAGGAGAGTAGCGCCAAACGCGAAGCGCGCTATTGCGGGTGCCTTGGGTAGCCAGGGAATGACGACCTTCAGTAAGGACGCGACAACCTCTGGTAGCGGTCCGAGCAAAGCCAGATCGAATTCTTCCCCTGCCGTCTTCACGACCCCGCTCAGGCTCCAGTCGATACGGCCAGGCTGAACTTGGAGCGCGAGCCGTCGTCCTTCGAAATCGCCATGCGCTTGGTACTGCCCGATCTTGGGACGCGACACTACCGCTTCTGGCGGAAGGCCGACAACGTCGTCCCACCAAGGCAGTCGCTCTATGGACACGACTTCGCTCGGCAAGGCCGTGACCCTTGCGGACTCGACCTGCCAGGCCTCGATGGGGGGCGTTCTTCCGTTGGTCGTCATTGCTCTGTGCTCCAGGCGCGGTCCGCGCCGTAGGCCATCTATAAAGTATAGCGCGTGACGACGAGGCCAAGGGACGCCGTAGTCATCCTCGCCGGCCATCCTAACTCAGGTGCGCGGGCCTTCGCGAGAGATACCGTGTACCTCGCTGGCCGCGCATGGTCCGTCAGGGCCTCGGGTTGCGCGGCGAACACGGCCCCGATCTCGTGGACGCCAGGTGCCAGCGCCTACGGGCGACTGTGGACGCAACGATCACTCCTGCGCTGGCTCGGCCAGATCGGTCGGGAGCGTCGTCACCCGGACGCCGTCCTCGCTGGTGACCGCGGCACCGTGTAGCTCGCGAGCCGAACGATATCGGCCGGCGCGTCGTTGACGATCCCAGGCCGCGCGTTGTCATCCGCACAGCACGGCGCGCACCGAGCGCCGGACCCAGTGCGCGACGTACGCGAGCGGGCCGAGCAGGATCAGCAGGGCCAGGAACTCTTCGCCGGGAGCGCGTCCTGCACGCTCCGCTCTTGATGCGATGCCCTGATATCCTACAGCGAAGCATGGCGACCGCCGATATCGCCCGCAAAGCCGCGCTCGTGCGCCTTGCCGCAGGAAGGCTGCTCAGAGCGGCGAGACATTGCCCGAACTGGATTGAACGCCACAGCGGAGCCGTGACCGCCGTGGCGACTATCGTGATCGCCGTGCTGACCGGCGTGTATGCACACTATGCAAGCGCGCAGTGGAGAGAAATGAAGCGCTTGAGTGAGTTGACGCAAGACGCTCTCATTGAGACGAAGAAGAACAACTCGGCGAGCGCCAAGAGCACCGACGACGCTCTCAGAATCACCAGAGATCAGTTGACCGCCTTCCAGGTCGTTGAAGGGGCCCATCTGGGTGTTGCTCTTCCAGTGCTTCTTGGTGATCGTGTCGCCCTCCCGATAGAAAACTACGGGCGCATTCCGAGTCCAAAGGTTTCTATCTTTGCGCACGTCTATCGATTCCAGAGTAAAGACCGTACCTCGCTGTACTCCAAACGTCACGAGTTTGGGGGAGACCGCACTGAGATACCTCCCGGTGTTGGGAAGTACGGCGTCACTGTTCCGCTCGAATTGAAGGCCAACGAAATGGATAGAATCGCTAACGGTGAGATTGGCCTTTGGGTGGGCGTCACACTGAAATACGATAACGGGTTTGGCACGCAGTCTCAGCCCGGGTTCTGCTTTAGCTATGCCGGCACGAAATGGGATGCGTGCCCAGTTGCGCATTTCGCCGACCTGGAAAGGATGACGCCCAAGAAATAGGCTGTCGCTTCGGCCCGATCGTGCCGCGGGAGCCGGGGTCGGGCGGCGGATGAAGTAGGAACGCGGAGCGCGCTGGATGGAGACGTTGTGGAGTCAACGCCGGCTAGAAGAGCCGGATCCAACACGCCCCGCGCTGATCGCCGGTCCGTGAGGACCGACGAAGCTACATGGTCTCCAGATGGACCTCGATCTCCTTGTTCGTGACGTCGAACCACCGGCTGTCCGGGGTTCCCGAGAACGTGATGACGATGTTGGTCACCGTCTGACCGAACTCCTCCCGCGTCCCGACCTGCGGGACGAGCGTGACAGAGGAGCCACCGATCGCACTGATCTTGTAGCGGCGTCGAATCATTGGCATACGAAGTGTCCTTTCGTTGCGGCCTCTGCCGCGTTGTGGTGTGGTGGTGCGTGATCTCGGTGCTGCTCGACCGAGCCTGGGTTAGAGGCGTGCGGTCAACTCCATGAAGCGCTTCTTGGCCGCGTCGCGCTCCGCGGGCGTACCACGATCGAGCTTCGGGACCAACGCTGCGGCCTCCGCTTGGAGCGCTGTCCGATTCTTCGCTGCGGTCTCCTGGGCGCGCTGCGACTCGGCGTTCCGCGCTCGCGCCCTCGGGTCCTGTGCCGCGGGCCGGCCCTCGCGCTCCGCGCTCCGCGTGAGAAGCTGAACGCGAGCGACCGCGGGCTTCCGCCGCCAGTCGTCCTTGGACCAGTAATCGGACTTCGGATCCATGAGCTTCGTCAGTTCCGTTTGGGCCTGGGCCTTCGAGAGTCGTAGGTCGTCCATCATGGAGAGGGCGATGATCGCGCGAGGATCGTTGCCGACCTCGCTCTCGTCCAACCACTCACGGAGCGCGGGGTTGGCCTTCACGGCCTTCCACACCTTCTTCATCTGCGTGTCGTAGTTCTCGTGGCCCCAGTGCGCGCGCAGGACCCGCTCTGCGTCGTCGGGCGTGTACGGAACCAGGTTCGAGCCAGGGATGTCGACGATCGCGCCGTAGCCACCGATCGCGGCGTCGGCGTCGACATACGTCTGCATGAGATCCTCGGCGACCGCCCGCGGCAGACCGGCCGCAGCCGTGGCCTGTCCGAATCCTTCGAGGATCGGCTCCCACTCCTGGATCCTCGACGGCGGCACGTCGCCGGGCATTTCCAGGTCGTAGGGCTCGGTCGAGGATTCGTGTTCCTGCTCGTCGCGCTCCTCGACGATCTCCGGCTCGATGGGCTCTGGCGCTTGGTCGAGTGGCCGCTGCTCGTCCTGGGCCGGCGCTTCGCTGCTCGTCGCGTCCGCGGTCTGCTGCGGCTGCACGTTTGGTTCATTCGGTGTGGTCATCTCTTCCCCCTCTATCGCTTCGGCTCGGCCCAGAGATCTACGTCGGCCAAGCCCACGTATCGGTCAGGCTTCGGCGCGTTCGGATTGGGGCGCTCCATGTCCCTGATGACCTTCGTCGGAGACTCAGTCCTGAACTCGGCCGCGGCCTGCGGCGAGCCCTTGTACATCGCGCGCAAGTCGGTGAGCATCTGCACGTAGCCGGTGAGGTTCGAGATCTTGCTATTTACCGTCGCGACCGTGCCGCCATTGATGCGGCCCAGGTCTCTCATCGCACCGTTGAACTCTCGGACCCAGAGCATGTAGGGGCTCGTGTCTTTCTTGAACGGCACGGGCACACTGGCGACCAGACGGCCCAGGTCCTGCACCATCGTCTCGACGCCACGTCGGACGTCCTTGACGAAGTTCCTGAGATCGTCGAGCAGGAACGGGATCCGGTTCGCGTAGGAGTAGGCCCGACTCGCGTCGTAGCCCTCGGTCGGCAGGCCGCGTAGCCACTCGGCATCGGTGACCTTCGCGAGGCGATCGAGTTCGTCGCCGTGCGCGTCCATGATCTCCTCGATGTCCGCGACCGCCGTTCTCGCGTCCTTCACCGTCTTGTCGACCTTGGCCTGGACCTCGGCGCGCTCGCGGTCCGCGGCGCGCGTGTCGACCTCGACCGGCCCGACCGCGGCATTGGTCGCGGCCCGGAGCCGCTCCTGAACGCTCACGTCGACCTGACGAGCGGCGACCAGTTCGGCCTGCCGCTGCCGGGCCATGAGATCGTCGAGGCGCTTCTTGTAAGAGGTCTCCGCGCTCTCCTGCGACGCGTGATACCGTGCGCGCTCCGCGTCGATCAGGGCCTGGATCTCGGCCGGCGTGTGCTCGGGCTTGGCCGAGGGCGGCGGGCCGTCCAGATCGAAATCGACCGGCCGGTTCCGGCTCTGGACCCGAGCGAGTAGCTCGGACTTTTCGGCCTCACGGCGGGCGATCTCGGCGTGGCTCAGTTCCTCGCGCGGCGGGTCCTGCTGCCGCGCACGCGCGCGCTGGCGCTGCTTGCGCTCGCGCTCGTAGCGGCGTCGCTCTTCGAGGTCGATGACTACTTCCTGACCGGCTTCGAGGTCCGGGACAACTTCCTCCGGCTCGGCCTGTCCCGGAGCTTCGTCGACCGTTTCGAGGCCTGTCCCGCTGGACATTTCGGTGTCCCGGATGCTGTCCGCGGACGGGGCAGGTAGGGCCGTTTCGGCCCCGGGTTCGGGGTGCGTTTCGGGGTCGTAGTTCACGGTTCTCTCCTTGTGACCGAAGCGCCTTTATAGGGCTCCGGATTTCTCGGAAAATCGGATGCGCAGGAACCTTCGAGAGTTCGGGCTGGCCGATTTTGGGCATCTGGGGGCCTCTTCGGCGTACGGCCAGCGAGATCGATCTCGGCCAGCGGCCGGTGCTGCGGGATCCCGCACCTGTCCAGCAATCAGATGCGTGTTGCTGCTGCGGCGCGGAGTTACGCGGCGCTGCTCGCGTCCTTGCGTGATGTCTGCGTGATCCGTCGCGCGGAGCGCGGCTCCTGACGCGCGAGCCAGGTCAGCAGGCGGCTGCGTTCGAAGCGCACGATCTTGCCTCGACGGAACGCCGGCATGCTGGCGTCTTCGAGCGACCATCTCAGAACGGTCTTCGCCTTGACGCCGAGAAGCTCGGCGACGTCCTGCGGTGTGAGGTACACAGGCGCTCCAGCGGCCGCTACGGCCTCCTGGAGGCGATCTGGGCGAGTCTCAGCCACGATTCACGCGGCAGCAGCGCGGGCAGGTCACCGGCTCGCCCTCGTGGCCGTAGAGCCGCTCGCGGCAGCGCGAGCACCGGATCTCGACGTCACGCGCCCCCTCTGGGGGGCTGGCGGCGCGGTCGGGCGCGCTGCGCGCGGAGTTCATCGTTCCTCCAGGACCTGGGCCAGTCCCTGTCCCGGCGGCTGTCCCGGTCCCGGCGGCGGTCGGTTGCGGTTCGTTTCTGCTCACGGCGCGAATCCTCCTTCTTTCTCTCCGAAGCCAGTAGGGGCGATCGAGCGGCCCGAAGCGTGAGCGAGAGGGCCGCACCGTACCGTGTAGCTCTCGAAGCCAGCCGGCGACGGAGCTACAAGCTCCGGAGCGCCGAAAGCTCTAACGTCTGATACCAGGGGTCTGAGACCCCTGTAGTCTGATAGGTACGGTCTCCCAGACCGTAAGTGAACGACCCCCCAGACCGTAGTCAGAGCGACCTCTGGGACCGTAGTCATGCGACCGACAGCGACCGCTCCGGTCGCTTTGTAGCAGCAGGATCAGCGACCGCGGAGGTCGCTTCTCGGTCCTCAAACGCGGCTCGAATCTGCTCCAGTTCGAGGGTCTCCAGCGGCACCAACTGGTAGACGTTTGCCCGCTTCGTGGCCGCGCTCCCGCGCTCAACGAGCCGGATCAGACCCGCGCGCTGGAGCCGCGCGAGCACGCGCTGGCCGTGGCGCACGGTCTTCGCTCCGATCCGCTCGGCCAGAGTTCCGGCCGAGACATAGAACGTCCCGTCGATCCGGGCCAGCCGGTGCCCGAGCACGTAGCCCTTGAGGTCCGGACCCGGGATGATCGCGAGTAGCGCGCTGTCGATCAAATCGTTTGGCATTCTGTAGAAGTTCCCTTCTGGGAGGTACTTCGCGGTTGTCTTCGGTGCGACCGGGCCCGGGTGATTCCGGGGTCGGTGCGTTCGTACTGACGGCGCGGCCTGCCCGCGGGCCTTGGCCGCGGCTGCTACTTGTTGCTCGGCGACTGCAAGGTGCCGGTCGGCGTCGTCAACCGCTACCGGCTCCGGCATCGGCCCGTCCGGGTCGGTCCCGTGCGCGGCCAGGGTCTTCCTGAACTGCGCGACGGCCTTCTCGACGTCGAGCACGCCGGGTCGCCCGCCGAGGACTCGGCTCGTGAACTTCAAGACGATCGCTTCGGACATCGCTGCGGCCGCTTCCGGGCCGTTGCCACTACCGTCTGGTTCCGTGAGTGCCCTCGCGAGCCTGTCCTGAAGCTCGCGTAGCCGCTGATCCGTGCTCGCGTACCTCACCGCCGCGCCCCAGCGCGCTCGGCGACGGCCTTGCAGGCCTCGATCTCGCGGGTCAGTCGATCGAACTCGGGCCGGGCGCTCTTCTCGAAGAACCAGAGCGGGCGTTGCTGCTCGCGATCAAAGCGAACGCCTACGATCGCGTGCCCTGCTAGGACCAAGTGCGCCGCGATCGGCGCGCTCCGAACTGCTACGTGGAACTGATCGGCTACGACTCGGTTGGCTTCCGGGAACGGTGACATGGTTCAGACCTCGGTGCTGCGTGTCGGGCGTGTACTCCAGGTCTCATTGCAGTTCTCCTGACCGTTCAGGGCTGGTGAGAGGTTTCGACCTCGTGCGGTTCGAGTGTCTGCTGCTTCATTGCGATATCGTCGAGCCCGGCCTGGCAGGCCCGCGGGAGATGCACGTGCTCGGCGTTCGCGACGAGCCTGCCGCTCTCGCTGTAGACCATGGCGAGGACCATCTTCCCGTTCCGGTTCTTGACCCAGGCCAACGGGCCGTAGCAGCAGGCATCGCAGACCGTGATCTGGTCCGGTCTCACCTCGTATCGGGTGACTCGCTCTTTCGGCGCGCTTCGTTTCACGGGAGAGGTTCTCCTCGGTCGATGTCGCTCCGAGGTTCTCCAAGTGACGGGCCTGGGCGGCGGGTTTCGGTTTCGAGCGGTTCTACAGTGCGGCGAGTTCTGCGGTCAGCATCTCCAGCCGGGCACCGTGTTGGGCTGCGCGCTCACGCAGGCGACGCTCGGCCCGGCTGAATATTCCAGCGGCCGAGTACTCGTACGCCTCACGGGTCGCTCGGCCGTGGGCGCTCATGTCGTAGCGTGCGCCGCGAGCCCGGCCCTTCTCCGTCGCGTTGTAGCGCCGGTCGCGCTCTCGGCGCGCGAGGATCGCGGACGTGGTCGGGCGCGTGCGCCACGCTTTCAGGTTCTCGGCCTTCATCTTGGAGATCAGGAACGTCAGCCATTCGCCATACGACAAGTTCATCTCGTCCTCCGAAGTTCTCCCGGCCGGTCGCCGGGGCTTGAGGGTTGGACTACGCGAGAGCCGCCTCGGTCTCGCTACGGACAGGCGCTTTGACTGACGCCCACGCCTCGGCAAACGGCGTTTGGCCGGCGGCGTGTTGGTCGGCAACCTGTGCAGCGCGTTCGAGGGCGGCGACCGCCGTTTGGGCGTAGACGGGCCGACCGGCGACGAGCCGGACATGGCCGGTCAGGAGCCCGGCGTCGAGCGCCATCAGCACGACGCTCGGCGAGATGCCGGTAGCGACCGCAAGCCCAGCGGTGGACAGGTTTTCCATAAATTCCCTCCCCTTCCGTGTAGACAACGAATACTCTCCTTCCCTATAGCCAATGAATCTTGTTGCTTTGGGCGCCCCGCCAGGCTATCGTTACGGGCGGGGGTGACTGGTGATGCGAACGAACATCGGTAGTGACGAGTATCGCCCCGCACAGCCGGTTGGTGCGCCGAGTGTGAAGACCGCAGACGCCGCGTGGGGCTTGCTGGGCCAGATCGAACTCGCCGAGATCATGCCCGCGTACACCTCCCGGAAGAATTTCCCTGCTTCGCTGCGCGCCGGAGCCGAGTTCACCGCAAAACAAGCTCTCGTAGTCGCGCTCGATACCGCGATGGTCAGCGCGCGGGACCGCCGGCTGCTGTATGCAACCATGGTGTTCGACGCGCTTGCGCGCATCTGGAGTTCTACATTTCGCAACGCCAAACCCGCACACACGATTTGGGACATGGCGAGGGGTACGGTCGACAAGGTACGTCGTGAACTCCTGGCCTGCGGGGTCGACATTGATCGCCTGTGGGGCGCGGTCGCGAAGGGCGTCCCGGGCTTGTATACGATCCACAAGCGCGGCGGCCAAGACTTCGCCCGCGGTCGTCGCGTGCGCAGGGCGCGCGGCGCAACCAAGACGTGGTGCGGGATCATCGCGGGCGATGGCGGATACCGCTCCCCTCGGCCACGAGTGCGCCTGCTGCGCGCCGATCAGAAGCTGCCGGCGCTCAAGATCGACCAGAGCGTTGCCGCCGAGCGGGTCTACGACCGGATGGAGATCGGCGATCGATCAAAGGCCGTGATCGCACGCCTACAACGCGCGTGCCTGTTTCTCGACGTGGCGGCGATTGCGGCTTACGCCAAGTCGCTCAGGGATCAGGTCAACGCCCACCCGTGGCGCCCGATGTTACGCGCGTGGGAGCAGCAAGCGAATCGACGTGATCGCGACACCTACCAAACCGACCGGAAGGCGTTCATGTCGGAACACGCGGAGCTTCACAGGGAATTCTTGTCGCTCAGTGGACAGTCAAATCAACTCGCGGCCATCGCCCGCGCCGTTCGCCACCAGCGACGGCGCGCGGTTGACGGCTTCCTCGGGATCAGGACCGGGTATTTTCGCGTCCGTAACCGCCGCTGGCAGTCGCGTCATTTCTGGACGCCGGAAAGCAGCAGTCACGCCGACACTGCGGTCACTGAGTTCGAGCGGCTCGCGGACGCGCGCGTCAGTATCGAAACCTCGGCCCGCGGTGATTGGTTCTATGTGAAGCCGTTTAATGCGGACGCCCGCCAACCGCTCCCGGAGCCGTCCCACGTCAGCGCCGCCGGGCTCGTGCCCATCTATGGCGCCGATATTTCATCCTCCATGGTGCACATTATTGCGGTGTTGCTTGGAAGGCGCGGCGATGAAGCCGTCGTTTCAAGTGGAGGGTTCAAGGATGGGCTTGCGGCGGCAGTTCCGAAGGTCGCTGACGCCGTGCCGGAGTTCCGTGCGCCAGACAGCGATCCGAAGCAGCGCCGCAAGGCTATGGGCGTTCTTCAAAACATTCCGTACGGCGCGGGCTACGGCGCCATGGCGAAGGGCCTCCGCGATGATCCGGCCGCCTACGGTACCGGCTGGAGCAACCTACGAGCTTTCATCGAGCAAGGCCAGGCGCACGACGCGTACGTAAAGATCCTAGCCGACATGCGAGCCGAGTGGCTGGGTGCGTGTCGCGCGCTTGTCGAGGAAGCCGCCAAGCGAGACGCCTACGCGGGCGTGTCGTTCGTCGACCCGTTTGACGGCGCCGTCGTGCGGTGGCACACGGCGGGCAGGGCCAGAGTGGAACTCGGTAGCTTGCCGCTGACCATCTCGGCGCCGCTGGGCAAGCCGCGAGGTAGCGAATACCCGGTCAACTACTTCGGGGTTGAGCGCCCCGTTGGCCGTGATCGCCGGACGCGTACGCCGAAGCTCCACGAGAATGGGACGACGGTACCCCTCGGGTGGCGTCTGGACGCAAAGGGCTCGCTGTCCAACATGCTCGCCCCGTGCCTGATTCATACACTTGACGCTGCCTTTGCCGGGTGCGTCATCGAACTGCTCGCCGCGCGCGGGCTTCGCGATTTCGCGATCGTGCACGATTGTTTTCTCGTTCCGGCCGACGACGACGCTACGGACATCCTCCATCAAGCGATCACTGACGCCGGGCGTCCGTGGTTCCTGTCACTTCACCACGTGTACGACATGTTTGACGCGTACCTGGGCAAACACCCTGTCTATGGCGAACGCGTACGCCAGTGGCGGCAGTCGTGGAAGCAGCGAAGCGACGCGGGCAACGACTGGCCGGAGTTTCACCTGAAGCCTGAGACGACGCAGGCGTGGAAGATCGAGCCTGCGTGATCCACTTGGCCCCGCACTTGGCCCGCCGCGCTCCTCATCCGGCGACCGCCTGATGAAGAGTCAGGTGCTCGCAGGCCCTGATCCGCTTGTGTGATCTTGTGTGATCCGTCTTCCGAAAATCCCTTCCGACGACGCCTGAACACGACTCGATAGGCCCGATGAGTTCCGAGCGCGTTCGCGCGATCACCGCGCGCGATCAACGAGTTGCGAGGAACGCCGCATAAAGACTGAGGGCCGGCTCAGCACCGGCCCTCGTTTCGTAATCAGCAGGTCGCGGGTTCAAGTCCCGCCGCCGGCTCCAGCCTAAAATCAATCACTTGCCGCGCACTCGCCAATCTCACTCATTCTGGCTGGTGCCAATCACGGTGCTACTCCGATC
>Ga0066710_100006406_pt1 | contig 10982 bp, 6 predicted proteins | sample GraSoiAngelo_159_FD_79666 | JGI IMG/M metagenome (GOLD analysis project Ga0066710, IMG submission 79666) | Grasslands soil microbial communities from the Angelo Coastal Reserve, California, USA - 14_1009_16_40cm | ecosystem: Environmental > Terrestrial > Soil > Grasslands | place: USA...
CGACGGTCCGCTTGCCGGCCAGATACGCAGCGGCGCCTTCGATCCGAATGCCACCGCAGGCACCCAGGGCACGGTGTACCGTACCCGCTCGCTCGTGGTCGTCATCAATCTCGCCGGCCAGGTCCCTGCCCAGATCGAGGTCTCACACAGCGACGGCACTCAGGGAACCTACACTCCCGCCGTCACCGGGCTCGGGCTGGCCGACATCAAGACTTCCGTCTTCCTGCCCCTGGCCGTCAATACGGTCAAGACGCCCGATCAGAACGGGCAACCCCAGGATGAGCTGCTTTACTGGACGAACAAGATCTTCGAATCCGATAATAGCGCCAACAACTGGGATCCCTCGAGCGGCATCCTGCCGCCCGGCGCGGATAATGTCACCGCCCTGGGGTTTGCTCCCAACACCAGCGATCAGTTCTACGTCGGCACCCAGCAAGGCCGCGTCTTCATCACCTTGAACAACGGCGGCGATGGCTTCCCCCTGCGCAACGCCGGCTTGCCCGCCCGCCGCGTCAACGGCTTTGCGGTCGATCCCAGCAATCCCAGCGTCGCCTACGCCCTCTTTGACGGCTTCAACGTCGGCGGCGGTCACGTCTTCCGCACCACCGACGGCGGCAGCCCCTGGACCGATATCTCCAGCAATCTTCCCGACGTGCCCGCCTACGCCATGGCTATCGATCCCCGTCCGCTGCCTGGCTTCACGGGCGAGCGGCTCTACCTCGGCACCGGCGTCGGCGTCTTTGTCTCCACCGACAACGGCGCCACCTGGAAGCAACTGGGCATTCACCGCAACGCCGACGGCACGACCGTACAGACGCTGCCGAACGTGCCCGTGCTTGATTTGCAATTCAACGCCAACTTCGAAGAACTGGTCGCCGCCACCCAGGGGCGCGGGGCCTTTGCCATCTCGACCCAGGTCATCGGTCCCCGGGTGATCGCTTCTACTCCCGGCACGCCCGTATTGCCCGGGATCAACGCGATTACGGTGACGTTCAACGAACCGGTGGACCCGCGCTCGTTCACGGCGGCCCAGGTTTCCGCCCGCGGTCCCAATGGGCCGATCCAGGTCCTGGGCGTCAAGGATCTCGATCCCGTCAACCACCTGACTTTCCAGGTCAGCTTCGCGACGCAGGCGACGGATGGGATCTATAGCCTGACCATCGGGCCCAACGTCAGGGATTTCCTCGGCAATGCCATGGACCAGAACAATAACGGCATTAACGGAGAAATGTCCGACGCTTTCAACATGCAGTTCACGATCAATACCACCGACAACGGCCGCTTCATCACCGGCGCCTATCACGATCTGCTCAACCGGTCTGCCGACACCTTTGGCTTCTTGAACTTCCTGAGCGGCGTGGACGGCGCGCGTTTCGGACTGCTTGTACCCAACGCACTCAAGATTACCACCTCGGACGAAGCCCGCGCCGACGAGATTTCCAGCACCAACCCGCTCCTGCAGCACGCTCCTTTCTTCCCGTTTTACGAGAGCCTGCTGAACCGCGACGCCAGCTCGGCCGAAATCCAGCTCTGGCTCAATGCCATGCACCAGGGTGTGACCGAGGAGGGCGTGCTCGCCGCCATGGCCGCTTCCGACGAGTTCTACCAGACCGTCTCCGGCGGCACGGATCCCGGCTTTGTGAATAACCTGTACAAGGACCTGCTCAGCCGCATGGCCGACACCGCCGGCTTCAACAGTTTCGTGCAGTCCCTGTCCTCCGCGGAAGCATCTTCCCGCCAGGTCCTCAGCAACCTCCTGACCAGGAGCGACGAGTACCTCGGCAACCTCGTGGCCAGCGCCTTCCAGAAGTATCTCCAGCGTCCGGCGTCGTCAACCGACGTCACGAACTGGGTCAACGCGTTCCATAACGGGGCCCGCGATGAGGATTTGATCGCCGGACTCATGGGCAGCGGCGAATACTTCGCGACCCGCGCCGGCAACGACAACAACAAGTGGCTCGCCGCGGCGTACCTGGACCTGCTCAACCGGCCGGTCGATTCAGGCGTACAGCAAGCCTTCAGCGGCCAGTTGGCTGCCGGGGTGCCGCGCAGCACCGTCGCCAGGGAGCTCCTCAGCAGCGATGAGTATCGCCGCGATCTGATCGGCAACGACATCAGCAAGCTCCTCGGCCGGCAACCGGTAGCGAGCGATTTCAACGCCCTCCTGCCCGCCCTGCAACATGGCGCCACCTTCGAAGCCATCCTCAACATCATCCTCGCCTCCCCCGAGTACTTCCAGCGCCAGGCCGGCACCGCGACCACGCAGGCGGCCCAGGACGCTAACTGGGTCAATGCTGCTTACCTGGACGTGCTCGGCAGGCCGGCGGACAGCGGCGGAGCGGCTGGGTTCCTGCAGTTCATGGCTCAGGCCGAGCGCAACTCCCACAGCACCGTCGCCAACGCCTTTGTCAACAACGACGAGTACCGCGCCAACCTGATCAGCCAGACCTTCTTGAAGCTCCTCGGCCGGGCGGCCGGGGCGGGCGACATCAACATCTTCCTGCCGCTCTTGCGGCAGCCCTCGGCCGGTCCCGGCTCCGCCAGTCCCGACGAGCAGTTCTTCGCGGCCCTGGCCGGCTCGGGCGAGTATTTCTTCCGCCAGACCGACCCCGCCAACGGCCTGCATACCAACGCCCAGTGGGTCAATTCGCTCTATGTCAATTTCCTCGGCCGCCAGGCCGACCCGGGCGGACTGAGCGGCCTGTTGACCAACCTGCTGACCGGCTATCAGCCGCAGCGCCTGGCTGTATCCACGACCATTGTCAACAGCACCGAGTACCGGCAGGACCTGGTCATCAAGCTGTTCGTCACCTACCTGCGGCGGCAGCCATCGCCGCAGGAGCTCGCCGCTCGCGTCGCCCAGCTCGCCGGCGGCGCTCACGACGAGGACCTGATCAACGTGCTCGTCAGCTCGCCGGAGTACTTCAACAACCCCACGGGCAAGGGCGGCGCCGGCGACAACAGCATCTGGCTCAACCAGGTCTACCTCGACCTGCTCGGCCGCTCCACCAGCAACGATCCGGGTGCGGCCAACTTCCTGCAGCAGCTCAACGCCGGCAAGCTCACCCGCGCCCAGATCGCGACGATCATCCTCGGCAGCGGCGAGTACCGCGCGCACCTGGTGACCGGTTTGTATCAGACCTTGCTCGGCCGCACGCCTTCAGGCTCGGAGCTCAACCTCTGGCTCGCCGCCATTGCCAAGGGCACCACCGACGAGCAGATCATCGAGAACCTGGTAGCCTCGAACGAATACTCCCTGAGGCAACTCGATCCGGCGCGGCTACCGAGTATTTTCCCGTAAGCGCCGCGGCCAGGCCGCAGCAGCTTCCAAAAAGACAGGCATCGCCGGGCGCGGCGATGCCTGTCTTTTTTCTTGCCAAGTTCGGACGCCGGCTTTGCGCCGGGCGTCGTTGGCTTGGCCTTCACCCTAGGATCTCTCGCAAACCGGTCAGAGCTTGCACGTCACCTTTGCGGGAGGGACAATTGGCCTTCCACGGAACTTGATTTGTCGGAGGCACTTGTAGCCGACTCGCAACTAGAGGTTCCATAATCGGTCTTGTGCCGCGAACTACCGGAGCCTCGATGCCGATGCTTTCCTTTACCGGATTGCGACGGCTTAACATCTTACGGAGATTGACCCACCATGACCTCGCGCATCCGGGTCCGAACCTGGCGGCCCACTCGAACTATTGTGTAGCTGGCGGCGCCGTTATCCGGGAAAAGCGCGGCGATTCGGCAGACCAGGCCATGAACGTTCCTGCCACCTTTTTCCTGCCAAATGGGGGCGCTCCTTTAAGTCCGTTGTCCAGGTCCGCCCGAACCGAACGCACCACCGCCTTGATGGCGCTATGGAGTCGAACCAACAATTCGGCAAAATTGTGGCGACCGTCGGATAGCAGACGCTGTGCACGCCCGCCAGCTTATTTAATGCAACGCATCAGCTAGCAAGGCGTTGGCTTCACGAAGGAGGAGGTGGGCGATCAAGTAATCGTGCCAGTTGTCGGTGTAATCTCCCTCGCCGAGTCCCTTGACCTGACGGATGGTCTGACCCGCCGATTCCAGGGCCTGCCGGGCCTCCTCGTCCCGGCCGAGCCGTCGGAGGGTCATGGACCGCACCACGTGCGCCACCACCGTACGGTTCCAGCCGCCCGTCCCAAACGTGAGACTGTGGGCCGCCAGCGAGAGGGCCTCTTTTTCCCGCCCGCGGCGGTAGTGGGCCAGCGACTGCGTCGCCTCTACCCAGGGCCGCCCCCAATGGTTCTCGGCCTTAATGCCCGCTTCGTCGATCCGCTGGTAGGCCAGCGCGAGTTCCCGGGCGGGCAGGGGAAGAAGAAGACACGTCTTCGCGACCCGCTCGTTGATGACGGGATCCTCCTCCCGGCTGAAGCGACCGAGCATTTCGCGGCAGAGACGGCTATAGCCGTCGCGGTCGCCCAGCCAGGCGCGCAAGACCGCCGCCCGATACCAGTTCAAATGGTCGTCAGGGATGATCTCGACTGCCGCCCCGAAGTCTTCGGCCGCCTGGCCCCAGTGTCCGCGCCGGCCGTTCAGATGGCCACGCAGGCCGAGCAACTGACCCCTCTCGTGCGGGTCGGCGGAGGCGATCAGCGGGTCGATCTTCGAATGCATCGATACCAGCTCGTCCAGCGTAAAGGTGTGGTCGCCGCTGAGGCGCTCGATGAGCGTGGCGCGGGCCCGAGCATTCGCCCCCTCCCGGGCCGCCCGCATCGCCAAGTAGGACGAGACCGCCGTCCCTGCCACCAGCAGCAGGAACACCGCCGACATCGCCTGTGCGACCGCCTTGTTGCGACGGTACCAGCGCCGCGACCAGCGCCAGGCGTGCTCGGTCCAGCCGACCGGCCGGGCGAGAATCGGCTCGTCGGCGAGGAACCGCCTCAGGTCCTCCGCCAAAGCCTCGGCGCTGCCGTACCTTCGTGCCGGCTCCTTCTGCAGGCACTTGAGCGTGATCGTCTCGGCGTCGCGTGGGACCAGCGGCACCAGCCGCGAGGGCGGCACCGGCTCCGTCGTGTTGATGTATTCCAGGGTCTCCAGCACGGACGCCCCTCGGAACGGCGGCCGGCCGGTCAGCAGTTCGTACAGGATCGCCCCCAGGGCGTAGATGTCGACGGCGGGTCCGACCGCGTGCGACGTGCCACCGGCTTGCTCGGGGGCCATGTAGCTCGGCGTCCCGACCGCGGCGCCGGTCCGGGTGAGGCCGGCCGCCCCGTCGAGCCGCCGGGCGAGCCCGAAGTCGCTGATCTTGGGGGTGCCGTCGGCGGTGAGGAGGATGTTGGCCGGCTTCAGGTCGCGGTGCACGATCCCGCCCTGGTGGGCCGCATGGACGGCCCCAGCCAGGGTGGCTAGCAGCGCGGCGGCCTGGCGGGCCGGCTGCGGCGTCCCCGCTAGCTTCTGGGCCAGGCTGCCCCCCTCGACGTACTCCATGGTGAAGTACGGCCGTCCGTCCGAGTCGCCCACGTCGTGGATCTGCACGACGTTCGGGTGCCGCAGTCCCGCGACCGCCTCCGCCTCGCGCTGGAACCGCTCGCGCTCGTGCGGGCCCGCGTACGCGCCGGCAAGGGCCATCTTCAGTGCGACGGCGCGGTTGAGGCGCAGGTGGCGGGCCCGGAAGACAACGCCCATGCCGCCGCGGCCCAGCAGAGCCTCCACCGCGTAGCCCGGAATTTGGGGCAGGGCCGTGCTCTCCTGCAGAAGCGCCGGCGTACGCGCGTCCGGCTCCTGCGAAGAGGGGAACAGCGCGTCGAGTCCGGCCCGGACTCGGCACACCCGCCGCCAGCGCTCGCGGATTTCGGGCAGCAGCTCGGGGAAGGCGCCGCAAACCTCTTCCGGCGTGGCGTTCGAGTCAAGCAGCTCGTCGAGCAGTTGCTGCACCCGCAGTTCGTCGGCCATGGTTCGGTCTCACCTGGTGAGTGGTAAGCACTCGTCGCCTCGAACTCATCCAGTCTAAAGCGTTCTTCTTCCATCTCCCAATCCGCCACTCACCTAACCCGGGCGAAGGTCGTCCAGCGTTCCGCCAGAAGCAATAAGCCCCGATTCAAGCGCCGCTGCACCGTCTTGGGCGAGACGCTCAGCACTTCGGCAGCCTCGGAATGCGTCAGCCCCTGGATACGCACCAGGCCGAAGGCTTCGCGCTCATCCTCCGGCAGCTTGTCAATCGCTTCGAGCATGCGGCGGCCTTCCGGGGAGAGTCCGGAGTCGCTGCTGGCCGGCGCCGGTACTGACCCTTCGTGCAGCTCTACGGCGCCTGGCTGTTCATCTAAGCGGCGGGTCAGGTCATTCAGCTCCCAGCGCACGTGCTGGTTAGCCAGGGCGAAGAACTGGCGCACGGTTTGTGGATGGACCTTGCGCATGGCTTTGAGCAGCCGTTCCACCACGCCGCAGAGCAGTTCATCCGGCTGCAAGTTCACCGGGGGTTGCGTCAAACGCGGGTAGCTCCGGTATAGCAGGTTGGTGCAGAGCATCTGCAATCGGCGAACGGCCCGGTCCAGCAGCGCCCGGACAATGGGCTCGGCGGGCCTCTCCCCGGCCAGCGCGTCCAGGTAGCGTTGCACGATGGCGGTGGTCTGTTCTTCGTTCATGCCAGGCAATCAACAGAATGACGACGTCGGTCCGCCAGGGTTTGCTGTCCACCTATCACGCTTAGTATAAGGGTGTTGTCGGCTTTGATCCTACCAGGTTCGGTGTGCGCCCGCCACGCTTAGCAAATTAGCTGTGAAAGGACCGAAGAAGTTCTCAATATGCATTGGGAGGGACCCATGTCGTGGACCCAGAGCCCGGAGCCTCGCCACACCGCTCGCGCGCAGGGATTGCCCTTCGCCGAACTCCACGAGCGAGCCTACGCCGGCAAGTTTTGTAGCGCGAATGGGTTCTACAGGCACTGCCTCCTTACAGCGGCAAACCAAGAGGCCATTTTGCCGTTTTCTCGCTTCTCGGTGCCGATCTCGTCATAAATCCAGGCCGCATGTTTCGTTCGGTATCCGGGTGGAAGTGCGGAAGGGACCTTGCGTCGCCCGTGGACGTCAGTATACTGTCCGTGACGGCCAGCGTTCGTTTCTTCTAGAGGTAAGGAAAAACAAAGCTTGCATTGAATCCAGTAGTCGTCCGGATAGAACGCCATCAACAAGGAGGGACATCGGTGCCAAAGAACGGCGTGTATTCGGTCAGGGAGCTCCACGGAAAGCTTTACTCGATCTACCACGCTGATGCGTTCGAGTGGCTGCGCGAGCAGCGCCTGAATTCAGTTCATGCCGTGGTTACGGATCCACCTTATGGGCTTCTCGAATACACGGTGCCTGAACTCGAGAAGATGAAGCGCGGGCGGGGGGGAGTGTGGCGCATCCCGCCGGCCTACGACGGCGCCAAGCGCCGGCCGCTGCCCCGATTCACGGTTCTCCGCGACCGCGACAAGATAGCGCTGCGCGATTTCTTCCGCCGGCTTGGCGAAGGCTTACTTCCGGTTCTCGTGCCGGGAGCCTACGTGTTCATCGCCACGAACCCGCTGGTTTCGCATCTGGTTTACGGACCGCTCATTGCAGCGGGATTGGAGCCACGCGGCGAAATCATTCGCGTCGTGCATCGCCTGCGCGGCGGCGACAGACCGAAAAACGCCCATGAAGAATTCTCGGAAGTCTCGGTGTTGCCGCGATCCTGTTGGGAACCGTGGGGCCTCTTCCGCAAGCCGTGCGAAGGACGAGTTCAGGACAACCTCCGCAAGTGGCGGACCGGTGGTCTCCGCCGCATCTCTGCTCTGGAGCCGTTTCGAGATTTGATCTACTCTTTGCCGACGCGCGGACCGGAGCACGCCCTGGCGCCCCATCCGTCTTTGAAGCCGCAACACTTCTTGCGGCAGGTTGTGCGGGCCGCCTTGCCCCTGGGCGAAGGCGTGATTCTCGACCCCTTCATGGGTTCTGGCTCTACCGTTGCCGCCGCCACTGCTCTGGGGCTGGCGAGCATTGGCGTTGAGATGGACCCCGAGTACTTCGAGATGGCCGGCGCAGCGATCCCGCGGCTCGCGGCTTTGCACGTCGATGAGGGTGCGAGCAATGGCAAGACGCCAGGATTTCGACGCGTCCGTCGAGCTGCCGCCCGGCCTGACCACAGTGGCGATCCGAAAGTCGATTGAGTACATCGAGCGCGAGGCCGCAGACCTGATCGACATCTACCTCGAGCAGATGAACATCTTCAGCGCCGTCATCGGCATTCTGGGAACCAAGGGCCTGGACCAGTACAGCGTCTACGAGAAGATCAAACACACCGGCCAGGCGCAAACCCGGTTCCCGGACGTGTGTCGGCGTGGCTGCCATCCCCGGCAGTCGCCGCGCCATTGCCTGGAGTCGAAGGGGAGTAAACGCGCCTGGGCCATCCAATCGCATTATGATCACGAGGGCTGGTACGTGGTCTGGCGCTACCTGGTCGATCAGATGGAATCCATTGAGCCCGGCAAGCCGGTGATCGTCTGGCGTGTGGACGTGGTTTACTTGAAGAAAGAGGATTGGAAGTACGAGAAAAGGGCCGGGGGAAGCCGGCGGCGGCCGCACGCATACCTTCGGCGTGCGCCATCCTGGAAAAAAGCTGAAGACCTGCGCTGCGTACCGCCGGAAGGATATTGTGGTCAAAGACGGCAAGCCGATTCCGAGAAATGGAAACGGCGAGGATGAGCTTGAGAGTGGCGGCAAGAAATGAAGTTTCCTTCGGTCAGTTTGATGGACAAAACAGGTCTTTCCGGCGAACCAGGGATTAACCGAAAGTGATTCGGACCCGTTTTATCCGCAAGATCGGATAGACTTGGCGTTTGCAGACACTGTCCCTTCCACTCACTGTCCCTTCCACTCACTGTCCCTTCCACTCACTGTCCCTTCCACTCACCGACTTACGACGACGAAGTGATGGGATTTGAACCGGCTACCAGCCTCGTCTGTCAAAAGCGGCTTTTTCGCCGCAACGCTCTTTTACGTTGCGCCAAGATTTGTGCCTCTATCTCAGCAAGCCGTGTTCGGCTGATTTCGACTTCAGGCGCTGGCTCCAAGAACTGGAGCGTAATGGATGCTTGCTGCCGCACCATTGGGTCAGGATCGTTGAGCAAGGGCAACAAGTGCGGTGAAAGGTGTGGACCTCTATGCGGGTCTACGCGCAACGCAGCCGTGGCCACGGCGCGAATGTCAGCATTTGCGTGAGCGAGCCGTTTGATAAGTTCGTCTGTCGCATTCGCCGCAAACTTAGCGAATGCGAACGCGCCAACGGAGCGCACCCTGGAGCGCTGATACGCTTCGGCCGCCGATAGATCGGGAATGTCTTTGATGTTCGGAATGACAAGGGGCGCATGGTCGAGGAGGTGCAATCCGACGGTCGCCAGCCGCGCATCCTTGAGTTCTTCGAGAATATGAACGGCATGTTCGGTCTCAAAAAGCGCCCGTGGTCTTTCCAGCAATCTAAGCATCGCATCAGCGATACGAGTATCCGCCATGTACAGCGAAAGATAAAAGAGGGCACTGACGGCGATGCCCGTTAGCTCTGGATTATCCAACGCTTTGATGAGCGGAGCTATTGCGCCAACGTCGCCATAGCTCCCAAGCATGGCTGCGGCAGCCGATCGTACCTCCGTTTCGAAATCTGACTCAAGAATACGGGTTAGGGGTTTGACAATTTCTGGATGCTCCTCCGCAGGATTGTGCGGGCAGAATTCACATAGCAGGTGTTTCGCCGCATTCAGTCGCGTAGCGCGGACGTGCGACTCCAGTTGGACGATGAGCTCGGGAATGGTCAATCGTCTAGGTTTGGCGCGGCCGGGACCAATCTTTGGTGCGATGTGTCGTGGTTGGTCGGGCGCATATTTTCCCTGGTAGGGGCCAAAAAACTCACTTGATTGCCCGTCGGTCGAGAACGATGCATATTCGGCTCGCATCAACAGCTCAAACGACGGAAACCGCTCCGCTCCAGGAATCCAGTGCGCGACTCGCCACGCCTCCCATTCTCCGTCCCGGGCAACAACGAACGGATTGAGAACATAGATCATCGAGTCGCCAGGAATTGGGTCGGCTATTACCAGGGATCCCCGAAAATGCTCGCAGTCAAAAATCGGCCGGCCGTCATACGAAAAGTACTCCTCGCTGGGATAATCCTGCATCAAATCGCCGCCTTCTTCCGGTGACGAGCCATCCAGCAGTTCCGGGGTGTCGGATTCCAGCCAGTCGACCTCAGAAACGGGGCGAATTCTCGCAATGCAAAACGACGTGCGCAACCAACCGTTCGTCGTAAGAAGGAAATTCCGATACGATGGCGGCAGGCGATATCCGAGTCGCTTCTCTAGTTGCGAGATTTGTTTATCGGTCGCAGGTTGAGATCCCAGCCAGCGCCGTTCTCGAACTTGCCGAGGGAATTTCTCGTCTCTCGCAAGCCACTTGTCCGACCATCGCTGTAGAAATCTCCGCCACTGCGAGATGGTCATTGTTTCACTTCCCAGATTCTGCGTTCACGCTAGGTCGGATTAGCGCTCGCCGCGCAATACACTAACTACCCTGGATTGTATCTTCTTCATGAGAGTTGTTGCTGAGTCCACAACCAGTGCCGCAACCCGGCTTCCCAGCCCCCGGTGTCCAGTCGCGCCGACACACGAAGGTGACACTCGTCCTTGCAGAGGAATGTCCCCTTTTTCTTTTTCCAAAACGCTTCTGGGCGAAGCGCCCGCTTCGGCCAGCCCACTGCCGGATTGGTGAACTTACATGCTTCTTACCCCACAGGATGTCGAACTGTTCTTCAAGCTTCACCGGGCGCTGATGTTCTTCGTGAACCAGCGCCTCAAGGTGATTCCCGACGACGTTGCCTCGCCGGACGAGTTTTTGTCCCTGTCGGCGGAGGTTCGCCTCAAGGTCCGGGATGCCTTCCTCGGCCACACGGAACTCATTCAGTCGTTTGTCGATGAAAACCCGGCCCACCTGACGAGCAATGAACTCGACATCGTGCGATCC
>Ga0066710_100006408_pt1 | contig 10981 bp, 12 predicted proteins | sample GraSoiAngelo_159_FD_79666 | JGI IMG/M metagenome (GOLD analysis project Ga0066710, IMG submission 79666) | Grasslands soil microbial communities from the Angelo Coastal Reserve, California, USA - 14_1009_16_40cm | ecosystem: Environmental > Terrestrial > Soil > Grasslands | place: USA...
GAAATCCACAAAGTGAGCTCAGGTAAGACTCAACCGTCGCCCGAATTCCGGTTCACACCATGCAGACCGCTCTGGGTAAAGTCGCTCCTCCTTCGGACGACCGGCGCTGGAAGCTGGTGAGTGCCACGATGCGGCGGCACGGCCACCGGCGGGATGCGCTGATCGAGACACTTCATACCGTTCAGCAATCGTTCGGGTACCTTGACCAGGACTCCCTGCGCTACGTTGCACTCTCTCTCCGTGTACCCCTGAGCCGGGCTTTCGGAGTTGCCACTTTCTATCATTATTTCAGCCTCAAGCCTCCCGGCGAACATACCTGCGTGATATGCATGGGCACGGCCTGCTATATCAAGGGGGCTCAGCTGTTGGTGGCCGAGATCGAGAAGTCGTTCGGCGTCAAGCCTGGTCAGACTACGGCGGACGGCAGAATTTCCCTCCTGGCAGCGCGGTGCATCGGGTCGTGCGGGTTAGCTCCGGCGGCAGTTTTTGACGGCGAAGTGGCAGCCAAACTGACTCCCGCCGAGTTGCAGGGCAGACTCCACCGATGGGACAAGTAATGACACTCGACCAGCTTCATCACATCACGGCTAAAGAGTCAGCTGCACGGCAAAACCTCCGCTATCAGTTGGACGTCTGCGTGGCAGCGGGGTGCCTGTCGTCTCACAGCGATCGCGTCAAGAAATCACTCGAGGAGGTGCTGGCCGGCCGAGAGGTCAAGGAGTCGTATCGCGTAAGAGGTGTGGGCTGTATGGGACTCTGCTCGCTCGGCCCGCTTGTGTCGGTCGAACCTGGGGGGGCCCTATACCAGTCGGTTAGTCCGGCTGACACTGCGGAGATTGTCGAGCACCTTGATTACGAGCCCCTCAAGCGCCTTCAATGCCCGCGGGATCTGCCCTTTTTTGAGCGGCAGGTGAACGTGGTATTAGAGAACTCTGGCCGTATCGATCCGGAACGTATCGAGGACTATGTGGCCGCCGAAGGGTACGAGGCTCTGATCAAGGCCCTGACGGAGATGACTCCCGCGGAAGTGATCGAACAGATTACGCGTAGCGGCTTGAGGGGACGGGGCGGAGCGGGCTACCCGACAGGGCTGAAGTGGGGTACCGTGGCCAAGGCCGGATCGGGTTCAAAGTACGTCGTCTGTAACGCCGACGAGGGCGACCCCGGGGCTTTCATGGACCGCAGTGTGCTTGAAAGCGACCCGCAGCGCGTCCTGGAAGGCATGATCATCGCCGGCTACGCAGTTGGCGCCAGCCGTGGGTACATCTATGTCCGAGCGGAATACCCCCTGGCAGTCACCCGGCTGAACGCGGCGATTCGCCAAGCCAAGCACCTGGGACTGCTGGGCACTGAGATCTGCAACACGACGTTCGACTTCGATATCGACCTTCGGCTCGGGGCGGGAGCCTTGGTCTGCGGGCAGGCGACTGCCTTGATTGCATCCATCGAGGGGCAGCGCGGGGCGCCACGCCCACGGCCACCCTACCCTGCGCAGGTCGGCTTATTTGAATGCCCCACGCTGATCAATAACGTCGAGACCTTTGCCAACGTTCCTCCCATCATCCGCAAGGGCGGCGACTGGTATGCCGGTATGGGAACCAAGAAGAGCAAAGGCACCAAAGTTTTTGCTCTTACCGGCAAGATCAACCGCACAGGTCTGATCGAAGTCCCCATGGGGATGACCTTGCGGGAAATCATCTTCGACATCGGCGGGGGCGTACCGGAAGGGCGGAAGTTTAAGGCGGTGCAGACTGGAGGGCCGTCCGGCGGATGCCTTCCGGAACAGTTCCTGGATATGGCGGTTGACTATGATTCGCTCGCCCAGGCCGGCTCGATCATGGGATCGGGCGGTATGATTGTGATGGACGATGGCTCTTGTATGGTCGACGTGGCCAAGTTCTTCATGGAATTCTGCATGACCGAATCGTGCGGCAAGTGCATTCCGTGCCGGGCGGGCACGGCCCAGATGTACAACCTGCTTGCCAAGATCTCCGAGGGCGCTGCCACCCAGGGCGATTTGGCCATGCTGGAAGACCTCTGCGACATGGTGAAGCACACCAGCTTGTGTGGACTGGGACAGACGGCGCCGAATCCCGTTCTCAGCACGCTGCGGCATTTCCGCGACGAATACGTGGCCCATATTGTCGAGAAGAGATGCCCTGCCGGGGTGTGTCCTTGTCCGGCAAAGGAAGGGGGCCGATGAGTCCAGTGGCCGAGGTAAGAACCCTGCGAGTGGACGGGATAGACCTCAGCGCGCGCGCTGACCAGACCATTCTCGATGCCGCGCGTGAGCATGAAGTGTCGATCCCGACGTTGTGCCACCTGGACGGCCTAAGCGATGTGGGGGCTTGCCGCCTCTGTCTGGTCGAGGTAAAAGGGGTGGGAAAATTGCTTCCGGCGTGCGTCACGCGGGTAGAAGAAGGGATGGATGTTACGACGGAATCGGACCGTCTGAGAAAGTATCGCCGCATGATCCTCGAGCTGCTTTTCGCGGAGCGAAATCATATTTGCTCGGTTTGCGTGGCCAATGGACATTGCGACCTGCAGTCGCTGGCCCAGAACCAGGGCCTTACGCACATCGAGTTTCCCTACCGTTATCCGAAACTTCCGGTGGATGCGTCCCATGAGCGTTTTGTGGTCGATCACAACCGCTGCATCCTCTGTACTCGGTGCGTGCGCGTATGTGATGAAATCGAAGGAGCTCACACTTGGGACGTCATGGGGCGCGGCATCGAATCGATGGTCATTACGGATATGCGCCAGCCCTGGGGCGAGTCAGATACGTGCACCAGTTGCGGAAAATGCATTCAGGTCTGTCCTACCGGAGCGCTTTTTGAAAAGGGCCGTTATGGCGCCCAGATGGCGAAGAAGCGGGATTTTCTGCCTTACCTGGCTATTATGAGAGAAGCGAGAAAATAGCCCTACCGCAGCGGCAGCAGCTGGTAAGGGAACGCACGAGAGAAACACGAGCACCATGGCCGCTGTCAGACACGGGCTCAGTCTTTGAGATGGAGGAATCGTGCAAGAGCAGGCGTTGCACAAGTCGGACCTCGTGGCTCTGGAGGCTGAACACCTTCAGAGGCTGTTCGATCTGCTGATCAAGCGCGGGTACAGGGTCATGGGACCTAGCGTGCGGGATGGCGCTATCGTATATGACGAGTTGAGTTCGTCTGCCGATCTGCCTGCAGGATGGACGGACGTGCAAGATGGCGGATCCTACCGGTTGAAGAAGCGCGAAGACCAGGCTCTATTCGGATATGCGGTGGGCCCGCACTCCTGGAAGAAATTTCTTCATCGCCCTGCCGTCCGTCTCTGGCAGGCGGAGCGCAGCAGTGGACAAGTAAAAGTCCAAGAGGAGAAATTTGAAACGCCCAAGCTGGCGTTCATCGGTGTGCGGGCTTGCGAACTCAACGCGATTAGAATTCAGGACAAAGTGTTCCTGGGCGGTTCTTACGCCGATCCCCTTTATCAGGCGGCGCGCCAGAACAGTTTCATTGTGGCCGTCAACTGTGGCCAAGCCGGGGGAACATGCTTCTGTGTTTCCATGAATGCGGGGCCTAAAGCCAACTCCGGCTTCGACCTCGCGCTGACCGAGGTGCTGGAAGACACCAAGCATTACTTTCTGGTGGAAGCCGGAACGGAACTGGGCGGGCAGTTCCTGGCTGAGCTTCCGCACCGGGCGGCGGCTGAAGCCGAAAAGGCGGCCGGCGACGCGGTGGTAGCCAAAGCGGCAGCCCAGATGGGCCGCAGGATGGATACTGCGGATATCAAGGACCTGCTTTATCGCAACTACGAGCATCCCCGCTGGGACCAGGTTGCTTCCCGGTGTCTGACGTGCGCCAACTGCACCATGGTGTGCCCCACCTGCTTCTGCACCAGCGTGGAGGACGTGACCGACTTGAAGGGAGAGCACGCCGAGCGGTGGCGCACGTGGGATTCCTGCTTCACTATGGATTTCTCCTACATTCACGGTGGCAGCGTCCGCACGACGCCGCGGGCCCGCTATCGCCAGTGGATGACCCATAAGCTCGCCACCTGGATCGACCAGTTCGGGAGCTCCGGCTGCGTCGGCTGCGGCCGGTGCATCACCTGGTGCCCCGTCGGAATCGACATCACGGAAGAAGTTCATGCCATCCGCCATTCGGAAGCAGCCGCAACGAAGAAGGGCGATAGCCATGGAAACACTTGAGCGGATTCTGATCGAACATCCGTTTTTCGAGGGAATGAAACGCGAGCACCTGGAACTGCTGGTCGGGTGCGCCTCGAATATTCGGTTCGACGCGGGCCAGTTTATCCTGCGGGAAGGCGAAGAAGCCAACCACTTTTACCTGATCCGGCACGGCCAGGTGGCGCTGGAGACTTTTGCTCCTGAACGTGGTCCCATCACCATCGGGACGTTGGGGGAGGGAGACGTGCTCGGCTGGTCCTGGATCGTTGCGCCGAATCGCTGGACGCTGGACGCGCGCGCCATCCAGCTGACACGGGCCATTGCCATGGACGGCAAATGCCTGCGAGAAAAATCCGAAAGTGACCACGACCTGGGTTATGCATTGCTGAAGCGGTTTACCCAGGTCATGGTGAATCGTCTTTTCGCCACGAGGCTGCAGCTTCTCAATGTCTACGAATCTCACTGAAGTTCCATCGATTGTGCCGCCGTCACTCGATCCCATGCTGCCGCGCCCCTATCGCGTGCAGCAGTTACGGCAGGAAACTTCGGATACCTTTACTCTTGAACTGGAGCCGGAGAGCGGGAAGTCAGACTTCAGCTTTACCCCCGGTCAGTTCAATATGCTTTATGCCTTTGGCGTCGGGGAGGTCCCTATCTCCATCAGCGGAGATCCAGGCAAGCCGGCAACGCTGGTCCATACCACCCGGGAAGTAGGAATGGTGACGCGCGCCATGCGCGAGTTGAAGCCCTCGGACTGGCTGGGGGTAAGAGGTCCGTTCGGGGCGGGCTGGCCCGTCACGGACGCGCGCGGCGCTGACGTGGTGATTGTGGCGGGAGGCATCGGGCTGGCTCCGTTGCGGCCCGCGCTTTACCAGTTACTGGCGGCGCGCAAGTACTACGGCAAGCTGGTTCTGCTTTATGGGACGCGCACGCCTGCGGATATCCTCTTTCGGCGCGAACTCCATCAGTGGCACGCCCGCTTCGATCTTGAGGTGCACGTCACCGTGGACCGCGCCATGGGAAATTGGCGGGGCAACGTCGGTGTTGTCACCACTCTGATTGCGCGCGCCCCTTTTGATCCCCATAGCACGGTGGCCATGGTCTGCGGCCCCGAGGTCATGATGCGCTTCACGGCGCAGGAGCTCGAGCGGCGCGGCGTCGCCGTCGACAACATCTATCTCTCGATGGAGCGCAACATGAAATGCGCGGTCGGCTTCTGCGGGCATTGCCAGTTCGGCCCTTCCTTTATCTGCAAGGATGGACCGGTCTTTCGCTACGATCGCATTCAGCCCCTTCTGGCAGTCAGGGAGATTTGAAATGGCGCCTTCCGCCCCCAAGCTTGCAGTCTGGAAATTTGCTTCCTGTGATGGATGCCAGTTGAGCCTGCTGGACTGCGAAGACGAACTTCTCAACGTGGTAGAAAGCGTGGAGATTGCCAACTTCGCCGAGGCTTCCCGCAGCATCGTAAAAGGGCCCTACGACGTGTCGCTGGTGGAAGGGTCCATTACCACGCCTCACGACGCCGAGCGCATCCACCAGGTGCGGCGCGCCTCCAAATTTTTGATTACCATCGGCGCCTGCGCCACGGCAGGGGGCATCCAGGCGCTGCGCAACTTCAAGGACGTGCGAGATTTTACTTCTCTCGTCTACGCCACCCCTCAGTATATCCAGACGCTGAACAAGTCCACACCTATCGTGGACCACGTGCGTGTCGATTTCGAACTGCACGGCTGTCCTATCAACAAGCATCAGCTCCTCGAGGTCCTGAGCGCCTTCCTGAACCGGAGGAAGCCCAATACCCCGTCCCACAGCGTCTGCACAGAATGCAAACGGCGGGGGACAGTGTGCGTGATGGTCGCGCATGGCACGCCTTGCCTGGGCCCGGTCACGCACGCCGGCTGCGGCGCTATTTGCCCCTCGTATGTTCGAGGCTGCTACGGATGCTTCGGTCCTATGGAATCGCCCAACACGGCGTCGCTCTCCAGGGGCTGGGTCCATTTGGGAGTAAAACCACCGGAGCTCATGCGGGCTTTTCGCAGCTTCAACGGTTACGCGGAGGCCTTTCGCCGGGAGAGTGAGGCGCATGAAGGCAAAAGTACTCAAGGTTGATTACCTGGCCCGCGTGGAAGGCGAGGGTGGCCTCTACGTGAAGATCAGGAACAACAGCGTTAGCGAGGTGAAGCTGAATATATTTGAGCCGCCTCGCTTCTTCGAAGCCTTCCTGCGGGGACGCCGCTTCGACGAAGCGCCCGATATCACCGCGCGTATCTGCGGCATTTGTCCTGTGGCTTACCAGATGAGTGCGGTGCACGCCATGGAAGATGCTTTCGGGATCAAAGTCGCCGGGCAGCTTCGGTCCCTGCGCCGGCTCATCTATTGTGGCGAATGGATTGAAAGTCATGCCTTGCACGTTTACATGCTGCACGCTCCGGATTTCCTGGGGTTCCCCGACGCCATCCAGATGGCGAGAGACCATGCTGATGTGGTGCAGCGTGGGCTGCGTCTGAAGAAGGCAGGCAACGAGATCGTCAGGCTGGTGGGCGGGAGGGAAATCCATCCCATCAACGTGCGGGTGGGCGGATTCTACAAAGTTCCCACTCAACGGGAACTAGCGCCGCTGGCGGAACAGCTCAAATGGGCGCGCGACGCGGCGCTTGAAACGGTCCGCTGGGTGGCCAGACTGCCTTTTCCGGAGTTTACACAAGATTATCTGTTTGTGGCCCTGCGCCATCCCGAGGAATACCCTTTCAATGAGGGCCGGCTGGTTTCGAACCGAGGGCTCGATATCGCCATCGCTGACTACGACAGCTACTTCCTCGAAGAACACGTGCAGCATTCCAATGCGCTGCATTCCACCCTGAAGAACGCGGGAGCCTATTTTGTCGGACCCCTGGCGCGTTACAGCCTAAACTTCGACCGTCTTCCGCCGTCCGTCCAGCAAGCGGCTAAGGAGGCAGGGCTGGATTCGGTCTGCCGTAATCCTTTTCAAAGCATCATCGTGCGCAGCCTCGAGATCCTGTATGCCTGCGAGGAAGCGCTGCGTATTATCGAGCAATACGAGCCGCCCCCGGCGAAGGCCGAGCTGCAGCCTCGGGCCGGAACCGGTTATGGCTGCACGGAAGCGCCCCGCGGCATCCTCTACCATCGCTATAAGGTCGGTGAGGACGGAGCGATACTCGATGCCAAGATCGTTCCGCCCACTTCGCAGAACCAGAAAGCTATCGAGCTGGACATCGCGGATTTTGTGCGCAAATACCTGGCGCTTCCGTCGGATGAATTGCAATGGAAATGCGAGCAGGCCATTCGAAACTATGATCCATGCATCTCCTGCGCTACACATTTTCTAAAACTTGAGCTGGACAATGAGGGGTGATTGCCTGAGCTGGCTGGTCGAAGTTGGATGACTGCGGAATAGTCTCTCGCACATCGCCCAAACCTGGCCTGGTTGCTCGCGACCTTTGTGTTATGGCGAATCAAGCGGTCTTGGTGATCGGGGTCGGCACCCGGTACCGTAAGGACGACGCGGCAGGACTGACGGTGGCTGAGGGCTTGAGGACACGGTTATCCGCAGAGGTGACTCTCGTCGAGCATGAAGGCGAGGGGGTAGCGTTGATGGAGAGGCTTCAAGGCTGGCAGGCCGCCATTCTGATTGATGCTATGAGCTCTGGAGCCCGCCGCGGTACCATTCGCCGTTTTGAGGCAAAGACACACCCGTTGCCCGCAGCAATCTTCCGGCACTCGAGTCACGCGCTCAGCGTCGCCGATGCCATTGAACTGGGGCGGGCACTGGAACGGCTTCCGCAGCACCTCGTCGTCTTTGGAATCGAGGGCGGTGATTTTGGTGCTGGAATGCCGCTCTCGCCCGAGGTGGAATCATCCGTGCCGGAGGTCGTACGGCGCGTCCTCGAGGAGATCCGCACGATTCAGGAAGGACCCCAATGAATAAAACACGACTTGCGACCGTGTGGCTGGACGGCTGCTCCGGATGTCATATGTCGTTTCTCGATATCGACGAGAGGCTGCTTGACCTGGCTGGCAAGGTCGATCTCGTTTACAGCCCCTTGGTCGACCATAAGGAGTTTCCGCCGGGCGTGGACGTGACCCTGGTCGAGGGGTCCGTCAGTAGCGAGGAGGATTTCACGAAAATCAAAGATATCCGCCAGAAGACCCGAATCCTGGTCTCCCTGGGCGACTGCGCCGTGACAGGGAACGTTCCGGTGATGCGAAACCCCTTCGGGACCGACGCTGTATTGCGGCGAGTCTACGTCGAAAACGCCGCGCCGGGTTCCCTGATCCCGACCGAGGTGGTGCCGGCCCTGCGGCCGCGCGTGTGTCCTGTGCACGAAGTGGTGCCGGTGGACGTCTTCGTGCCGGGGTGCCCGCCTTCTGCCGACACTATTTTCGCCACTTTGACGGACCTTCTGGAAGGGCGCCGTCCCGAACTGAGCGGCCAGACCCGCTTTGGCGCATAGGTGAACGACAAATGGCCCAGCGAATTCTCATTGATCCTGTGACGCGGCTGGAAGGGCACGCTAAAATCACGATCCAGCTGGACGACCACGGAGGCGTGGAAGCGGCGCACTTCCACATCACTCAGCTTCGAGGATTTGAGAAATTCTGCGAGGGGCGTCCTTTCTTCGAGATGCCCTATCTCATGTCGAGGATCTGCGGCATCTGCCCTGTGAGCCATCTGCTCACCTCCGCCAAGGCCTGCGACGCTATCCTCGCGGTGCGTATTCCGGAAACGGCGGTCAAACTCCGACGCGTCATGAACCTTGCGCAGGTGATCCAGTCCCACGCTCTGAGCTTCTTCTACCTTTCCATGCCGGACCTTCTGCTGGGAATGGATGCCGAGCCGGCCCGGCGCAATATTTTCGGCGTCGCCGAGGTTGACGCAAGCCTGGCGCGTGATGGGATCGGCCTGCGGCAGTTTGGACAACGGATCGTTGAGCTGTTGGGAGGAAAGCGCATCCACCCGGGGTGGGTCGTTCCGGGCGGAGTGGCCGATCCGCTCCCGCCAGATGTCAGGGATCGCATCCTGGCCATGGTTCCCGACGCCTTGAGCAGAGTCGAGAGGACACTGGAATGGTTCAAGAGAACGATTGAGCAGTATCGCGAGGAAATGCGCACGTTCGCCAATTTTCCCACCATGTTCATGGGCCTCGTGGGTCCGGACGGGCAACTCGAGACTTATCACGGGAAACTGAGAATCATGGATCAGGTGGGCGACCTTGTGCATGACCAGCTTGATCCTCAGCGTTATCGAGAGATCGTGGATGAGGCTTCGGAACCCTGGACCTATATGAAGTTTCCTTATTACAAGCCGCTGGGCTACCCCGACGGCATCTATCGCGTAGGTCCGCTCGCACGTCTGAATATTGTCAGCCGCTGTGGTACACCTCGGGCCGACCAGGAGCTGGCGGAATTCCGGGAAATGGAGCGCGGCGTCATCCTCAGCTCCTTCCACTACCACCACGCCCGCCTGATTGAGATTCTGCATGGCATCGAGCGCATTGAGGAGCTACTCAACGAACCCGACATTCTGAGCCGGGATGTGAGGGCGGTTGCGGGCCCCAACAAGGCCGAAGGCATCGGTGTCGCCGAAGCTCCACGCGGTACCCTCATTCACCACTACAGGATCAACGACGAAGGATTGATCACCTGGGCCAACCTGATCATCGCCACGGGGCACAACAACCTGGCAATGAACCGTGGCATCCTCCAGGTTGCCAGACACTATGTGGACGGAAGCCGCCTCTCAGACGGCATGCTGAACCGGGTCGAGGCCGTGATCCGCGCCTTCGATCCCTGTCTGAGCTGCTCGACGCACGCACTCGGACAGATGCCCCTGCTGATCAGGCTGAAGGCGCACGACGGTACGATTCTTGATGAACGACGGCGGGACTGATGAGATCGGCACTCATTATTGGTTTCGGCAACCCCTTACGGGGTGATGACGGCCTCGGCTGGCACGCCGCGCAGGAATTGCGAAAGACACTTACGGGCGAGGACGCTGAGGTAATCGCCTGCCTCCAGTTGATGCCGGAGCTGGCAGAGGCCGTCGCCCATTCTAAGCGCGTGATCTTTATCGATGCCGCTGTGGGCGAGCCGGCCGGCGAGGTTAAGCTCGCCGAGCTTGAGCCGGCGCCAACCGGATTGCAGGCCTGTTCTCACCACTTCGATGTGCGGCGATTGATGCAATACTCGATGGAACTATATGGGAGGTTCCCCCAGGCATTCACCGTTTCGGTGAATGGCGAAGCGTATGGTTTCGCCGAGAGGCTGTCAGCCCCAGTGCAGTCTGCGCTCCCTGCTGTCCTGCGCCTGGCGCGAAATCTGGCGGTTCACGGATGGCCTGATATGGCCGGTGTGCAGAGGAGAGATGCCGTGTCAGTCGGCCGCGGACCACGCTCTTAGGCGGGGAGCCGCAGCGGGCAGGTGAGGGTCGCAAGGCGCGACAGGTAGAGTTCGTAAACATCATTTATAACCGGACGCATTAATAAAGCATTACGCCGCTCGGGCTTTTCGCTCAAGCTCGCAGGCTTACCAAGGTCTGCCGCTAAATCCTGCTCCAAACATTCCATGCTCCGTTCTCAAGGTGTGGAGAGCAGACGGAATGCTGCCGGGGAGTAGCGTCGCGTTCGATAGCAGAGGTTATCCGGTTGGTTGAACCTGCTCTCCGCAGGCCAGCACTGCGGTGATAACGGCTACATCCGCGAGATCTTGTGCCGAGCACCCACGTGAGACGTCATTTACTGGCCTGTTGAGCCCCTGAAGAATCGGACCGATTGCGGAGGCGCCGCCCAGCCGTTC
>Ga0066710_100006409_pt1 | contig 10980 bp, 10 predicted proteins | sample GraSoiAngelo_159_FD_79666 | JGI IMG/M metagenome (GOLD analysis project Ga0066710, IMG submission 79666) | Grasslands soil microbial communities from the Angelo Coastal Reserve, California, USA - 14_1009_16_40cm | ecosystem: Environmental > Terrestrial > Soil > Grasslands | place: USA...
GCCAGGGCCTCGCGCCGGTCGAGACTGGGGACGACCTCGTCAGCGCGGTCGGCGCCGGTGCTCCCGAGGACGCTGGCGGTAGGGGCCACGCCCGTTGTGTCAATCTCTTGAAGCTGTCTGGCGTACTCGAGGATGTCGGCGAGCTGCCGTGTGAAGACGCGGACTTCCTCTTCGGTCAACTCGATGTTGGCGAGCCGCGCGACGGCTTCAACGTCAGCTCGTGTGAAGGCAACGGGCATGGCAAATGCTAGCCCGAAAGCATGCGACGGTGCTACGGTTCGGGGAACGCTCGTGCCACTCAGCCCTGTTCGGAAAGCCGCCGTCGCTGGGCGCTGGTATCCCGAGAGGGGCCGCGACCTGACCGCTGCCGTGGACGCGCATCTGTCATCGGCTGACGCGGCCGTGTCTGGGGCGGGTGCCAGCGCGCAGGCCTCGGAGCTGCACGAGATCGTTGCCATCATCGCGCCCCATGCCGGCCTCATGTACTCGGGCGCCGTCGCGGCGCACGCCTACCGTCAGCTTCGTGGTCGGCCGATCGAGGTCGCCGTTCTCGTGGGTCCCTCACATTTCGAGGGGTTCGACGGGGTGGCGATGTACGCAAGTGGTGCCTTCGCCACGCCGCTTGGGCCGGTGGCGATCGACGACGGCTGTGCAGCGGCTGTGATGGCCCAGCTGCCGTTGGCGCACGATCGTCCCTCGGTGCACGCGCGCGAGCACTCGCTGGAGATGCAGCTGCCGTTTCTTCGCCGTGTGTTGCCCGACGCGCGCATCGTGCCGATTCTCGTCGGATGACAGACGGCGGACACGGCCTTGGCCCTCGGCGGCGCGCTCGCTTCCGCGGTGCGCAGCCGTCGCGCGATCATCGTCGCGAGCAGCGACCTCTCTCACTACCACGACGCGGCCACCGCGGCGCGGCTCGACGGGATCGTGATCGAGTGTGTGCGGCGCTTCGACCCCGACGCGCTCCAGCAGTCCCTGGATCGCAATCCCGAGCACGCATGCGGAGGAGGAGCGATGGTCGCAGCGATGCGGGCCGCCAGAGCTCTCGGGGCGGACCGAGCGGCCATCCTCGATTACGCCGACTCAGGGGACGTGTCGGGTGACAAGACGGCGGTCGTCGGTTATCTTGCCGCTGCGCTCGGTCGTCGCTCCACGCCGTCCTCGGAACGTGGGTTGCCTGGATGAACGGCGCGGATCGACACGCACTGCTCCAGATTGCGCGCAACCACATGATTGCCCACCTCGGTGGGGCCGCCGCGGCCGAGCCGTCCCTCGTCGGCGAGCTGGGGCGCCACGCGGCCGGGTTCGTGACGCTCTTCCGGGCCGGCACCCTGCGTGGGTGCATCGGCCGGATCGAGGCCGACAGACCCGTGGCGCGCGTGATCGCGCAGTGCGCGGTGGCCGTTTGCACAGAGGACCCGCGTTTCCCGCCGGTTACCTGGGGCGAGCTCCCGGAGCTGAGGATCGAGCTGTCGGTACTCGGCGTCTTCGAAGAGCTGGCAGCCCCCGATGGAATTGAAATTGGACGTCACGGCCTGATGGTGGAGCTCGGGCGGCGGAAAGGGCTGCTCCTGCCCCAGGTCGCCACGGAGTGGAACTGGGACGCGCAGACCCTTCTGGACCAAACGTGCCTCAAGGCCGGCTTGTCCGTGGAGGCCTGGCGCCAGGGCGCGACACTCTGGAGGTTCGAGGCCGAGGTGTTTGGCGAGGAGCCCTGACGATCAGGGCCCCAGTCCCTCTTGCTCTACAGTCCCTTTGGCATTGACGTGGACCGTCACTGTGAAGAGGTCTCTCGTCCGCGCCCGTTGGCTGCCGATGTCGCCCGTGGCGAAGCGCATATCGGTCCATCGAACCGTCGCCCGGCCCTCGTGATCGACGAACGAGCGCGCCGCCGGGAACCGTGAGAAGCCGAGAAACGTCTGCGCGGCCCTGGCGGTGGCCGCCTGGAAGACGGCCGCTGTCCAGATGTCGGGGTACCGCCTCGACGCACTCCAGAACACGTTGCGCCTGACACGCGAGTCCGCGCCGCCTCCGGCGAGGAGGTCGAGGTGGTGCAGCTGATAGGCGTCGGAAACTCGAGCAATCACAAGCCAGCGAAACGGCGAGAGGAACGAAGGCATTGCGGCAATTTCCACGAGGCAGCGGCCCGAGACCGAAGGGGCGGCCTCATGGTCTACGGGCCAGCGATCAATCAAGCCGCGGTCCGGCAGGCTCGCACAGGGCCGGGGCAGCAGTGAGCCAAAGAGCTCTGATGCCTGCACAAGGGCCTGGCGATGGGCGGTTGCCCGGAGCCCGTAGTTCATGGCGACGAAGAGCAGTGCGATCGCGGCGCTTCGCTCGCGGGCGCGCCGTATAGCGGCAAGGTCCGGTGTGGCAGCGGCGGCGCGTCGCCCGATCCACAGGCCGGCGGACAGAATCGCCAGGAGGTACACATCGACGATCGGCAGCCAGTCTTTTGCGAACCAGTGCCAGTCGAATGGGCTGAGGAGGCGCGTCCCGTAGGAGGTTGGCACGTCCATCAGGATGTGACAGGTTGCGCCGACCGTGGCCACGATCCAGAGCCAGAGAAACGAGGGGTGTCTCTTGGCGGTCGCGTTGTCCCACTTGCGGAGCCCGAGGCTCACAAGGCCGGCCACCACCAGCCCCAGGCCGGCCACGCCGAGCGCGCCGTGGGTCGGTCCGCGGTGCCACTCCAGGTACTTCATGGGGCCACCGGCCGCGGCCACGAAGTCGATATCGGGGACATTCGACGCGAGGACCAGGGCGACCGTGGTGCCGCGGCCAACGCGTCCGAGCGGCGTTCGGGCAAGCGTGAGTCCGAAGAGCGTGTGGGTGAGATTGTCCATCGGCTGCGTGTGCGGGGTTCCGGTCTCCGACTTGCTAATATAGCCGCATGGGGCGCGTTCTCTGTACCGTGGCGCTCGTCGCGGCGATTGGTGCGGTACCCGAGCCGGCCTTTGCATGGGGGTTTGCGGCGCATCGGCTCATCATGCGCCGAGCCATCGATCTGCTCCCGCCCGAGCTGAGGCCGCTGTTCGAGCGTCACCGCGACGAGGCTGTGACGCGGTCGGTCGACCCCGACCTCTGGCGCCAGGTCGGATGGGAGGACGACCCCAACCACTTCCTCGATTTCGGAGTCGAGGAGTACGGGTCCTATCCGTTTGCCGCGCTTCCGCGTGAGTACGGGGCGGCGCTCGAGCGTTTTGGCGCGGCAACGCTCAAACGATACGGGCTGGTGCCGTGGCGCGAGGCCGAGGAGTTCGGGAACCTCCGTCGCGCATTCGAAGGCTTTACGCGCCAGGCCCCCTACGCTCCAACCGACGTGATCCTTTTTTCGGCCGTGGCGGCCCACTACATCCAGGACGCGCATCAACCGTTTCACGCCACGGCGAATTACGACGGGCAGCTGACGGGGAACCACGGGATCCACAGCCGGTTCGAACGGGACCTCGTCGAACGGTTTCACGCACGGCTCCGTCTGACTCCTGCGTCGCCCTCACCGGTGTCGAACGCCCGTGACGCGACCTTCGACGCGTTGCTCTCCGGATACCAGCTCGTGCCCGCGATCCTGCAGGCCGACACCGAGGCGCTCGGTGACAGGGAGCTGTACGACGAGCAGTACTTCGACAGGTTCTTCGAGAAGGTCCGGCCGATCCTCGAGCAACGGCTCGCCCAGTCCATTACCGCGACCGCGAGCGTCATCATCGGCGCCTGGGTTCAGGCGGGCCGGCCGGCAGTTTCATCCGATGGGCCCCGGCCGATTCAGAAGGTCCGCCGCGCCCGGTGACCCTGATCCGATGACCATCTTCCTGATTCAGGTGGGTCGGAGCCGCTTCGAGCTGTACTCGGAGGCACCCGAAGAAACCACGGCGGAGGCCGCCCAAACGACTGGCGTGTTCCGCCGGTGGGCGCGCGCCGCGAATCTGCGCTGGCAGGCGGTCGTCGAATCGGCGCGACAGGGATCTGCGAGGGGCCTCTTGGCACGCGGGCGGGACGCGCTCATCAGGCGGGTTGCCGAGTCGATTGCCGAGCAGCGCACGCTCTGGGCGCTTCGCCATGAGGCGGCAGCTGCGCTGCGATTCCCTTCGACCCTCGACGTCCCGACCGCCCGAGGCGTGCTCACCGAGCGGCTCGCTCACGCAACACGACATCATCTGCGGTGGCTCGTCATCGATGGGCTCCTGCTCATCGGGTCCGCAGTGTTCGCCGTGGTGCCAGGCCCCAACGTCCTCGCGTACTATCTGGCCTTCAGAGTCTTTGGTCATCTGAGCTCCTGGCGTGGAGCGCGACATGCCGACCACGTCGCCTGGCAGCCCGAGGCCGACGACTCGCTGGCCGAGCTGGCCTCGCTTGCGGCGATGCCGCGCGAAGCGCGGGCGCCGCGAGTGGCAGATATCGCTCGCCGACTGAACTTGAGTCGTCTCCCCACCTTCTTCGAGCGCATGGCCGCCTGAATCTCGCGTGCTATACTCGGCGTTCGAATACGCGAAACCGTTGACACTCCAAGAATTAGCCGAGCGGCTTCATTGCCGCCTCGAAGGCGACCCGCGCATCGACGTGCAACGGGTGGCTTCCATCGAACGGGCCGAGCCGGGCGATCTGACGTTTGTCGCCAACTCGAAATACCAAACGCACCTCTCGTCCACGCGCGCGTCAGCCGTCCTCGTGGCCACCGCGCAGGTCACCAAGGGGCTGCCCGTCGCCATCCTGCGGACCGACGACCCGTACCTGGCCTTCGCGCGCGCCGTTGAGATCCTGACGCCGGCCGCTCTGCCGCCACGGGGGATCGATCCGCTCAGTTCGGTGGCCCCCGACGCACGGCTCGGCCGGGACGTGGCGGTCGGTGTGTTCGCGAGCATCGGTGCAGGCGCGATCATCGGTTCCCGGACGGTGATCTATCCCGGTGCCGTCATCGGCCCTGGCGCCGTGCTGGGTGACGACTGCGTCATTCATTCGCACGTCTCGATTCGTGAGCGAGTCAGTCTCGGGCACCGAGTCGTCGTACAGGATGGTGCGGTGATTGGAAGCGACGGGTTTGGCTTCGTACGGCAGTCCGACGGCAGCCACCTCAAGATTCCGCAGCGCGCCATCGTCGTCATCGAGGACGATGTGGAGATTGGCGCCAACACGACGATTGACCGACCCGCCGTCGGCGAGACCCGGGTCTGCGCCGGTGCCAAGATCGACAACCTGGTGCAGATCGCCCACGGCGTGACCGTCGGGCGCCGGACGCTCCTGGCGGCGCAGGTCGGGATCGCGGGCAGTACGGTCCTCGAGGAGGATGTGACGCTGGCTGGTCAAGTCGGGATCGCCGGCCACCTGCGGATCGGGAAAGGCGTGGTGGCCACCGCGCAGACCGGCGTGCCGAACTCGGTTGACGCAGGAGCCGTCGTTTCGGGATATCCCGCCATCGCGAATCGGGAGTGGCTGAAGTCGTCGGCGGTTTTTCGTCAGCTGCCGGCCCTCAAGAAGCGCGTTGCGGAACTCGAGCAGCGCATTGCGGAGCTCGAGGAGAAGCTCGAAGCGTGCGAGTTGCCGTCAAAACCCTAACCACCCACACGCGGCGTGCGGCGCTGGCCGCATGCGTCATCCTCGCTGCCGCCGTTCCGGCTCTCTGTCAGCAACCGCTGGCCGACCCGCCGTCCACCTTCGAGTTCTTTCCGCGCTACGATTTTCTGATGTCAGCCGCGGCGCTCGGCGAGGAAGATCCGCACTTCTCGTGGGACATTCACTGGGCAGGCGACTTCGATCTCATCGACTATGGGCGCGGGCGCCTCATGTTCCTGGCCGACTACCAGACGATTCTCGGCAACGAGTTCCGGCCCTTCGATCCCTACCAGAGCAACTACACGCTCGAGGCCTCTGGATCGGTGCGCGATGGACCGACGGAGTTCGTTGTCGTGCTCAACCACGTGTCGCGCCATCTGGGCGATCGTGCCAAGCGGATCGCCGTCGCCGATAACTCGCTTGGCGGTCGCCTGATGCGCCAGGTGGCGGCCGGCCCCGGCACCGTCGATCTCCGCGGGGACCTGCGATGGGTCATCGCTCGCGCCTACGTGGACTACACGTGGATTGCGGTTGGCGACGCCACGCTGCGTCGGTCGATCAGCGAACGTGTGGGGGTGTACGGTGTCGGGAACATCGAGCTGTACGGCGTTGACAAGTCCATCGCCGGGCGCGACACCCAGGTCGGCGCGCGGCTGGAAGCCGGTGTTCGGCTATCGGGACGCGGAGGCGCGGTCGAGCTGTTTGCCGGATGGGAGCGGATGGTTGATGCCGACCCGCTCGATCGGCTTGCCCGTCAGTGGGGCTTTGCGGGATTCCGTCTCGTCGGACGCTGAAGTTCGATAGAATCGCCAGATGAGACGCAGGCTGCTCCCCGCCGCCGCTGCCACCGTGCTGGTCGCCTGGATCGGACCGAGCGCGGGAGCGGCTGTCCGTCCACCAAAGCTTCAGTACGACCTGTTCACGCTGTCGAACGGTTTGACCGTGGTCCTTTCGGAGGACCATTCGACCCCAATCGTCCATCTGCAGATCACCTATCACGTCGGCTCGAAGAACGAGAAGGCCGGACGCACGGGATTTGCCCATCTGTTCGAGCACATGATGTTCAAGGGCTCGAAGAATGTGGCGACCGAGGAGCACACCTCGATCATCGCCTCGGTCGGCGGGCAGAGCAACGCCTACACGACCGACGACGAAACCGTGTTCTGGGAGACGGTGCCGGCCCATCACCTGCCGCTCGTCCTCTGGCTCGAGGCGGACCGCATGGCCACGCTCAAGATCGAGAAGAACACCTTCGTGAACGAGCGGGAGGTGGTCAAGGAAGAACGGCGGATGCGAGTCGACAATCAGCCCTACGGGCGGTTGAACGAGATCATCTACGACCAGGCGTTCACGATCCACCCGTACAAGCACCCGACGATCGGGAGCCTGCAGGACCTCGAAGCCGCCTCAGTCGACGACGTCTTGGACTTCTATCAGACGTTCTACGTACCCGAGAACGCCACGGCGGTGCTCGTGGGTGATTTCGATCCAGCCCAGGTCAAGCAGCTCGTCAATCAGTACCTCGGGCGCGTGCCAAAGGCGGCCAAGCCCGTGCCTCGCGATATCCCCAAAGAGCCCGCGCAGACCAAGGAGCGGCGCGTGACGCTGTCGGCTGCCTGGCCGTTGCCGGCCGTCGTGGTGGCGCACCACATCACCTACGACGGCAATGCCGACTCGTATCCGCTCCACATCGCGTCCAAGGTCCTGTCCGACGGGCAGAGCTCGCGCATCTATCAGAAGCTCGTCTACGAGTTGCAGCTCGCGGTCGCGGCGTTTGGCGGCGCCAACCTCATCGAAGACCCGAACCTGTTCTACGCGGTCGCGATTGTCCAGCCAGGACACACACCCGAGGACGCCGTCAACGCCCTGATCGCGGAGCTCGACCGTCTCAAGGCGGAACCCATCACCGAGCACGAGCTGCAGCGAACCAAGAATCAGTTTGCGCGCGACTACATCCTCGGCCGGGAGACGAACCAGCAAAAGGCCCAGCAGCTGGCACATGCCGTGGTCATCCACCACGACATCACGACCGCCGACGGCGAGTTCGACATTTTTCAGAACATTGTCGCGGCTGACGTGCAGCGCGTGGCGCGCACCTACTTCACCCCTGAGAATCGCCTCGTGTTGACCATCCTGCCGTCGGACCGCGCTGCCGCGGGAGGAGGCCGGCGATGAAGGCGTTCGTGATGGCCGCGGGTGTTTCGCTGAGCGTCGCCGCGCTTTTCGCGGCTCCGCAGCGACCAGCGGCAACACCCTGGCCCTCGGAGGGGCCGCCGCGACCGCTGCCTGCCCGCGAGGTGAAGTTTCCACCCTACGAAGTCCGAACCCTCGAGAACGGCCTTCAGGTCGTCGCGGTGCTGCACCACGAGCAACCCGTGGTCAGCATGCGGATGCTGATCCGGGCCGGCGCCGCGAGCGACCCGCGCGCAAAGCTCGGGCTGGCCATGCTGGCGGCGTCGCTCCTCGACCAGGGCACCACGACCAAGTCGGCCCGCGAGGTGAACGACGAGATCGACTTCATCGGGGCCGCGATGGGCGCCGGCGCGGGAACGGATCTGACGTACGCGAACCTGGTCGTCATGAAAGACAGCCTCGAAACCGGACTTCGTATGCTGTCCGACACGATGCGCCACCCGGCCTTCGCCCCCGACGAGATCGAGCGTCAGCGCCAGCAGGCGATGTCGACCCTGCAGGTCAGCCTGGAAAACCCCGAGGTGATCGCGACCGCGGTGTTCGAGCGGCTCGTCTACGGGTTTCATCCTTACGGCCTGCCTCAAAACGGCACACCCGAGACGCTCGCCTCGATCACGCGGGACGACCTGCTGGCGTTCCACCAGAGGAATTTCGTCCCGAACAACGCGATTCTGGCCATCGTGGGCGATGTCACTACTGAAGAGGCTTTCGAGGGCGTGCGAAAGGTGTTTGGCGACTGGCAGCGCCGGGACGTCTCTCGTCCCGCCCTCGCGCCGCCCCCTGAGCCCGCCCGGCGCATCATCGTCGTGAACAAGCCCGATAGCGTGCAGACCGAGGTACGTGCTGGACAGCTTGGCATACGGCGGAATCACTCGGACTATATGGCGCTCAACCTCACGTTGCGGGTCCTGGGGGGCGAAGGCGCCAATCGGCTGCACCAACTCCTGCGCACGCAGCGCGGGCTGACCTACGGCGCGAAAGCCGACATGAACACGCTGCTCGAAAGCGGCGACTTCGAGGCGTCGACCAACACGCGCTCGGAGGCAACCGGCGAGGCGCTGCGTCTCATGGTGGACGAGTTCTGGAGGCTGCAGCGCGAGCGCGTCAGCGAGCGGGAAGTCAGCGACGCCAAGGCGTACCTGACGGGAAGCTTTCCATTGACCATCGAGACCCCGGACGCCATCGCGACGCAGGTGCTCAACGCGCTCTTCTACGGCCTTCCGGTCGGCCAGCTCCAGTCGTTCCGCGAGCGTGTCAACGCCGTTGGTCCCGACGACATCGAGCGCGTGTCGCGGTACTACCTCCGTCCGGATCGGCTGTCGATCGTGCTCGTGGGGAATGCCGCCGCGTTCATCCCGCAGCTGAAGGGTCTTGGCTTCGGGACCTTCGAGGTCGTCGAGATGGCCGACCTCGACCTCCTGGCTGCGGACTTCAGGAAGGGTGGCAAGGTGGGTGGCGTGGGCCGGTCGCCCCGACCTCGACGTGGCGCCTGGTTGCTTGACGGCCCCGCATCGAAGGCCGGCCAGGACTAGATGCCCGACTCTTGACCTCTCGCCTGTTTCTGTCGTGCGGCGAGCCCTCAGGAGATCTGTATGCAGGCGCGCTGACCCGCGAACTGCGCCGGTCGGTGCCCGACCTCGAGGTCGTGGGTCTGGGGGGGCCCCAGTTTGCGGCCGCCGGGGGGCGACTGCTCGCAGATTACCGCGGGCTGGCCGCCACGGGGCTGACCGAGGCCGTTTCGAAGATTCCGCAATCCTTCGCGGTGCTCCGGCGGCTGATTGCCTCCGCTCACGAAGCACGTCCCGACGCCGTCGTGGTCATCGATTTTCCCGAAATCAACTTCCGTCTGGCGCGTGGGGTCCGGGACCTCAACGTGCCAGTGATTTACTATGTCTGCCCACAGGTCTGGGCCTGGCGCCAGGGTCGGTTGAAGACGATTCGGGAAGTGGCCAACCAGGTGCTCGTGATCTTCCCGTTTGAAGAGGAGCTCTATCAGCGGGCCGGTGTACCCGTCCGGTTCGTCGGCCATCCTCTGGTGGACCTCATGAAGCCCTCAGTGTCTCGGGGCGCGTTTCTGGCGGCTCGGGGTCTGGCGGGAGATGCCCCGACGGTCGCCATCTTGCCAGGCAGCCGTCCTAACGAGGTCAGGCGCATCCTTCCGATCCTGGTTGCCGGCGCGCAACGTGTGAAAGCCTCCGTGCCGCGCGTGCAATTCGTGGTCGCACGTGCACCCGGCCTCGGCGATCAGCTGTTTGCGCCCGCCGCGCCGTCGCTCATGACGGTGGTGAGCGGTGATACCGATACGGTGCTCGCCTCCGCCGATCTGGCGCTCACCGCGTCGGGGACGGCGACGGTGCAGTGCGCCCTGCACGATACGCCGATGGTGGTCGTCTACCGACTGTCGCCCTTGACGTATCGCCTCGGTCGCCCGCTGGTGAAGGTCGACACATTCGCGATGGTCAATTTGATCGCGAACGAGCGGCTGGTCCCCGAGCTGATTCAAGATGCCTGCACGCCGGAGGCGGTTGCGCGAGAGGCCATCTCTCTGCTGACGGACCCCGCGCGAACCTCACGCATGCGCGCGGGGCTGGCCCGCGTTCGAGCGCGGCTCGGCGGGTCGGGCGCCAGCCGGCGCGCCGCGGACGCCATCCTGCGGGCGGCTGGGCTGGCTGGATCCTGAATGTGATGGTACGATTTTCTTTGAGGTCATCGATGTCGACGCTGAACAGTTTCGGGTCGCGTTCTGTCCTGAAAGTAGATGGTCAGGACGTGCAGTACTTCAGTCTGGCCGCCCTCGAGCGAGCAGGATTCCCAGAGGTCGCTCGGCTGCCATATTCGCTCAAGATCCTGCTCGAGAACCTGTTGAGGACCGAAGACGGCCGGTTCGTCAAGGCCGCTGACGTCGAAGCGCTGGCTCGCTGGGACGTGAAGGGCTCCGCGCAGAAGGAGATTGCCTTCACACCTGCCCGTGTGCTGCTCCAGGATTTCACGGGTGTGCCCGCGATCGTTGACCTTGCAGCCATGCGCGACGGCATCGCCCGCCTCGGCGGTGATCCCGGCAAGGTCAACCCCCTTCAACCTGTCGAGCTCGTCATCGACCATTCGGTGCAGGTCGACTATTTCGGGCGGGCGGACGCGTTTCAACTGAACGCCGAGATGGAATTTTCCCGTAATCGCGAGCGGTATTCATTCCTGCGGTGGGGCCAGAACGCGTTCCGCAACTTCCGCGTCGTGCCGCCC
>Ga0066710_100006411_pt1 | contig 10979 bp, 10 predicted proteins | sample GraSoiAngelo_159_FD_79666 | JGI IMG/M metagenome (GOLD analysis project Ga0066710, IMG submission 79666) | Grasslands soil microbial communities from the Angelo Coastal Reserve, California, USA - 14_1009_16_40cm | ecosystem: Environmental > Terrestrial > Soil > Grasslands | place: USA...
CAGGGCGGAGCTTACACGCGCCCGAAACGATTCCGTCGTTTCGAGCTGAAAGCTCGAAAGCTCCAGAACGTTCCACTGCCCCTGGTGCGATGTCGTCACCATCGAGGCCGGAGGCGTGCCGATGTTGCCGCCTACTTGCGCCGGAATCCCGCTTTCATTGAGGATGTGACCGGTGAGCGCGGTGGTGGTCGTCTTGCCGTTCGAGCCGGTAATGCCGATCGTCTCTCCTTCGAGGAACCACCCGGCAAGCTCCAGATCGCCGATGACACGTGTGCCGCGCCGCCGCGCGGACTCGACGACGTCGAGATCGGCCGGAACCCCGGGCGAGAGCACAATCAAATCGGCGCCGGCGAAGGCTGCGTCGGTTTGCGGCTCGACCGTCACTCCATGCACCGTTACTGGGTTTTGATCCACCGCGCGCACACGCGCCCCCTTCGCGCGCAACAGCTCCACTGCGGCTACCCCGCTCCGCGCCATGCCCACCACGACAACGCTTGCTCCGTCCAGCTTCATCGCGGCCCCGCTCATCTCAACTTCAGCGTCGTCAAGGCGAACAACGCCATTACCAGCCCGGTGATCCAGAACCGTGTGATGATCTTGGCTTCCTGCCATCCGAGCGCTTCGAAATGATGGTGCAGCGGCGCCATTTTGAAAATGCGCTTGCCGCGCAACTTGAAACTCGCGACCTGCAGAATCACCGATATGCTTTCGATGACGTAAACGCCGCCGATAAAGAGCAGCAGGATTTCCTGCTTCAACAGCACAGCCACCACGCCCAGGCCGCCCCCCAACGCAAGCGATCCCACGTCTCCCATGAAGATCTGAGCCGGGTGCGCGTTGTACCAAAGGAAGCCCAGCGATGCGCCGGTCATGGCGCCGCAGAAGATCGTCAGCTCGTAGGCTCCGGGCGTGCGCGACAGTTCCAGGTAGCGCGCGAAATCGGCGTGTCCGGAGACGTACGAGAGCGCGGTCATGGCGCCGGCGGCGATGATCATCAGCCCGATGGCCAGACCATCCAGACCGTCCGTGAGGTTTACCGCATTCGAGGCGCCCACCAGCACCAGCATCAGAAATCCGAAGAAGAACGCGAAGGCCAGCGGAAACGTCCACGGATTCGAAAGCAGCGAGTGGATCAGCAAGTCCGGCTTGAGGTTCTTGAAGAACGGCACGTTTATGCTGGTCGAGTAAACCCCGCGGGCATTCATCGCCAGCAGCATGACGCCCACGAGCATGGCAGCCACCACCTCCAACGCCAGCTTCTGCCGGGCCTTCAGTCCGAGATTGCGCTTGCGGCGGACCTTCAGATAGTCGTCCCAGAATCCGATGGCGCCGAAACTCACCAGGCCCGAGAGCGCCACCCACACCGCCGGCTCCCTCAGATTGGCCCAAAGCAGCGTCGGCACCAGGATCGACACGCCGATCAGCAGCCCGCCCATCGTCGGTGTACCCGCTTTTTTCTGGTGCGACTTCGGCCCCTCTTCGCGGATGTGCTGACCGATCTGGAAGTCGCGCAACCGGGTGATCAGCCACGGCCCCAGCACGATCGAGAGAAGCAGCGCCGTGAGGCTGGCCATCGCGGTGCGAAAGGTCGCGTATTGGAAGACGCGAAATGGCGAGTATAGATGGAACAGCTTCTCGTAAAAGAGCCAATAGAGCATGCCTCAGCTTCCACCCTCCTGGCCGCGGGCGAGAAACTCCTCCAGGGCGCGTTCGACGTGCACGCCGCGCGAGCCCTTAAATAGGATGGCGTCGCCCCCGTGCGCGAGACTGCGCGCCAGGCGGCCGGCCTCGCCGGGATCCTCGAAAAAAAAGGCGGCGTCAGCCGCAAGGCCGGTGCGCCGGGCCGCGTCCACCATGTCACAGGCCGCGCCGCGTATCCCTACGAGCACATCAATCCCGCACTTCGCAATATAATTGCCCACGTCGCGGTGCAAGGCCTCAGCGCAACGGCCGAGTTCAAGCATTTCCCCCAGAACGGCTATCCGCCGCCGCGCCGGCGTGTCTCGTAACACGTCCAGCATCGCGCGCGCCGCATCCGGATTGGAGTTGTAGCAATCGTTATACACCAAGACGCCACGGTGATGGAAGCGCTCGCCGCGCATTCTTCCGGGCAGAAGTTTCCGTACGCTCTCGCGCAGCCGGTCTGTCCCGATCCCAAACTCACCCGCGACGGCGATCCCGGCCAGGATGTTGGACACGTTGTGCCGTCCGGCCAGCGCGCTCTCGAAGGTTGCCGCGCCGACGCGGAACTTCACTCCGTCGAGCCCGTACTCGACATCCTCGGCCCGGATCTCAGCTTCCGGCGATTCCCCGAAGAGCACGGTTCGGCCGCTATGGATACGCGCGAACGCCGCCACCCGTGCGTCATCGGCGTTAAGCACGGCCGTGCCGGTTGGCGGAAGCGCTTCGACAAGCTCGCGTTTTGCCGCGGCCACCCCCTCGATCGAGTCAAAATTCTCCAGGTGCGCGTAGCCGACATTCGTGACAACGCCGATATCCGGCTTGGCGATTTCGGCTAGATTCCGGATTTCGCCGGCGTGGTTCATGCCTATTTCGATGACAGCGACTCGAGCCGATTCGTCCAAGCGAAGCAAGGATAGCGGTAGCCCGACGTGGTTATTCAGGTTGCCTTCGGTCTTGCTCGTCTTAATCTCCGCAGCCAGCATTTCCGCAATTACGTCCTTGGTGGTGGTCTTCCCCGCGCTGCCGGTCACGGCCACTACCTTGCCCGCCCAGTCTCGCCGCGCGCGCGCCGCAAGCGCCTGTAATGCGCAAACCGAATCCCGGACCCGCAGCACCAGTCCCGTGGCCGCATGATCGCGTTCCGCAACCACGCTCGCCGCACCCTTCGCGAATACTTCGGCGATATACGCGTGCCCGTCATGATTCGGCCCCTGCAGGGCAAAAAACAGGTCTCCCGGCCGCAGCGTCCGCGAATCGACAGACCAGCCCGTCACAATGCCGCCCGAATCGCACGGCAAACCGAAGGTCTCCGCGACATACCTCAGCGACAACTTCATTCCGGCCCCTGCTCCAACATGGCAGCGGCTGGCCTCCCGGCCGGCCAATCGCAAGCCCGGTGGCTTACGCTACCCGTTCTTCTCATACCCAAATGACCTCAGCACCTCTCGCGCCGTTTCGCGATCATCGAAATGGATGGTGCGGTCCTTCATCACCTGATATGTCTCGTGTCCTTTGCCGGCGATCAGCACGACATCGCCAGGTTGCGCTTGTTCGATCGCCCGGCGGATGGCCTTGGCGCGATCGGGCTCGGCGATGTGCGACGTGTCGAAGCGGCGCAGGCCCACCATAGCGTCGTTCATGATGTCGAGCGGATCCTCGGAACGAGGATTGTCCGAGGTAAGCACCACGAAGTCGCTCAGTTCAGCCGCCGCCATACCCATAAGGGGGCGCTTGGTCCGGTCGCGATCACCGCCGCATCCGAACAAGGTGATGACGCGGCCGCGCGTCAGCCCCCTCGCAACTTCAATGACATTACGCAGCGCGTCGTCGGTGTGCGCGTAATCGACTGCGACCAGAAACGGCTGCCCGCAATCGACTCGTTCGAAGCGTCCGGGTACAGCCTGGCAGGCCGCGATTCCAGACGCCACCGTCGCTAAATCCAGCCCGTAGCTCACTCCGGCGCCGGCGGCAGCCAGGATATTCAGCACATTAATCCGCCCAATGAGCGGTGATTGGACCGGCTGCCGCGCATTCTCATAAACCAGATCGAACCTCAGCCCCTCGAATCCCGAAGAGACGTTCTGGGCTCGAATTTGCGCTTTGCTCGAAAGGCCGTACCAGAGCGCGCGGCTCGGGCTCCTGCCGATCATTGTAGCGCTCGCAGGATCGTCAGCGTTCAGCACGGCCCACCGCGGCGCCGGAGAGTCCGGCGGAACAAACAACAGGCGCTTCGCCTCCGCATACTCTTCCATCGTCCGGTGAAAGTCCAGATGGTCGCGCGTGAGGTTCGTGAAGATGGCTGTATGGAACTGAATCCCGTAGACTCTGCCCAGGGCCAGCGCGTGGGAGGAAACTTCCGAAACCAGGTGCGTACCTCCGCGGCCTTCGAGTTCTGCGGCAAAACGCATAAGGTCGAGCGATTCGGGTGTGGTGTTCGGCGCCGGCCTGCGTTCTTCCGCCAGCCGGTACTCGATCGTGCCGGTCAGCCCCGTGATGAAGCCCGCGTGGCGCAGAATCGCCTCCAACAGGTAGGCAGTGGTCGTCTTGCCGTTGGTCCCCGTGATCCCGGTAAAGCGCACCCTCTCATCCGGTCTAGCGTAGAAGTTGCGGGATGCGGTTGCGAGCGCGCGGCGGCCGTGGTCGACCTGGATCCAGGACCCAACAAACCCATCCGGGCGCGGGAGGTCGCTCACCACCGCGCGTGCGCCTCGGGCGAGGGCATCTTGCGCAAAGCGGCGTCCGTCGACACGGGACCCTGCGAACGCGAAGAACAAGAAATCCTTTTTCACGCGGCGCGAGTCATACTCGAGGCCGGCTACCGCGATCGCGGCGACATCCTCCGGTAGCTCCCCGGCGAGTTTCACGCCGTCCAGCATTTCACGCAGGGTCATCGAAGCCGCGCGCGAAGCGCACAGGACGCGCTGCCCACACCAGCACCGCCAAACTCTGCCGCGCTTGGTTCTGCACGTTTAACACAACACGCGGCTCCTTTTCTTTCATCTTGCAAACTGCACCCGCACGCGCGCTCCAGGAGGCAGGATCGTTCCCGGCGGCGGCTCCTGATCGCGAGCGAGGCCGCTTCCCTGGATCTCGACTGGAAGCCCTGCGGCCGTGGATTTTTCGAGCACCGCGCGCAGCGTCATACCCCGGAAATTCGGCACGCGCGGCCCAATTAAAGCCGCCCCCGCGGAACCGGGCGCATCCAGTTTCGCACTCAAAAAAGGCCGCCGGTCCGGGACGGTCTCTTCAGCGGGCGCCGAAGAGTCCGCCTGAACCGGCGGCGGAGTGACGGAGGATACAGAGCGTTGTTCTGCCAGGGCATCTCCCAGTCCGGCAATGGACAAATCGCTTTCGACACGCTTGCGCGAGGAAGCGCGCACAAGGCTGTCGGGTAAATCCTTGGGAACATCGAGCATGCGCAACGCCGACGTGGCGATCTCGCGGAACACGGGCGCGGCCACCGCGCCGCCGTAGCCGGCGTCGCCACTGTGCGTGCCGTTGAGCGTCACAACGATGAGAATCTGCGGATTGGGCACGGGCGCGAAGCCGAGGAAGCTGGCGTTGTAGTTGTGCGTATAAAGATGGGTGCGCAGGTCGAAGATCTGAGCCGATCCCGTCTTGCCGCCCGATGTGTAGCCTCTTAAGATCGCCCGCTTGCCGGTGCCGTGCAGCACCACGCCTTCCATCATCTGCCTCATCTTGATCGCGGTTTCCGGCGCGATGATTCGCACTGGCTTTTCGGGCGACAGGCGTTCCACGGGCTCGCCCGGCCGCTGACGGGACATCACCATACGCGGCTTCACCAAGAGCCCGCCGTTGGCCACCGCCGCTCCGGCCAGCGCCAACTGGATCGACGTCGTGCTCACTTCATGACCCATCGCGACCGAGCCGATCGAACTCGGCGTCCACTGCGAGACCCGCCGCAGGAGCCCGGCCGATTCCCCCGGCAGATCGATTCCCGTCTTCCGCCCAAAACCGAACCGACGCACGTACTCGTAGAGCGCGCGGTCGCCGACCCTCAGGCCGATCTGGATCGCGCCGATGTTGCTTGAATGGGCCAGCACATCGGCCATGCTCAGCGCCGAATAACGCTTGTGGTCGTGAATCACACGCCCGAACAGGTTAATTGTGCCGTTGCCGCAGTTGATCATCGTGTCCGGCCTGAGCTGCGTCGTCTCGAGCGCCGCGGAAAGCGTGATCACCTTGAAAACGCTGCCCGGCTCGAACGGAGTGGTAACCGCAAGATTGCTGCGTGCGCCCGGCGGGTCATCCGGACCAGGCGGCAGGTTCGGATCGTAACTCGGATAGTTGGCCATCGCCAGAATGTCGCCGGTGTAGGGATTCAGGGCCACGATGGAACCGGTCTTTGCGCCGCTCGACGCGATGGCGCGATCGAGTTCCTTTTCCGCCTCGTACTGCACGTTCGGATCGATGGTCAGTGTGATATCCGCGCCGGGCTCGGGCTTTCGCGAGACTACCGAGTCGTAAGGGTTCTGCCTCACGTCCGTGAAGACGCGCGCCAGGCCCGGACGCCCGGAGAGTTCTTCGTCAAAACTCATTTCAATGCCGGCGTTTCCGCGCTCGACGGTATCCTCCGGGTTCACGATGCCGGTCGAGCCCAAGACGTGCGCCGCGAGCTTACCGCGCGGATAGAAGCGCCGCATCTCGGGCCGAAACTCGGCCCAGTCGAGCTTCAGGCTGCGCAGGCGTTCGGCTTCCTCGATGCTCACCTTGCGCTTCACCCAGAGAAAGCCGCTGCCGCGCCGCGACGCCGCGTGAATTTTTTCGTACAGCTTGGGGCGGTCGAGTCCCAGGACACGAGAAAGAATGTCGGCCGCGACGCCCGGGTCGGGAATTTTCTGCGGATTCACGCACACCGACTCGGCGGGCATCGTTTTGGCCAGCGGCTGGCCCGTGCGGTCGAAGATACTGCCGCGCAGCGCCGGGATTTCCAACATCTTCTGCTGCTGCTGCTGGGCCAGCTTCAGCAGATCGTCATGGTGGACCACCTGCAGCAAAACCAACCGCACGAATATGGCCCCGGCCCAAAAGAGCAGGAGCCACAGCAACCACTGCAGCCGCCGCGTGGATTGGGTTTCCGGCATGGCGTGTAGGCAGTCCGCGCCTATTTCTCTTTATTCATGGCCAGCGCGCCGGCCTTCGAGTCGAGATACACGACCTTCTGCGGCTCCGGATCGACGAACTGCTGCACGCGCGCCAACTCCTCCATCCGCGCGGGCGAGAGCAGCCGGGCCTCGCTGAGCTCGAGCGCCGCCTGCTCAGTCGCCAGCCGCTGCCCCTCCCGCCGCAGCGACTGGATCTGATAGCCGGCCAAGAGCCCGTAGGCGCTCGGCAACAGCACGCCGATCAACAGCACCACGGCCGCTCCCGCCGAGCCGATCAGCTTCCAGCAGGTTCCGCGCGCGCGCGGATCGGCCTCACGCACCAGGCGGCTGTTGTCGATGCGCTTGGTAAAGAAATAGACGTCCTCGTTGGCGAACGCGCGGACACGGATCGACGCGTCGACAGCGCGCAGAGTTTCCACGGTCTGCTCCAAGCCCCTATCGAAGAACTTGTGATAAACGGTTGCTAAAGTTGCCATTGCTTCCTCTCGTCAAGCCACTCGCTTACGCTCGCGGCTCGGCAGGACGCTATCGAGCCGCGACCGTAAGGGAGCGGTTTTTCTAAAGCAACTCGACCGCGCGGAGCTTCGCGCTGCGCGACGGAGGGTTGTCTCTTACTTCCTCTGCTGCGGGCCGCACCACGTGCCGGGTGAGAATACGCGCGCGCCCGGCTTTCGCCATCGCCTGAAAACCGTGCTTCACCTTGCGGTCCTCGAGCGACATGAAGGTGACAACGACGGCGCGCCCGCCCGGCTTCACCAGGCGCGGAATCGAACTGAGCAGCGCGTCCAGTTCCTCCCTTTCCTCGTTCACCGCGATCCGCAACGCCATGAACGTCTGCGTTGCCGGATGAATTTTTCCTGTGCGGGGCACGATCCGTTCGATCAGCTTGGCCAACTGACCGGTCGTTTGCAACGGGCGCGCCCGCACAATTGCTCTGGCTATCTTCCGGCTCCTCCTTTCCTCTCCCAACTCGAACAGCAAGCGGGCGAGTTCCTTCTCCGATTCGAAGTTGACGATCTCGGCCGCGGTCCGCGTCTGGCTGCGATCCATGCGCATGTCCAGCGGCCCGTCGGCCATTAACGAGAACCCTCTCGACCTTTCCGTCAACTGGTACTTCGACACACCAAGGTCCGCGAGCAGCCCGTCCAGTTGTGAAATTCCTTCTGCCGCCAGCGCCTCTCCGAGACGAGAAAACGAAACTTGACAAAAGCGGATCCTCGCCGCATGATCCGCCAAATTCTCCCGCGCACGCACCAGACTCTCCGCATCGCGGTCGCACGCCAAAACCGACCCAGTCGTGAGAAGCCGCGCTATCGCGCCGGTATGGCCGCCCAATCCCGCGGTGGCGTCCAGGTACACGCCGTCCGGTTTCAGGGCCAGGTACTCCAGGCACTCGCGCAACATGACCGCCACGTGCATACATGGCCGCTATTTCAGCCCCTTCTTCTCGAGGACTTTTACCTTGTCGCCCAGATTGGCCATCGCCCGCTGGAAACGCTCCTCGTGAATCCGCTTGCCGGCGATGTTGATCCTGCCGTTGTAGCAATCGAGCCATACAGGCTGCGATTCCAGCTCCAGCCTCCGCCGCAATTCGGCAGGCAGGAGTATCCTGCCCTGAGCGTCGATTTCCGAGTCGCCGCCGAAATATTTCGCGATATAGGAGATGTCTTCGGCCGTTTCCGCCAGCTCTCCGGCATTCTCGAACAGATTTTCGTTGGCTTCCCACACCGAAATGGGGTAAATTCGAGCTAGCCGCAAGTCCACGGTGGTGATGAATACCTTGTCCACATTGAGTGTTTTCAGATACTCGAGGAACTCCGAGGGCAACTTCAGGCGCCCCTTGTCGTCCACGCGAGCCTGCGCGATCGAATGGGGCGGCTCCGCTGGGATCGATTTTGGGTCTCGGATTTCGTCCATATTGGACCACTCTAGACCATTTCACTCCACTTGATTGAGTGTAAGGGAGGCTCTGCTGGATTGCAAGAACTTTCTGTAGAAAGAATGGCTTACGCTTTTTATTCGCCAGCGCTGGGACCTTTCGTCCGCATTACTTGACCCCGCTGGCCACTCTGGCGGGCAGAAATTCATCGCCCTCGCGCCAGGTCGGCAGCTTGGGCGCATTCGCGACGTTCACACCGATGAGGAACCCGAAGCGCGCGTACTGCTCCATGCCGGAAAAATCCCAGTCATCGTGATACTCGTCCGAGGGCTGGTGATAGCGCTGATCGTTGAATTGGGCGAAGAGTTTCGCACCCGTACCCGCCGGTTTACCCAGTAAATCATTACCACCCTCGATGGAAAATGAAGGAATACCAGCCCGGGCGAACGAGAAGTGGTCGGAGCGATAGTAGGTGCCGGCTTCTGGCCGGGGATCCGGAATGATCGTCAGTTCAAAGCGCCTTGCAGCCTCCACGACAATCGGGTACATCGTCGTGCGCTCGGCGCCGGTTACGCTTACATCGCGCGTCCGGCCGAACGGCATGAACATATCGAAATTCAGAGCGGCGGCGGTCTTGCCCGCGGCGACAGCCGGATGCCGGCCATAATATTCCGAGCCGCGCAAGCCTGCCTCCTCGGCCGAAACCGCCAGAAAAACCGCCGACCGGCGGGGTTTTTCGGGCAGCATGGCCCAGGCCCGTGCGATCTCGAGAAGCATGGCGCACCCGGTGGCGTTGTCGGCAGCCCCGTTGTAAATCGAATCGCCATTAACTGGCGCGCCAATCCCGAGGTGATCCCAATGCGCGCTGAATATGACGGCTTCGTTTTTTAACTGTGGATCGCTGCCGTCGATCTTGGCGACCACGTTACTCGTCTCGATCTCCCGGACTTTGCTGGGCGCACGGCAGTGAAAGCGCAGCGGCAGAGATATGGCGCGGAACCCTCGCGTATCGGCGATTTTCAAGAGCTCGTCGACGCTCTTGTTGACGGCGGCGGCGATCTTCTCACCGGCATCCTTCGTCACCCAGCCTGCAAAGGCGAGTTGGTGCTGTCCCGGCGAAATCCTTACCTGTTGATCCTCACGAGCCCAGGAGCTGCGAACCACATCCCAGCCGTAGCTGGCGGTAGGCGTGGTATGAATAATGATCGCGGCCACGGCTCCCCTGCGAGCGGCTTCTTCATATTTATAAGTCCAGCGCCCGTAGTAGGTGAGCGCGCGTCCGGTGAAGAATTTGGGATCGTCCGACGGCGGCTCGTTGGTGAACAGCACCACGACTTTGCCGCGGACGTCGACGCCTTGGTAGTCGTCCCATTGATACTCCGGCGCGGTGATGCCATGGCCCACGAACACGGCATCGGCCTCGAATTCGGCCAGCGATTTCTGCTGGTAAGTTACGCCAACGAAGTCGTCGAGCCAGCGAAAGGCGATCTTGTTGCCGCTGGTGGCTGTAGCCGTGAGCTCGGTCGCCGGTTGCGGGTCGACGCCGGCCAGGGTGAATTTCTGAAAGTAAGTGCCGTTATCGCCGGCCGGCTTGGCTCCCAGCAGCGCGAACTGCGTGGCGATGTACTCGGTGGCGAGTTCGCCGCCGCGCGCGCCGACGCCTCGGCCTTCGAGCAGATCGCTGGACAGAAACTTCACGTGAGCGCGGATGCGGGCGCCTGCGATCTCGTTGATCTGGGCGGCCGCGGCGATCGCGGCGATGACGAATAAGAATGTCTTTTTCATGAACCCAGACTGATAGCCGTCGGGTGCTTGGGTTGGTAGAGTCCGATTTCACCGCCGCCTGGAATTTTGAATCCGGTCACCAGGCCGTAGCCTTGGTCCTTCACCGGCGCTGAGAGCTCGATCCCGTGAGCCTTCAGTTTCTCGGCGGCGGCATGCACGTCGTCACACATGAGGTAAAGTTCGTGATGGCCGTCTCCCTCGGTTGGGTGAATGCCGAGTTCGGCCGGCGGCAAAGCGAAAATCAGCCAGCCGTGCCCGGCATCGACCGACCGAAACTCGAGCACGTCTCGAAAGAACGCGCGAACCCGCTCCGCATCTTTGCTGTAGATGATTGCATGGACACCGCTGATCATGGGGACATCCTACATCATTCGTGGGTCGCGGAATAGCCGGAGCTTCGATGTGCGAGTGCGGTAAACTAAACATTTCGGGCCGTGGCGCAGCCTGGCTAGCGCGCTTGCTTGGGGTGCAAGAGGTCCCGGGTTCAAATCCCGGCGGCCCGACCA
>Ga0066710_100006412_pt1 | contig 10978 bp, 12 predicted proteins | sample GraSoiAngelo_159_FD_79666 | JGI IMG/M metagenome (GOLD analysis project Ga0066710, IMG submission 79666) | Grasslands soil microbial communities from the Angelo Coastal Reserve, California, USA - 14_1009_16_40cm | ecosystem: Environmental > Terrestrial > Soil > Grasslands | place: USA...
AAGAGGGACGCGACAAAATCACAATCATTGCTTCGCCTCGTAATTCGGATCTTGGGGCGTGGCTTGAGCAGTTGCTCGCTGAATCCACAGGTAAGCAAGGCAAAGGCATCATCCCCGTAGATCGCGAAGAACTAGGATCGCCGGAGATTTACGGCAAGGACCGCATCTTTGCCTATGTGCGCCTGGAATCGGCACCCGATGCCGCACAGGATGCGAAAGTCGCCGCGTTGGAAAAGGCTGGACAAGCCGTGGTTCGAATTTCCGTCGATGATGTTTATGACCTGGGTCAGGAGTTCTTCCGTTGGGAGATGGCCACCGCGGTCGCAGGATCCATTATCGGGATCAACCCATTCAATCAACCTGACGTGGAGGCCAGCAAGATCGTCACTCGAAAGCTGACTGAAGAGTACGAAAAGACAGGTTCGCTCCCGGCCGAAAAACCTGTGCTCGAAGACAGCAGCATCAAGCTCTTCACTGATTCGAAAAATGCCGACGCATTATCCAAGATGACGGGTTCAGACAGATCGTTGGTCGCATATTTACGAGCGCACTTGAATCGCTTGAGCGATCACGATTACTTTGCTCTTCTCGCCTTCGTTCCGATGAATGACGAAAATGAAGCACTCTTGCAAAAAATACGTCACGCCGTCCGTGATAAAAGGCGAGTGGCGACGTGCCTGGGATTTGGTCCGCGCTTCTTGCATTCTACAGGTCAGGCTTACAAAGGCGGACCCAACACCGGGGTCTTCTTGCAGGTAACCTGCGATGACGCCGTGGATTTGCCGGTGCCCGAACAGAAGTACACGTTCGGAGTAGTCAAAGCGGCACAGGCGCGTGGGGATTTCCAAGTGCTGGTAGATCGTGGACGGCGAGCATTGCGAGTTCATATCGGTCGGGATCTCAAGTCCGGCCTGAGCACGCTATTGAAAGCGATTGAGAGAGCATTGCAGTAGTCTCGTTTCTTGATTTCCGTACCGAGTTGGATAAGCGGGCAATCGGCGCGCTAGATTAGTGCTGAGGAGCACCAAAATGCGTCTGGGGATGGTTGGTCTGGGCAGGATGGGCGCGAACATGACGCGCCGTCTGGTGCGAGGCGGTCACGAAGTCGTCGTTACCGATCTAAGCCCAGACAACGTAAAACAAATTTCCGGTGAAGGCGCTATCGCTTCCGCGTCGCTAGATGATTTCGTCAGCAAGCTGGCTACACCTCGCGTGGCTTGGCTCATGGTGCCTGCTGGCGGTCCTACCGAGCAAAGCGTTCAAGCCCTTGGTCAGCGTATGAAATCCGGGGACATCATTATTGATGGCGGCAATTCATATTTCAAAGATGACGTCCGCCGCTCGAAGCAACTGAGTGAAAAGGGCATTCACTATGTAGATGTCGGGACCAGCGGCGGTGTGTGGGGCCTTGAACGCGGCTATTGCATGATGATCGGAGGGCCGAAAGAAGTGGTTCAACAGCTCGACCCGATTTTCAAAACACTTGCTCCTGGGCGCGGCAATATTCCACGCACTCCAGGTCGTGAGCGTATAGGGGGTACAGCCGAAGATGGGTACATCTACTGCGGTCCTTCCGGCGCTGGACATTTCGTCAAGATGGTGCACAACGGTATTGAGTACGGGCTGATGCAAGCCTACGCGGAGGGGTTCGATATTTTCAGGAACGCCAGCACGGAGCAATTGCCGGAAGGCTATCGCTACGATCTGAATCTCGCTGACATCGCCGAAGTATGGCGACGAGGCAGCGTTGTGAGCTCATGGCTTCTCGATCTAACCGCGATGGCGTTGGCAGAGAATCCGACACTTTCCGAGTACACTGGTTTCGTTCAGGACTCGGGAGAAGGCCGTTGGACCATTCGGGCGGCCATCGAAGAGGCAGTCCCGGTGGATGTTCTCTCCGCCGCACTGTTCGTCCGCTTCCGCTCACGCCAGCAACACACTTTCGCGGAAAAAGTACTCTCCGCCATGCGGCAGAAATTCGGGGGTCACGTCGAGCCCGCCGCAACCGCGAAGAAGACAGCTTAAGACTTCCGACCCATTCGTTCACCAGGAAAAGAAAAAATGGCACAAGCCGAGGTGATGCCAGTCATGCAGCAGAAGCGAATCGGGAAACCTGGCGATCCTTGTGTGATGGTGATCTTCGGAGCGGCCGGCGACCTGACCCGCCGCAAACTAATTCCCGCACTCTACAATCTGGCTAAGAATGAGTTGCTATCGCGAGAATTTTCAGTACTCGGCGTGGCTCGCGCCAAAATGAATACCGAGGAATTCCGTAAGAAAGTCGCGGACGACTTGACCGAATTTGCCACCGGAAGCGTGGATCCAGATTTACGCGAATGGTTCGTGCGCCGCATGCATTACCTCCAGGGAGACTTCAAGGATAAGAACCTCTATTCGCAATTGAAAGAACTTCTGGAAAAGATCGATAAGGATCACGCCACGCATGGCAACTATTTTTATTATCTAGCCACCGGTTCAGATTACTTCGGTCCCATCGTCGAGCACTTGGCTGAAATGGGATTGATGGAAACGGAGAATCGGGGCTGGCGAAGGATCATCGTTGAGAAGCCCTTTGGACGCGACCTGGAATCGGCCCGCGCGCTTAACAAGCAGCTTCTACAGGTAGCCAGCGAAAAGCAGATTTATCGCATTGATCACTACCTCGGGAAAGAAACAGTCCAGAATATTTTGGCCTTTCGCTTCGCCAACGGAATCTTCGAGCCAATCTGGAACCGGCGTTACATCGATCACGTTCAGATTTCGGTGGCGGAAACCGTAGGGGTGGAAGGCCGCGGCACTTATTATGACCAGGCTGGCGCGTTGCGCGATATGGTGCCCAACCACATCATGCAACTCATCAGTCTGACCTCGATGGAGCCGCCCATTTCATTTCATGCGGACGCAGTACGAGATGAGCAAGCCAAGATTCTCCATGCCATCCAGCCGTTGAGCTCAGAGGAAGTGTTGAGCAGAACCGTGCGCGGCCAATATGGCGAAGGGGTGGTTGACGGGCAACGCGTGCCCGCATATCGCAATGAAGGCGACGTTCCCACGGACTCCCGCACCGAGACCTTCGTGGCTATGAAGCTGGCAATCGATAATTGGCGTTGGGCGGATGTTCCCTTCTATCTTCGAACCGGAAAACGGATGGCGGCTCGCCATACTCATATCGTGATTCAGTTTCGTCGAGCTCCATTCGTCCTGTTTCGCGATACTCCGGTTGAGAACCTGATGCCAAATCAATTGGTGCTGCACATTCAGCCCGAGGAAGGCATCTCCTTACGTTTCGCTGCAAAGGTTCCAGGGCCGGCCATGAGTTTGGGCGCGGTAAACATGAAATTCGAGTACGCCGACTATTTCGGATCACAGCCTAGCACGGGTTATGAGCGGCTACTGCACGATTGCATGATTGGAGACCAGACTTTGTTTCAGCGGGCCGACATGGTGGAAGCCGGTTGGTGCGTGGTGAGTCCGCTGCTGGATGTCTGGAAGGCTTTGCCTCCTCGCAACTTTCCCAACTACGCGGCAGGAACATGGGGGCCAAAAGACGCAGAAGATCTGATGGAGCGGGACGCGCGTCACTGGAGGAATTCCGAGAAATGATTCTGGCAGGCGACATCGGAGGCACCAACGCCAGGCTGGCCGTCTTCGATGTTCAGGATGGCCACTTCAGCCTGATCTCAGCCTCGGTTTTTCCTAGCCGCGAATACACCAGTTTGGATGAGATCGTTTCCAAATTTGTGCGAACTGCGAATGTGCGTCCCGACGCTGCGTGTTTTGGGGTGGCGGGCCCGGTGCGCAACGGACGTGTCGAAGCCTCCAACCTTCCGTGGGTCATCGAGTCCAAACGTCTCGCCCAAGAACTGGATCTCAAGAAAGCATTGCTCATCAATGATCTCGAGGCCAACGCCTGGGGCATCGCATTTCTTGATCCAGCCGATCTGGTCTCGTTGAATCAGGTTAAGGGGACTCCGGTCGGCAATCAGGCGGTGATCTCAGCCGGTACTGGCCTGGGCGAAGCTGGAATGTATTGGGACGGCACCAAGCATCATGTGTTTGCTTGTGAAGGGGGTCACGCTGACTTCGCTCCTCGCAACGAATTGGAGACCGAGCTTCTTCGCTACCTTCGCGTGCGTTTCGGTCACGTCAGTTATGAGCGGATTGTCTCCGGGCCGGGACTGGTCAACGTCTTCAATTTTCTGCGCGATACCGGGCGTGGAGTCGAGCTACAATGGCTGGCGGACGAAATGTTGCATTCTGATCCGGCGGCAGCAATCTCCCGTGCGGCGATAGACGGAAAGTGTGGACTCAGTGAGCAAGCGCTCGATCTCTTTGTGTCGATCTATGGGGCGGAAGCCGGGAACCTGGCTCTGAAGATCATGGCGACGGGAGGTATTTATCTCGGCGGTGGCATCGCTCCCAAGATGCTGCCCAAGCTGGCCGGGCCGTTGTTCATGGAAGGTTTTCTGAGCAAAGGTCGCATGCAGCATCTGCTGGAAGGTATCCCCGTCAAAGTGATCACCAATGACAAAGTAGCGTTACTCGGAGCTGCGCATTTCGCTGTGGTGAGAACCGCCGCTTGAAAGTACATGCCGTCTGCAGCAGAAATTCGTATTCTGAATCGTCTGCCAGACTCCTTTAAGAATAGTTGACGTTCAGCAGTACGTTGTGTCCGCTGTGCTTCCGAAAAGTGACTTCCACTTTCTGGCCGACAGGCAGCGCATTCCGCATGTCACCTTCAAGAACCAGCATATTAGACGATTTGACGCCATTCGACAGCGTGACTACCGATTTGTTCGGTTCTCCCACGTTGGATTCGAAGAACTGAACACTTTCCACTCTTCCGCTCTGCACAACTCCGTCGCGGGTAGTCCGCGTCGTCGAGGCAGACGTACCTTTCGCGGAAGTCCCACGTCGCTTGCGAACTTCAAACAACACATTCATCCCCAGAATTCCTGACATTGCCAGCAGGATCAGCGACGTAAACAGCCCATCCACAGTCAGGGGAGAACCATAGAGGACGATCCAGACAACACCCAGCAAGGGAACGAGCGCCAACACAAGGGAAAGCAGCAGGACCATAAGGTCTTCTCGGAAGGGCCAGAGCTACGCCCGACTACTCGGCAACAGATTAGCAGAAGCGGAGGCTGGGTTTCACGTCTCAGAAGATCTAGGCTGAGGTTAGGCGCATTTGTCGCGCCAGTCCCCGATTTCTTTTAGCCCTTCGGTCCGAGTCTGCTCGAACAATCTGACCCGGTGACGGGAGTGCTCGAATTCGTGGATATCGGCCCATACTTCAGCCTGCCAGGGCTCATCATGAACTGAGGACTCCCCGCACGTAGCGCACCGTGTGTGGAGTTTCCGGACGATTCGAACTGCCGCCGCCCGGGATTGCGGCAACTCAATGAAGATGCTGCGAACTTCCTGGATATCTTCGGTTTCGCCAATGATGTGCTCATAACGCAGTAGAAAACCGAATCCGAGCTTGCGGGCTTCTAGTTCCGCCTCGTTCCGGGTATGAAAAGGGCCGTACTCGGCGCGCAGCTGTTCGGTAGAATCACACGCCATCCAGAAAATTTCCTTGTAAGACATTACCCTGCCTCGCGGGTTGCACTCTGGGCGGACACTGCACGCCGAAACGACGGAGACAACCACTGTTTGGAATTGCAATTGGAATGCCGCACGGGATGAGCTAAACGATTGCTAATACAAGGCCTTTCATGACAGTGAGCAGCAATAAAACAGTGGTAATGCAAGGTTTTGCAGCGTTTTCCCTCTTTTTGGCGCGTCCTGCCCGCGGGTGCGTTTGTGATTACTTGGCGGAGGGGGCTGATTTGCATTAACATCTCCACACATTTTAGGGGCTCGGATCGAAACCTCTTTGCAAGGTATGGTGGAGGTTTATGGGTCAACGTCGGGAGCCACGAAAAGAACTTAAAGTCCCCGTCCGTATCTTCGGCACCGATGTTCATGGAAAGACTTTCTCGGAAAATCTTTTTACCGTCAATGTGAGCCGCGAAGGGGCGAAGCTCGAGGGAGTTCGTCCTCTAATCAAAGTTGGTGAGACCATCGGCATGGTCCACGGCCAGAGTAAGGGCCGTTTTTCTGTGAAGTGGGTAGGCCAACCGGGCACGGCTCAAGAGGGACAGATCGGCCTGCAAAATGTTTCACCCGAAAAATCGATTTGGGATTTTCCTTTGCCCGCACCTGGATTGGACGAGTACGGGCGGCACTCGATGGGCAGCGAGCGCCGCAAGTATCCCCGCCTGAAGTGCGTAAACTCCATCGAACTTCATGCGCACGGGGACGAGGCGCCAATTTGGGGCAAAGCCTCCGATCTCAGTTTGGGTGGCTGCTTTATCGAGATGCCGATTCCGCTAAAAGAAGGCACCAAGCTCAAACTTGTACTCTGGATCAAAGAGACCAAGCTCAAGGTCACGGCAAGAGTTGCCAGCAGCCGGCCAGGTTTCGGGATTGGAGTTCAATTCACGGAAATTGCCGAAGACGATGTCGCACGACTCAAAGATTACCTCAAAAGTATGACTCGGATTCCGATGTAGCACTGGATTACGCCGCGCGATCATGCCTGATGCGGGTCAGCGGAACCACAACCTTCACGGGTAGGTATAAGAGCCCACCCAAGATGACATTCTCTACGCACGCGCGATCTCCACAGGAAATCAATTCGTGTCGTAGCGGGTGTGTGGGGGACGCGGCAGGGTGATCACACTGCCGCGCGAGTTCGTCTCTGTCTCTGCCCTAGACATCGAATCCAGGCAGCGCTCCACAGCGGCCGAAAGATACAGGTGTTGCACTGGTTTGGTCAGGTATGCCTTGGCACCCAGCAAAGTCGCTCGTCGTATTTTGGCCGGATCATCGACACCGGAACACATAATGACGTTCAAGTCCGGCTGAAGCTTCATTAGACGCCGCAAGGTCTTCAGCCCATCCATCCCCGGCATCTGGACATCCAGCAGGACGACCGCGGGAGAACAACCTTGACGGATACACAACAAAGCGTCCGCCCCGTTGCTGGCAGTCTCAACCTGGTAGGAGTCGATCTCCAGGAGAAGCCGCAGGTACCGCAACATGGCGGGTGAGTCGTCCACTACTAAAATAGTAGCCTTTGTACCGTTGGCTCGAGCGGAAAGCGGGACCATACAGCTGCCTCCCTTCGCCGCGGCCAGACTGCGAAGCGACCCGAGAACTGCGTAGGAATTCGCATGTAGTACCTCAGCCTGCATCTGGCGTCAATCATCTTCGTGTGGGTTTAGCGTCCCAATTTTCAAAGACATGCCTGCCGTCCACAGGCCTATGCCACGAAATTGTGCAGTCAGTTTGGAAGCCCTTTCCCATCCATCCTGCCCCACAAACTGTCCCCGCCCTCAACCAACGCCGCTGAAGCCGACTTTCGAGGGGAATCTGAATTTCGTGTTGTGAAAAACTAGTTCTAAATCATGAGTGACGGGCTCCCGGAGTTTGAGTTCTTGAGCAGTTCCCGATGGAATCGCATGTCATGAAGCCTGCCGCCCGGATTTGTCTCAGGAAACGAATCCTTAACCCAGCTGCGGCAAAACACCACGTGGGTCCGGCTGCGAAGCGGATTGCGAAGGCGTGTTCCGTGTAACCCGCAAGGCTGCACCGCCTTGCCGGGCGACATACAGCGCCAGTTCCAGTCGGCTCCAGACCCCAAGTTTGTCGAACGTGGTTCGCAGCTAGTTTTTTACGACCTGCTCCGAGGTTCCAATGATCGTGGCGGTTGGTGAGACCCTCCCATACCAGAGTGGCGACTTGCATTTCCTTCGTGGTTAGACACTCACAGGGTTGCATGTCTGCTCCTTCAGAAACATCGCTGTCGCGAGTTTCACGCGTTTACGACCGTCCCGGATACCTGCCCTGAGGAATAAAGTGCGTAGATGTTGTTTGACTGTTCGCGGACCGATGTGCAATTCCTCGGCAATTTCCCGATTGCTACACCCCGCCACCAGGAGTTTCAGAACCTCCGTGTCGCGTCGCGTAATTTTGATTTCATCCAGATTCACCATGCTGTCGCCTCCTTCTCGCATTTACCTACAAGCAGGTCTTTCGCCAAACCTTCGCCACGACCGCGGTCGCGACAAGCCTCATTGATAGTTCAGCTTAGCGATTGTGCGGCGAGCTGATCCCCACCTACGCTTTGCGATTACGGGAGTTCAGTTCCACAATGGCACACAGCGATGTCGATTTCATCTATGACAGAATTAAGGACGGGTTAATGTTCTTGCCCTTAGCATTGAGACAAATCTCTTTGTTAGGAGCAACGATGATGATCTCGAGAATGGGTCCATGCCTCGCACTGTGTATCTTGTGTTTTGTGCTCAGTGGAGAAGATCCGGTTGAGGTAAATCGTGCGCGTCTTGATCGTGGAAGATGAACCGCGGCTTGCGGAAAATATTGCACGCAGCCTGCGCGAGAGTGCCGGTTATGCAGTTGATGTTGCCGCCGATGGTCAGGAAGGTTGGTTTCTCGCCGAATCCAATACTTATGATGTCGTGCTCCTGGATTTAATGCTGCCTCAAATGGATGGAATGCAGCTCCTCACCCGCATTCGCCAGGCCGGTCAGCTCACGCCCGTGCTGGTGCTAACCGCGCGCGACGAAAAAGAATCTGTGGTGGCCTTGCTCAACGCCGGAGCTGATGACTATCTGACCAAGCCTTTTGATCTGGGCGAGTTGCTGGCCCGGACCAAAGCCTTGATCCGTCGTGGCAAAGGTCAGCCCTCACCAGTGCTCGTGATCGGCGACCTACAACTCAATACCGTGAATCGCACAGTGCAGCGCTCTGGCCGGACGATCATGCTCACGGCCATGGAATATCGTGTGCTTGAATATCTGGCGCACCGCCCCGGCGCGGTAGTGTCAAAAACTGAGCTGCTGGAGCATCTCTACGACTATAACTGGGAAAAATTCAGCAATGTGATCGAAGTGTATATCTCCGGGCTGCGGCGTAAGCTGGATAATGGCTCTGACCAGCAATTGATCCATACTGTTCGCGGCCAGGGTTATATTTTGCAGGATTGAGCATGCTTCGTAGCAAGTCCATCAAAGGCCGACTGATCGCGACCGTGGTCGTCTCCCAGGCCCTGCTGGCTGCGGGACTTCTTTTCGCAGGCGTGTTCTATACCCGCCGCAGGCTGGTATCAACGCTCGATGCCGGCCTGCAAGCGCGCGCCATGAGTGTGGCCGCACTAGTTCGGTATACAGAGGACGCTAGCGGGAACGTGTACTTCGACGACAGTCTGATGCCGCGGTCGCTCGATCCCGACCACCCCGACTTTTTTGCGGTATGGACGGAAAGATCGGGACTCCTCACCCGTTCTTCCAATTGGCCGGCAGGCTTGGAGATACCTGCTGGACCGGACCTTCATTGGGATCTAACTTGGGCCCATGTTACTTACCGTGTGTGGCGCATCTCCCATGTTCCGGTATTGGACCGCGAAGAAGGACAATCTTTCCGCCCTCAAGATCTGACCATTGTTTACGCCGCGCCCCTGATCCAAGTCCACGAACAAGTCCGGGCAGCAGGAGTGTTCATCGCCTTGGCAAGTCTGGCCCTACTGGGAGCTACCTTTCTGCTGGCACTCTATGGAATTCGCCGCGGACTACTGCCTCTACAGCGTTTGGCCAAACAGGCAGCTCTGGTCTCAGCTCACAACTGGGAGCTTCGTCTGCCCACGGATGCTGAAGAGACCACCGAATTGCGTCCATTGACCCACTCCATGATCACGATGCTAGCCCGGCTGGAACGTTCGTTTGTGCAGCAACGAGAATTCCTGGGCAACGCCGCACACGAGTTGAAGACGCCGGTAGCAGTTTTGAAGTCCACTCTGCAATCGCTACTGCACCGGCCTCGCAGTTCAGAAGAATATCGTGCCGGAGTGCAGGAGTCGCTCGAAGACCTGGGGCGGCTGGAGCGACTTCTGCAGTGGATGCTACGGTTGGCCCGCGCTGAGCAGTGGGCACACGGAGCGCTGCGGCGGGATATTGAACTCATCGATATCACCGAGACCTGCGAAGAAGCTGTAGAAAGAATTCGCAGTCTGGCACAATCCCGTCATACCCGCATCCATCTTGCTACCAATGGCAAGGTGCTTTTTCGCGCTGACCCAGAGGACTTACAACTGGTATGGCAAAACCTACTGGAAAATGCGGTGCGCTACAGCCCCGAAGGCGGAGTGGTTGAGGTGGCTGTCACGGGCACGGATGGAGGACCGGCACGGATTATCTTCGAAGACCACGGCGTCGGTATCCCCGCTGACGAGTTGCCGCATGTTTTTGAGAGATTCTATCGAGGAGATCCATCCAGAACCCGTGCCACTGGCGGTTTTGGGCTTGGGTTAGCCATCGCGAAAGCGCTGGTCGAAGCGTATGGCGGAACCATTACTGCCGAAAATGCCCCCAGCCAAGGCACACGCATGACCGTAGAACTCCCGTTGAACGGCAGCAACTGAATTCCTATTGGCTGCATCCATTCAGGTTCTCTTAATCTTCGTTCCCTCATGATTAAACGTTTGTGCTACTGGTGAAATGCATGGACATCTCACGTTGCTACATCCTTGATCGCGCTCTGAAATTCTGGCTCATGGCGTTGACCTTTTCGTTCCAGGTGTTATCACAGGCAGCGCCCAACCAAGCGACCGTCGGACCTGACAACACGCAAGCAACCAGCAGCGCTCCGCTGACTTTGACCTTACAGGATGCATTGGCACGAGCGCGCAAGAATAGTCCTGAATATCGCGCTGCGCTTACGGAATTTGGATTGGCAAAAGAAGAGCGCGTGCAGAGCCGGGCAGCGCTTCTTCCCAACGTGAACTACAACACCTCGTTCCTTTACACCCAGGGAAATGGCACGCCAACCGGAAAATTCATCGGCGCCAATGGGGTGCATGAATATGTCAGCCAAGGAAATGTCCACCAGGAGATTTCTTTGCAGAACGTGG
>Ga0066710_100006413_pt1 | contig 10978 bp, 10 predicted proteins | sample GraSoiAngelo_159_FD_79666 | JGI IMG/M metagenome (GOLD analysis project Ga0066710, IMG submission 79666) | Grasslands soil microbial communities from the Angelo Coastal Reserve, California, USA - 14_1009_16_40cm | ecosystem: Environmental > Terrestrial > Soil > Grasslands | place: USA...
CACTGGGTCGATCGCCCGCGCGGAGGCGGTCAGTCCCGCAGCTCCTCGAGGCCGGTCGTGACGAAGGATCGGAGATCATCGAACTTGACGAACGGCGCGGCGTCGGCGTCGGCTCGGGCGAGGACCTCGTCGGGGGATGCGCCGGCTCGGAGGCCGGCGTACAGATAAGCCACCGCTGAGGAACGAGGTCCGGCGCGGCAGGTGACCAGCGTTGGCCTCGGGAGGCGATCGAGGGCAGCGATGTGCTGTCGCGCCAGGTCGATGTCGAGTTCGCGCGGTGGGTCCGAGACGATGTTCTCGGACTCCGGTACGGCCGCCTGCACCTGGGCGTAGGACATGCCTCCGTCCATGGATGCGAACTCATCACCGCACAGGAACAGCCACGACGCGGCGTCGGCGTCACGGGCGAAGGCGGCAGGATCGGCGATAGGCCCGCGGTTGAAGGAGAGGTCTTCGGGCAGCTCGAAGTTGGCCATGTCCGGACCGTACTCCCCCGTGGGTCGAAAGCGAAGGGGCCGGTGACTGGAACACGGCATCATTTGGTCCGTGAGGCTGCGCCCCCTACTGGCAGCACTCGCCCTCGCGTGCGTGCTCGTTTGTTCGTCGTGCCACCACAGCAAGCCCAGCCGCGTGGCGGCTCATGTGAAAAGCAACTCACAAGCGGCGGTGCCGGCGTGTGACCGCGCCGGTCGGCGACAGGCGGGGCGCGACGCGGTCCTCCAAGGGGCGTTCGAATCGAATGGCCCAGCCGTCAAGCGCTGGCAGCTGACCGCCTACGGGCGGCTGGGACAAGACACAAACCCGCCTCCCCCGTACACCGAGTCGCAGTTCGTCACCGCCCACGAAAACGATCCTCGACTCTTCGTCTGCTACTTCGACGGGGACTTCCCGGCGTCGCGGCCTCCCCCGCCCGAGGGGGCTGAACCACCGCCTGACTTCAATCGGGCCCGCGTCTTCGTCAGCCCGTCCGGTGACGCGGCCCTCGACGCCGCGGGCTACCACGACACACGGGGGTACCGCGAACTAGCTGTGGAGCCGCCGCCGAGCGTTTAGCTGTCGACGCGGCGGCCGCAGTCGATGACGAGCTCGGTGAAGACGCTCCCCACTAGATGGGGGTGGAGAAGGGCTCCGTGCCGTTCACGAGGTTGATGGCGCTCGAGTAGTGGGTGTGCATGTAGTCGAGCTCCTTGCTCACCGTGCCCACGCCGTTGCCGAGGGGGTCCGGGAGGATGTCGAGCGTGCTGAGAATGCCGAGGGCATTGCCGTTGGCGTCGAGGAAGGCGCTGCCCGAGTCACCGGGGATCCCGGGGGTGACGGTGTACACGCTCTGGGTCCAGCCGCCGTTGGTGCTGCCCTGGCTGGCGCCGAACTTGGGGCTGAGCGGGGACAGGCCCAGGCGGAGCTCGGAGTTGCCATAGCTGTAGACCTGCTCGAGCGGCGTGCTGCCGCCGGCCAGGCCCACAGGGCCGCCCCAGAACGGCACCGACGGGTTGACCTTGCCCACGTCCGCTGCGTCGAGCTTCACCAGGGCGAGGTCGTTGAAGGCGCAGGTGTCGGCGTTCTTCTCACCGGCGGCCTGCATGGACAGCCACGAGTTGTAGACCATCGTGCCCGGCTTGCTGGCGCCGTCGACGTCGACCGGCGTCCCCAACGGCAGGCTCCCGCTCGAGCAGCCGTCGGTGTCGGTGGGCCCGCCCGTGCCCGAGCAGTGGGCGGCCTGGCCGATGTAGACGTTGGTGCCGTCGCTGTAGACGAAGTTGGCCGTGCACTGGGCGCCGTCGGTCAACGTCTGCACGCCCGGATGGATGGCGGCCGTGGCGGCCGGCGCCCACGTCGGAGCGCCGTGGACGGGCGCCCCGCCTCCGACGCCGAGGACGAGCACGGAAGCGGTCAGGACGGCGGGGAGAACACGGAGCGCGCGCATGCGAACAAGGTACCCCGAAGGGACGGGCGCCATACAGCGCCCCAAAGCCGCGCTCGGGCGCTAGCGCCCCTGCCTGGCGATGTTGAGCAGCATGCCGGCGGCGCCCATGGTGATGACCAGCGAGGAGCCGCCGAAGGAGATGAACGGAAGGGGCACGCCCGTCACCGGGAGCACGCCGATGACGGCGCCGATGTTGATCAGCGCCTGTCCGACCACCCAGGCCGTGATCCCGGCCGCCAGCAGGGCGCCGAAGCGGTCGGGCGCGCGGATGGCGGCCCGCACACCGAGGACGGCGAAGGCGGCGAAGAGGGCGATGACGAGCAGCGTCCCGAGCAGGCCCAGCTCCTCGCCGATGACGGCGAAGATGAAGTCGGTGTAGGCGTTGGGAAGGAAGCCCCACTTGGCCCGGCTGGCGCCCAGGCCCAGGCCCGTCCAGTGCCCGCTGGCCAGGCCGACCAGCGACTGGACGATCTGGTAGCCGGTGTTGCCGGCGTCCTTCCACGGGTGCAGGAACGAGAAGAGGCGGGCCCGTCGGTAGCCCTCGGCCAAGGCGAGCACGAAGGCGCCCGCCGCCGCGATCCCCAACAGGCGAGCGAGCCGGCGTAGCTCGACCCCGGCGACGAAGAGGAGGGCGAGGACGATGGTGCCGAGCACCAGCGTCGTGCCCATGTCGGGTTGCGCCATGACCAGAAGGGTGACGGCGGCGAGCACCACGAGGATGGGCCGCATGGCCCGATCCATCTGACCTTTGGCCCCTCGCCGCGCCAGCTGGTCGGCGGCGAACAGGAGCACCGCGAGCTTGGCCAGCTCGGACGGCTGCATGCGGAACTGGCCGGTGCCGAGCCACCGGGACGAGCCCCGCACCGAGACGCCCAGGCCGGGAATGAGAACCACGACGAGGAGAGCGAGCGACAGCAGGAGCAGCGGGACGGACGGCCGTCGCCAGCGCCGGTAGTCGGTGCGCAGGGCGACGCCGAGGGCGACGGCACCGATCGCCATCCACATGGCTTGGCGCTGGAAGACGACCCACGAGCTGCCGAAGGTCCGCAGGGCCTGCACGGACGACGCCGACAGCACCATCACCAGCCCCACGACGACGAGGGCGGCCACGTCCGCAGCCAGGAGCACGAACACCGCCGGCGAACGACTGCTGGCCGGCGGACCGGTGCGGCCCCCGCCGTCCGAGACGGGTCGCCGCGTCCTCGTACGTGTGCGGGTGCGGGCGCGCGTGCGCTCAGCCGTCGGCACCGGGCTCCTCCGAAAGCAAGGCGTTCACAGCGCGGCGGAAGTCGTCCCCGCGTTCCGCGTACGAGCCGTACCAGTCGAAGGAGGCGCAGCCGGGCGACAACAACACGCTGTCACCGGGCGCGGCCAGAATGGCCGCCGCCCGCACGGCCTCGTCCATCGAGCTGGCACGCGTCACCGGCCGCACGTCGGCGAAGGCTGCTTCGACCTCGCCCGCCGACTCGCCGATGGCGACGACCGCTTTCACGCGATCTGCCTCCGCCGTCAGAGATCGCAGGTCGAGACCCTTGTTCCGCCCGCCGGCGACGAGCACGACAGAGTCGAAGCCGCGCACCGCCGCGGCCGTGGCGTGAGGGTTTGTGGCCTTCGAGTCGTCGAACCAACGCACCCCACCAGCCTCGCCCACGAGCGTCACGCGGTGGGGGAACCCGTCCCATCCGGCGAGGGCCCGGCGCACGCCGTCGAGGTCGGCACCGGCGGCGACGGCCGCGGCCGAGGCCGCCAGGGCGTTGGCCAGGTCGTGGGGAAGGGCCCGTCGCAGCTCGTCGGTGCGGATGATCTCCTGGCCCGTTGCCGCCCGCAGGCCGCCGACAACGACGCGGTAGTCGCCCTCGTGCACGCCGAAGGTGACGACCCGGCTGGGCGCTTCAGCGGCCCACTCCATGACCGCCGGGTCCTCGGCGTTCACGACGGCCGCGTCGTCAGGGCCCTGGCGGCGCCAGATGCGCGCCTTGGCCCGGCCATACGCGCTCAGGTCCGGGTGCCAGTCGAGATGGTCGGGCGCCAGGTTGAGCCAGACGGCGACGGCGGGGTGAAAGGTATCCGTCAGCTCGAGCTGGAAGGACGAGACCTCGACCACGAGAACCTCGGCGTCGGTGGCCACCGCCTCCACGAGAGGGAGGCCGATGTTGCCGGCGGCGACTGCGGCCTTCCCTGAGGCAACGAGCATGTCGGTGACGAGGCCGGTCACCGTGGTCTTGCCGTTCGTACCGGTGATGGCGACGATGGGCCGCTCGGTCCAGCGCGACGCCAGCTCCACCTCGCCCATAACCGGCCTCCCCGCGGCCTGGGCCAGGGCGAACACCTGGTGGCGGGGGGGGACGCCCGGGCTGGGCACGACCAGTTCGGCCGACCGGACCAGCCGGTCGAGACCGTCGCGCCCGGGTCGCTCGACCACCTCGACGCCGACGCCGGTCAGCTCCTCTGCCCGGTTGCGGGCGGCCTCGCCCGGATCGTCCTCGACGACCACCACCTGTCCGCCCCGCCGGGCCACGGCCCGAGCCACGGCCGCCCCACTGATGCCGAGGCCCACCACGAGGGTGTGACGGTCAGCCACAGTCAGTCACCATCAGCCACCGGTGATGAGCTTCTGGCCAGGGGTCGTCAGGAAGTCGGCGTAGAAGGCACCCATGGCGAACACGGTGCAGACGCCGGCGAGGATCCAGAAGCGAACGATCACCGTGGTCTCGGGCCATCCCATGAGCTCGAAGTGGTGGTGGATGGGCGCCATGCGGAACACGCGCCGGTTGAAGAACCGGAAGGCACCCACCTGGATGACGACCGAAAGGGTGACGAGGACGTACACCCCGCCGACGATGGGGAGCAGCAGGTGGGTGTTGGTCGTCAGGGCGAGTGCCGCCAGGCCGGCGCCGATGGCCTGCGATCCCGTGTCCCCCATGAAGATGCGCGCAGGCGCCGCGTTCCACCACAGGAACCCGGCCGCCGCCGCCGACATCGAAATGGCGACCAACGAGAGGTCGAGGGCGGGGCCCACGTGGTACACGGCCTGATGCCGGAACTCCCAGAACCCGATGAACACGAAGGCGGCGAAGGCGAACGATGACGACCCCGCCGCCAGCCCGTCCAGGCCGTCGGTGAGGTTCACAGCGTTGGCGGCGCCGATGAGGATGACGACGGCCCAGGCCACGTACACGCCCGGCGGGAGGTACAAGAGGGTTGGTCGGGCGAAGGAGAGATGGTTGTTGACCTTGGCCCAGTACACGGCCAGGAGGGCGAAGGCGATGGCCACGATGAGCTGGCCCACGAGCTTGGTCCGCTTGTTGAGCCCCAGGCTGCGCTGGCGGGAGACCTTGATCCAGTCGTCGATGAGGCCGACGCCGCCGAAGCCGACGATGGCGAACAACACGAGGGAGGCGGCGCTGGTGAACACGGCGCCGCTGCGCAGGTGGGCGGCGCCATAGCCGGCGATGGCGGCCCCCACGACGGCCAGGCCGCCCATGGTCGGCGTGCCCGCCTTGGTGAAGTGGCCCTGCGGGCCGTCCTCGCGAATCTGCTGGCCGATGCCGCGCGTCTGAAAGGCGCGGATGAGGATCGGCGTGAAGGTGAGGGCGAGGATCATGGCCAGCCCGGCCGCGAGGAGGAGGGCTACCACGCTGCCCCCAGGGACCGGGCGACGGTCTCGAGACCTGCGGCCCGGCTGGCCTTCACCAGGACGGCGTCGTCCGGCCCGAGCTCGCCGACGGCTGCGACTGCCTCTTCGACGGTGGTCACGTCCTCGCCGCCGTAGGCGGGGGCGCCAACGGCCAGGACGCGGATGCCGAGCTCTCGCGCCAGGTCACCCATGCGTCGGTGCTCGGCGTCCGACACGTCGCCCAGTTCGAGCATGGGCCCGACGATGGCGGTGCGGTGGCGCGCTCCGGCCCGGGCCAGCGCCTGCAGGCCTTGGGCCATCGAGGCCGGGTTGGCGTTGTAGGCGTCGTTGATGACGAGCGCCCCGGTCGCCGTGCGGCTCACCTGCATGCGCCAGGGCGACAGGCGCGCCGTCTGAAGCCCGTCCACGACCCGCTCGAACGGCACGTCGACGACCAAGGCCGCCGCCGCAGCGGCGGCGGCGTTGGCCGCCTGGTGGAGCCCGCGTGCCTCGAGGCGGACGTCGCCCTCGCCCCACGGCGACACCAGCCGGAACGAGACCCGCAGCTCGTTGTCCAGGACAGGTGCGACGGACCGCACGTCACCATGCTCGGTGCCGAAGGTCACGACCCGGGCGTCGGTGTGACCGGCCATTGAGGCCACCCGCTCGTCGTCGGCGTTCAGGACCGCCGTCCCCGATCCCGGCAACGAGGCCACCAGCTCGGCCTTGGCCTTGGCCACACCGTCGACCGACCCCAGGGTCTCGGTGTGGGCGGCGGCCACGTTGGTCACCACGCCGATCGAGGGGCGAGCCAGTTCGCAGAGCCAGATGATGTGGCCGAACCCACGGGCGCCCATCTCGAGGACGGCGGCGTGCGTGCCGGGACGGGCGTCGAACAGCGTCAGGGGGACGCCGAGCTCGTTGTTGAACGACCGCTCGCTGACCACCGTCGGCAGCTCGGGTCGCAACACGGCGCCGAGAAGGTCCTTGGTCGACGTCTTCCCGGCCGAACCCGTGATCCCGATGACAGGACCCGGAAGCTGGTCTCGTGCCCAGCGCCCGAGAGCGGTCAACCCGGCCACGGTGTCGTCGACGACCACGGCCGTGCCTCCCCCCGGCGGCCGGACCGTGAGGTAGGCGGCGGCGCCCGCCACCAGGGCGTGGTCGATGAAGTCGTGGCCGTCCCGGACGGCGACGACGGGCACGAACAGCTGCCCCGGGCGCAGGGCGCGGGAGTCGATGCCCGCCCCGTCGACGTCGACATCGGGCCCGTGCAGGGTGCCGCCGACCACCCGGGCCACCTGGCTGGCCGACAGCCTCACGAGGCCCACCCCAGACGGGCGAGCTCGGCGCCCGCCACCTCTCGGTCGTCGAAGGGGACGGCCTCGTCGTCGAACTGCTGGGTGGTCTCGTGCCCCTTTCCGGCGAGCACGACGACGTCGCCGGCGCCGGCGTCGCCGAGAGCGAGAGCGATGGCGGCCCGGCGGTCGGGTTCGACGCGAAGCACCTGGCGGCGACGCACGCCGCCACGGACGTCGTCGATGATGGCGCCTGGGCTCTCGCTGCGAGGGTTGTCGGAGGTGAGCACGGCGAGGTCCGCCAGTCTCGTCGCCACCTCCCCCATGGCCGGTCGCTTGTCCCGGTCGCGGTCGCCGCCGGCGCCGAAGACGACGATCACCCTTCCCCGGGCAGTCTCCCGGACGGCACTGAGCACCTGCTCGAGTCCGTCGGGGGTGTGGGCGTAGTCGACGAGAACGGTGAAGGGCTGGCCTGCGGTCACGGGCTCGAGGCGGCCCGGGATGGGCGGGGCGGCGGCAAGGCCGGCGGCGATGGTCGCCGGGTCCACACCGAGCTGCAGCGCCGCCGTCGCCGCCCCCAGGGCGTTGGAGACGTTGATCCGGGCCCCGAGAGGAACGCGGACCTCGACCCCGCGCCACCGGAACGTCGACGACGTGGCACCGATCCGCAGGTCCGATACGTCCGCCAGTGAATACGGGACCGTCGGCACGCGGATGGCGTCGCCGAGCAGGCGACCGTGAGCGTCGTCCACGTTGACGACGGCGACGCCGACCCGTGCCGGGTCGAAGAGACTTGCTTTCGCGGCGAAGTACTCGTCCATCGAGCCGTGGAAGTCGAGGTGGTCCTGGCTCAGGTTGGTGAACACGGCCACCGCGAACCACACGGCGTCGGCCCGGTGCTGGGCCAGGGCGTGCGAGGACACCTCCATGGCCACGGCCGAAGCACCGTCGTCCCGAAAGGCCGCCAGCCGGGCCTGGAGCTCCGGGGCCTCGGGCGTGGTGCGCTCGCCCGTGAGGGTCCCGATCATCGGCGTTGGCCGACCCGCGGCTTCGAGCACGGCGGCCAGCAGGTGCACGACGGTCGTCTTGCCGTTGGTGCCGGTGACACCGACGACGTCGAGCTGGCGGGAGGGGTGGCCGTGAAAGGAGGCGGCCATGGGCGCCATCGCCGTGCGGGTCTCGGGCACGACGATCTGGGTGACCTCGATCGGGAGGACACGTTCGTCGAGGAGGGCGACGGCGCCGGACGCCACGGCGTCGGCCGCGAACCGGTGGCCGTCGACCCGCTCGCCGCGGACGCAGCAGAACAGAGCGCCGGGCACGACGGCACGGGAGTCATGAGTGATGGCGGCCACGTCGGTGCTTGCGGGGTCGCCCCGCACGTCCAGCACCTCGACGCCGCCGAGCAGCTGGTCGAGCAGCACCTGGTCAGGGCCTCAACGTCTGGGCGTCGGAGTCCGCCCGAGCGTAGTGGGCGGGCTCGCTCGAACCGTGGTCGACGGCTGAGCCCGCGGCTCGCCCGGTGCGGGAGCGACGGGGGCGCTGCTCGGGCCGCCGGCGTCGCGATCAGCTTTGGCGGCGTCGGGCGACAGCGGGGGCACGGGGACGGTCGCCGCCATCGACGGCGGTGGGACCCGGAACAGTCGGAGCCCGTAGCGGGCCAGCTCGGCGAACACCGGCGCCGAGACCAGTCCGCCGTAGATCGGGGTGGGCTCGTCGAGCACGACGATCGCCGAGAACCGGGGCGCCTCTGCGGGCACGAAGCCGACGAAGGTGGAGACGTAGGCGCCTTCCTTGTAGCCCTTGCCTCCCTCGAGCGGTTTGCGGGCCGTCCCCGTCTTCCCGGCGACGCTGTACCCGTCGATGCGGGCAGCCTTGCCCGTCCCTCTCGTCACCACCTGGGTGAGCATGGCGGTCAGCTGCTGGGCCGTCTGGGTCGACACAACCCGGCGGGACGGCGGCTTGGCCGTTGCCTGGACGAGCCGAGGCGACACATACATCCCGCCGTTGGCGATGGTGTTGTAGACCTCGAGCATCTGCAGGGCGGTGACGGCCACACCCTGGCCGATGGGGACGGTGGCGATCGACGCTCCCGACCACCGCTTCGGGTCGAGGAGCAGGCCTGCCGACTCCCCCGGGAAGTGCAGGGCGGTCGAGCTGCCGAGACCGAACGCTCGCAGGTACCGGTCGATGCCGGCCTTCCCGAGCTTCTGGCCGATCTGGATGGTGCCCACGTTCGAGGAGTTGGCGACGATGTCGGTGACCGTCCAGGCCCCAGTGGCGTGGTTCTCGTCGTCGTGAATCTGGGCCGTTCCCACCGTGATGTGATCGGGCACGGCGATCTTGGTGGCGGGGGTGACGATTCCCTCCTGCAGGGCCCCGGCGACGGTGACGGCCTTGTTGGCCGAGCCCGGCTCGTAGACCTTGGTGACGGCCTCGTTCGAGGGCGCCGGTCCAGGCAGAGCGCCGTTCCTTCCCGCTGTCAGGCTGGCCATGGCCAGGATGTCCCCGGAGCGGGGGTCGCTGACAATGGCGATCCCCCCTTTGGCCTTGGCGGCGACGATCTCCTGGGAAAGTGCTCGCTCGGTCTCGTACTGCATCGAGCGATCGATCGTCAGCACGAGGTCATGACCGCGGGCCGCGGGCTTCACCTGGTGCAGACCGGCGGCGATCTGGCGGCCGCTGGGATCGTGCTCGACCTCGGCCCGGCCCGAACGGCCGACCAGCTGGCGCTCGTACTGGGACTCGAGGCCGGACAGGCCCTGGTTGTCGAGGCCGACCTGCCCCAGCACCGACGCCGCCAGCTCGCCGGCGGGGTCGAAGCGCTTGGGCTCCTCGACCAGGCTGACACCGTCGAGCTTGAGGGCCGCCACCCGGTCGGCCGTGGCGTCGTCGACCTTGCGGGCCAGATAGACGAACCCGCCGTTGGCGCGGAGCTTGTCCCGCACCACGGCTTCGTCCTGGTGGAGGGCGGGCGCGAGGGCCCGGGCCTCGGCGATCGGGTCGCGGACGAGCTGAGGGTTGGCCCACACCGTCCGCTGCCGGATCGACATGGCGAGCTCGACGTGGTTGCGGTCGAAGATCGAGCCCCGCTCGCCGGGGACGACGACGGTGCTGAGACGCTGGGCCTGGCCGAAGCTGGCGTATTTCTCGGACGACAGTCCCTGCACGAACGTGAGGCGCACGACCACGGCCGCGAAGCCCAGGGCCAGGACGACGATGAGAAACCCGAGACGACGCCGAAGGTCGGGCTCGGGCCGCGACGGCGGGGCCGAGCGCGACCGTCGCCGCGCCCTCGTGGCGGCGGGCGGACGCGGACCGGAGCGCTGTGGGCGCCGGCGAGTGTCGCTCGGGCGCCGGGTCCGGGTCGGTGCGGTCACCGCGTGGGCCGCGCTGTGGTTGCGGTGGTCGCCGCCGGCTTCGGAACGCTCGTCGCGGTCGGCGCCGCCGGCCGCCGGACGGCCGTGGCCGCGCCGGCCGGAGACGCCTCCAATCTTGGATTTTTGGCCGCAGAACCGGGACGAACTGCACTCACGGCCGACTTTGGAGGCGTTTTCGGGGATGGCGCGGCCGCCGTGGTGGGCTCGAGCGGCGGAAGGGGCGGGGCCTTGTCGCCGGGCGTCAGGTAGCGCACGAACGAGGGCGGCACCATGCCCAGCCGGCGGGCGTCGGCGACCACGCGCTCGGGTGACTCCAGCCGCGCTGCTTCCAGACGGAGCTGCTGCTGGCGCACCGACGCCGCGCTGGCCTTCGCCTGCAGGTGCTGCAGGTCCAGCTGCCCCTGCGTGAGCACGACGTGGAAGGCGACGACGCCGAAGAGCGTGGCCGCCACCAGTACGCCGCCGAGCACGACGAGAAGCCGGGCCCGCTTGCGCCGGGCGCGCCCCGAGACGTAGTCGGGCGGGACGACGTGGAGGTGGGGTCGGCGCTTCGGCGCCGGTGCCGGCGCCGGCTGCAGCGCCCTCGCCGGCCGCGCATCGAGGGGACGGACGGCCATCAGGCTGCGTCCAGGGGATCGAGTTTCTCGACGGCGCGGAGGCGGGCGCTCTCGGCTCGACGGTTGGAGGCCACTTCCGCGGCGGTGGGCTTGCGCGCCCCCCGGCCCAGGAGGCGCACGGTCGGGCGGGCACCGCAGACGCA
>Ga0066710_100006414_pt1 | contig 10978 bp, 5 predicted proteins | sample GraSoiAngelo_159_FD_79666 | JGI IMG/M metagenome (GOLD analysis project Ga0066710, IMG submission 79666) | Grasslands soil microbial communities from the Angelo Coastal Reserve, California, USA - 14_1009_16_40cm | ecosystem: Environmental > Terrestrial > Soil > Grasslands | place: USA...
CCGACGCCGTGCTACTTAAGGGGCTTTCGTACCTCCACCAAGGGCGCTTCGCCCAGGGACAGTTGAAGTTCCGATCCTTTCTGGAGAGGCACCCCTCGGATCCTCGCGGTCATCTCTTTCTGGCCTTTTGCGAGTGGTGGAAGCTTCTTCAGGTCGGCGCTGAGACGAGGACCCTGGCGATGGAATACCACTTGGAGGAGTCGGTGCGGCTGGCCCACGCACAAGTGACCCTGGAGCCAGAGAATCCGGAGGCTCTCACGGCGCTCGGCACGGCGTACATTTTTCTGGCCGAGTACCGGGCCTCAGAGAGAAAGTTTTTCAAGGCTGCGTCGGCGGCGCGCAAGGGGAAGTCATACCTGGACAGGGCCTCGCGCCTCCGACCCGATCAGGTAGATTCGCAGTTCGGCCTGGGGGCGTACAACTACTACGCCGACAAGGTCAGCCTTCTGATAAAAGGGCTGAGGTCGATGCTGTTCTTGCCCGGAGGCGACAGTGAACTGGGGTTGGTGCAGCTGGGTGAAGTGGCGGAGCGGGGCCGTTACTTCCGCACCGAGGCCCATCTCCTCCTGGCGGTGATCTATCAAGGCAAACGCGAACAGCGGTATCGATCCTCGTTGGAACACCTGCGGGCAGCCTTGGCATTGAACCCCGATTCCCCTGTGCTCCTCGGGAGTATCGGCGAGCTCCAGATGCGACTGGGCCGGTATCCCGAGTCCCACGCGGTCCTTCAGCGCGCCATTACCCGTTGCCAGGCTTCCTCCGATCCGGAGCAGGAGGATCTCGGGCGAATTCTGCGTATCCTTCTGGCCGATAGCCTGGACCTCTCCTTGCACAGCGATGCGGCGCTGAGCGAACTCACGGAGGCGATCCGAGGATCGGAAATCCGGGCGGAGTGGCGGAAACGCGCTCTGGCGGTGGCGACCCGGGCTGCCCTTCGCACAGGGGCCACGGAGTCGCTTCAGAAAATCTACGAAGTTCTGAACGTGCCGTCCACCGAACGCGAAGAACTCCGCAGGCATTACGGCGACCCAGCCTGGCTGGAACCCTCTCTGGTGCGCTCCCTGGCCCCCGCCCTGGCGCAGATGGAGGGTGGCAGGCCCGATGCAGCTCTTCCTCTCCTCACCCAGCTGCTGTCCCGCCGCCCGGAAGAACCAGAACTCCTATTGCATCGGGGCCGGCTGTCTTTTCAGCAGGGCCAGTGGGATGAGGCACAGGTCTGGCTGTCGAAGATTCCCGAAGCCCCTGCACACACCCCCCCCTGGATTTTGGGATGGAGATGGTTGTATCTGGGAAGGAGCCGGTGGGAGCGGGGGGATCTTGAAGCCTCGAAGGATGCTTACCGGCGCGCTCTGGAGGTGGAAGGGTTTCGAGGCAAAGACCTGGCTCGTGCACTCCTGGGTCCGGAGGGAGACGATCCCGAGCTGTGGCCAAGAGGCATCTTCGCTTCAGGACTTCAGACGCCGGAGAATCCGAGACACGTATCCGCGCGTTTCCTGGAAGGGTGGAATACCCCCGTAGCGATCGACCGCATCCTCGCCGGCGTTGTAGGCAGCCAGGGCCAGAGCCGTGTCGCCGTAGCGGGCGAGCAACTCCTTCAAGTAACGGGTTCCCCCCTCGAGGTTTTGCCGGGGATCGAAGACATTGCCGACCTGGAAGCGGCGAGCGGTCTGGGGCATCAGCTGCATCAGTCCCATGGCCCCGCGCCGTGAGACGGCATAGGGATCGAACCTCGACTCCGTTTCCACCATGGCCTCCACGAGTCTCGCATCAACTCCGAGCGTGCCGGCCACGTGACGGATGAGTGCGCGGACTCCGGGTTCTGGGTCCCAGGGAGAAACCCGCGGAACTTCCAGCTCCCCAATGGCTGGAGGGCTCGGGGAAGGGATCTGCGAGGCGGAGGGCACGGAAGATGACGGGGAGGCAGGCGCTGGCGGGGCCGGCGGCTTCCCTGCAATCCCCAAAACCTGTCGCGGAGGAAAAGCGATCTCTCCCCCTCCGGGAAGCGTCAGAACGATGCGAGATCCTTCCATCCTATAACTCTCTACCTCCAAGGTCCCCCCGTTGACGAAAGTAACCAGATGGGCTGCGAAGACGGTGCTGGAAGTGAGTGCCAGCGCCGCGAGGGCCAGCACCGCGCAGAGGCAGCGGGTGATCGAAGACCAGAGCACTCCATGTCCTTTCATAGCAATCGAAGTGCTTGAATACTACGGTGATAATTGCGGGGGGTCAACCCGAAAACCTCAGCGCCGACCGAAGTTTCTTTCCAGGTCTCGGTGGGAGAGCCTCAGAACCACCGGCCGCCCGTGGGGGCATGTCATGGGGCTATCCGTCTTGCCCAACTCGTCCAATATATAGACCATCTTCTCGGAAGGCAGCGGGAAATTGACCTTTACCGCCGCATGGCAGGCCGTGGTCGCCGCCAGGCGGTGGACGATCCGCTCCAGTTCTCCCTGGGCAGCGTGGGAAATCAAATCGTCCACCAGGTCCCTCAGAACCGCCTGAACGTCGGCCTTCCCGAGGAGGGCGGGAGTCTCCCGCACAAGCCAGGTCATCTCTCCGAAGGGCTCCAGCCCGAAGCCAAGCCCGTCCAATCTTCCCAGCCCTCGCTCCAGACTCAAGCTCCGCTGGGCGTCTAGCTCAAGCGTGAGAGGAAAGAGCATCGCCTGGCGCTCCACGCGGTGTTCTGCCGTTTCGCGTCGCAGCTGCTCGTAGAGTACCCTCTCGTGGGCGGCGTGCTGGTCCACGATCACGAGACCTTGCTCATCGGATGCGAGAATGTAGCTTTGCCGATACTGAGCCAAGGGGAGCATCCGGGCCAGACCCCCTGTGGACGGTACATCGAAAAGGGAGGCACGCGGGGAGGTTATGCCCGAGAATTTCCATGCAGGGGATCCGGAACGCGGCATTTCGTCAGCTCCGCGGACGGGAAACCCTTGGAATTCCCGGGTGGTATCTTCCCCGGCTCGCGTCCCGGAGGGCCTCGAGGTCTGGAGCGGCGTCACCGGTCTCTCCTCCTGAAGCGCCGCTCGGATGCTATTCCTGATCAATTCGAACAACACTCCTGGTTCGCCGAAACGGACCTCCCATTTCGCAGGATGCACGTTGAAATCCACCCGCTCGGGGGGAAGCTCCAAAAAGAGGAGCACGAAGGGATAGCGGCCACGCGGTAGGAGCGTGGCATAGGCCTGAGTGATGGCCGCCAGCGATCCGCGGTCCCTCACTGGCCGGCCGTTCACGAACAGGCGGAGATCTTTGCCATTGCCGCGGGTGAATTCCGGCCGGGACGCGAACCCGGACGCCAAGTTGGCACCGACCCGCCTCGAGAAGGGGATTAGGTGACCTGCCACCTCCTCACCGAAAACCTGCCGCACCCGCTCCCCCCGGCGCTCGGTACACGGCAGATCCAGGATCGTCCGACCGTCAGCAATGAGAGTGAAGCAGCGGTCGAAATGCGCCAGGGCGGCCCGGGTCACCGTATCCAGAATCCGCCCCAGCTCCGTGGCTTCCGACCTCAGAAACTTGCGACGGCCTGGAGTATTGAAGAAAAGGTTGCGCACCTTGACCGAGGTCCCCCGGGGATGTCCCACGGCCTGCGTCGGGGTCGCGTGGCCTCCCTCCACTTCCATTCGGGTTCCCCGACCCGTCTCGCCGGGCGAGCTCTCCAGGGTCATCTGCGAAACGGACGCGATGGAGGGGAGTGCCTCGCCTCGAAATCCCAGCGTCGTCAGCTGGGAGAGATCCTCGATCGTGCTGATCTTGGAAGTCGCGTGCCGCGCCAAGGCCAGGGGCAGATCCTCCGCCTCCATCCCCGCGCCGTCGTCCAGCACTCGGATCTCCCCGAGACCGCCTCGCACGATCTCGACGCGGAGCCTCCCGGCCCCCGCGTCGAGGGAGTTCTCGAGCAGCTCCTTGACCACCGAGGCAGGTCGCTCCACCACTTCGCCGGCAGCTATCTGGTTTGCGGTACGCGACTCCAGGAGGCGGATTTTAGGCACGGCTCAGGCCCTTTCCAGTGGGAGCCGTCTGCGTCCATCGGTTCCCGTCGTGCAGTATTTCTCCACCGTGTGGAGGGTCTTTTCCAGCTTGGCGATGTGGCAGATGGCATCGCCGGGCTGGACCAACGGGATCGTGGTGATGCCGATCACCAGCCCCGTGAGCGGCGACTTCAGGGTGGTGACTTCGCGCCCGAACGGTGTGGATACCACACCCACTTCCATCCCATCGTAGAGAAGGTCGCCCGGATGGACCCGGATGTCCAAAATCCCTCCGCGCTCCGCCCGGATCCATTCGGAGACTTTCACGATCACCTGGAATCTGGGTTCCACTACCTGGTGCTCGATCATTTCCAGATCAGCCAGGACGTTTCTGACTCCGGCCACTCCACGGGCCACCATGGAGCGTTGGAAGCGGAAGGTTTCCCCGGCCTCTAGGATGATGGTGGGAATACCGGCACGGGTGGCAGCGGCGCGCAGCGTCCCGCCCGCAGCCGGCTGGTCCATAATGATTTCGGTGCCGAAGGCCTTCGCCATCCGGCGCACCCTCTCGTCGTCCAGCTCCCCCCGGATGTGGGCCAAGTTGGTGCGTCCCACACCGGCGGTGTGCATGTCGATGCCGTATTGGGCGTGCTGCACAATCTCCGTGAAGATCTTGTGGGCCACCCGGTGCGCCAGGTTTCCCTGCGGGTCTCCCGGAAAGTACCGGTTGAGGTCCCGGCGGCCTGGCAGATACCGAGAATGGCTCAGAAAACCCCATCGATTCAGCACCGGCGTGCAGAACACGGTTCCCCGCAGCTTGGCCGGGTCCAGCTCCGTCATGATGGTGCGGACAATCTCCACGCCATTCAGCTCGTCGCCATGAATGGCCGCCGTCAGGAACACTCGGGGACCCTCTTCAAGACCTCGCACCACCGTCACGGGGATGTTCACAGGTTGGGCGGTGTAGAATTCACTAATCTTCAGGAGAATCTCCTGGACCTCCCCGGGACTGATGATCTTGCCGCCGATCTTCAGTTCTTCCGCCATTCCGCCTTCCCGTAGCGCCGGGCATACCGCACCGCATACTCCAGAATGAGGCGTGCAATGTCCAGACCGGTGGCTTTCTCCAGTCCCTCGAATCCCACGGAGGAGTTGATCTCCATCACCTTGGGTCCCTGGTGGGATTCCAGGAGATCCACCCCTGCCACCTGTAGCCCCATGACCTGCGAGGCCTGCACGGCGACCCGCCGGTACTCCTCATCCAGATCCACCACCACCCCGCCTGCTCCCCGGTGGATATTGGAGCGAAACTCTCCGAATCGGGCCTGCCGGCGCATGGCGGTGACCACTCGGTTTCCCACCACCAGCGCTCGGATGTCCTTCCCTTCCGACTCGGCCACGAACTCCTGAATGAGAATGGTCTGACCCAACGACCAGAGCGTATCCAGCACCGATTGCACCGCCTGCTCCGTTTCCGCCAGGATGACTCCGATCCCCTGCGTGCCGCGCAGCAGCTTGAGGATCACGGGCGGTCCCCCCACCGCCTCCAGGGCCGGGCCGATCTGGTGCGGCTCCCTGGCCATCACGGTGCGTGGAATGTCGATGTTCTTGCGGGTAAGGAGCTGGAAGCAGCGCAGCTTGTCCCTGGAGCGAGCGATGGGCTGGGAGTTGTTGACCATGGGAACTCCCATCATGTCGAACTGGTTCACCACGGCCAAGCCGTGGTCCGTCACCGAGGCCCCGATGCGCGGAATCACCAGATCCATCGGCGGTAGCGGTCGATCGGCTGCGCCGTAGTAAATCTGCGGAGAGCGGCGCGCGAGCACCAGGAAGCATCTCAGGGGATCCAGGACCACCGGCTCGTGGCCCATGCTCCGAGCCGACTCGATGAATCGCCCAGTCGTGTAGAGTCCGCGTTTGCGCGAGAGGATGGCGATTCTCAAGCGACGCGCCGTCTCCTTTCCGTCTCACCGCGGACGGGCGAGAGCCGCTCGGGCCGCCGCCAGCCGCGCCACGGGGACCCGGTAGGGGGAGCAGCTGACGTAGTCCAATCCTGCGTCGTGGAAGAACTCCACCGAGGCGGGGTCTCCCCCATGCTCACCGCAGATCCCCACTTTCAGGCCAGGGTTTCCCTTCCTTCCCTCCTCGACCGCCATCCGGATCAAGCGCCCGATTCCCTCGGGGTCCAGGCTCTGGAAGGGATCGCGGGGAAGGATTCCCTGGTCCACGTAGAAAGGAAGGTAGACGCCGGCGTCGTCCCGCGAAAAGCCGAAGCCCAATTGAGTCAGATCATTCGTCCCGAAGGAAAAAAAATCAGCCGCCCGGCCGATCTCCTCCGCCAGCAGGCAGGCCCGGGGTATCTCGATCATCGTCCCGATCCTGGCTTCCAGTCGGCGGCCGGACTCTTGGATCACTCGCTCCCCCATTCGCTGGACCATGGCGGCAAGCCTTCGGTACTCCTCGGGGATCCCCACCAGGGGGATCATGATTTCGGGGAGGACCTTTCTTCCCTGACTTATCAGCACCGCCGCCGCCTCGAAAATGGCGCGAGCCTGCGTCTCGTAGATCTCCGGATAGGTGAGGCCGAGGCGGCAGCCGCGATGGCCGAGCATGGGATTGAATTCATGCAGGCTCTCCACCTTGCTCCAGAGCCGCTCCACGCTCACGCCCATTTCCGCGGCAATCTCCTCTACGGTGGCACTGTCTTTCGGCAGGAACTCGTGCAGCGGAGGATCCAGGAGCCGGATGGTCACCGGAAGGCCCTCCATTTCTCGAAAGATCCCAACAAAATCCTGACGCTGCATGGGCAAGAGCTTGTCCAAGGCCCGCCGGCGCTCCGCCTCGGTCTCCGAAAGAATCATCTCGCGCACCGCCGCGATGCGGTCAGTGCCGAAGAACATGTGCTCGGTGCGGCACAATCCGATCCCTTTGGCACCGAAGGCCCGGGCCACGCGGGCGTCGGTGGGAGTGTCGGCATTGGTTCTGACTCCGAGCCCCTTTGCCTGGTCGGCCCACTCGAGCAGCGTGCTGAACTGCTGGTAGACCCGCGATTGCTCGGGGGTCAGGGTCCGCTCCACCAGCACCTGGATGATCTCGGATGGGATAGTGGGCAGCGATCCCTGCATCACTTCCCCGGTGGTGCCGTCGACGGAAAGGGGCTGCCCTTCCCGGAATTCCAGATCCTTGAAGCGGAAATTTCGCTGCTCGTAATCCACCGTCAGGTCCTGGCAGCCCACCACGCAGATTTTTCCCATGCCGCGGGCCACCACGGCGGCGTGGGACGTCATGCCCCCGCGGGCGGTGAGAATGCCCTCGGCGGCGGCCATGCCGGCGATATCCTCGGGGGAGGTCTCGAGCCGCACCAGGATCACCCTTTCACCGCGGCGCGCCATCTCCACCACCCGGTCCGCCGAAAGCACCGCCCGCCCCGAGGCCGCGCCAGGTCCGGCGTTGAGTCCTTTGGCCAGAAGCCTTCCCTCCGCCAAGGCAGACTCCTTGGCTATCGGCTCGAAGATCGGCGCCAGGAGTTGCCCCAGCTGCTCCGGCTCCACCCGCTGGACCGCGTCTTCGGGATGGATGAGCTTCTCCTCCACCATCTCCACCGCGCAGCGCACGGAGGCGAAGCCCGTGCGCTTCCCCCGCCGGGATTGGAGGATGTAGAGCTTTCCCTCCTCCACGGTGAACTCGATGTCGAGCATGTCCCTGTAGTGGGACTCGAGCTTCCGGAAGACTTCCAGGAGCTGACGGTGGGCCTCAGGCAGGCTCTCTTCCAGCGACGTTCCCTCGGGCGATTCTCCGTCGCGGCTCAGCGGACGGGGGGTCCGTGTGCCAGCCACCACGTCTTCCCCCTGAGCGTTTGGAAGGTACTCTCCATAAGGTGCTTTCTCCCCGGTGGCAGGATCACGCGTGAAGGCCACGCCGGTGGCGGAGTTCTCGCCGCGATTTCCGAAGACCATGGCCTGCACGGTCACCGCCGTTCCCCAATCGCTGGGGATACGATGCAGCCTACGGTAGGTGATGGCGCGCTCGTTGTTCCAGGAGCGGAAGACGGCGCCCACAGCTCCCAGCAGCTGATCCCCTGGCTGGAGGGGAAAGTCCATCCCTCCCACCCCCTTGACAATAGCCAAGAAACGGCGGGAAAGGTCTTCCAGTTCCGTTGCATTCAGATGGGAGTCTTGCAGCACTCCCCGCCGCGCCCGGGTCTCTTCCAGCGCCTTCTCGAAGAGCGCCGAACCCACGCCCAACACCACCTCGCCGTACATCTGGATGAGACGGCGGAAGCAGTCCCATGCAAAGCGCGGATTCCCGCTGAGATGGGCCAATCCCTCGGTAGTCTCGAAGGAGAGTCCCAGGTTCAGGATGGTGTCCATCATGCCCGGCATGGAGATGCGGGCTCCCGAACGGACTGAGACCAGCAAGGGGTTCTTGGAATCCCCAAAGCGCTTGCCGAGGACCCGCTCCAGCCGTGACAGGGCTTGCTGGATTTCATCCGCCAGCCCCACGGGGAGGCGGTTTCCCTCTTCGAAGTACTGCAGACATGTTCGGGTCGTTAGGGTAAAGCCTGGAGGGACGGGGATCTGCAGACGGGACATCTCCGCCAGATCGGCGCCCTTGCCCCCCAGAAGGTCCCGGAGTCCCGCATGTCCTTCGGCCGATCCATCCCCGAAGAAATAAACTCGCCGCATCTCCTTCGGCTCAGCCACGCTTCGCCACTCCGGAGGTCAGCTGAGCCCCCTCCCCTTCCAGCACCATCTCTGCGAAGTCTCCCACCCGCAAGAGCAGGAGAGAGATTCGCTTGAGCAGACCCAGGCGGCTCTTTCTGACCGCCGGATCCGGATCCATGACCAGCACGGTCTCGAAGAAGCGGTCCAGAGGCGAGCGGATTCCTGCCAGGACTTGCAGCGCCATGGAATAGTCTCCCGACCCGAGGAGCGGTCCCGCATCCCGCTCGGCCTTCTCCAGCGCCTTGAGAAGGGCCCGCTCTTCCTTCAGGGGCAACGTGGGAACCGTCAAGGGCTCCACCTCCTCCTCTGCAAGAATGTTACGGACCCTCCGGAAGGAGAGGCTGAGAGCCTCGAAATCGGCGTGGCCTCGGATGGCGTGGAGTGCCTGCGCGCGAAGGACTGCGTCCAGGATGTCGTCCGCACCCACCGCCAGGGCGGCATTCACGGCGTCGTAGCGCAGACCCAGCGCCTGCTGACAGACGTGGCGCAGCCGCTCCTCAAGAAAGGGGACCAGCCGCGAGCTGCCGTCGCCCTTTCCGCGGATTCCCTGCTCCTCATACAAAGCCACGGCGCGTCGGATAACTCCCGAGATCGAAAAGTGAATCCGGAGATCCAGTGCGGCCTGCACCACAGCCAGGGCGGATCTCCGCAGCCCGAAAGGGTCCTTGGAGCCGGTGGGTATGCGGTCCAGGAGGAAGAACCCGGTCAGAGTGTCCATCCGATCCGTGATAGCCAGCGCGGCTCCCTCGAGAGTCGAGAAGCGCTCGCGCTGCTCCGCCTCGCCCGCTCCCCGGTACTGTTGCTCCAGGGCCCGGCACACCGGTTCGGGTTTTCCCTCCAGCCTTGCGTAAAGGCTTCCCATGATCCCCTGCAGCTCCGGGAACTCTTTGACCATCAGGGTGGTCAGGTCCGACTTGCAGATTCGGGCCGCCTCAAGGACCGAGGGTGTGTCCACATCGTGCCCTCGAGAGCGCAAATCCCCACAAAGCGCTTCGGCCAGCCGTGCCAGTCGATCCACTTTCCGTCGGTAGCTTCCTAGCGTGGCCTCGAAGAGCACCCGCTCCAAATCCTGAACCCGGTCCTCCTGGGTGCGCTTGCGGTCCTCCTTCCAAAAGAAATCGGCGTCCTTCAAGCGCGCCTGCAGGATCCACTCATTGCCCCGGCGAATGCGGTCCACGGTGAGAGGATCGGGACGACAGTTGAGGATGGCCACGTAGTGGGAAACCGGAGTGCCACGCTCCGAACGAACGGGCAGGAATCTCTGGTGATGAATCATGGCGGTAGACAGGACGGGGCCCGGCAGACTCAGAAAACTCGCATCGAAGTTTCCCGCCGCGGCGACTGGGTGCTCCACCAGTCCCGTGAGCGTGTCCAGAAGCTCGGGGCGCTCCTCGGTAGCATAGCCGTGGCCCAGCCGTGCGCATTCCTGCTCCACCAACTCCCGAATCCGAAGCCTGCGGGCGGACCAATCGGCCAGGACGAGGTGGCTCTGGAGAAGGGTCACGTAGTCCCGGGCGTCGGGGATCTCGATGGCAGGCGAGCCCTCGAAGCGGGGGCCCCGGCTCACGCGTCCCGAAGGGATTCCCGCCACTTCGAATGGGACCACCTCCTCCCCATGGAGACAGACCACCCACTGGATGGGACGGGCGAAGCGAAAGCTCCCGGCTCCCCAACGCATGGTCTTTCCGAAGGGAATGGAGGCGATGAGGGAAGCCAGCACCGAGCCCAGGACTTCGACCGCGCTGCGGCCCTTCTGAACACGGCGGACGGCCAAGCATTCCCCCCTCGGTGTGGCGACGCGCAGCAGCGAGTCCAAGGCCACCCCCTGCGATCGAGCGAACCCCTCCAGTGCCCGCGTGGGTAGACCTCGGGCATCGTAGGCAACCTCCACCTTGGGTCCCGTGATTTCCACTTCCCGGTCTTCCTGCCCCCCGGAGATCCCCGCGGCCCGCAGAGCGAGTCGGCGCGGCGTCCCCAGCCAATCGGGCTCGAGCGTCGGGAGGCCCAGGCGCTCCCTTTGGGCTAGCGAGACAAATTCCTGGCACAGATACCTCAGCGCTGGAAGGAGCATCGAATCGGGAATTTCCTCACAGCCGATTTCCAGCAGAAAGTAGCGGTTGGAATCCGGACTCATGAAGGGGCTCCGGCGGCGTGCGGCTTCAAGAGAGGGAAACCTGCCGCTTTCCTCGCTTCGAGATGCTTGTCGGCGCAGGCGCAGGCAATCCGCCTCATCCGTTGGATGTAGGCGGGCCGCTCCGTGGTGCTGACGGCACCCCGGGC
>Ga0066710_100006415_pt1 | contig 10977 bp, 8 predicted proteins | sample GraSoiAngelo_159_FD_79666 | JGI IMG/M metagenome (GOLD analysis project Ga0066710, IMG submission 79666) | Grasslands soil microbial communities from the Angelo Coastal Reserve, California, USA - 14_1009_16_40cm | ecosystem: Environmental > Terrestrial > Soil > Grasslands | place: USA...
CCGACCTCGGGCAGCTCGAGGTAGACGACGTCGCCGAGCTGGTCCTTGGCGAACTCGGTGATGCCGATCACGGCGTTCTTGCCGTTGATGCGGCTCCACTCGTGCTCCTTGGTGTATTTCAGATTTTCCGGATAGTCGGCCATTGTGCGGACCTCTTTCAGCTCTTCTGGGTCACGGCAGGCGTCTTCTTGCTGACGAAGGGCGTCTTCACTGCCTCGGCGGGAAAGGCGTGCTCCCGGATCTCCACCTCGAAGCAGGTCCCGACCGGGGTCATCTCGATGGGGACGTACGCGAGCCCGATCGGCTGCTGCAAGCTGGGGCTCATCGTGCCGCTCGTCACCTCGCCGACGTGCTTCTCCACTCCGGGCGGCCGCACCGGATAGCCGTGCCGCGCGATGTGCCGCTTCGCCGACATCTTGAACCCGACCAGCTTGCGCTCGAGTCCGCGTGCCTTCTGCTCCCGGAGCGCCTCCCCTCCGATGAACCCGCCGCTCTTCTGGAGCTTCACGATCCAGTCGAGCCCGGCCTCGAGGGGAGTGTGCTGCTCGTCCATGTCGTTCCCGTACAGCCGGTAGCCGGCTTCGAGGCGCAGCGTGTCTCGCGCGCCCAGGCCGCAGGGCACCGCGCCCTCCTGAAGGACAGCGTCCCAGATGCGCCGCGCGCCGTCCGGGGGGCAGAAGACCTCGAACCCGTCTTCCCCGGTGTAACCGGTGCGCGCGATGAGACAGCCGCGCACGCCGGCCACGGTACCCTCGCGGAAGTGGTAGTAGGGCACGTCGAGCACCGATCGGCTGCACAGCTTCTCGACCAGCTCCGGCGCCCGCGGCCCCTGCACCGCGACCTGTGCCCACTCGTCGCTCTGCTGCTCGAGCTTGACGCTCTCGCCCGCGTGGGCGCGCATCCACTCGAAGTCCTTCTCACGTCCGGTGGCGTTGACGCAGACGAGCAGGCGGCGCGCGGAGAAGCGGTAGACGATGACGTCGTCGATGACCCCGCCGCGCTCGTTGCAGAGCGCGGCGTACTGCGCCTGGCCGTCCTTGCACTTCGCCAGATCGTTGGTGACCAGCCGCTGCGCGGCCTCCAGCGCGCGGGGGCCTTCGAGGACGATCTCGCCCATGTGGCTGACGTCGAAGATGCCGGCGCCCTCGCGCACGGCGAGGTGCTCCTCGACCAGGCCCTTGTACTGCACGGGCATGTCGAACCCGGCAAACTCGATCATCCTGGCACCCGCGGCCAGGTGTGCTTCGTAGAGGGGAGTGCGCTTGGCCACGGGCCGGCCTCCGGAGGGGGGCCGAACCTAGCGGGCCGACAAAGTCGGCGCAAGGCCTCGCTGCGCCGGAGGCCGATCCTCCGCCGCGGGTAGGACCCTGTGCGGCGCCCGGATACTCGTCGCGCGCTCGGCGTCTCTGTAGAATGACACGATGCGAGCCCCGATCGTCTTTCCCATCCGCGTGGCTGCGGGCGCGACGGTGGTGCAGACCACGACGCGCGAAGTGAGCCCGGACGGTGTGTTCGTCTGCTCGCTGCGCCCACCGAAGCCGGGCACCGCGGTCGCGCTCAAGCTGTATCTGCCCGGCGCTCCGCAGGCCGAGGAAGCGGCGGCCGTGGTGCGCGAGTGGCGCTCGGCCCCGGAGGGCGGGTACTGGGCCGAGTTCGTCGATCCGCCGCAGTCGGTGCGCGACCGCATCGCCAGTCTCCTTCAGCGAAGGGAGCGCGCCGCCGCGTCCGGGCCGCCCACGCCCATCGGCGCCATGTCGCTCGCGCGCAGGCCGCTCGACGACCCGCGCCGCGCCTTTCCCCGCGTCGAGGCACGCTTCGGCGTGCGGTTCGGCAACGTGCAGGACTTCGTGCTCGAGTACGCGGCGAACATCAGCGCCGGGGGCGTCTTCGTCCAGACGGAGAACCCGCCCGAGCTGCACTCGGTGGTGACCGTGACCATGGAGCTGCCCGACGGTGGCAAGCCCGTCGAGGCCAAGGGGCTCGTGGTGCACCGCGTCTCTTCGCAGGACGCCAAGGTGCGCAACACGCCCCCGGGCGCGGGCGTCCAGTTCGTCGACTCGAGCGACGAGTTCCGGGAGCGCATCGACCGGGCCATCGAGTTCATCTTGAGCCGCGGCTGAGGCTCAAGGTTTGGCTCGCGGCGCCGACAGTACGGGAGTGACCAGCCGTCCCTACGTCGTGCCCGTCCGGTTCGCGCTCGGAGCCCAGGCCCTGCAGGCGACCACCGGCGCGCTCGGTGTGGACTGCGCGTTCGTGCGCTGCCTGGTGCCGCCGCGCCCCGGCGAGCGGATCACCCTGCGGTTCTACCTGGCTGGCGATCACCCCGTGCAGGTCGCCGCGACCGTGCGCCTGCGCACCGGCCGGGAAAGCGGCACGGGGTTCTGGGTCGACTTCGTGCCGGACAAGATGGCGCAGTCGCGCATCGCGCGCGCCCTGGGCATCGTCGAGGAGCCGGCCCGGCCGATGGACCGCCGCGCCACGCACCGCTACGCGGCGCGCTTCGCCGTGCGCTTCGGCAGCGTGGACGACTTCAGGCGCGAGTACGCGACGAACATCAGCGCCGGCGGGCTGTTCATCCGCACCGAGCAGCCTCCCGAGATGGACGCCGTGGTGGACGTGGTCCTCGAGCTCCCCGGCGGGGAACCGATCCAGGGCAAGGCGCTGGTCGTGCACAGGGTCACGCCCGAGGAGGCCCGCGGCCGCCAGGTGGATCCCGGGATCGGCGTCCAGTTCGTGCACGGCGACGACCGGTTCCGCGAGCGCGTCGACCAGTTCCTCGCCTCGCTCTCGGCGCGGGGGACGGGCTAGGCGAGCGCGCGGCTCATCATTGCGTTGCAAACACCAGATCGTCATGGTCGTCGTATTGACCCAGCGTGCAGGCGGCCGCGGCACCGTTGAAACGGAAGACGCCGCGAACCGCCTGAAGCGCTCCCGCCGGAAGCGTGTACGTCGCCGACAGCGTGCTCGCCCCGGCCGCGGTCGGGTTCACGGTGTCGATGAAGATCCAGCTCGGGCTTGCCGCATTGGCCGCGGAGTAGAGATCGAGGTGGTCGGAGGTAAAGCCTGCGTAGGCCCAGACGGTCGCGTCGATGCGCACCGTCTTGCCTGGACCGAGAGCGGAACCGTCCAGGGTCGATACCTTGAGGCGGTCCAACGACTCGTCGGAGTGGTAGACCCCCGACGCGCCGTCCGCGCAGCTCGACGCGATCGTGTTCGGCGCGTTCGACTCCGGTCCGGCGGCGGCGCGCCCGTTCAAGAGCGTGCCCGAGTCGCACGACGAACCCACGCTCGCGCACGCCGGGGCCTTGCGGACTGCATCGTAGGCCGCGACTCGCGCAGGCGGAGGAGGAGGAGCAGTGGCCACGTTCACGGAGACGGCCGCGCTCGGTCCGACGTTGTTCGCCGCATCGTAAGCGCGGCTGGTGAGCGAGTGCGAGCCCGAAGCGGCGCCGCTGGTGTTCCACGCGAAGGAATACGACGTCCCGGAACGTGAACCCGCGCCGAGCAGCGTTGCGCCATCCCAGAATTCGACCCGCGTCACCCCTACGTTGTCGGAGGCGGTCGCGACGAGGGTGACGGTGCCGCTCAAGGTCGCGCCGGTTGCCGGGCTGGTGATCGCCGTCATCGGCGGCGTGGTGTCGACGTTGCTCACCGTGATGCTCACCGGCGCGGAGCTGGCGAGGTTCCCCGAGGTGTCGACCGCCTCGCTCGCCACCGTGTGGGTCCCGTTGGCCGCGCCCCACGAGCTCCACGACGCAGTCCAGCTCGTGGTCCCGCCGGTCTGGGTGCCGGAGGCGATGACGGTCGTCCCGTCGATCTTGAAGCGAACCGTCTGCACGCCGACGTCGTCCGTCGCGACGGCCGAGAGCATGATCACGTCCTGCACCGTCGCTCCGTCAGCGGGAGACGTGAGGGTGGTCGAGGGCGGTGTCAGATCGTTGTTCACCGTGACTGCCACTACGCCGCTGGTCGCCACGTTTCCCGCCGCATCGTAGGCCTTGGTGAAGAGCGAGTGACCGCCGTTCGCGACGGTCTTCGTGTTCCATGCGAGGGAATAGGTGCTTCCCGCGATCGAGTTGGCGAGACCGAGGTAGATGGCGCCATCGTAGAACTCGAGCCGCGTCACCTTGACGTCGTCGGTCGCGGTCGCGACGATGTTGACGGTGCCGGAGATGGTTGCGCCCGCGCCCGGCGAAGTGACGGTGGTGCTGGGCGCGACGACGTCTTTCTTGGTGACGGTCACGCCAGGTGAGGTGGCGCTGTTTCCCGCCCCGTCCCAGGCGCGGGCGGTGAGCGTCAGTACGAGCCCGTCGGCGATGGACCCGGTGTCCCACTTGAGCGTCCATGTGCTGGTTCCGCTCGTCTGCGTCGCCTGGCCGATGAGGATGCCGTTCTCGGAGAATTCGACGCGCGTCACGCCGACGTTGTCCGTGGCGCTGGCAGTCAGCGTGACGATGCCCGCGATGAACGATCCCGCCACCGGCGACGTCACGGCGACGTCGGGCGCCGTGTGGTCGTTGTTGACGACGAAATCGACCGCGGCGCTTCCGGAATTGCCGGCTGCGTCATACGCGATGGCCCGCACCGTGTGCGCGCCGTTCGGGAGGTTGAACGTGTGCAGGACGCCGTTCCACGGCGGCGTCGTGGCGGTCCAGTACAGCGAGGAGCCGTCGTAGAACTCCACTCTCGTCACGCCAACGTTGTCGCTGGCGTTCGCCATTACCGGCACGTCGCCCGCGACCGTCTGTGCCGGATTTGGATAGGTGATCGAGATCGTCGGCGGGGCCGTGTCGGGCACTGCGGTGAACGTCACCGGCGCGCTGGTGCCGACGTTCCCGGCGGCATCGTAGGCCAGCGCCGTGTAGGTATGGCTTCCAAGACCGGGGTTGAGCGTGAGGGACCCCGTTCCCGCGTTGAACGCGCCGAGCAGGGTCGTGCCTTCGTAGAGCTCGAGCCGGGTGACCCCGCGATCGTCGCTTCCCTGCACGCTGACTTGCACCGGTGGAATGAGGCTGGCGCCGTTCGCGGGCGAGGTGATGCTGGCGGTCGGCGCGACCGTATCCGGGGGAACGACGACCTCGAAAACAAGGTCGTCATGGTCGTCGAACGGCCCGCCCGAGCATGGTGCCGCGGTTCCGCCGTAGCGGAAGACGCCGCGGATCGCCTGCCTCGGGCTGAACGGCAGCGTGAACGTGGTGGACAAGGTCTGAGCACTGGCCGCGGTCGGCGTCAGCGTGGCGAGCAGTGTCCAGCTCGGACTGTCGGCGCTGGGGCTGGAATAGAGGTCCAGCCGATCGGAGCTGAAACCGGCGTAAGCCCAGACGGTCGCAGAGATCCTCGCGGTCTTCCCGGCGGCGAGATCGGTTCCGTCCACCGACTGGATGACGAGCCGGTCGAGGGACTCGTCGGAATGATAGGTGCCCGAGGCGCCGTCCGCGCAGGTGGAGCCGATGGTGTTGGGAGCGTTCGCCTCCGGGCCGAGGCTGGCCCGACCGTTGAGCAGCATGCCCGAATCGCAGATCGTGCCAGTCGCAGGGCACCTGGGCACGCGGTAGGTCGCGTCGTATTGCGCAAGAGCCTGGACGCACGCGTGGGTGGCGCTGCAGACTTGTCCGGCGGAACAGGTGCCGCAGGACAGCGTGCCGCCGCAGCCGTCGGAGACCGATCCGCAGCTGGCGTTCTGCGCCGCGCAACTCGCTGGCGTGCACGCCGCGACACAGGCATTGGCCATGCAGACCAAGCCTGTCGAACAGGTGCCGCAGGACAGCGTCCCGCCGCAGCCGTCGGAAAGCGATCCACAGCTGGCGTTCTGCGCGCCACAGCTCGTGGGCGTGCACGACGAATCGACGATCTCGGCGCCTTGCGACGCGGGAATCACCATCGAGATGCCGGGTCCGGTCCGGTACGAGCCGCCGATGACCAGCGCCTCTCCGGAAGCGAGCGGCACCATGACCGCCGACTCACGCTGCAGCGCGAGCGGGTCGTGTATGAACCAGGTGTTGCTGGCGGGGTCGTATCTCTCGATGGAGTCGAGAGTGTGGCCCGCGACGTCGTATCCGCCCGCGATGAGCACGGTGCCATCACTGATCGTGGTGCCTGCGGCGAACCACCGCGTCGCCTTCGCCATCGGGGCAGCCGGTCCCACGGAATTGGTGGCGGGGTCGAAGATCTGGCTGGTATTCACGGTGCCCCCGGTCAGCAGCACCTTCCCGTTCTGCAGCAGGGCTGCAATGTGCCGGAATCGATTGTCGGCGGGAACGGAGGTGAACGTTCCGGCCACGGGGTCGTAGACGTCGGCCCCATAGGGACCGACGAGAAGCACGCGGCCATCGTTCAACAGCGTCGCCGTGCCCTCCTGGTAAGGATGGTTCGCCGCGCCAATCGGAGTCCACGTCCCGGCGACTGCGTCGTACACCTCGGCGCTGCTCACCGCGATCTCCGAGCTGTCCCAACCGCCCACCACCAGCACGCGTCCATCGGCGAGCCGCGTGGCGAGAGCGCGGGCGCGGGGCGTGGTCATCGGAGTGGCATCGGTCCAGGTGCGCGTCTGCGGATCGAAGATCTGCGCGGAGCTTTGGATGAAGGACGTCGAGCCTCCTTCGCCTCCGGCGGCCAGGACGCGTCCGCTGGGCAGCTTCACCAGCACGTGGAAGTAGCGGAACGACATCGTGCCCGCCGCGGTCCACTGGTTGGTCGCCGGATCGTACGTTTCCGAGATGGTGTTGTCGGCGGCCAGCACGCGTCCGTCGTCGAGCACCACAGCCGCGGCGTACTGGTGCGTGTAGGTCGTCGACCCGGTGAAGCCCGGGGCGAGGAGCGCATTGGAGCGCGCGGCCGCGGGACTCCGGTCGGGAGTCCCGCGTCCGCAGCCAAGAAGCAGCAAGACCGAGACCGCAGCCATTCTCGAAAGGCGGATCATTCCTGACCTGTCCTCTCGCGGTTCCCCGCGAGCGCGTTGAGAGGCACGGCGCGACTGGTGGACCCCGGAGGGGCGCGGTCAGGCTAGCACCGCGGTGCTGCGTGCCAAAGTTCGAAGGCCAATCCGCGGATGATTGGAGGCAATCGAGCGTCACTCGTCCTCGGAATCCCGTTGAAATGCCGAGCCAACCAGTCGATTGGCGCCCGACGCCGTGTGCGACCGCTCCCGACTTTCGACGACGTGCGCGCTGTTGGCGCTGGTCTTCGCCGGTCAGGCGAGAATGCGGGCGCCGGGCACACCCACCTCGACCACCTCCGGCCGTCCAGGAACGCCGCGCGCCTCTGCCGCGTCGCGCATCGCGCGGGCCACGTGGTGGGCCTCGCCCGGAGAGCAGAGCGCCAGCACGGTGGTGCCCGCTCCGGAAAGCGCGGCGCCTGCCCCGCCCGCTTCCCGCGCGGCGGCGAGCAACGAGGGCAACCAGGGCAGGAGCGTCGCGCGGGCGGGCTGGTGCAGGCGATCGTCCATCGCCTCGCCGAGCAGATCGAGCCTACCGGCCTGGAGCGCGGCGACCAGCAGCGCCGCGCGGCCGAGGTTATAGACGGCGTCCCCGAGCTTCACCGTCTGGGGCAGCACGGCGCGGGCAGCGCTGGTCGCCAGCTCCTCGTCGGGGATGAACAGCGCGGCGCGGAGCGGCGCTCCCAGGGCCACGGGGCAGGAGACCACGCGGCCCGAGGCATCGAGCACCGCGACCTGTGCGCCGCCGCGCAGCGAGGGCACCACATTGTCCGGATGTCCCTCGAGGCGCACGGCCACGCCGAGCGCGCGCTCCTCGCCGATCGCGCCGTCCAGCAGCCGGTCCGCCAGCAGTGCCCCGGCGAGCGCGGCGGCGGCCGACGACCCCAAGCCGCGCCGGAGGGGAATCGACGAATGCACCTCGAGCTGCGCTCGCAGCTCGCCTGGGTCGCGCCCCGCCGCCTCCGCGGCGAGGTGCGCCGCCTGGATCAAGCGATTCGATGCATCGCGAGCCAGGCGTCCTTCGCCTTCGCCGGAGATGCGCGCGATGCGCAGCTCGGTGCCGCCGGGCGTGACCCGCACCAGCAGGTGCGGTCCGCCGAGCGCGATGCCCACTGCGTCGAAGCCGGATCCGAGGTTCGAGGTGGAGCAGGGCACGGCCACCGTGAATGCGCTCACCGCAGCGCCTCCTCGATGGACCCGGCGGGCACCGGCTCGGGCAGCGGCGGCGCCTGCGCGATGGCGGCCTGGGGATCCTTCAGGCCGTGCCCGGTGAGCACCGCGACCAGGCGCTGCCCTGCGAACCGCCCGGGGCGCTCCCGCGCAAGGCGCAACAGACCCGCCACCGGGGCCGCGCTCGCCGGCTCGCAGAACACGCCGGCCTCGGCGGCGAGCCGCTTGTACGCGGCGACGATCTCCTCGTCTGGCACGGCAGCGAATTGCCCGCCCGACTCGCGCTGTGCCTGCACCGCGAGCGTCCAGCTCGCCGGGTTGCCGATGCGGATGGCGGTCGCGAGCGTCTCCGGATGCTCGACCGGCGCGCCGGAGACGAGCGGTGCCGCGCCGGCGGCCTGGATCCCGTAGATGGGGAGCTGCATGCCGAGCTCGACGAACCCGCGCCAGTACGCGCTGATGTTTCCCGCGTTCCCCACCGGCAGCGCGAGCCCCGACGGCGGTCCGCCCAGGGACTCGACGATCTCGAACGCGGCCGTCTTCTGGCCCTCGAGGCGGTAGGGGTTGACGCTGTTGAGCAGCGCGATGCCGCCGCGAGCGGTGAGGGCGCGGACGGCGGAGAGCGCGGTGTCGAAATTGCCTCGCAGCACGACGATGCGTGCTCCGTGCGCGAGCGCCTGCGCCAGCTTTCCCAGGGCGACCTTCCCCTCCGGGACGACCACGCGGCAGGTGATCCCCGCGGCGGCGCAATAAGCGGCGGCGGAGGCAGAAGTGTTCCCGGTCGAGGCGCACACGGCGAGCTTCGCCCCCGCCTCCGAAGCCTTGGCGACGGCCACCACCATGCCGCGGTCCTTGAAGGATCCGGTCGGATTCTGCCCTTCCACCTTCAACCACAGCTCGGCGCAGCCGATGTCGCGCGCCAGGGTAGGCGCCGCGACGAGCGGCGTGTCTCCTTCGCCCAGGGTGAGCGCCGGAGTGCGGGGGGTGACCGGCAGCCGGTCGCGCCAGCGGAGGAGCACGCCGGCGCGGATCACGTGCGCGCCTCCTCGACCCGGATGCGGGCCCGCACCGCGCGCGTGCAGGGCAATCGCGACAGCTCCGCCTCGGCCTGCGCGAACGCCGCCTCGTGCGCGGCGTAGGTGAGCAGGACCACGTCCGCCGGTCCGGTCGCGGGCTCGCGCTGAATCACGCTCGCCAGGCCGATCTCGTGGTCGGCCAGGACGCGCGTGATCTGGGCGAAGACGCCGGGCACGTCGTCCACCGCCAGCCGCAGGTAGCACCGCGTGCGCACCTCGCCCATCGGCAACAACTCCGCGTTCTCGACGGAGGACCGGGGCGGCTCCACCGGATCGCCCAGCGCCAGGCGCCGGGCGACGTGCGTCACGTCGGCCAGCACCGCGCTCGCCGTGGCGTCGCCCCCCGCGCCCAGGCCGCCGAAGAGAACCGGTCCGCTCAGGTCGCCGACCACGTGCACCGCATTGCGGGGCCCGTCGACGCGCGCCAGCGGATGCTCGGCGGAGACGAAGGTGGGGTGGACGCGCGCCTCGACCTTGCCGTTGGTGCGACGCGCGGTGGCGAGCAACTTGAGCGCATAGCCCATCTCCCGGCCGTACGCGAGGTCCTGCGGATCGAGGCCGCGCACGCCTTGGCGGAAGATCTGCGCCGGCGTGCAGGAAAGCCCGAATGCAATGCGCACCAGGATGGCTAGCTTGTCCGCGGCGTCGACGGCGTCTACGTCGTCCCCCGGGTCCGCCTCGGCGTAACCCAGCTTCTGCGCCTGCGCGAGCGCGGACTCGAAGGTCTCCCCCGCGGCCATCCGGGTGAGGATGTAATTGGTGGTGCCGTTGATGATCGCGCGCAGCTCCAGCACCCGGTTTGCCGCCAGGTCGTCGGTGAGCGGCGCAATCAGCGGGATGCCGCCGCCGACTGCCGCCTCGAAGCGCAGCTCGACGCCGCGCTGGGCCGCGAGCTGCGCGAGCTGCGGCCCGTGCCAGGCGATCACCCGCTTGTTGGCGGTGACCACCGGCTTCTTGCGCTGCAGCGCCTCCGCGATCAGCGCCCGCGCCGGCTCCTCCCCTCCCATCACCTCGATCACCAGGTCGACGTCGTCGGCCTGGACGACGGAGCGGGGGTCGCCGGTCAAGACGCCCGGTTCGACGCCGCGCTCCCGTGACAGGTCGCGCACCGCGGCGCGCTGCAGGACGAGGGGAACCCCGGCCGCTCGCGAGAGCACGTCGCGGCGCTCGACGAGCGCCCGCGCCACGGACCGCCCGACGGTCCCGACGCCCAACAGGCCGATACGGACGCGTTTCACCGGATCACTGTACCGCACCGGGCGCGGACAGGAGGGGCCACTTGCGGGTTTGCGCGTGCGGCTCTAGACCTGTGCCACCGGGATGGACCCCATCGACGAGACGCCGATTTCGCGCAAGCTCGGCATCAAGGAAGGCCGGCGCGTGCTCTTGATGGACCCGCCGGTTGGCTTCGCCCGGCGGTTGGATCCGCTGCCCCCGGGCGCCTCCGTGGCCACCAAGTCGGTGAGCCAGATGGACGTGGTGGTCCTCTTCGCCTCCTCGCGCGCCGTGCTGGGGGAGCTCTTTCCCCGCGCCAAGCACTTGCTCGCGCCGCGCGGGCACATCTGGGCGGCGTGGCCGCGCAAGTCGAGCGGGTTCTTCACCGACCTCTCCCAGGAGTTGGTGCGCTCGGTCGGCCTCGCGGCGGGCATGACCGACGACAAGATCCTCTCGCTCGACGAGATCTGGGCGGCCCTGCGGTTCGTGGAGAAGGACCGGGATCGACTGCCACTGCCTCGCTCGGCGCAGATCTCCCTCCCCGAGATGTGATTCCCTATTCCCGCAGGTTGCCGTGGACGG
>Ga0066710_100006417_pt1 | contig 10976 bp, 10 predicted proteins | sample GraSoiAngelo_159_FD_79666 | JGI IMG/M metagenome (GOLD analysis project Ga0066710, IMG submission 79666) | Grasslands soil microbial communities from the Angelo Coastal Reserve, California, USA - 14_1009_16_40cm | ecosystem: Environmental > Terrestrial > Soil > Grasslands | place: USA...
GAATATTTACGCGAATTCGCTCCCTTCCTTGCACTTTGTTAGCGCAGCCAGTAAACTCACTCTCTTGCATTTGTCTAAAGGAAACGCACAGAGATGCTTCTCGTACGGGATTTTGTAGCGCACGTGGCCACTGAGGTTGTAAAACGGCTGGTCGAAGGCGGGCAGATCGAAACCAAGGCTGCTGCGGCGGTGGCGAACCGCGTTCGCCTGCGGATGCTCGAAGAACTCACGGTCGAGGACCGGCTCAACGAAGAAGTGCGGCAGATTTTGATCGATCACCAGGATGAAATGCGCCGGACCAGCGTCTCGTATCAAGAGATGTACAAAAAGGTGAAGCAGCAACTGGCAAGGGACCGCAAGCTGATCCTGCGCTAGCCGGTTCTTTGCTCGCCGTAACGCTGACCTCGGCGTGCGCCGTATTTGCACCATCTGATTCACGCTGTCGACTTCGAGATCATAAGAGGATCCTCAGAAACGATGCGCCTTACTCGTGAAAAAATCATACGGCTGTCGCACCAGATCACCGAGGTACTCGTGGAAAGCCAGGAAGTGGAATTCGTGGACGACCGCGACACGATTCGCCAGCAGGTGGTGCAGATTCTGACGGCCACGCTGAAGGACGAAGAGAAGATCGAACTGGAAGTGCGCAAGCGAATCACTTCGCAGAAAAAGGAAATACTGGAAGGCAGTGAGGAGTGGGACGTCCTGCACAAAAAGTATTATCAAGATGAACTTCGCCGCATGGGCATTGCCGCAGCCCCCGACGACCGGCATCGGTCGTAGCTTGGTGCGCTGGTCACGCTGAACTAGAAAAACCACGTGTACCCCCGTCCCCCCACCGGGTGTTCTTGCAAAAAGAGTTGGGAATTGCTTGAAAATAAAAGAGTTGAGTTTTCGGCGAGTGCAATAGAGTGCACAAGAATGTGAAAATAAAGGGGATAGGTCGGTAACACCCTGGAGCGTCCGACGGGCGGAGGGGCGAGGGCCCCCCGGGGGGTCTCGGAAGTGTGGCAAGCAAAGGACTTGCGGAGGAGCGATTTTGGATCTGTGGCAATAGTTGGACTTACAGGCGAATTTTCGGATGTGTGGCAGGGAAAGGAGTTAGAGGAGGGGGAGGGTTGAAAGTCAAAAGTTGAAAGTTGAAGGTTTGGGAAGACAAAGGAGAAAGAACGATCCCTGCGGCCACGCTCAGGGCGGGCAGGGTAAACAGAGACGCCCCGACCGGGTCGGGGTAGACACCGTCCGCAGAGATGACGCGGAGACGGTGAAACGAATCGGCGGGGATGGGATTCGATATACACGGGAGAGAATAGCACACCTTAATGAAGATGTTAAGTGTTTTGCAGCGAATGGTCGAAATTGAGCGGTGAACGGTTATTAGGGCGGGTGAATGGTTTCTGCGGATGCGAGACGGACAAGAAAAAAGCAGAGAAAAAAGCCCCGCCCTCCAACACCGAGGGCAGGGCACCCAAAGTCACCTCAGGATTTGTCGCCCGGGCCACCCGCCGAGAAAAATGCAGAGTCAAAAGCCCCACCCTCAAAAACCGAGGGTTGGGCACCCGCCCGGGCCACCAGTCCAGATGGAGGTCACAAGTCTACTCGGTCGAAGGGAGCCGACCGTCGTCATTTAATCAGCCAGAGGTTGGAGGTCCAGCCATACCCGGTCGGATCTTGATGTGGAGGACGAGCAGGACAAGAGCTAAGACAAACGCTACGATTTGCAGCGGAAGGAGGGAAGAAAGCTGTTGTGCTTCGGTCGAGAGAAAGCTAATGACGCCTCCCACGGACCAAAGTCCGAGAAGGAGAACGCACCAAGCCGCGCCTGCTACTGCCCAAAGCCACGGACGGTTGAGCGAAAGAAGCAATCCTCCAACACAAAACGCCATAAGAAGCCAGCCGCCAATCAAAAGATGAAAGCCGGCTAGCTGCAGACGCAAGGTGCCTAAAACACAGATCGAGGAAGTGTAGAAAAATACAAATACTTGCAGCCGAACTTTTCTGAAAAGCAGTTTCATTCCACCCGCTAGCATAAGCAACGCTCCGCCCAGATTGATAGTAAACCAGATGCCATCAATAAGCGGCTGTCCTTGGGAGGCTATGCCTGGTAGCCCTCCGGCAATTGGAAGTAGTCCGATTAGGGCGACCGAAGAGCCCAGAATGTCTAGGATCGAGAGAATTCGAGTTCTGCTAAGTTCCATATTCTGTTCTCATTTCATGGCCATGTAGCCCCTTGGGCTCTAACTGCAGAATCCATTCTATTCGGCGCATAGCTTATTCGGGCCCGGTACACATGGCGGTGGGGGTGGCGGGGGTGGTGGTAACGGCGTGAAGTTAAAGATGTTGTTCGTCTGGTATAGGCCTACGACAAAACCAGCCGAGTTCGTCGGGGCAGTTTGTAGCGGGATATTCGTAGCCTGTCCGCCGCTTCCAAAAACATTTAGCTCGAACGCCGGGGAACCAGAGAGCGTGCCAGCGGTAGTAACAGACGATCCTGATGCGGGGATTGTGATTGTAATGTCGGTCCTAATAGTTCCTGTTAACGGTGTGTCTACCAATGGATTAGTGGAATTTTGTTGTATTGTGATGACGGCATTCCCTTTGGCATCGAACTTTGCGGAAGTCACTGTCGGGAGGCCATCTACCTGTTTGTCTTTGTTTCCCGTGAAAATGTTCTCGCTCTGTCCAGCTTTCGGGGGAGAACTTCCCAGCATCGGTGTACTGCCTGGGGGGAGTTTCGACTGGTTGGTCTGTATTCTGAATGAGACTTCAGTTCGCGAGGTGACGGCTTGCGAAGTAGTTGGTCCTCGGTTATCTCCTTTGTACAGTGCAACATCGTGTTGCGGTATGTATGCTTTTAGCTGAATCTGTAACTCCTCCATCCCGTTCGGATCGAAGTAGCTTAAAGGATTGTTTATTGTATAGGCATATTTATTCCATTTCTGCGAATTGTTGATATGCCTAATGCTCAACATTTTCGGATCGGCAGACATGAAGCGTCCCGTGTTGGACGAATCGTACCTAGCCCCGAAGTTATCCAGGCCTGATTCGGAGTCGCGTTCTTTGCCGGTGAATTTGCGGGCGAAAGACGCATGCTGCACTGAGCAGTCGTACATGTAGGTCAGCGCGTCGTAGGCGCACCTAGCGGAGCGGTAAGTGTAACAACTTCAAATCTGGCCGAGGCATCGCCTTTCTGTTCTGGGGTATTGCGGGAGGACTGTCGAACGCCATCCACCACCTCGGCAGCGCTCTTGTCTAGCGCGAGTGCCCGACGAAACGTTTTTCCTTCGAAAGTTAGAATCGGGCGAGAGGATTTGATCATCGTGTGCTGTATGGGGCCAGGCAACTTCTCCCCCATAATCTGCACAGTTCGACTCACTAAACGGTATTCAGCGGCGATTTCGTCGCCTTCCCAATTCCACGTGCCACGATAGAGAGTTTGTGGGTCTCCGTGGCTGATTGTCATGTATTCCTTTGGCACTCGACCCACGACGCAGTGAATGAGCGCGAAAGTGTGATCTCCTTTGAAATAAAGGATAGCAGCTCCGCCAGATTGCAGGTGAGGATTGATGTCCGGCGGCGCACTAGTCCATTTCACACCATCCTGCAACCAGGCTCCCTGGGGAGCTTCTTTATCAGAAGCTCCAGCAGCCACGGTCAAGCACAAGACCAACAAGAACAGGAAAAGCTTCTTCATGGTTGCACCACCGGCGTATCGACTGCCGCGCCGACCCTTGTGCTGCCCATGTTGTTCCACATGTAGTCGATCATGCGCGTGTCCGTTCCGTAGCAAAGACAACCGTGCGTGTATCCGAATCCGTTGGTCTGACCGTGGAAGAAATCGAACTCGTCTTTCTGCCCTGGCCAAGGATTCAGGCGTGCTCGTATCGGGCCATATGCGCCGACCACGCCCCATGTTCCGTTGGCGTCGGTGATGTCGTGCATTTTTTGAATACCGTAAAACTGTGGTGGGTTGTTGAGCGGTGACTGCGGATTGATGCTATTCGGTCCGTTCGGATCGCGGATGTCCAGTCGGATAGTGTAATTGCCATCCCGGATCGCGGGATGCATGTTGCCGTTCTGGTCTCTACCACCGGAAAAACCTGTTCCCGTAAAGACTGCCTTGTTCTGATCATACAGTGTCAAATTATACGTGGTCGCTCCTGTTTTCTTGTCGGTGCCCGTAGCCTGAGCAACCAGAAGCCCCGTATATTTGCTGGTGGCTGTCTGGCTGTTGCCCTGCGAGTCTTTGTACGTATACGTGTCGCCCTTGTGCCATTGCCATTTGTTGTCGAGGTAGAACCAGTTATGCCCCAAAGGATCGACGCGGTTAAGCGGGTTGTTCACGACGTACGAATAGAGGTTTAGTGACTGCGGATCATTGAGATTGGCGTATGGAACAGTGCTTGGATTTGCGCTCCAATCCGGAGTCATGAACCTGCCCATTGCCGATGAGTTGTACCTAGCGCCGAAGTTGTCGAGGCCGGACTCGCTATCGCGTTCCTTGCCGGTGAATTTGTGCCCCAAAGGCGCATGTTGAATTGAGCAGTCGTACATGTAGGTCAGCGCGTCGTAGTAGTAGACGGAGCGCGGCCCGGAAAGGCAGTCGGCTGGCCAGACCATTTACGCCACAACCTGTGAATTATCCAACAGATAAGATACCACTGCAGGAATGAAAGGCATGTTGTCACAATCAGTCGCCACGCTGCCAGCGAAATGCCTGCGATCCTGCTGGTATCGAATCGGGAAGGAAAGAGAGTCCATTGGATTAGTCTTGCAGCCAAAAGCGATGGAAGCTGCACTATGGTTTGAGCTCGAAAGGGGATTGATAAGTATGGGATTGGGAGAGGCGGAATACACTTGTTGCCGAACAGGTAGGCAGGGGTCGGAGTGACGTCGTCGAACCCATTCGTTGGAATCGGTCGCAGTCTTATGGCCAGGTCCGTCCAAAACCATCCCCAAAAAGCAAGGTTTGCGAGGAGTGTGATAAATATCGCTTTTCGCATAGTACCTCCCGAGGTCTTAAAGCCAAATCCGCCCTTAATCGTGCTTGGTTTTCTGCCCCCGAGAGGGATCTGTTGCTCGAACGGCATTCTCAGCCTTAACGGCATCCTGTTTGTTCAGGGCACTGCCAGGCGTTCCGGATGGATAGGCAGTATGGCCGGCTGCGAGCTCGCCCCAGACATGCCCCAAAAGCTCGTGTGCCGTAGTCTCGGCAAGATTCGCTCCGGGAATTCCTTCCGACTTTGCCTCCGAGTCAGCGTGCGAAGGATCGGGTTCCACGTACGCGGCTGGGTTTTGATCTTCGCTGGGTACCAAGGACTGGCCACCATTGTTTAGCGGCTTTCCTGAAGCGTCATTGAGCTTTTCCCAGAAACTGATGGCGTTTTCGGGATACGACGTCGCGACCCCAAACTGGATGTTACGCGAATCGGTGACAAGGTCGGCTAGTCTGCTGGCGTTCTGTCCGAGCGCCCTGAAGCTACTGATGTCCCCTGTAATTGCGATCGTGGTCTTTGTCGTCGTCCAATGTATGCCGAGGAAGCTGTGTTTAGTGGTTACGGTGTTAGTGGTTACCCGCTTGGCAGCCTCAGCATTTGCCGTCGCAGCGGCAATAACCGCTTGGCACTGCTGCGCGTTGGTCGTGCATTCCACTGTATGCCCGCTTGGGTCGTTGTACTTCAGCGGGTTGTTCAACGTGTAGGCATAGAGGTTCCAAGCCTGGGGATTTGCCAACGAGGAATACCCAGTTGAATCCGGCGTCACGAACCTACCCATTGCTGAACCGAAATACCTTGCACCGAAATTATCGAGGCCGGATTCGGAGTCGCGTTCTTTGCCGGTGAATTTGTAGGCGGAGTCGCAGGTGTCGGTGACGATGCGTTCACCGCCGAAGGGATAGAAGTCCGCGTCGTAGCAGATGCTGCCGCTGGAGTTGGTGCTGACGCGGGAGGTGCCGAGATGGTCGGCGAAGTAGTAGTTGACGTTGTTCTGGTAATCGCGACGGGCGATGCGTTGGCCGCCAAAGAAAATGTATTCGTGGAAGCTGGCGTTTGTGGTGCTGCCGTTGAGGTCGGTTTCGTCCAAGGCGTCGCTGCCCATGCCGTTCCAGTAGATAGTGCCGCTGGATTTCTGGATGCGTTTGCCGTCGCCGTCGTAGGTGTAGGTGACACCAGCAGTGAGCGTCATCTGATTCTCTGCGTTGTATGTGTATTGGAATGGTCCAGTGGTGGGACAAGCGGTTGCCGGAGCGGTGATAAAAATCAAGTTGCCCGGGGCGTCGTAACAGTAGTTGGTCGCCTGGCCGGCGACTGTATTCGTGGAAATTCGATTGGAGCTGGCAACGGAGAAGTTTGTGGGCAAGGGTTCACCACAGCCGGCGGGTCCGGTGATACTGCTGGAGAGTTGGTTGCCCCAAGGGTCGTAGCCGAAGGTCAAGCCCCAGCAATTTGCATTCGGAATGGTGACGCCGGTGGTTTGAGTTTGCGCGGTCCAGAGGCGATTCAAGGAATCATAGGTGAAGTTCTGGCTGCGAGTGTTATCGCGGTTGTTGGTGATGACGGTCACGTTACCGTTGTCCTAGGTGCCCAAACTGAAATTGTACTTCAGATCAAGGATGCTCGCAGTTGCGGCGGTGCCGGTGCAATTGGTGGTGTTCCAGGGAAGCGCGGCGCCGGTGGTGGAGTACATCCAGCAGGGCTGCAAGCGGGAATTGAAGATGTAGGTGGAACTAATGCCTGTTCCATTGGTGAGGGAGGAGAGAGCGCCCGCGGGGGAGAAGTGCGCGTTTGTGCCGTAGTTGATGGAGTTCGCGGTGTCCGCGGCGGAAAGGGTTCTTCCCGCAGCGTCAGGTGTGTAACTGATCGTGCGATCGCTGGGATAGGTAAGGGTGGCGACGGAGCCGTCGAGATTGTAAGTGTAGCTGGTGGTCTTCGTTACGCCGGTCGTGGTGCGCAGGTCGGTGGCGACACGGCCCACGGAATCATAAGTCCAGGTTTCTGAGCCGGCCGAGTCCGTCATGCCGGTACGGCGGCCGATGGGATTCGCGGAGGCCAGGCCTTGGTCGTAAGAATACGTGACTGCTGGCGACGGCATCGTGCCGTTGGTGCAGGTTTGCAACGTGTAGCCTTTTGCGGTAAGGCGATTGAGCGCATCGTAGCAAAAGGTGAGAGTCACGGTGGGCGGGTCGGTGCCGCCGGTAAGTGTGGAACCGGAAGGTGAAGCCGTGAAGAATGGATCGGGCAGAACGGTGCTGTGCGACGTGGCCGAAAGGGAATAATTTGAGGCGGTTCCTGTCGCCTTACTTATGAGATTTACCCCGCGGCCGGAGGAAGTAGCGGTAACAGGAGAAGAACCGCTGTTTAAGAGAGAAGCCAAAGAGGTAGCGATGGTTGTGGACGTGGAGGTTTGCCCGTAGCTGGTAGATTTCGTGAATCCGTTGACGGTGATGGAAACAGTGCCAGTGTCGCAGCCATCCCTGCAGTTTTGGAGTCCGCTGATGGTGACACTGCCAGTCCCCGGCGTCCCGATTGAGATTGTCTGATTCGGTGCCGGAGAAGTTTTGGTGAGGAGATTGCCCCCGGCGTCGTAAGTATAAGTGATCTTGCCGGATTCGGGATTCGATGCGCTGAGGAGCTGAGACAGAGAATTGTAGGTGAAGCTACGCCCGCGCCACTGGGTGGAGTCAGTGGATCCACCCTTCTGGCTTACCGACAACAGATTATCAAGGGTGTCGTACGTGTGGTCGGTTTCGTAGTTCAGGCCAGCGGGGTCTTCAAACAGTTGCGTGAGACGGCCAAGGGCGTCCGTGACGGATTTGCGCGACTTGCCTGCTTGATCGGTGACGGTGGTGGTGTTGCCGGAATAGGCGGTGAAAACGTCATTGGCTGGTTGCGTGGTGGGACAGATGTTGCCTGAGACGGCGGTGCCGTCCGGAGGCACGACGACGCAAACGCGGCCGAGGGCATCATACAGGGTTGTGGTGGTGCCGTTGGTGGGGCCTGAGTCGCTAGCCGTGCGATGCGGGTTGGAAACAGTGCTTAAGCGGTCCATGCTGTCGTAGGTGGTGTCGGTCTTGATGCTCGTCGCGCACGCGGAAGTGCCGTCCTCGCATAGTTCGCCTTGCACAACACGCCCCAATTGGTCGTAATGCTGGCGGCTGAAGACGGCAGCGCCCGCGGAAATGATCAGGTTGCTGGAAGTAACGAGAAGCTGGGTGTCATCATAGGTATTTGAGGTGTGTCCGCCGTCGGGCCGGGTTACGCCCGCGAGGCGATTCATGAGGTCGTAGGAATAGGTGGTGGTCTTTAGATTGAGATCGGTGACGGAGGCAAGCGTAGCTGCGCATGAATTGTAGGATTTCGTGATGAACTGATTGAGGGCGTTAGTGATTTTGGTGACAAAGACTTTGGCTTGGCCAGTGGGGATGCAGCTGGTGTTTGCCCAAGAATCGGTGTAGTCATAAGAAGTTTTGTGGCCGAGCGGGTCGATGGTGGACAGCAGATTGCCTGCGTCGTCATACTGATTTGTAGTCGTCAGCAGCGCTCCGTCCGTGTTGCGCCAGCGGCTGACAGCCGTTCGGTTTCCTCGATAGATGAAACTCGTGCCATAAGTGGAGTCGTGCTGAATCGCGTTGCTGGCAACCATTGACTGGCCGGGATGGGAGTAGTTGTCGTATTCGTTGACTGTTTGCGCGACTTGATTACCGCTTCCGTTGTAAACAGTTGTTGTCGCTACCTGCCGCACAATGTTCCGCGAGAGATAATTCTGGTTTCCCGTGTGCAGGTAGGTGAAGTCGGTCCGGCGTAGAAGGGCGCCCGGAGCACCGGCACCGTAGTCGTATTCGCGCTTTTCCGTGGGGTTCAGGCGGGTAACAGTAAAGCCTATGGTGGGGTCGGGAGGCTGCTGGAACGTCTCGTAATCGGTCTCGGTCTTCGTTTGCAGGCCATTTTCGAGAATCGTGGTCACGCGGCTAAGTCGGACGTTGATTGAGCCATGGTCAATGGCGTCCGATACCGGTGTGCTGGTCTCGGAAGCGTAGTCCTTGATAATTGTTTTCAGGAGGGTCCCAGAACTTGCCGAACCTTGGTAATAGAGGATCTGGGTTTCATACCGCGGCGGGTCTGGGGGGTCGCCCATCGACGTAAAGCCGTGCACCTCGTCGTTCCCAAGAGGATCGTGGATGGTGCCACCGTTATATGTCCACGTATTGGCTGTGGTGCCGTCGCTAAGGGTTCGGCTCGTCACCTGGCGCCGTCCGCGGTAGTGGTCCGAAGGGGATCCGATGCCTCTGCCCAGTCCGTCGGTGCCACCAGAGTAGGTAGTGCCTAAGAACTTCGTGTACGTTTGATAGGTGTACGCTATATAGCCGCCCGTCGGCAAATCCAGGCGGAGGAGGTCTCCGTTGCCATCCGTTGACCAGGTGAATAGATAGAATTTGCCCGTCGGAAGTGTCAGCTTCTGCGGGAATTGAGAAGTGACGCCAGCCTCGACACATGGGTCAGTGCCGACGTTAAGGATGGTACAAAAGTGAGTCTGGAAAGAAACGGGAGCGTAGTCCACGCGGATTTGTTGTGAAGCACCGTTTGAGTCGCTATATGTCCAGATGGTGGTGACCAAGTTTCCGTTTGCGTCGTTCTGATTGGTTTGCGAAATACCTGGCGTCGTGTACGAATTCCCGTTGAGGGGCCCGTAGTTGTTGGGCATGCTGATCGTTGTGTTGTACGCGTTGGCGCCGATCGCGATCGTGTATCCGGTCCCATCGAGTGCGACGCCGGTGTTTTGGTTCGCTATGGGGTCAGTGCATCCCTCCCCTGGAGTGTGGTCGACGTGCCGAACCTCAAATGGATGCGTCGTGCCATGGGTGTCTGTCAGCACATAATTCGTGTGTACTTGGTATGAGTGGGTCTCGGGAAAGCTCCCGCCTGGAGGTATGAAAGTGCAGGTCTTGGCGACGATATCGTGATCCACGTGCCAAATGCCTACTAGATTGTCGAGCAGGTGCCAGCCCGACAGCTGGTGGGGCGCCTGCCCAACTGTCCATTGAAGCGTCGTCGGCGTTGTCGGGGTTCTATCTATTTGCCAGCCGGGGATGTCGTATACAAAGTTATAGGTTCTGTCGGGGGTGGCCCTTTGGTGCACAGTGTAGATCGGAATTTCTATGTGCAGGTTCCCGTTTTCGAGCGACACAACGTCGAGTCCGCTGCCGTGGAATGAGCCGAAGGGAGGCAGGCCGGTTTCGGAAGTTTGGGCGAGCGTCGCTTGGGAGCTGAAGCAAAGCGCGAGAGCAGGCAGCAGGAATAGATGAAGAGGCTGGCGCATAGTGCCTCCGGGGACTGAGAGTGGCGAGATAATATACACACAGCTACTAGTATGTCAAATGAAGTGTGTGTTACGGGACAAGACGAGACGGGAAGGGAGCGGAGCGGAAGGGGCTACATGCCGATTGAAAACTTCACGGCAAAAGAAAAGGCCGGGCTGAAGCCCGGCCTCTACAAAGCAGCCTCTACAAAACAGTACCAGGGCACGAAAGGATAAAAGCTTACGGCTGAGAATCGGGACGACGCTTGAGCGTAGGACGATCGTCGTCGGTGCTATTCGGATCGTTGCCATTCGGCTGCTTTTTGGATTGCTCGGTCTTGGTGCGCAGAGTAGGCTTGCCGGGCGCGTTGTCCTGGGCCTTGGTCTTGAACATGATGTTGCGCAGGCGAGCCTTGACCGAGTCGAACTCCGAGGTGGTGACGAGATATTCCTGTTTTGCGGGCAGGATGCGAGCAATTTCCTTTTGTGTATTCTCGATGCGGTCCGGAGTCGGGGGATGCGTTGAGAACACCTTGGGAATGGTGCCCGGGCGGCGTTTTTCATCGGCCTGAATGCGCTCGAAGAAGGTTACGTAGGAGTTCGGGTCGTAGCCAGCTTTGTACATGTACTGCAGACCGAGGAAGTCGGCTTCTTTTTCGGCGTCGCGGCTGAACTTCAGA
>Ga0066710_100006418_pt1 | contig 10975 bp, 5 predicted proteins | sample GraSoiAngelo_159_FD_79666 | JGI IMG/M metagenome (GOLD analysis project Ga0066710, IMG submission 79666) | Grasslands soil microbial communities from the Angelo Coastal Reserve, California, USA - 14_1009_16_40cm | ecosystem: Environmental > Terrestrial > Soil > Grasslands | place: USA...
CACGGCGATCACTTTTGCAGCGTACGCGGCGGCGTTGATTGCCCGCCTGGGCGCCACCTTTGGTGCGATCTTCGGGATGGCTAGCTCCTTCGGTCGCGTGGCTTCAGCTTTCTTCGCGCCGCCGTCAATCCAACCTTTGATCGCTGCGATTTCTTCCGAATTGAGTTTCTTCCGCTTTCCCGGGGGCATGACGATTTTCTTCCCGTCCCGTTCGATTCCGCCATCGACTAGTTTCATCAGCAAACTCTCGCCGCTCTTTCCGGGCACAATTACCGCACCGGATTCGCCGCCCTTCATCAACGTGTCGAATGATTCCAACACAAGCTTGCCTTCCGGGTCCTTTGCTTCATGGCAATCAAAACAATGCTTCGTGAAGATGGAATCCACCTCGGAATAATCCGTGGCGCTTCGCACGGTGCACACAAACGCGAGGAATGCGATGTATGTTATTGCGCGCATCAGTGGTTGAACAAAAATTCCTTGCTGCTCAGGATCGCCCAAAAAGCGTCTTCCACCAGCGCGTGCAGTTCGGATTCCTTCGCCGCCTTGAATTCCTTCAGAAACGCCTCTTTCTCCATTTCAGCCGGATACCGCGCCAGCGCGTTCAGATACGCTTCTTCGACAATTTTCTCGGGCGATGCTTTTTCCTTCAACAGTTTGTCAATGCGATTGTCTTTCGCGGTCAGCTTCTGGTTCAACGTGTCGCCATTCGAAATATGCAGCACTTGCGTGACGCTCGGCTCGTCGGTCCGCTCGCACTGACAGGTCTTTTCGCGTTCAGGCCGGCCGAATGCCTTCAGGAAATACGAGTCCACATTCGAATCCGGCAATTGCAGCGCGCGCCAACCCTCGGGATAATTCTTGAATTTCGTCGGCGCTCCCGTCGCGGCAGACAATGCATCCAGCAGCACCTCCGCCATCATTCGCCGCGGGTAATATCGCGAGTAGAAACGCGTGTCGGGCGCGTTTTCCGGCAGCGCCACGCTCGAACGCTGATACGTCTCCGACTGCAAGATCGCGCGCATCAACTCCTTCAAATCAAACTTCTTCTCGGCCAGGAATTTTGCGGTCGCCGCCAATAACTTCTCGTTGCTGGCGGGATTCGTCTTTCGCATGTCGTCCACAGCCTGCACCAATCCCACGTTAAAGAAGTTCGCCCAAACGCGATTGACGATTGCGCGACTGAAATACGGATTATCGCCGCTCACCAGCCAGTCCGCCAGCGCCAACCGGCGGTCTTCGGGAGTGTCCATCGGGAGCGGCTTGCCATCGAGCGGTCGCGGCGGCTGCGGTTTCCCACGCAGGGGCTGCACCAGATCACCGCTCGCCGCAGCGAAAATCACGAAATCACCGTCGCCCGGTCCGCTCTTCGTGCGCACGCGGGCGAACAGGTTTGCAAACTGGTAATATTCGTCGTTCGTCCATTTCTCCATCGGATGATTGTGGCATTTCGCGCAATTCACCGACATGCCTAAGAATGCCTGAGTCGTATTTTCGGCCAACCCTCGCGGGTCCTCATGCAGCACATAAAAATTCGCCGCGCCATTCTCCAAGGTGCTTCCCTGTGCCGTCACCAATTCGCGGACCAGCTTGTCCCACGGGGTGTTCGCTGCCACGTTGTTCCGGATCCAATCATAGTAGGACCACATCGCTGCCGGCTTCAGCGCCCTGCTCTGCACCAGCAGCACATCCGACCATTTGTAAGTCCAATAGCCGACGAACTCCGGCCGCTTCAACAACGACTCGATCAGTTCGTCGCGCTTGCGTTCCGATTTGCTCGCCAGAAACTCGCGTACCTCTTGCGCGCTTGGGAGCGTGCCGGTGGTGTCCAGAAACGCACGGCGGATAAATTCCTGGTCCGAACACTTGCCCGATGGAGACAGATTCAGGACCTTCAATTTTTCCAGCACCATCTCGTCAATGAAATTCCTTTGCGCTGCCTTGGCGAAGGTTTCCGCCGAGACCTGATTCGTATACGGCACGGTCACGGTCGCAAAATCGATCCGGCTTAAATACCACGCCGTGATTGGCCCCTCGCCGTAGCCGACTACCTGCACCATTCCGTTGTCATCGATCTGCGTCACGGAACCGTTCGCGGCCGTGAACTTTGCCCAGCGCGTCACCTCTTCCGAGTGCCCGTCGTTGAAAGAGGCACGCACACTGAACTGCTGTGATGTGCCTGGGTTGAGAGCCACTTGCCTTGGCGTAATCTCAATCCGCTCGATCCGCGGATCATCCGCCTTGGGTCCGGGCGCGCCCGAGGCGATCCAGTCCGAAAGAATTTTATATTCGAGAGAGTTCGTGTCGAAACGCGTGCCGCCCTTGTGCGGGACCGCGCCCGTTGGTTTTAGGAGCATTAGACTGCGCGCCGGATCGCTGGGAATAATCCGCCGCCCCATCGCGTGCCGCGTCAACGCCAGATAATCCCCTTGCTCATCATAACCGCGCAGCGAAAGTTTAAAACCGTTTTGTCCGGCTGCCGCGCCGTGGCACGCTCCGGAACTGCAGCCCATCTTCGCCAGGATCGGCTGCACGTGGTTGCGGAAGCTGTACTCTGTTGCGGGTTCACTCGCTTTCGCCACACCGAGCATTAAGAATAACGCAAAGACGCAAAGACGCAGAGGCGCCAAGAAGATTATGAAACTCTCTGCGGCTTTGCGTCTTTGCGGCTTTGCGTTTCGCATGGCCGACCTAAAACAACTCGGTAATGGGTTGCGTCCCAAAATCCACCAGCGGGAACGGCCGCCCGTTCGGACCCGGCAATTCCGTCGTAAGATCCAGTCCCATGCCCCGGTAAATGGTCGCGACCACTTCAGAAGGCTTCACCGGCCGCTCCGCCGGATACGCGCCAATGTCATCGCTCTTGCCCACGACGCGCCCGCCTTTGACGCCGCCGCCCGCAAAATAAATTGTCCAGCATTGCGGCCAATGATCGCGCCCGCCCGCGGGATTGATCTTCGGTGTCCGCCCAAACTCCGACAGGCACGCCACCATCGTGTTGTCCAGCATGCCGCGCTGGAACAGGTCCTCTAGCAACGCGCTGTAACCCTGGTCGTACATCGGCGCCACGATGTCGCGCATGCCTTCGATCGACGTGAATGGCTTCGATCCGTGAATGTCCCACGTGATCTCATCGAACACCGTGATGAAGGTGTTGATTGTGACGAATCGCACGCCCGCTTCCACCAGGCGCCGCGCCAGCAGGCAGCTTTGCCCGAAACGCGTCATCCCATAACGCTCGCGGACTTTCTCCGGCTCCTTCGTCAGATCAAATGCCTCGCGCGCTTTCACGCTCGTCATCAATCGGTAAGCCGAAGCGAAATTGGCGTCCATCAGCTTCGCACTCTCCGTCGCCTCGAAGCTCTTTACCTGCTCGTCCACGATTTGCCGCAGCGAACGCCGGCGCTCTAGGCGCGCCTCGCCGATTTCCGTAGGCGGCAATAGGTCCGGCACTTTGAAATCCTTCTTCGAAGGATCGGCGTTCAAAACAAACGGATCGTATGCCTTCCCCAAAAAGCCCGCATCCTGCCCGTGTGGCATGTTGCCGCCGGTTGGGCCCATCGGCTCCGGCAGGATCACATGCGCTGGCAATTCCATCTTGCGGCCTTTAAGAAACTCCGTCGCGCAACCCGCGTGCGGAGTGTTCACCCCGCCCGTAAACAGCCGCCCCGTCTGCAACATCTGGTGCCCGGTATCGTGCACCGCGGCCGCCGTATGATACACCGAGCGCACCAGTGAAAACTTGTCCGCAAGCTTGGCGTGCTTCGGGAAAATCTCAGAAATCTGTATGTCGCCGCTGCTGGTTTTGATCGGCTTGAAAGGGCCGCGAATCTCCCGCGGCGCATCCGGCTTCATGTCCCAGGTATCCAACTGGCTCGGGGCGCCCAGATTGAAAATCATGATCGCCGCCTTCTCGTCGTTCCCCTTTTTCACCGCGCCGACGGCCTGCAACGCCGCAAGGTTGGCCATCGAAAATCCGATCGCGCCGAGAGCCCCCACCTGCAGAAAATCACGCCGGGTGATCCCGTCGCAAGTGGTGATTGAGCCCTTACCGGTGACCTTCAGCATAACTGATTACCTTGCCATTGCCGCCAAACGCAAGCAAGCCTATTCCCTTAGACGTAGTCACACTTACTCTCTGTTCAGAGTCATTGCTCGAGAATTTGGCTTATCCGCACCGCCCCGGTCCTTGTTCAGTTGCGACCTGCGGCGGCATAGGGTAAACAAGGGCATGCTTTTGGTGCGCCAGCGCTGTTCGGGCTGCAATTGGTGGCGCTGCGTTACGGTTCTTCTGTTGACAGCGCTCTCCGTTTTTTCGGCGGACCTTGAGGATGCGCGCAAAGACTTCCTGAAAGGCAATTACGATGCCTGCATCAAGGCTGCTGAAGAGGCCGTGAAAGACCGGTTCAGCGATGAGGAATGGCGCCAGTTGCTGATTCGGTCATACTTGGCGACCGGAAAATATCCTGAAGCGCTCGCCGCGACCACCGAAGCGCTGCGCAGATATTCCTGGAGCGTCCGGATGCGCGTTTTGGCGCATGATGTTTATCTGCAGAATGGCGGCCGCGAGCAAGCACAGTCGATGCTGGAAGAAATTAGCAGCCTCGCAAGCTCGCGCGGCAGCCGCTGGGGCTACCAGGACGTGGGAAACATTGTGGCGCTCGGACAGGCCGCTCTTTTGATGGGCGCCGATCCCAAGCGCGTGCTCGATAATTTTTTAGAGCGCGCGAAGAAGGCGGATTCGAAATCGCGCGATGTGTATCTCGCAATTGGCGAATTGGCGCTGGATAAGAATGATGCCGAACTCGCAGCGAAGACATTTTTCGAAGGCTTGAAGAATTTTTCCGAGGACGCTGATTTGCATTATGGGTTGGCGCGGGCGTATGCGAGCGGCGACCGCGGGGCGATGATGCACGAATTGGACCAGGCGCTCGAGTACAACACCAATCATGTGCCCAGCCATCTTCTGCTCGCCGATCACTTAATTGATGCTGAGGAAGAGAAGCAAGCCCAGGAGGAACTTGAAAAGGCGCTGAAGGTTAACCCATGGAACCCGGAGGCTTGGGCATATCGCGCGATGCTGGCGCATTTGAAGAACGACGCGGACGGGGAAAAGGAGGCGCGCGAAAACGGGCTGAAGTTCTGGGACACAAACCCGCAAGTCGATCACCTGATCGGGCGCAAGTTGTCACAAAAGTATCGATTCACTGAAGGAGCAGCGGCGCAACGGCGCGCGTTGCGGTTCGATCCCAAATACCTGCCGGCCAAAATTCAGCTCGCACAGGACCTGTTGCGTCTCGGAGAGGAAGCCGAAGGCTGGCGGCTGGCGCAGGAAGTGCACGAGCAGGATGGTTACGACGTGACCGCGTTCAACCTCGCAAACCTGCACGACACGATTGCAAAATTTCGGACGGTGACGAATGCGGATTTCGTGCTGCGCATGGCGGCGAACGAGGCCGAAATTTATGGGCAACAAGCACTCAAGCTGTTGCAGCGCGCAAAGGACACGTTGTGCAAAAAATACGCGGTCGAACTGGACCGTCCGACAGTAGTCGAGATTTTCCCCAGCCAGAAAGATTTCGGCGTGCGGACCTTTGGCATGCCTCACAATCCCGGCTTTCTCGGCGTGTGTTTCGGGCCGGTGGTAACGGTGAACAGCCCGGCATCGCAGGGCGCATCGCCGGCGAATTGGCAAGCCGTGTTGTGGCATGAGTTCTGTCATGTGGTGACATTGCACATGACGCACAACAAAATGCCGCGCTGGCTGAGCGAAGGCATTTCGGTGTACGAAGAGGTGCAGGCGAACCCCGTATGGGGCCAACGCATGAGCCCGCAATATCGCGAAATGATTCTCGGGGACGACTTCACGCCGCTCAGCAAATTAAGTTCGGCCTTCCTCACGCCGGAATCGGACCTTCATCTGCAGTTCGCGTATTTCGAATCATATCTTGTGGTGGATTTTCTGGTGCGCGAGTACGGGACCGAAACCGTGAAGCAGGTGCTCGCGGATTTGGGCAAAGGCATGGAAATCAATGCGGCGCTAGCCGCGCATACGAAGGAGATCGAGGCGGTGGAGAGCGATTTTGAGAAGTTTGCGCGCGCCAAAGCCGAGAAGCTCGCGCTGGGCATGGACTGGGCCAAGCCCGAGCCGGACGAATTGCGCAAGGCGGACGAAAAATGGTTCGCGGAAAAAACGAACAACTATTATGCGCTGACCTTTCGCGCAAAAACATTGATGCGCGAGAAGCAATTCGCCGAAGCGGCGGCGCCTTTGCGGCGCTTGATCGAATTGTTTCCGGGAAACGTCGGGCGCGATACGCCCTATCCCCTGCTGGCGGAAGCCCATCGATCTCTAAATGAGACGAATCAGGAACGCCGCGTCCTGGAGCAATACGCCGAGCGCGATGCCGATGCGCTGGAGGAATATTTGCGTTTGATGCAGTTGGCCTCGCTGGATGAAGATTGGAGTGTGGTGCGCAAAACCGCGGAACGATTTTTGGCGGTGAACCCGCTCGTGCCGGCGCCGTATCGTTACTTGGCGCAGGCATCGGAAGCTTTGGGTGAATCGGCGCCGGCGATCCAGTCGTATCGCACGATTCTTCTGCTGGATCCGCCTGACCCGGCGGAGGTGCATTACAAGCTGGCGCGCTTGCTGTTCCGCGCCGGCGATCCTGCGACGAAACGGCACGTGCTCAAAGCGCTGGAGGAAGCGCCGCGCTATCGCGACGCGCTCAAGCTGCTCTTGGAAATTCAAGGTGCGCCAAAGGATGACACGTAAACGCAATTAATTAATACGTAGGAAGATATGCAGAATTCGGAACAGGAATTGGTGGAGCAGCTCATTGCGGGACGCGCGCGCATCCAAACCGAGCTGGAGAAAGTCATCGTTGGCCAAAAGGGCGTGATTGAACAAATCCTCATCGCACTGTTTGCGGGCGGACATTGCTTGATCACGGGTGCGCCCGGGCTGGCGAAAACCCTGCTGGTAAAATCGATCGCGCAGATATTTCATTTGCAGTTTCAGCGCATCCAGTTCACGCCGGATCTGATGCCCGCGGACATTACAGGCGTGGAAATTTTACAGGAGGGCACCGACGGCCGAAAAATGACGTTCGTGAAGGGGCCGATCTTTGCGAACATGATTTTAGCGGACGAAATCAACCGCACGCCGCCCAAGACTCAGGCGGCGCTGCTGGAAGCGATGCAGGAATATCAGGTGACCGCAGGCGGCGTCCGCCATGTATTGCCGCTGCCATTTTTCGTGCTGGCGACGCAGAATCCCATCGAGATGGAAGGCACGTATCCGCTGCCGGAAGCGCAACTGGACCGCTTCATGTTCAATGTGGTCATTGACTATCTGCCGGAGAACGATGAAGTCGAAGTCGTGACGCAGACCACTTCGCGCATGCCGGCGCCCATCGAGGCGCTGTTTACTGGCGAAGACGTACTGCGTTTCCACGAGATCGTACGCAAAGTGCCGATTGCCGAAGACCTCGTTCGTTACGCCGTTCGGCTCGCGGCGGCGTCGCGCCCGAATCGCAATGGCTCGCCGGATTTTGTGAATCAATGGGTGAGCTGGGGCGCGGGTTTGCGCGCCGGGCAATTTCTTGTGCTTGGCGCCAAAGCGCGCGCGCTGTTCGCCGGCCGCGCTCATGTGACGCCGGAAGATATTCGCGCGTTGGCGCCGCCCACACTTCGGCATCGCGTGTTATTGAATTATCGCGCGGAGGCTGAAGGCGTGCAGATCGAGCAATTAGTCGAGCGACTGCTGAAGCTGGACCTCAAGGTATGAAATCCACACGGCGCGACTTCCTCGTTGCTTGCGGCGCGCTGGCAGTAATCGGCGCTGCGGCGCCGAAATCGTTTATCGTCCGCCCATCGAAAATGAGGCTGGGGATGGTCACCTACAACCTGGCGAAGGACTGGGACATCGATGCGATCATCAAAAATTGCGAGGAAGCGAAATTCGAGGGCGTCGAGTTGCGTACGACGCACGCGCACAAAGTGGAAGTGAATCTCACTGCAAACCAACGCGAGGACGTGCGGAAACGCTTTCATGATTCAAGTGTGGAACTGATGGGCCTCGGCAGCACCTTTGATTATCATACGCCCGATCAAGCACAATTGCGCAAGGACATTGAGGCGACGAAAGAATACATCAAGCTCGCGCACGATGTTGGCGCGCCGGGCGTCAAAGTTCGGCCGAACGGATTGCCCAAAGATGTCCCGCAACAGAAGACCCTGGAGCAAATCGGCAAATCGCTGCGCCAGATCGGCGAATTCGGCGACAGCCACGGCGTGCAGATTCGATTGGAAGTGCACGGTACCGGCACGTCACTGTTGCCGAACATCAAGCGCATCATGGACGTCGCGAATCATCCGAACGTCGGCGTGTGCTGGAATTCAAATCCCACCGATTTAGAAGGGCAAGGGTTCGATTTCAATTTCGATTTGGTAAAGGACAAAATTTTCACAGTGCATTTGCGTGACATCTACCTGGAAGATTATCCCTTCCGACGGCTCTTTAAGCGCCTAAACGAAACCGGTTTCAGCGGCTACTGCCTCGCCGAAATCCCCGAGAGCAAGGACCCGATTCGCGTGATGAAATATTTCCGTTCGCTCTTTTTGGCATACCAGGACCTTCTCTAGACGGGGCATCTTGACAGGGCCGCGTTCAGATCTCACTGTGCTGGTGACAGAGTCATGAACAACTTGTTTAACGCGCTCCAAACATTCGACCTGGACAATGGCCGCCAAGGCGCATTTTATTCGATTCCCGCATTGGAAAAGGCCGGTTTTAAAATTTCCCGGCTGCCGGTTTCGTTGCGTATTGTGCTGGAATCGGTGCTGCGCAATTGCGACGGCAAACGCGTCGCCGAAGCGAATGTTCGTTCGCTCGCCCAATGGCAGCCGAACGCGAAGCGCACCGAAGAAATTCCTTTCGTCGTTTCGCGCATCGTGCTGCAGGATTTCACCGGTGTTCCGCTGCTCGTGGATTTGGCGGCGATGCGCTCCACCACTGCGCGCCTGGGCAAGAATCCAAAAATCATCGAACCGCTCGTGCCGGTTGATCTTGTGGTCGACCATTCCGTGCAAGTTGATTTCTACGGCACGCCCGACGCCTTTCGCAAAAACCTCGACGTCGAATTCAAGCGCAACCGCGAGCGCTATCAGTTCTTGAAATGGGGCACGCAAGCGTTTGATGGCTTCAGTGTCGTCCCGCCCGGTATCGGGATCGTGCACCAGGTCAATCTCGAGTACTTGGCCAAAGGCGTTCTCGAAAAACAGGGCGTGTATTTCTTCGACTCGCTCGTCGGCACGGACTCGCATACGACAATGATCAACGGGCTGGGCGTTGTCGGGTGGGGCGTCGGCGGCATCGAAGCCGAAGCCGGCATGCTCGGTCAGCCGGTATATTTTCTCACGCCGGACGTTGTCGGCGTCCACATGAGCGGCAGTCTCGGCGAAGGCGTGACCGCAACGGACGTTGCGCTCACGGTCACGCAAATGCTGCGCACAGCGAAGGTCGTCGGGAAATTTGTGGAGTTCTACGGCGAAGGCGCAGCTAACCTGACGGTTTCCGACCGCGCCACGATCGCCAATATGGCGCCCGAATACGGCGCCACGATGGGTTTCTTTCCGTTCGACGAGGAGTCCTGCCAATACCTGTTCGCCACCGGCCGCGCCGAGCAGCAGGTGAATCTCGTCCGCAGCTACTTCAAGGCCCAAGGCCTTTTCGGAATGCCTAAGGCCGGGCAGATCGATTACAGCGACGTGCTCGAGTTGAACCTCGCCGAAGTCGAGCCGAGCATCGCCGGCCCGAAGCGACCTCAGGACCGTATCCCTTTGCCCGCGCTGAAAGAGAAATTCCTGGAGCTGTTCCAGAAGCCAATTACTGAGGGCGGTTACAACAAGACGCTGGCCGACCTGAACATGCGCTTTGAAGCGCAAAACGCCTCCGCGGGTATGCCCCGGCCGGCGACCGGTGGCGGCGCGCAAGGCGCTGAGACCCTTCCCAGTTCGGCACAGGGCGCGAACCTGACCCGCAAAAACCCCAGCGCCTGGAGCGAGCTGGAGATGGCGAACAATCGCCCGACACCTGATGTGTTAGATGAATGTCCGAAGCCTGCACTTCCGTCGCGTGCGAGCCTCGGCAACGGCGACGTTGTGATCGCCGCGATCACTTCCTGCACCAACACCTCCAATCCCAGCGTAATGCTCGGCGCCGGCTTGCTCGCAAAGAAAGCTGTGGAACGCGGGCTCACGGTGCGGCACACGGTCAAGACTTCGCTCGCGCCGGGGTCGCGCGTCGTGATGGATTATTTTCAAAAGAGCGGCCTTCAACGCTACCTCGATCAGCTCGGGTTCAATCTTGTCGGCTACGGCTGCACCACTTGCATCGGCAACTCCGGCCCGCTCGACCCGCGATTCGAGGAAGTCATTCAGGGTAAAGACCTCGTCGTCGCCGCGGTCCTGTCCGGCAACCGAAATTTCGAAGCGCGCGTGCATCAGAACGTCAAAGCCAACTTTCTCATGAGTCCGCCGTTGGTCGTGGCATTTGCGCTGGCCGGACGGGTGGATGTTGATCTCTCCCGCGACCCGCTGGGCAAGGACAAAAACGGCAAGAACGTGTATCTGCGCGAGATTTGGCCAACGGTGCAGGAAATACGCGAGGTGTTGCGCACGTCCACAACGCCGGATACATATCGCAAACTTTATTCCGATTTCGCATCGCAAAATCCACTCTGGAACGACATACCCAGTTCGACGGGCCTGCTCTATAGCTGGCAGCCGGACTCTACTTACATCCAGGAGCCGCCCTTCTTCGAGAATTTCGGCCTGCAGCCGTCGCCCATCGCGCCGATCCGCAGTGCACGCCTGCTCGCACTGTTCGGTGATTCCGTGACGACCGATCACATTTCGCCCGCGGGCTCGATCAAAGCCACTTCGCCTTCGGGCGTCTACTTGCTCGAAA
>Ga0066710_100006419_pt1 | contig 10975 bp, 8 predicted proteins | sample GraSoiAngelo_159_FD_79666 | JGI IMG/M metagenome (GOLD analysis project Ga0066710, IMG submission 79666) | Grasslands soil microbial communities from the Angelo Coastal Reserve, California, USA - 14_1009_16_40cm | ecosystem: Environmental > Terrestrial > Soil > Grasslands | place: USA...
GCGGCAACTCTGTCGATACAGAGACCCAGGAGCGGCTTGTTCATGCGGAGCTTTTCCGAGCTGGCGTGCCGGCGTACGCTGATCGCACGCCCAGTCGTCGCAACCGACAGCGCTCCCTCGCGGCGCACGGCCCGACGATCGAGCCGAGGCTCGGAGTGGCATCCGGCGGAAGCCGCCGGTCTTTGTCGGCAAAGTCGTCGACGAGATCGGCGCCGCTTCGATAGTGCTTGAGGACGTCGTGGTCGTCGACCGCCTGCTCGACGAGGCGGCGAGCCAGGATGAATGCATCGATGGCCGCTCTCGCGGCCTCAGCTCTCCGGAAGAGCGGCTCGCCGTCGATCTCGCACACGGCTCGGCTGTCGACTTCGACGTGCGGGTGCGGCCGGATCACCTGCAGGTCGAGTACGGCGCCGCCAGGCTTGATCGCCCCGACCATATTGCCCAGGACGTGCACGACGTCCTCAGGCTCCACTCAGCAAAGTGCCAGGAGAAGAGGGCGAGACCGAACGATGCGGGTTCGAGCTCGATCTCATTGCCCGAGGCAACGCGGTAGACGACGCGCTCGGCCAGCTCGGCCGGCAGGAAGCGGCGCGCCCGCTCCACTGCCTCGGCGTCCGGGTCGAACGCCAGGACCCTCGCCGCGTCCGCCGCGATCCCTACCGTGAGGCGACCGTCGCCGCAACCCAGCTCGACCACGCTGCGACGCTCGAAGTCGCCCAATCGGCGCAGCGCGGCGAGGTGGGCGCCCTCCGGGTCGAGCACGCGCGTCAGCGGCCTCTGTTCCATGGACACCTGCCAGAGGGTTGATGTGAAATTCGGCCGCAGCCGGGGGGCGCTCCAGACCAAGCTGGGCAGCGCGGGCACGCGCGGGGCGTAGCAGCGTTACGGGCCGTGAGCGGCCGTGCTGATCCAGGGCCGTGTCTGGGGCGTCAGCCGGCCCGGCGGAACTTTCACATCAGGCCTCTGGTCGCCTTCATCTCCGTGAGACGTGGACAACATTCGGGCTTTCCTGAATCTGAGCGCCCTCGTTGGATGCGACACACGCGTCGGCGAGGTCGGTCTGCTTCGCGCAGCAGCGCTTGAGCGTCGCGACGAAGCCCCGCTCGCTGGGAGCCAGCGGCCGTCGGGCGAGCCGGGCGATCAGGAGCCGACGTGCGAGCGGGCGACAGCCGCGCAACCGGAAGCTCTCGAGCTCTCCGCGCTCCACCTCCTCAGCCACGGCATAGCGGGAGAGGAAGGCAACACCGAGTCCTTCTCGGGCCGCCCGTTTGATCGCCTCGCTCGAGTCGAGCTCCCAGACCTGGGCGGGATGAACGCCAGCCTTGGCAAGCGCCTGGTCGGTCACGCGGCGGGTGCTCGAGCTTGATTCGCGCACGAGCAGCGTCTGGACGGCGAGCTCGGAGGGGCCGACTTCTCCGTCGACCACCGACAGCGTCCCCGGGCTCGCGATTCCCACGATCTCGTCGGCGAGGAACGGCTCGAGCTCGATGCGCTCGTCGACCGGCGTCTCGCCGATCAGCGCCACCTGGATACGACCGGCGATGAGCCGCTCGAGGATCTCGCCGGTCGAGGCGATCTCCACTTCGACGGCGACGTTCGGATGGTCACGGCGAAAGCAGCCGAGCGTGTCGGGAAGCAAGTAGACGCCCGGCGTCGTCGAGGCGCCGAGCCGGATGGTGCCGGCCTCGAGCCCCGCGAGCGCGCCAAGCTCCTCTTCACCGGCTGCGAGCGCGGCGAGCGCTTCTCGGGCTCGATCTGCGAGAACGCGACCCGCTTCGGTCAGGCGACTACCGCGCCCGTTTCGCTCGACGAGTCGCTGCCCCGCGGCCGTCTCGAGCAGACGCAGGTGCTCGCTCGCCGACGGCTGGCCGATGCCGATGGCGCGCGCCGCAGCCGAGACGCTTCCCTCCCGTTCGATCGCCGCAAGCAGGCGCAGACGCGTCGAATCCCAGAGGAGCGAAAGCGATGTATTGGCCATGGCGATGACTCCTATCGGCAGTTTCGCCTTGCCCAATGGTAACCGACCTCGTACCGTCCGTTACGGATGGTTCTTCGCTCCTTTCTCGTCGAGCCGACCGCGTGCGCCAGCTACCTGTTCGGCTGCCTGACCTTCGAGCAGCTGGCAGTCGTCGATCCCCACGTCAGCCGCGTCGACGAGTACATCGAGGCGAGCGAGCGCCTGGGCGCCCCGATCGCAGCCGTCTTCGAGACGCACATCCAGGCCGACCACCTCTCCGGCCTGCCTGCCCTCGTCGAGCGGACGGGTGCGGTCCCGTATCTCCCCGCGGGCGCTGAGGCCGAGTTCGAGCACACGGCGCTTGGCGACGACGAGGTGGTCGAGCTGGGGAACACGCTCGTCCGGGCGCTCGCGACGCCGGGCCACGCGCCCGCGCATAACGCCTACCTGGTCGCGGACCGCCGCCGCGGCACGGACGAGCCGTGGTTCGTCTTCACGGGCGACTCACTGCTCGTCGGCGACGTCGGTCGGCCCGACCTGCACGCGGCCGGAGATCCCGAACCGCTCGCCCGGACCCTGCATGCCTCGCTCGAGCGGCTGCTCGAGCTTCCCGATCACGTGCTCATCTACCCGAGCCACTTCGGCGGCTCGGTCTGCGGCCGCGCACTCTCGGGAAACCCGATCTCCTCGATCGGCTTCGAGCGCCGTCATAACGCGGCGCTCGCATATGCCGAGGCGACGAGCTTCGCGCGGGCGCTGCTCGAGGACGTGCCGCCCCCGCCCGCCGACCAGCAGGCGATCGTCGCCGCGAACCGACGCGGGAGCGCAGCGCTCGCGCATGAGCGCTGAGCCGGTCCGGCTCGGGCTTCGCGCCAACGCCGCCCAGTTCGCGCTCCTCGTCGCGCTGAACGCCTTTGTCGGGGCGATGGTTGGACTGGAGCGGAGCGTCCTGCCGCTCGTCGGCGAGCGCGACTTCGGCCTCAGCTCGAAGGGTGCCATCCTCTCCTTCGTCGCTGCCTTCGGGGTCGCGAAGGCGATCGCGAATCTCGCCGCGGGCGGACTCGCCGATCGCGTCGGGCGCAAGCGCCTGCTCGTCACCGGCTGGCTCGTCGGCCTCCCGGTCCCCCTCCTGATTGCCCTTGCCCCGAACTGGGGCTGGATCGTGGCTGCGAACCTCCTGCTCGGCGTCAATCAGGGGCTCGCCTGGTCGATGACCGTCGTCATGAAGATCGACCTCGTGGGGCCGGCGCGGCGCGGGCTTGCGCTCGGCCTGAACGAATCGGCCGGCTACCTCGGCGTCGCCGTGACCGCGCTCGCGACCGGGGCGCTCGCAGCAACGATCGCGCCCCGAACGCTCGTCTGGGCGACGGCGGCCGGAATCGCTGCCGTCGGCACGCTCGTCTCGCTCATCTTCGTTCACGACACGGGCGCTCACGTCGCGCGTGAGCAACTGGCCCACGGCGAGAAGCGAGCGACGCGCCTCCGTCAGGCCTTCCTGCTCGTCAGCGCCCGCGACCGGCAGCTGCAAGCGTGCGCGCAGGCGGGGCTCGTCAACAACCTGAACGACGCGCTCGCCTGGGGCCTCGCACCCCTCTACCTCGCCGCCCACGGAGCAAGCCTGGCCGAAGTCGGGATCGTCGCCGCCGTCTACCCGGCGGTCTGGGGGCTCGGGCAACTCCTGACGGGCTGGCTCTCGGACAGCACCGGTCGGAGGCCACTGATCATCGCCGGCATGCTCACCCAGGCTGTTGCGCTCGGCCTCCTCCTCGCGGGCGGCGGGCGCTTCGGCGCCTCGCTCGTCGCAGCCGTCCTGCTCGGGATCGGAACAGCGCTCGTCTACCCCACCCTGATCGCGGCTGTCTCCGACGCGGTCCAGCCCGTCGACCGAGCCGCGGCGGTCGGCGTCTACCGCTTCTGGCGCGACTTCGGCTTCGCTGCAGGCGCGCTCCTTGCAGGCTTCGCTGCCGACGCGATCGGCTTCGACGGCGCGATCGGTCTCGTCACCGCGCTGACGGGAGCAAGCGGCGTGTGGGTTGCGCTCACGAGCTGGACCGAGTCCGATCGAACACTGCGTCTCCGCGTGGCTCGCCGAAGCGTCGAGGAGCTCCTCGTTGATGCACGCCGCCGGATCGAGCCAAGACTCGAACCCTCCGAGGTCCTGCCGCTCGTGCGGGAGGGCGCGCTCCTTCTCGATCTTCGCTCGACCGACGAGCGTCGCACCGAGGGGATCGTCCCCGGCTCGATCCACATTCCGCGCTCGGTGCTCGAGTGGCGCGCCGATCCCGATTCCCCCCACCACAACCCAGCGATCGCCGACCTCCGGCAGAGGCTGATCGCCATGTGCGCGGACGGCTACTCCTCGAGCTTCGCGGCCGCCGTCCTCCGCGAGCTCGGCTTTGCCGAGGCGACCGACATGGTCGGAGGTTTTCGGGCCTGGCGGGAAGCCGGGCTTCCAGTCGTCCGCGCTCGCGATCGGCATGCCCGCCCGGGCGAGCTGCCCGGAATGGGCGCCCCCGAGCCGCTGACAGAGAGGAGAGAATGACGTGGCTGTTGCTGCCGAGCCGACAAGCGAGGCGGCTTGGCCCGGCCTGACGCTGACAAGGTCATTCAGGGGATCGTCGTTGCGAGGAAAGGCGGCACCGAGTAAGGGTCAACTTATGGGCTACGCCGCGTCGGGCACCAGGTTCTCCAAACAGTCATTTCGGGCCAGATCCTTAGGCCTGCGGGGGATTGGGTCGTCTGAGCAGGCGCCCTGGACGGAGCAGAAGCCGCCCTTTAGATTTGCTCACTCATCCCTACCCGTCCGATCGAGAGGAAACGATGATCCGACGTCCACTCACGACCTTTCTGACCTCATCGCTGACCTCGCTCCTCCTCGCCCTCGCGGTGGGTGCCTCCCCCGCGAGCGCCTCACCCTCCTCGGTTCCTCCGAACTTCGATGCGACGGCGATGCACGGAAACGAAGCCGAGAACGCGATCGCCATCAACCCCACGAACCCGAAGAACATCGTCACCATGTCGACCTTGCCTGACGTCGTCGCGGGGCTCGCGGTCGCCGTGACGTTCGATGGTGGCACGACCTGGACACGCAGCGTGATCGGCACGGGCAGGGGCGACCTCGGCGACATCTGCTGCGATGAGCAGCTCGCCTGGGACCACTTCGGAAACCTGTGGATGGTCTATCTCCACAACGTCAACCCCGACACGGTCGTGGCGCTCTCCACCGACGGGGGATTGACCTTCAGCAAGGTCGCGAGCGTCGCTCCGACGACCCCGACCGGGAGTAGGTCGCCCAAGAACGCCCAGTACAAGCGACTGCGGGCGGGCGGAAACCACTTCGCCGACCAGCCTTCCATCTCTGCCGGGGCGAGGAGCGTCTGGGTGAGCTACACGAGCGAGCCCTCCACTGTCATCCAAGCCTTCGGGTGGCCGATCAGGGGCCTCGAGAAGTTCGGGCCGGTGAGTCCGCTGCAGAGCGTCCCCACGTCCACCGGGCGCGGCGACTACGGCGACACGGCCGTGGGGTCGAACGGCCAGGTCATGGTCGTCTACCAGGACCAGTCGAGTGGGCAAGGGGGCAGCCGCATCTACACGGCCCTCGACCCGGACGGGCTCGGACCCGCCGGCTTCGGCAATCCTCGCCTCCTGGCGAGGACGAGAGTGGGAGGGTTCGACTACATCCCGGCGCAGCCGGATCGCTCCGTCGACGCCGAGGCGAGCCTCGCCTGGGACCAGAGCCGCGGCCCTCACCGAGGGCGGGTCTACGCCATCTGGACCCAAGAGGTCATAAACGAAAGCGACAACACCGACATTATGCTGCAGCGCTCCGACGACAACGGCGCGACCTGGTCTTCGGCTCGGAGGCTGAACGACGATCAGACGCGGAACAGCCAGTTCAACCCGGCCATCGCGCTCGACCAGACCTCCGGCGCCGTTGCCGTCTCCTGGTACGACTGCCGGGGCGACGGCGGGCAGGGCGGGCCTAGAGACACCGACGGCATCCGAAACGACGACTACCGGATCTGGGCCACGGACTCGACAGACGGCGGAGCGCACTTCGTCCCGAACTTCCAGGTCAGCGAGGGCACCTCGAACGCGGCCGATGCCAGCAGCTTCTTCGACACGGGCGATTACACGCACGCCGCGTTCCAGTCCGGGTTGTTCTACCCGGCCTGGTCGGACAACTCGAACAGCACGGGAACCAACCCGGACGGGAAGCTCAACCAGCTCGACCTCTTTACGGCCAAGGTGAGCATCCGGTAACTCGCGAATCACGGTTCATGCGTTTGCTCCAACGGGACGCGACAGCGGCTGCGTTTGCCTCTGCGGCTGGAGCGACCAAAGACGGCTCTGAAGGGACCCCAACTGCCTGTGGCTGAGCCCGGGGCCTGTCCGGACTGAGACGGCCGTGAGCGCGAGTCTGGAGTCGCGGCTGAACAGGCGGCCCTCTAAGAACTCGTTTCACAATGACGTGATGCAGCGCCGGGCCTGGCAAGAGTTGCGGCTGATCGCCTCGCCATATCACGATGGTCTGGAGAGCGTCGACCGCGGTCGTGGGCCTACCCGTCTGCTGGATGTGGCGCGCGCCTCGGGGGCGCTGGCTGCTCTGGAGCGTCCGGTTTCGGTCGAGATCGTAGGTCCGGTAGATCCGGCGAGTCCTGAGGTCGCACGGGTATTCGCGCTCAGCAGGCGTCTCGCTGAGCGCGTGCAGTCCGCGGTCGCCGCTGGCGCCTTTCCGGTTGTGCTCGCCGGCGACTGCAACAGTTGCTTGGGAACGGTGGCAGGCTGTGGGACCCACGGGTTGGGAGTCGTGTGGTTTGACGCTCATGCGGACTTCGATAGCCCGGAGGACAGCCTGTCGGGGTCGCTGGACGGGATGGGCCTCGCGATGCTGACAGGTCGCGGCTGGCGGGCATTGCGCGAAACGGTCCCCGGTCTGGCTCCGATCGATGAAGATCATGTCGTCCTCGCCGCGGTCCGCGACCTCGAGCCCGCGCAACGGGATCGCCTCCGAGGTTCACGCATCCGCTCCCTCGAAGGCAACAACTTCTCCCAGGCGGACTTCCGCGTCGCGCTCGACGACCTTCACGACCGTGCCGGGCGCGTCTATCTCCACATCGATCTGGATTCACTCGATCCCAGCGAAGGGACCGCCAATCAGTACAGCGCTCCTGGCGGTCTCACCTGCGAACAACTCCTGGCCGGAGTCGCTGATGTCTTCAATCGGTTCGACGTCGTCGCCGCGTCGATCACGGCTTACAACCCAGATGCCGACACGGACGAACGAATGGCCGCGACGGCAACGCATCTCCTAGCCACCGTCGCGGAGCGCGCTTTGTAGAAGGAGCGCTCATCGCATCAGAATGAGCGCGCGAGTCTCCTGAAGCAGACGAGGCAGCAGCCGAGGGCGAGGAAGGCTTCTTGGATCTCGTGGTGGCGGTCGTAGCGGACGAGCAGCCGCTTGAAGAGGTGCAGCCAGGCGAAGGTGCGCTCCACCACCCAGCGGGCGCGCCGGAGCCGTGCTCGGTCTTGCGGCAGGCGATCTCGGGCGTGATCCGGCGGTGGCGGAGCTCGCGACGGTCCACGGTCGAATCCCCAGCGCGAGTGACGAGCCAGCCTCCGTTCTCACCGATCTCACAGGTATGCGGCGGATCGGCTTTCCAGTGCGGCCCCGGACGCTTTGCGCGCTCCTCCGCCGCCAGGACGGCATCTCGCTCATCATGGCCATCGGCATCCTGGGCGTCCTCTCGATGACGGGGGCGACGCTCGTCTACTACTCGAACACGAACGCCCGCAGTGCCCAGTACTCAAAGGGCAGCGGGAACGCATACGACCTGGCCGAGGCCGGGATCAACGAGATGATGGCGATCCTCTCGAGTCCGAAGAACAACGCGCTCAACCAGTACCTGCTGCCCGCAACAACGCATACCTACAGCACGGGCTCCGTCACCTGGTCGGGCACGCTCTCCCAAAGCGTGAGCGGATCAACCTGGTCGCTCACCTCCACCGGGACTGTTCGGAACGACACAGGTGCGAGCCGCTCGGTCACGCGCACGCTGACCGCGAAGGTCCCGGTCGTCCCGGACTACACACAGCCGCTCAACAATCCCTCCTGGAACTTCATCTACTCGCGCGCGACGGGCTCGACCTGCGACATGACGGTGACGAACTCGGTCGTCGTCAACTCGCCGCTCTACGTCGCCGGCAACCTCTGCCTGCAGAACCAGTCGGCGATCACGAAGGGCCCGCTCGTCGTCCAGGGGTCGGTGACGATGAGCCAGAGCCAGAACTACATCGGGACGCAGTCGACGCCCCTGAGCCAGCTGCACGTGAAGAACGGCTGCAAGTTCACGAGCAACCCGCTCCACAACCCGTGCGTCCAGGGCGACGGAACGCACAACACGGCCGTCGACAACGTCTGGGCGACGGCGATCGACAATACGCCGGCGACCTCGACGGCGCCGCCGGTCGACTGGGACGGCTGGTACCTGAACTCGAATCCGGGGCCCTATTACCCGTGCCTCACTTCGAGCGGCACGCCGCCCGCCTTCGACAACGATCAGGGGACCCTCCAGACCGCAAGCGCCGCGAAGCGCAACAACAGCCTAACGACCGTGCAGGACCTAACGCCGTCCTCCTCCTATTCATGTAAGACCGCCGTCGGCGAGCTGTCGTGGAACGCCTCCACCCACATGCTGACAACGAACGGAACGATCTTCATCGACGGCAGCGCGCAGGTGCAAAACGGGGCCGTCAACACCTACACGGGCTCGGCGACCATCTACGTTTCGGGGACGCTCTTGATAAAGAACTCGTCGCTCTGCCAGGCGACGAGCGGCGGAACCTGCACGACGAGCGGCTGGGATCCTGCCACGAAGATGCTCTGCTTCGTCGTGGGCGGAAACGGCTCCGGCGGGTCGCCGCAGAGCCAGGTGAACTCCGGAGACAGCGTGCAGCTCGTTAGCGCCTACGCGCAGGGGGCGCTCTATGCGACGAATGGGATCGAGCTCGGTACGACGTCCCAGTTCGACGGGCCTCTTGACGGCGGCACGGTCAAGCTCGGCCAGAGCACCAACTCGACGTTTCCGGCGCTGACCTTCGTCCCGACCGGGATGCCGGGCAACCCGGAGGTCTACGCTCAGCCGCTTCCGCCCGAGCTCTACTCGGGCTAGGCAGCACCGAAGCGCGCGAAGCCGACCGGCGACCTGCCCTTCCTGCTTGGACGCCCAAGAGAAGGCCCGAAATGGCTCGATCAGCGCTCTTCGATCAGCCGGACGGCATCGTCTCGGCTCTCAACGCGCAGCTTGCGAAGGATGGCAGACACGTGCGAGCGAACGGTCACCTCGGCATGAAGAGGCGCCGGGCGATCTCCGGCGTCGAGAGGCCTTCTCGCAGCAGCTCGAGCACCTCCCACTCACGCTGGCGGAGCTCGACTCCGGGGCGCTCGGCGAGCACGAGCTTGTGGCGGCGGCCACGCTCACGAAACTCTTCGATCAGGCGGGGCGACGAGGTTTGCAGGCAGCGGCGCCTCCCCTGTAGTAGGCCGTGCAACGCCGCCGGCAGCTGCGTTCGCTCGATGTCCTTCAGCAGGTAGCCGGATGTCCCCGCCCGGAGACCGGCATCGTGCCCCTTCGGCCATTCTGTTGAGTTCTCGTTAAGCCGCCTGGTCGTCAGCGACGTCCTCTCCGATGCTCGGCTGGCGTAGCGACCGTACCCCTCCCCGGTGAGTCGGTGCGCACTTTCGAAAGGGCCGGGCTCCCTGCTTCCGGCCCTTCCTTCTTGGGAAAACTCCCTGGCCGAGAGTTGGGCAAGAGGTTCGGAGCTCGAGCCAGTAGGCGGCGCGGCCCTGATCGCAACTGGCGTTTTCGCGGACGGCTTAGAGACCTTGCTGGTTTAACTCATCACAGCGCTCGCGGAGCCGCCGGCCTATCCCCGGGCCATCCACCCGATGCTCGGGCTTGATTCGCTGCCCGTCGTCGCAGGCCAAATGTTGTGGTAGACCTCGGGCGTCTCCGGCTCGGACGTGCGGAAGGGCGAGGTATAGCACGCAAGACTCCCGTCGAGTGAGGCGAGTGTCACAAGCAACCTCGTCAGCAGTCAACGGATCTTCTCTCCAGCCGCGAGCGGCCGAGGCGGCCTAGACCACCTCCGCCCCTCTCTCCGGATCCGCAGCGCGCCAGACGCGCAGATGCAGCTCAATCTCCTCCCGCTCGCGATCCGGATCGAGGGCCCCGAAGCGTGAGACGTGCACCGTCGTCTTCCCGGCGATCTCGGCGACGAAGCCCGAGCGTTCGAAGTGCGCGCACAGGTCCTCACAAAGGGATGGGTCGTCGAGCCTGATCAACATCGCCGCAGCGGATCTCTCCACGCATCGACTCGGACGATGGCCGGCTCGACCCTCGATCAGGAGGGAGGCGCGCAGGCCCTCATGTGCGCAAGGCTCTGAAACGTCCACGAGACCGCCCGCCGAGCTTAGAGGCGCCAGAGCGCGCCCGAGCGACGAACCTGCGAAGGGCGGACGGGCGACTCTGACGGCAGCAAGCGCAGGGCGCGTCCGGCTCGCTACACGGCTCGCCGCAGCGAGCGCAGTAGACCGTCAGGTTCACACATATGCAGATGCAGAAACCCCACCCTTCTTTGCGGTCCGCTCGTTCGTCTTCAACGCGTCTCGAGCTCATCCAGAGAACGCCAAGAGGCGGGGGTGGAGCAACCCGCCTCTCGCATAGCGCAGGGGCGTCGCCCGTTCGCCGCTCCCCTTGTTTTAGGGCTCTCTGGGCGGAACGGCCGCAGGAGCATCCTCGCTCGCCGGGGCGAGCGCGTCGGTCAGCGTCTCCTGAAACGGCAGGCCTTCTTCCAGCTGACCGATTTCCGGCGGCTCGAAGCGAGAAGCCGCGGTGCTGACCAGCTCCGTCAGCGTGTTGGCGAGCCCGCGCACATCGCTGAGGATCTCGGCTCGTCCCTTGATTACGGTGTCAGTATCCCTGCCGAGTGCGCGCAGGCGTTCCTCGGCCTGCGCAA
>Ga0066710_100006420_pt1 | contig 10973 bp, 9 predicted proteins | sample GraSoiAngelo_159_FD_79666 | JGI IMG/M metagenome (GOLD analysis project Ga0066710, IMG submission 79666) | Grasslands soil microbial communities from the Angelo Coastal Reserve, California, USA - 14_1009_16_40cm | ecosystem: Environmental > Terrestrial > Soil > Grasslands | place: USA...
CATCATGCAAAACCACATGCAGACATGAAAGTAAAGATTGCGAATCGTTTCCGATAAGGCCGGCAACCGTGGAACATCCATTAAAAAACCAGCTATGAAAGTGTAAAATAGTAATACGACACACAATATTTTCCACCACGATTTATGCATACATTTTTGCGCACCGGCCATTGCTGACCAAACACAAGCCAGCAATCATTTTAAAAAAGTGGAACAAAAATAAGGGAAAAGGGTAAATGCGAAGTAAGATGTATGAAGTATGAAGTAGGACGTAGGAGTTAACTTTCAGCGGTTCGCATTTCAGTCCTTCCATAGAAACGGAAAAAGAATAACAGCGAGCAATATGACCATGGCATCAAGGGCGACCAATAACAAAACAGTTGCAATCGGAATATTTGCATTTTCCGTGAAGGCCGCGTTGGACAATCGCATCAACAATAATAATTGCGGAATGATAATTGGAAAACCAAGTATGGCCATAATGGCTGCGTTTTGTTGCGCCTTCGCAGCAATGGCCGCTAAAAATGTGAATACTAGGCTCAAGCTCCAGCCACCTAGCAGTACAAGTCCGACGAATGCAGCTGCCTTTACGCCGGGATTACCGAGGAACAAACTAAATAAGGCAAGGCTAAGTAAGCTCATCAGCAGCATCAACAGCGAATTAAAAAGCAGTTTGGCTAAAACGAAATCCCTGGGACCGGCAATGGAATAAAAATAGAGCATCCTCCCGCGGCTTTCCTGCAAAAAACTTTTAGCAACGGCGTTAATCGAAATAAAAAGCTGGATCACCCAAAACAACCCATTCCACACATTGCTCTCCGGTGACTCGAGCGCCATGTACAGAACAAAAATCGTGGCAGCAATGTATAAAAGCACACCATAAAAACTATACTGCTGCCTGATCTCAAGCAACAGGTCTTTTTTAAAAAGGGTGAATATATGGCGGAGCGATTTCAAGTCATTCCTTCGTTGTAACAGATGCGGCACCGTGGTTCATAGACGTCCAGCTCGCCGAGCATTACCTGGTCGTCGTTAGGCACTTTGCGGTAAGAATAGTTAGCGATGTTGCCGCATTTCACGCAAATTGCGTGGACCTTCGTCACGTAATCCGCTTTTGCTATCAGGTTTGGCATGGGCCCAAAAGGATTTCCGAGGTAATCCATGTCCAGACCCGCGACGATAACCCGAATGCCTCGCAAGGCAAGTGCATCACAAACCCTCGGTAACTCCTCGTCAAAAAACTGCGCCTCATCGATACCAATTACATCCACATCCTGGCCCAGCAAAAGAATTTTTTGAGAATTATCAATAGGAGTCGATTGAATCGCGTTCGTATCATGCGATACGATCTTCACTTCATCATATCGTAGATCGATAGCCGGTTTGAAAATTTCAACCTTCAAATTGGCAATTTTTGCCCGCTTTAAGCGACGTATTAGTTCTTCCGTTTTTCCTGAGAACATGGAGCCGCACACAACCTCGATCCAACCCCTGCGCTCACCTCTTATATGTGGTTCAATAAACATTGTTAAATTAATTCCCCGACTTATTCACACTGACTTTATTGGCAAACAGTTTGTAACTTTAAAACGCTGATTTTCGACACACACAAAGGATTAACTGAAAGGTTTTCCCGAATGCTCATAATTTCTGTTGGCCCTGGCAATGCGTAAATCCTTAAATTATTTTAGTCAGCAATTCAAAAATAATTAAATCAATGGAACGAATCCAGATCCTGATCGGCAAGTTAAGAGAACAAGCTGACCAAAATGCAAGCCCTTCTCAATTACTGCTCACAGTCCAAATGCTCCAGAATGAACTATACCAGTTGCAGGTGAGTGGAAACCACACCCTGGGTACTTCAAAAGTGGCTGTAATGCTTCCGAAAACTGTAAATATTTCCGTCACTCAGGAAGTCAGTGAGACACCGGCGGTCAAAGTTGAAAGGTATTCCGTGGTAGCGGAAGAAGAGCCCTCCTACTCACGAAGCAGGGCCTCATCAAAAAAAACAGACCAATCAAACCTTTTGTTTGATCCATTCTTTGAGATCCCGACGCTGTCCCATCAACACGGTGTTAAAGAGATCAATGAGATGGTGAGCATGCAAAATGAATCATTGAATGATCGATTGAAACAGGACAGGACCGAGGTAGTGGAAGTATTAAAACATGAACCCATAAAAGATCTTCGCAAAGCGATCGGTATTAATGATCGTTTTGTTTTTATTAACGATCTCTTCCGTGGTGACGAGCCCATGTATGAAAGAAGCATAAAGACAATTAACAGCTTTCATATATTTCCCGAGGCAGAGTACTGGATCAACAGGGAATTAATCGTAAAGTTGGGCTGGGACAAGGACAGCGAGATTGTAAGACATTTTTATCAGCTCGTTAAAAGGCGGTTTTCCTCAATGTAATTGAGAATTTTTTGTGTTGCACCCACATTTTTTTCTACATATGTTCTTGATGCCTGGCATTTCAGGCGATAATCATCTTCATCATTGAGCAGTGTGCTAAGGATTTGATATAATTCTTCGCTGTCTGAAAAAGTTTTGGCGCCCTCATGATCCAGCAGATCGATCGCCTCTTGGTACTTTTTGTAATTGCGCCCGAACACAACCGGCTTTGCATAAACCGCTGCTTCGAGGACATTGTGAACGCCGTCTCTTGTAAACCCACCTCCTACATAGGCGATATCGCCATACTTGTATAACCGCGAAAGCATACCTATATTATCCATGATAAGAACAGCGCTTGCCCTCTGTTGCGCGACGCCGGACAACTCCGAAAACCGGACAGACTCTGGAAAATGCTTTTTTACATTATTCAGGGATGCGGGATGAATTTCATGAGGAGCAATGATCAATTTGATATCATTGTCGCTTAGTTCGAGGAAAGCTTTTTGTAGCATCTCTTCATCCTCTTTCCAGGTACTTCCAGCAACAATGCATCTTGCGGTACCAATAAAATTTTCAATAGCAGGAATGCGCTCAAATTTTTGTGCAATGTCACTCACTGTATCAAATCTTGTATCACCGGAAATGGTAGCATGATTAATACTTATTGTCTCCAATAATGCCTTCGATTCTGCATCCTGTACAAATATCTTTGTAAAGCAACGAAGCATTGTTCGGTGCAGGCTTCCATACCATTTAAAAAAAAATTGATCATTTCTGAATACGGCGGAAATCAACAAACAATTGGTCTTTCTCTTTCTGATCTCACTTAAATAAAAATACCAATAGTCATATTTGATAAAAATAGCAAGGGAAGGATTTACCAGGTCCAGGAAGGATTTGGCATTGTTGCGCGAATCCATCGGTAAGTAAAAAATATGATCAGCTCCGGCGTAATTTTTTTTTACCTCGTAGCCTGAGGGAGAAAAAAAAGTAACGAGGAATTTGGAGTTTGGACGTAATTCTTTGAGTTTTTCAATCACTGGCCGACCCTGTTCGAATTCACCCAGCGAGGAACAATGAATCCAAATAACACCCGACGTTGGGTCAATAGCAGATCTGATGTCATTAAAAATTCCCTTTCTTCCCTTTAGCCATTTTTTTGCTTTGCTATTCCATACGGCGGCAATGCGAACACCAGTTACGTACAACCATAAAAAAATATTGTAAAAGAAAACAGCCAAGATTCCTGATTTGAACAAAAATAAAAGCAATCCTATAACCTACCCATATTTTATTATTTTTGCCCGCTCCTAATAGTCAGCAAGTCGAAGCGTCACCTTAGACTACTGATTGAATGACCAATGATCGACAAACTAAAGCGGGAAATAGGAATGAAGCCCATCCAGATGGTTGATACGCAAACGCAGTATCAAAAAATAAAGAATGAAATAGATTTTGCTATCAGGGAGGTGATTGACAGCTCAGCTTTTATCAACGGAAAAATTGTTCAGGAATTTGCGATTAATCTCGCCAAATACCTGGATGTAAAACATGTGATTCCCTGCGCCAATGGAACAGACGCATTGCAGGTGGCGATGATGGCGTTAAGACTGCAACCGGGCGACGAGGTGATCACTCCTTCATTTACCTACATTGCCACTACTGAAGTCATCGCTTTGCTAAAACTCACACCGGTGTTTGTAGAGGTCGACCCGCAAACTTTTTGCATCGATCCCGTTGCGATTCGAAATGCAATCACGTCGAAAACAAAAGCAATTGTGCCGGTTCACTTGTATGGCCAGGCAGCGCATATGGAAGAGATCATGACGATAGCGAGAGAATTCCATTTGCACGTGATTGAGGACAATGCTCAGGCTATTGGCGCCGATTATATTTTTACAAATGGAATCAAAAAGAAAACAGGCACTATTGGAACCATTGGTACCACTTCTTTTTATCCTTCAAAAAATTTGGGCGCTTTCGGAGATGGAGGAGCGTTGTACACCAACGACGAGAAGCTGGCCGCAAACCTGAAAATGATCGTCAATCATGGCCAAAGCAAAAAGTACTATCATGACGTTGTGGGTTGTAATAGCCGGCTTGACAGCATACAAGCTGCCGTTCTCAATGAAAAACTAAAGCACCTTGATCAATACATTGAGACTCGCCGGGCAGCAGCCGATTTTTACGATAATGCTTTTGAGCACTGCACAAAAATCAAAACGCCGTCCAGGGCGGCCTACAGCAATCATGTATTTCACCAGTATACGATTATTCTGGAAAATGTTGATCGCGACGAACTGCATAAATTTTTAGCAAAGGAAAAAATTCCGTCCATGATCTATTACCCGGTGCCATGTCATCGACAAAAGATGTTCTCACAGTTTAATACTGCTTCCCTTGACATACCTGTAACGGATTGGTTGTCGGAAAGGGTGATTTCTTTGCCCATGCACACTGAATTGGATGAAGAACAGTTAAATTACATTTCTCACAAGGTGTTGGAATTTGTAAATAGATAAATTCTCTTTCCATGAAAATCGCAGTCATTGGAACTGGCTATGTTGGATTAGTGACAGGAACTTGTTTTGCTGAAACTGGCAATAGTGTTACTTGCGTAGACATCGATGAAGAAAAAGTAAAGAAACTATCCAATGGCGAAATTACGATCTATGAACCAGGACTCGAAAAGTTATTCATCCGCAACCTGCGTGAGAACCGGTTAAAATTTACTACCAGCCTGCCAGATGCCGTGAAAGATTCTACACTTATTTTTCTAGCATTGCCCACCCCGCCCGGACAGGATGGATCTGCCGATCTTTCCGCTGTACTAAATGTTGCAGGAGAACTTGGCAAAATCATCAAGGAGTATAAAGTTATCATTGATAAGAGTACAGTGCCGCCGGGCACCGCTGGAAAAGTGCAGAAGGCCATCGCCGCTAACTGCAGCGTTGAATTTGACATTGTGGCCAATCCCGAGTTTTTACGCGAAGGACTGGCAGTGGAAGATTTTATGAAGCCAGATCGCGTAGTGGTAGGCACGACATCTGAAAAGGCAAAAAAAATCCTCAGCGATCTATATTCACCGTTTGTTCGGCAGGGCAACCCCATTATTTTTATGGATGAGCTGTCTGCGGAATTAACCAAGTATGCTGCCAACTCTTTCCTGGCAACGAAGATCTCCTTCATGAATGAAATGGCCACGCTATGTGAAAAATTAGGAGCGGACGTAGATATGGTCCGCCGTGGGATGGGCAGCGATGAAAGAATTGGTAAAAGATTTTTGTTTCCCGGGATCGGCTATGGCGGGAGCTGCCTGCCGAAGGATGTAAAAGCACTTGCCAGGTCTGCAACTGAATTAAATTATAATTTCAAAATACTGGAAGCGGTCATGCAGGTGAATGAGCAACAAAAGTTCTCTTTGATCGCCCGCATTAAAAAACATTTCGGCAACGATTTAAAAGACAAACGGATTGCGGTGTGGGGTCTTGCCTTTAAGCCCAATACTGACGATGTGCGTGAAGCACCTTCCCTATTCATCGTAAATGAATTGCTAAATGAAGGAGCCGTGATCACGGCATTTGATCCTGAGGCTATGAATAACGCAAAAAAATTGATGGGTGACTCGATAAAATTTGCGGGCCAGTACGAAGCCATTAAAGATTCTGACGCACTGATCATTGCTACGGAATGGAGTGAGTTCCGCACTCCTGATTTTGAAAGAATGAGTTCGGTAATGAAAAGCAAAGTAATTTTCGACGGAAGAAATGTTTACGATCCGAATCGAATGAAAGAGCTTGGATTTTATTATGAGAGCATTGGAAGGAAGAATTTCATGCCGTAGGGACGTGCTGCAGGGAACGGTTAGAAGCCGAAATATTAAAAGCATTTGATTCACAAAATCAAAAAGCCCGCGTAAAGGCGGGCGAAGCTTACATGAAAAGGGTTTTGATAACAGGAGCTGCTGGTTTTTTGGGATCTCATCTTTGTGATCGTTTCATAAGCGAAGGTTATCAGGTGATCGCGATGGATAATTTGATCACGGGGGACCTTCGCAATATTGAACATCTTGTTAAGCTGAAGCAATTTGAATTTTATCATCATGATGTTTCAAAATTCATTCATATTCCCGGCGAACTTGATTTTATACTCCATTTTGCATCACCAGCCAGCCCGATCGACTATGCAAAAATTCCGATCCAAACATTGAAAGTGGGTGCTTTAGGAACGCATAATTGTTTGGGACTTGCCCTGGCAAAAAAAGCAAAGATATTAGTGGCTTCAAGCAGCGAAGTGTATGGCGATCCGCAAGTCCATCCGCAGGCAGAGGAGTATTGGGGTAATGTAAATCCCGTAGGACCACGAGGAGTTTACGATGAAGCAAAACGTTTCATGGAATCGATAACGATGGCTTACCACAATGTCCATGGAGTCGACACAAGAATTGCCCGGCTTTTCAATGCCTATGGCCCAAGGATGAGATTGAATGATGGAAGAGCACTTCCCGCATTTATCGGCCAGATATTACGCGGCGAAGATCTGACAGTGTTCGGAGATGGCTCGCAAACCAGGAGTTTTTGTTTTGTTGATGATTCCATTGAAGGAATTTTTCGTTTATTAATGAGCGACTATCCTTTGCCCGTGAACATTGGTAACCCTGAAGAAATTACTTTGATCGACTTTGCAAACGAAGTGCTGGAATTGACGGGCCATAAGGGAAAGATCACTTTTAAGGCTTTGCCCGTCGATGATCCGAAGCAACGGCAGCCAGATATAAACAAGGCTAAAAAATTGTTAGGCTGGGAACCGGTGGTGGATCGAAAGCAAGGTTTAAAAATGACCTACGAATATTTCAAAGCTCTCTCGCCCGAAGAATGGAAAAAACAACCTAAAGAATTCATGAGTAATAGATAATATTGTAGGGAACAGACACAAACGCTAAACGATAAACATCAGATGTATACCGAGCTTGTTGAGAAAAAGAAAAAACTAGCTGTAATAGGACTAGGCTACGTTGGCTTACCTATAGCTCTTGAATTTGCTAAAAAAATCGCTGTTATTGGTTTTGACATAAATGAAAAGCGAGTAGAACTGATGAAGCAGGGCGTTGATCCCAGCCATGAATTATCCCCGGAGGCATTTGAGGATCGCGATATTGTCTTTACCAGTTCCCTTGAAGTTTTGAAAGAAGCAAATTTTTTTATTGTGGCGGTTCCTACGCCGGTAGATGAGCATAATGTTCCGGACCTTATAGCTGTACAAAAAGCTTCCGAGACAATAGGAAAGGTGCTAAAAAAAGGAGATTATGTTGTATTTGAATCGACGGTTTACCCGGGTTGTACCGAAGAAGACTGTCTGCCGATCATAGAAAAATTATCAGCTTTAAAAAATGTCACAGATTTCAAGCTCGGTTATTCTCCCGAACGGATCAATCCGGGTGATAAAAAACACACTTTGGCCAGTGTTGTAAAAGTTGTTGCGGGATGTGATGTAGAATCATTGCAAGAAATCGCTAAGGTTTACGAGTTGGTCGTAAAAGCAGGAATACATCAAGCATCGAGCATAAAAGTTGCCGAGGCTGCAAAGATCATAGAAAACACCCAACGCGATTTAAATATCGCACTCATGAATGAGCTATCCATCATCTTTGATATGATGAATATAAATACTTACGAAGTATTGGAAGCTGCGGGCACGAAATGGAATTTTTTAAAATTTCAGCCCGGCCTTGTAGGTGGCCATTGCATCGGTGTTGACCCATACTATCTTACTTATAAAGCCAGGAAATTGGGCTACGGTTCGCAGGTTATTCTCGCGGGAAGGAATATTAACGATGATATGGCTAACTATGTGGCGAGAAAAATAATTCAACACATCATCAGGTACAATGGAGATGTGAAAACATCAAAGGTTTTAATCAAAGGAGCAACGTTCAAAGAAAATGTCAGCGACATACGCAACTCGAAAGTAGCGGACATGGTAAAGGAGCTAAGATCGTTTTATATCAACGTGGATGTGGAGGACCCTTATGCTGACTCCGAGCAACTGAATCATGAATATGGATTTGGATTATCAAAAAGCCTTTCCACGGAATATGATGTTGTTATCATTGCCGTTCCTCACGAGCCTTATCTCTGTCTCGATGAAAATTATTTTGCCGGCATTACGAAACAACACGGGTTGATCGCAGACCTGAAAGGGTTATACAGAAATAAGATCACTAAAAGAAATTACTGGAGTTTATAAAATGCCATTCTATAAAACAGAATTTCCCGGGCTATTTGTTTTTGAGCCGATCGTATATGAGGATAGCCGGGGTTATTTTTTTGAATCGTACAACGAAAAAGATTTTCAACAGCACGATATTGACCTCCGATTTGTGCAGGACAACCAGTCGAGTTCGTCTTACGGCGTTATCCGGGGCCTGCATTTTCAATTAAATCCTCATGCGCAAGCGAAACTTGTGAGAGTGTTGGCAGGATCGATACTCGATATAGCGGTCGATATTCGAAAAAATTCTCCCACTTATGGAAAGATTTTTTCTATTGAACTTTCGGCCGAAAACAAAAAACAATTATCCATTCCAGTGGGGTTTGCACACGGTTTTTCTGTATTGAGTGAAAGAGCAGAAGTGTTTTATAAATGCGATGCTCTTTATAAAAAAGAAAGTGAGAGGGGCATACGGTATAATGATCCTTCTTTGAACATTGATTGGAAAATCCCGGCAGAAAGAATGACTGTGTCTGAAAAAGATCAGCAACTGCCTTTACTTGCAGATTGTAAAAGTATTTTTGAGTATTGAAGTCAATGGGCGTTGGGATCAGCATTTTCAATCCATCGTCAGCGTCTCATGGAATAAGGAACGGCAAACGTTGAAGTATTCAGTCTACTTCCTCTTTCATTGTTCCTTGCTCCCTGGTCGCTATTCTTTGTTGCCCTGCAAGGATTTGAACCCTGACATTCAGAGCCAGAATCTGACGTACTACCATTATACTACAGGGCAGTTTTGAATAATGAACAAGGAACAACGAACACCGAACGTTGAAGTATTTCAGTCTACTTCTCCATTCATTATTCTTTGTTCCTTGCTCGATATTCAGTTGACCCATAAGGATTCGAACCTTAACAGACAGAACCAAAATCTGTAGTGCTACCATTACACCATGGGTCAAAAAAGGATTGCAAAAATAGCATTGATAAAATTGCACTCCAAATTTTAAAGAACAGTATACAGATTTTATTATTTATTTATTAACCATCACTTCTTTCACCTCCCTTTCTTTCAATTCCCTCAACTTATCCAGGGCGCCTGCCACAACATCACACATAATGGTGTACAACACTCCCGGTTTGTGGTTTGCATAAATATATTCAAGGGCTTCGTTCTCATCGGGAATGACGATAACAGGTATGGTTGAATTTACCTTTTCAATTCCTTGCTTCAATAGATCAATGATCTCATCCGCAGTTCTTCCGCGTAAGTTTTTATCACACCGAATAATGATCTCATCAAAACATTTGGCGGATATTTCTCCAAGTTCACGTATGTCCTCGTCTCTCCGGTCGCCTGTACCTGAAATGATTCCAACATTTGTTGGATAATTCAATTTTTTTACAAACCCACAAAGTAACTTGAGGCCATGAGGGTTGTGCGCAAAATCCGCAAGCACGGTGAAATTTTTGAAATGGAAAAAGTTTAATCTGCCTGGTGTTTGCGATGACGAGGGCAATAAAGAACTCAGGGCCGAACGTATGTCCTCTATGGTAATATCGCGAAACAGATACGTAGCAAGTACGGCCGGCAAGCAATTTTCGATGTTATGCAAAGCCCTTCCTTCAAAGGTTATTGGAATATCTTTCACCGGCATCACCCTGATCTTCCAATTACCCTTTTTTATACTGATAAATCCATTCTCAAACACTGCTGCTAATCCACCTTTGTCGCAATGTCTTTTGATCCGCGGGTTGTCTTCATCCATGCTGAAAAGAGCTACATTACAACTTAGCTCCTTTCCCATTTTGTAAACGAGATCATCGTCAGCATTTAAAACTGCATAGCCATGGGGAAAGACTGTCTCAGGTACGACTGCTTTCACTTTTGCCATCTGTTCAATGCTGTTGATACCGCCAAGGCCGATGTGATCGGCCGCGACGTTTGTGACAATGGCAACATCACAATTCTGAAAAGCAAGTCCCGATTTCAAGATACCTCCTCTTGCACATTCCAGCACTGCAAAATCAACGGTTGGATCTTTTAAAACAAACTGTGACGATACAGGGCCCGTGCAATCGCCCTTCATCATCATCTGGTTCTGTATGTAAACGCCATCACTTGTTGTGTAGCCTACTTTTTTCCCTGCGCTCTTAGCAATATGTGCAGTGATCCGCGACGTAGTTGTTTTACCGTTTGTGCCGGTGATGGCAATGATCGGAATTCTGCCGGCACTGCCTTTTGGGAATAACATCTCAATAACCGGCTCGGCTACATTTCGTGCCAGTCCTTGCGCAGGTTCAAGGTGCATGCGAAAGCCGGGAGCTGCATTCACTTCCAATATCGCTCCGCCGTTCTCAAGCA
>Ga0066710_100006421_pt1 | contig 10972 bp, 14 predicted proteins | sample GraSoiAngelo_159_FD_79666 | JGI IMG/M metagenome (GOLD analysis project Ga0066710, IMG submission 79666) | Grasslands soil microbial communities from the Angelo Coastal Reserve, California, USA - 14_1009_16_40cm | ecosystem: Environmental > Terrestrial > Soil > Grasslands | place: USA...
CGCAGCGCGATCGTGCCGACCGTCGACCCGGCCACGAACCGGACGACCGTCGACGTCGCGGCCGCGCAGCCGGAAGACGTCGACCGAGCCGTTCGCAGCGCTCGTGCCGCCTTTCCCGGCTGGCGCGACCTGAAGCCCGACGACCGCGCACGCATCCTCCTCCGGGTCGCCGAGATCATCGAGGAGGAGCAGGAGTTTCTCGCCAAGGTCGAGAGCCAGGACGTGGGCAAGCCGATCCGCGAGGCCGCGCTCGTCGACCTCCCGGCCTGCTGGGACCCGTTCCGCTTCTTCCAGGGCGTGGTCAGGACGATCGACGGTCGTGTGCTGGCGATGCCGAAGACGTCCCTGGACTACGTGCGCCGTGAGCCGATGGGCGTCGTCGGGATGATCATCCCCTGGAACTTCCCGCTCCACATCGCCTGCCGGAAGGGATCGGCCGCGCTGGCGGCCGGGAACACCGTCGTCCTCAAGGCGCCCGAGCTCGCACCGCTCACCTGCCTCGAGCTCGGCCGCATCTGCCTCGAGGCGGGCATGCCCCCGGGTGTCTTCAACGTGGCGCCCGGCCTGGGCGAGGTCGCCGGCGCAGCTCTCGTCGAGCACCCGGACGTGAACAAGATCGCCTTCACCGGCTCGACGACCACGGGCCGCTCCGTCATGCGCGGCGCGGCCGGGACGATCAAGCGGGTCTCGCTCGAGCTGGGCGGGAAGTCGCCATCCGTCGTCTTCGCGGACGCGGACCTCGACCGCGCGGTGATCGGCTCGGTCTTCGGGATCTACCTCGCGCAGGGGGAGGTCTGCTCGGCGGGCTCGCGCGTGCTCGTCGAGCGGCGGGTCTACGACGAGTTCGTGCAGCGCTTCGCCGACAGGGCGAGGCGCATCCGCGTCGGCCTTCCGCATCGCTGGGAGACGCAGCTCGGCGCGCTGATCAACCCACGCCAGACGGAGCGCGTCTACGAGTACGTGGAGATCGGAAAGTCCGAGGGCGCGACCGTCGTCGCCGGCGGCATCCGCCCGAGCGAACCCGAGCTCGCCGACGGAAACTTCATCGAGCCGACGATCTTCGCTGACGTCCGGAACGACATGCGCATCGCGCAGGAGGAGATCTTCGGCCCCGTCGTCGTGATCATCCCGTTCGACGGTGAGGAGGAAGCCGTCCGGCTGGCCAACGACGTCCGCTACGGACTCGCGGCAGGAATCTGGACGAACGACGCCGGCAAGGCGCACCGCGTCGCCCACGCGCTCGAGGCGGGCTCGATCTGGATCAACCACTTCGGCGTCTATCCGAGCGAGGCCCCGTTCGGCGGCTACAAGGAGAGCGGGACCGGCCACGATCTCGGACTCGAGTCGTTGCTCGAGTACCTCGAGACCAAGAACGTGCACGTGAACATCGGCACCGAGACCGCCGACTGGTACGCGGGTTGATGGACGTCCTCGTTCTCCAGCACATCGCCTGCGAGCCGCCCGGCGTCTACGGAGACATCCTCCGCGAGCACGCGGCGCATCCACGAGTCGCGCGTGTGGAGCTCGACGAGGGCGAGCCGCTGCCGGACTGGCGCGACTTCGACGCGATCGTCGCGATGGGCGGCCCGATGAGCGTGAGCGACGAGGCCGAGCATCCCTGGCTCGCGGACGAGAAGCGGCTGATCGGCGAAGCGGTCCGGGCCGGGACGCCCTTCTGGGGGGCCTGCCTCGGCGTGCAGCTGCTTGCAGCGAGCCTCGGTGCTCGGGTCTACCGCGGCCCGCTCCCCGAGGTGGGCATCCACCGGGTGCAGCTGACCGACGAGGCGCTCGCCGACCCGGTGCTCGAGGGGTTCCCGCGCGATCTGCTTACGCTCCAATGGCACGGCGACACCTTCGACCTCCCCGAAGGGGGCGTCCTGCTCGCCACGTCGGTGGCGTACCCGAATCAGGCGTTCCGTTTTGGCCGGCACGCCTACGGCCTGCAGTTCCATCTCGAGATCTCGCCGGCGCTGGCCGCCGAGTGGGCAGATGTGCCCGCCTACGCGGCGTCGCTCGAGCAGGTGCTCGGCCCCGGAGGGCTGCCCCAGTTGGTCGAGGACCTGGAGACGCACGCGGGGGAGTTGCTCGCTCACGGGCGGCGCGCCTTCGAACGCTGGTTGAATCTCACCGTCGGCTCTGTGGCGGGCGCCCGGTACTCGGCGTCGGCGGAACCGTGAACCCAAGGAGAGGAGAGGCATGAACGGAGCACTCGGACTGATCGAGACACGCGGCCTCGTCGCCGCGATCGAGGCGGCCGACGTGATGGTCAAGGCCGCGAACGTGAACCTGATCGGCCGCGAGTCGATCGGCGGCGGCTATGTGACCGTCGCGATCTCCGGCGACGTCGGCGCGGTCAAGGCGACGATCGAATCGGGGGCGACGTCGGCGAGAAAGACCGGCTAGCTCGTTTCGGCCCACCTGATCCCCCGGCCCCACAACGACGTCGAGAAGGTCCTTCCCGGGGCGATCGTCGAGGCCGTCTCGATCACGGCCGGCAGCGAGAAGAGCTGAGCGCCTTCCGGATCATCTCCGACGGCGAGGTCATCGAAGCGGAGCTCCTCGAGGACGCCGCCCCGCGGATCAGCGGCTACATCCGGTCGATCCTCCCCATGGACGGGACGATGGTCCACGCCAAGTTCGCCGGTGAGGAGACGATCGTGATGGTCCCGTTCTTCGCCGAGCAGGAGAACCCGAAGCTCGACGTCGTGGCGGGCGACATCGGGTACTACCCGGGTCGCCAGACGCTGTGCTTCTTCTACGGAGAGACGAAGCCCTTCGGCGAGGTCTCGTACTGCGCTCGCGTGCGCTCGAACCTCGATGGCCTCGCCCGTCTGGGCCGGAAGGCGCTCGAGCAAGGTCACGTCCCGGTCCGCCTGGAGCTCGCGTAGTGGCGCCGTACAAGTCCGCCTCGATGCTGGTCGACGAGCTGCGCGAGTTCATGATCGACCGCTGGGTCGGCGAGCCGTCCGACGTCCGTCGCCTGCGCGAGTTCACGCTCCCGCCCATGGGAAACCTGCCCTGTGTCCTCTACTGCAACTTCGACCTCTTCTGGGCCGGTGAACAGCTCCAGGTCTGCCGCCAGGCCGCACTTGCAGGCGATCTCCGGCTGCCGGAGCTCTCCGAGGTGACCGCGCTTCTCCTCGAGCGAACCGCGGCGCGCACGGCGAAGTGGGAGATGCACGAGACGGTCTTGCTGCTCCGGCGCGCGGCCGAGATCCTGCGCGACTGGCGGCCGGACACGACGCAGGAGTTCGCCGTCGTACTCGAGCACCTGCTGATGGCGATCGACCGGATCCAGGCAGCCGTCGACGCGATCATCCCGTGGAACGAGCTCGACCGGGCCGTGGCCCTTCGGGCCAGGACGTAAGGAGGCGAGATGCAGCTCTGCCGCGTCGTCGGAAGCACGGTTGCCACAGTCAAGGCGCAGGGCCTCGGCGACTTCAAGCTCCTGAACGTGAAGCCGGAGAAGGGCGAAGGCCCCGAGTTCGTGGCGGTCGATCCCGTCGGCGCCGGCCTCGGCGACCTCGTCCTCGTGGTCACGGGCAGCGTCGCCCGGGCGCTCGACGCGACGGGAAACACGCCCACCGACGCCGCCGTCGTCGCGATCGTCGACGAGAAACAGATCTAGGCCGACGCGTGGCAGAGCTCCGCGCGTTCGTCGAGATCGACTCGATGCAGCCCCAGTGGGCGGCATACGTGGCGCAGACCTGTCAGGGCGATCCGCCCCACGCGGGCATGGCGCAGATCTATGCGGAGGTCGCGCCCGCGAACATCGTCTTCTCGCTCGTGGACGTCGCGCTGAAGGCGGCCTCGGTTCGCGCCGGCCTTCAGGTCGTCGAGCGGGAGTATGGGACGCTCGAGCTGCACGGCGAGAACCCGGCAGACGTCCGAGAAGCGGGCGCCGCGGTGCTCGGGAAGCTGAAGACGACCCTCGCCGACCGCACCCCGCCCGAGGTGGTCGCCGACGAGGTGGTGACCCGGGTCGATCCGAACCAGGCGCAGCTGATCAACCGCATGCGTGTGGCGAACCTCCTGCTCGAGCACGAGACGATGTTCCTGCTCGAGATCACACCCGCCGGGTACGTCGCCGCCGCCGCCAACGGGGCCGAGAAGACCGCGCCGGTGAAGCTCGTCTACGCGGCGATGCTCGGCGCGACCGGCCGCCTGATCATGGCCGGCCGCGAGGCCGAGGCGGTCGAGGGCCACCGGGCAGCCCTCGAGGCGCTTCGCGCGTAGTTCTTCGGCTGCGGAGGACGTCCGGCCGCAGCGCCGAACGCTGCGGCATGAAGGAGCTCCCGGAGCGCGTCCGGCAAGACCGGCTCGTCGGCTACGTGATCGCGCAGCAGCAGCGCGGCCGGCCGCTCCACGAGATCCTTGCCGAGCCGTGGCTGATGCGCCTCTGCTCGAACGCCGAGCGCGCGCTCGAACACGCCGGCATCCTCCCGGTCCCCAAGGGCCGCGCGGCGCGCGCCTAGCCGGTCGCTCGCTTAAGGGCCGTGCGTCAGGTACGCCGCGGTGATTCCGCCGTCGACCACGAACTCCGCTCCGGTGACGTAAGAAGAGAGATCGCTCGCCAGGAAGAGCGCGGCCTTGGCGATGTCGTCCGCCTCGCCGAAGCGGTTCATCGGGATGTGGTTGAGCCGGTTGTCGCGCTTCTCGTCGTCGGTGAGGAGGTACTCGAGCATCGGCGTCCGGATCGGCCCCGGGCAGAGCGCGTTTGCGCGGATCCCCTTGCGCGCGTACTGGGCGGCGATCTCGCGCGTCATCGAGAGCACGCCCCCCTTCGATGCCGAATAGGCGATCTGCGGGTTCGCAGCGCCCATGAGCGCGACGAAGGACGCGACGTTGATGATCGAGCCGCCGCCGGACTCGACCAGCTTCGGCAGCGCATGGCGGCAGCAGAGGAAGACGCCCTTGAGGTTGATGTCGATGACCCGGTCCCAGATCTCGAGAGGCGTGTCCTCGGGCCCCACGTCGTCGGGGTGCATGATTCCCGCGTTGTGGTAGCTGACGTCGAGGCGGCCGAACCGGTTGACGGCGCTGTCGAAGAGCGCCTGCACCTGCCGGTCGTCCGAGACGTCGCCCGCGATGAACGCGGCCTCGCCCCCGCCGTCCTCGATCATCGAGACGGTCTCGTTTCCGCCCTTCTCGTCGACGTCGTTGACGACGAGCGTTGCGCCCTCCTTCGCGAACAGCAGGGCGCCGGCTCGGCCGAGTCCGCCGCCCGACCCCGTGATCAGACACACCTTGCCCTCGAGCAGCATGCAGCCCTCCTCCCGGCCTTCAGTGGCTGGCTAGCCTACCGCGGCAGGCGCGACCACTCGTGCCAGGAACCTTCGTAGTTCCTCGCCACCAGCCCGGCCGCGCGCAGCGCTGAAACCGCGAACGCCGAGCGCTGGCCGGAGTGGCAGTAGGCGAGGAGCTCCGAATCCGGATCGACCCCACGGTCGGACAGGAGCCGGCGCATCGCGTCGGTGTCCAGGGGCGTGCCCTCAGCCTCGAACAGCTCCTCCCAGTCGAGGTGGACGGCGCCCGCGATATGGCCCTGACGCGGGTCGCACGGGTAACCGGACGCCCCGTCGTACTCCGCGCGCGTACGGACGTCGAGCAGCGCGACGCCCCCTTCGGCGAGTCTGCGCTCGAGCTCGTCCGCGGTTATCGTCACGCGGCCGTCTCGCCGAGAAAGGCGAGCAGCTCGCGGTTGAACTCGTCCGGCTGCTCGAGCGACGGGAGGTGCCCGGCTCCGGGGATGCGGAGGAGTCGAGCGTCGGGAAGCACCGCCGCCAGGGCTTCTGCCTCGCTCGGCGGCGTGACGTCGTCCTCCTCACCGACGACCACGAGCACCGGGACGTCGATCGTCGAGAGCGTCGGGCGGGAATCGACGCGGTCGCGGATCGCCTCGAGTGCAGCGACCAGGCCGGTGACCGGCTGCTCGTGGACGAGATGCCGGGCGGCGTCGATCACCCCTCGGCCGGCGTCGTGGGCAAAGACCGCCGGGCGGTCCTCCTGCCAGAGAGCGCCGGCGCCGTCCTCCCCGACGACCTGGATCAGGTCGTTCCGCGTTTGCTTCGCATCCTCTGGCTCCGGCCCGGCACGCGTGTCCACGAGCACGAGCGCCCGGATCCGGTCGGGAGCCTGGCGCCAGAGCTCGAAGGCAAGGTAGCCGCCCATCGAATTCCCGACCGGAACGAGGTCGCCTTCGACGAACCCGAGCACGCGCTCCGCCCACGCGGCGAAGGACACCTCCGGCTCGTCTCCCGGAAGGTCCGGTGCGGCAACCGCCCAGCCCGCCTCCTCGACCGCCCTCCTCTGGGACTTCCACATCCGGGAATCGAGAGGAAAAGCGTGCAGGAAGAGAACGGTCGGCCGTGTCACGATCCTCGCTCAGACTGTCGAGAGGAGCTCGACCTCGGCAGCGACCGCCGGCCGCTCCTCGAGCCGCCCGAGCCAGGCGCCGAGGTGCTCGTGGCTCCGGACGTCGATCCCGAGGTTCGCCTCGGCTCGCAGGATCCACGGAACGTAGGCGATGTCGGCCAGCCCGTAGGCGGTGCCCGCCAGGAACGGTCGCTCCTGGAGCAGGCGGTCGAGGTCGCCGAGCACGGCATCGAAGCGCTCCCCCGCGGCGGCCGTCTGCTCGCGCCGGAATGCGTAGTACGGATCCGAGACGTCCTCGAAGCGCTCGAACGCAAGCCGGACGAGCGCCCGTTCGGCCGGGTCGCCCGGAAGGAGGGCCGGCTCGGGGAACCGCTCCTCGAGGTACTCCATGATCACCCGCGACTCGGGGAGCACGAAGCCGCCGTCCTCCTCGAGCACGGGAACGCGTCCGACGGGGTTCTTCTCGTAGATCCAGGCCGGCCTGTCGTCGAGGTCGATCTCGACGGGGTCGTAGCCGATCCTCTTCTCGGCGAGCTGGATCCTGACCCGTGCGCAGTACGGGCAGCGGGCGGCATCGTAGAGCGTCAGCACGACTGCGATGCTACTGGTCGTGACGACGTTCAGAACGGCGCCTGCCCGCGCGCCCGCCTATGCCGCCGAGGCGATGGTGGCCACGAGCCAGCCGCTCGCAACGAGGGCGGGGTTGCGAATCCTCGAACGGGACGGGAACGCGGTCGACGCTGCGATCGCCGCCGCCGCCGTTCTCTCGGTCACGGAACCCATGTCGACGGGCATCGGCGGAGACGCCTGTGCGCTGGTCTGGCGGGACGGTGGAGTCGTCGGGCTCGACGCCGCAGGGCCGGCCCCGCTCGGGGCCGATCCGGAAGCGCCTGTGGCCGAGCGAGGCCCGCGGTCGGTGACCGTGCCGGGCGCCGTCGCCGGGTGGGCGGCGGCCGCCGAACGGTTCGGCCGGCTTGGGCTCGACACGCTGCTGGCCGACGCCGTCGATGCTGCGGAGCGGGGGTTCACGGTCGGCACACGGACGGCCGCGCTCTGGTCTCTCTCCGAGGCGCCGAGCGAGCTCGGCCCGCCGCCGAGCGCGGGGCAGCAGGTTCGGCTGCCGGACCTCGGCGCGACGCTGCGACGGATCGCGGAAGAGGGTCCACCGGCCTTCTACGGCGGCGACGTCGCCGCTGCGATCACAGCGGCAAGCTGGCTCGAGCCCGAGGATCTCGACGCGTTCCGGCCCCACTGGGTCGAGCCGCTCAGCGTCGAGTATCGGGGCACGACGGTGTTCGAGCTGCCCCCGCCGACGCAGGGCGTCGCGGCGCTCGAGGGCCTCGGTCTCCTCGCTCTCGGCCAACCCGATCTCCGCTCTCAGGTGGGCTGCATACAGCTCGCGCTCGAGGACGCGTTCCTCTCCGTCCGCGACGGCGCCGACGTCTCCGGGCTGCTCGACGAACAGCGGCTCGCGGCACGACGGAGGGAGAGACCCGGCCTGGTTCAGGAGCCGGCCGGCGGGACCGTCTACCTGTGTGCGGTCGACGGCGAGCGCACGGCCGTCTCGTTCATCCAGAGCCTCTTCTACGGCTTCGGCTCGGGTCTCGTCGCACCGGGGACGGGGGTCGTCCTCCAGAATCGGGGCGCCTGCTTCGCCGTTTCCGGCCACGTGGAGCCCGGCCGGCGTCCGTACCACACCATCATCCCGGGTCTGCTGGTGCGAGACGGCAGCCTGCTCGGCCCGTTCGGCGTGATGGGCGGCTTCCTCCAAGCTCAGGCGCATCTCCAGCTCGTCTCCGCCCTCGTCGACGACGAGCTCGACCCGCAGGCCGCGCTCGACCGACCGCGCTTCCGTGTCGACGGTGACGCGCTCCTGGTCGAGACGCCCCTCGCGGGCCGAGCGGATGAGCTCGACGGGCTCGGGCTCGACCTCGTCGTCAGCGACGACGTCGACAACTTCGGCGCCGGGCACGCGATCCTCGTCGACGGCGACGCACTCGCAGGCGGCGCCGACGCGCGCAAGGACGGGTACGCAGCAGGCTTCTAGCCCAAGGGCCGCTCGACGGCGATTGCCCCAGGCGCGTCGAGCGCGCCGTCGTACCCGTGCGTTCCGCCCTGGATGCCGAACGTCCGCGCGAGGCGCGCCAGCAGATCCGCGGCCGGCGGCAACTCTGCTGGATCCGCCGCGGTCGGCGCCGCCTCGCGGACGTCGGCGATCTCGGCGCCCGTCAGGCGCGCCATCAGGCGCGGGTTGGCACCCAGAGCGATCACGTCCCCCGGCGCAAGCGGCCCCTGATACTCGGGGACGGAGAGGTACTCGTCCACGATCCGGCCGCGCTCGAGCGCAATGTACCGGACGACGGCGCCGTCCTCGAGGCCGAGAACGAGCACGACAGCGCCCGTTCGATCGGAGATCTCGCGTCCGAGCCGCCGCAACATCTCGGGGTCACGGTCACAGAGCTCGTCATAGACGGCCGTCCACCCGTCGCGAGGTGGGACGACGACGCTCCCCCGAGAATGGCCCGGCAGGCGCGGGACGTACTGGCGGACGGCCCGCACGACGGCGTCGAGGTCGTCCGTCTGGACGTGGATCGAGCCGAACGATGGTCCCCCATCCCGGCTGAGCCGGCGCTCGAGAACCTCGACCGACGCCGCGAGCGTCCGCGACACCTCCGCAAAGCCGGCGTGCGCCCACGCGTCCGCGACCTCATGGGTGACCTCGATCACCACCCGCTCCTCTCCACGTTCGCGCGCGCGGGCCACCAGGCCGCGCAGCACGTCGTCACTCGGCGGCTCGGCGAACCGCTCGTCGGTCGTGCCGGGACCCTTCACGGCGCAACCCTAAGCCCGAGCAGAAGGTACTGCGCCGCCAGATTGCGGTGGCCGCCGAAGCGCTCGCCGAAGGCACGCGCCTCCGCGACGCTCGGGTCATCCCCGTCGAGGTAGAAGCGCGCGATCGCCTTGCGGAGGCCGAGGTCGCCGGCCGGCCACGCGTCGGGACGGCCGAGGTGGCGGGCCAGAAACCAGTCCGCGGTCCACTCGCCGATTCCGGGCAGGGCAACGAGATGGGCGGCCACTTCGTCGTCCGCCAGCTCCGCAAGCCCGCCCAGGTCGAGCTCCGATCCGGCGAGCGCGATGGTGTACTCCGCTTTGCGGGTCGAGAACCCGAGCGCCCTGAGCTTCTCGACGGAGGCCCCCGCGAGCCGCTCGCGGGACGGGAACGCCCAGGCGACGGCCCCGCGCCCACCGTACCGCTCGACCAGGCGGCGCCGGATGGCGAGCGCCGCTCGAAGCGAGACCTGTTGCGCCGTGATCGAGGAAACGAGCATCTCGAACGGGTCCGGCGTCAGCGTCGGGCGAAAGCCGCGAAGCCCGGCAACGACGGGGCTCAGCACCGGGTCCGTCGCCGCAAAGGCGCTGAAGCCGTCCAGGTCGAACTCGGCGCCCAGGAACCGCTGGACGGGCACGGCGAGCGCCCGGTCGGCGGGCGAGACCGCCACGCCGCACGGGGCCGGCACGAGCCGTACCTCGGAGCCCTCGAGGAAGCGATGGAAGGCGCCATCCATCGCCAAATTGACCGGATCCGGCCCGAACGTCCGGTAGCGCTCGACCGAGAGCTCGAAGTCGAACGGTTCGGGAATCTCTACGAGCACTCGGTGAGAGGCGTCTCCGTCAACCGTTCGAGGATCCGCTCGACATCCTCGGGGCCGCTGCGGTGGTTGAGCATGCACAGCCGAAGCACGTAGCGGCCGTCGAGGCGGGTCGAGGAGATCATCCCTTCGCCGCTCCTGTTGAGCACCCGTACGAGCCCGGCATTCGCCTGCTCGAGCTCGAGCTCGTCCTCGACACCCTGGAAGCGGCGCCGGAAGCACACGATGCCGAGCACGGCGGGCGAGATGAGCTCGAGCTCCGGGGCCGCCCGAATCCACTCCTCGGCGAGGACCGCGAGGTCGAGGGACCGGTCGATTGCCACTCGGAAGGCGTCGACCCCGAACGTCTTGAGGGACAACCAGATCTTGATCCCACGGGCGGAACGCGTGAGCTGCACGCCGAGGTCGGCGAAGTTGATCTCACCCTCGTCGACGGCGGTGTCCTGCAGATAGTCCGGAAGGATCTGGAACGTCTGGCGAAGCAGGTCGCCGTCGCGGACGAGCAGGCACCCGGCCTCGTACGGCTGATACAGCCATTTGTGCGGGTCGAGGGCAACCGAGTCGGCGAGCCCGATGCCGTCGAGGAGCGTCCGACCGCGATCGGTGAGGACCGCGAAGCCGCCGTACGCCCCGTCCACGTGCAGCCAGAGCCCGAGATCCGCGCACACGGCGGCGAGATTGGCGATCGGGTCGACCGCCCCGGTGTTCGTCGTCCCGCCGTTCGCGACGAGGGCGAACGGCCTCCGCCCGGCACGGAGGTCCGCGTCGACGGCGGCCGCAACGAGCTTCGGCGCAAGCCGGCGGCTTTCGTCCGTTGGCAGCACGCGAAGCTGCTCTCGTTCGAACCCGAGCACCCGGGCCGCACGGACGACCGACGAGTGACCCTCGCTCGAGAGGTAGAGGACAGCATCGTCGGCGTGAGTGCCGATCCGCGCCTCCCGGGCGCA
>Ga0066710_100006422_pt1 | contig 10972 bp, 9 predicted proteins | sample GraSoiAngelo_159_FD_79666 | JGI IMG/M metagenome (GOLD analysis project Ga0066710, IMG submission 79666) | Grasslands soil microbial communities from the Angelo Coastal Reserve, California, USA - 14_1009_16_40cm | ecosystem: Environmental > Terrestrial > Soil > Grasslands | place: USA...
CGGAGGGGCGACAAGGTACAGCGGGGCGACGGACGGACGCCTGAAGGCGTGTTCCGTATCGACTCGCGGAATCCGGAGAGCAAGTATTACAAGGCCCTGCACGTCTCCTATCCCGATGCCGCACACCAGCACCGTGCGGCGGCGCTGGGGGTCGCGGCGGGCGGCGACATCATGATCCACGGTCTGCCCCGAGGCTTGGAGCAGGTCGGCGCCGCGCATCGCGAGTTCGACTGGACAGAGGGTTGCGTCGCGCTGACGAACGACGAGATCGACGAGATCTGGCGCGCGGTCCCGGACGGCACGCCGATCCAGATCAAACCATAGCGCCATACCCGATGCGCACATCGATCGTGCTCTGGAGCACGGTCTCGGGAGTGGTGATCGGCGTGTTGGTGGACGCGACGCTGTTCGGCCTCGGGCTACTTTGCGCCGCCGCGGCGCCGGGATTGGCTGAAAAACTGGATCGACGGTGGCTCACGCTGGCGGCTGCCGCCTTACTCCTCGTCATCCCCGCCGCATCCGCCGTGCTGGGTTTCATCGAAGGGCGGCTCAAGGCGAGCTAACTGGGGCGGGTGGACTCGAACCACCAACTTTCCGATTAACAGTCGGACGGTCTGCCAATTGACCTACGCCCCATCGAATGCCACAGCACCAATCGAACAATAAGAAGGCCCGCCGATAGCAATCTGGCGGGCCGTGGCGGTGCCGCTGACCGCTGAGCGCTACCCAGCTCTCCGGGCGGAGCGACGATGATTGACCCGCTCACTCAGATTGAGACGACGGGTGCAATGATCCATGGCAACGGCAACTTATAGGTGAAACGAAATGTGGTCAAGACGACTCTTTCGCGATCAGCCCAACGACAACATTTTGGACGCGTCACTCAGGGCAGTTGTCACGGTAGTCCATCTTGTTCCGCTTCGCGACGTGGCGCGGCACCGCTGTCTACTTTCGGAGGTACCATGAACGCGCGTTCGCTTCTCCTCTGCACCGTCGCCGGAGCCATCGTTCTCTTTGTGTACCAGACCGTTTCACACGCGGCAGTGCCGTGGCACGAGATGACGATGAAGCCGCTGGCCGACACGACGGTCGCCGGCGCGAAAGCCATTCGGGCCCAAGCTCCCGAAAACGGCGTCTACTTCAACGCGTACGGCGTGTTCCTATCCGTCGCCATGACCCCTGATTTCACCAACAAGACGACGGTAATGGGACCAATGCTGGCGCGTCAGGTCGGTCTCAACCTGCTCGTCGTCTTCCTGCTCTGCCTGCTGGTAGCGCGCCTGAATTCGCGCGAGCCCATCGCGATCGCAAGCGGCTCGGCGTTGGCCGGCCTTGCCGCCGCGGCCGTGCTCCAGCTCTCCGATGCCAATTGGTACGGATTCACGGTGCCATATGCGGTCGTGAACATCCTTGACACCGGACTCGCGTTCTTTGTGACGGGCTGGGTAATCGGCGTCGTCGCCAAGCGAGTTGCGCGGCCGACGGGCGTCGACGTGCCAGCCGGTGCGGGATACGCGACGCCGCACAGCGGTGCCCATGTAGGCTGACGCGGCGAGGAGGCCGAAGGCAAGTAGCCCGGGCGTTCCCAGTTTTTTTGAGCCGCTCCTTCCACCCCTCCTCGCCGCCACGCCTTCTTGTGTGGCGGCTCCTCACTCTGAACGGAGCGCGATCAACGCATCCACGGCGTCGCACACACGTATGTGTGTGCGGATGATCGACGCAGCGGTATTAGATGTCCGTACCCATCCGGTCGATGTTGCGGCGTTCACGCTGGCGCCGCTCGATAGCCTCTGGAGATTCGGCGCGTGCTTCATCCGCGACGGCGGGACGATCGACGACCGGCGGACGATCCACTAGCACTTCGCCCGCGCCCGTCGCTGGCCGCGCCGAGTCGCTAGCCTCGAGGGCCACTGCGTCTTCGGCCGCGAGGTCGGCGGAATCCATCAGCACCACGCGTGCGGCGCGATCGATCTGCACGACCCGTATCGCCACAAGTGAATGGCGGCCGCTCCCGGGAACATCGATGTCGACCATCACGACCTCGCCCGCCTCGCGGTCGACGAGCAAGTCGCGCACGGCTCCGAGCTGACGACCACTTACCGTTTTAACTTCCCAACCTCGGATGTCGGGCTCGCCCTTGGCGACGCGCCAATTGCCCAGGCTGCTCAACGGGGCGAGACGTTCAGGCTCCCGAGCGTACGGTCCGACGCCGGCCGCGTCGCGGCGGTGACGATTGCTCTCCATCTGCAAACTCCTATCGAGATGTGGAGGCCGAGGCTCAGCGCGCGACGACGAGAAAGTAGTATGCGAGGCCAGCGGCGATAATCACGAGCAAGAGAAGCCAGAGCCACAGCATGCCGCGGCCTCGCGGTTCGACCCGAATCTCCGCCATTCATCCTCCGGGGTGGACCAACGTCCTGGCGACGCGGGTACGACGCAAGTCTGCAAACCAGGCGCCACGGTGGAATTGAAGCACTAGCGCGACGCCGCGCGTACTCCGTCCACAGGCCAACTGGACAGGATGCTGTACCCGTGGAACCTTTGAGCATGCGAATCTCGGCGGTCCTCCGACGCTCGGCTCTTCTTATGGGTGGCGTGGCCGTGGCGAGCGGTGCGCAGCGTGTACCGGCCGATTCCGTGTCACGCTGGGTCGACTCCATCTTCGCGCCGTATGCTACGGCCAGGACACCGGGCTGCGCGGTCGGGGTTACGCGCGCCGGCGAACTCGTGTTCAGCAAAGGCTACGGAATGGCCGACCTGACGCGCGGAACGCGCATCGGCCCGGATACGCGTTTCTACCTCGCCTCGCTGTCGAAGCAGTTCACGGCGATGAGCGTGGTGCTGCTGTCGCAGGACGGCCGTCTCTCGCTGGACGACGACATCCGCCGTTGGGTGCCCGAGGTGCCGTCATTCGGCGCCGTCATCACCCTTCGACATCTCCTGAGCCACACCAGCGGGCTGCGTGATTATCTCACTCTGCTCGCCGTCCGGGGATGGCCAAGCGACGGCACGCTTACGGAGGAACAGTTTCTCGACCTGATCAAGCGTCAGCGCGGGCTGAATTTTCCGCCCGGCGAGCAGTTTCTGTATAGCAACACCGGCTACGCGCTGCTTTCGATCGTCGTGAAGCGTGCCACCGGTCAGTCGCTACGCGATTTCGCGGCGGCGAGGATTTTCACGCCACTCGGCATGACGCAGACGGAATTCCGCGACGATCATACGACGGCAATTGCACAACGCGCCTTGGGTTATCAGCTCGTCGGCGGAAGCTATCAGATGAACGAGCCCCACGTCGACATCGTCGGTGACGGCGGGATGTACTCAACGGTCGCCGACCTTGCTCGATGGGATGCCAACTTCGAGACGGGCGCCGTCGGGGGGCCGGACGGGGTCGCGCGCCTGCAAAAGCCGACACGACTGAACGGCGCCGACAGCATCCCGTATGCACTGGGCCTCACGATCGCGACATACCGCGGCCTGCGGACCTATTCGCACAGCGGCGCCTACGGCGGCTACCGAACGACGCTACTGCGCTTTCCCGATCAGCACACGTCGGTGATTACGCTCTGCAACGTGGCGAGCGCGCCGGCGACGCTGGCGGAGCAGGTCGCGACGGTCGTGCTTGGCCCCGCGATGCAGCCGCAAGATGTGGCCTCGATCGATTTGCAAGGGGTCGGATTATCCGGTGGGCCGGTCTCGGGTCGCGGCGATGGCGATCCCGTGGAGTCGCGCCGCCGGGCCGACGAACTGGCGAGCATCGCGGGCAGCTACTACAGCGCGGACCTCGACCTGCCCGTGTCCCTGCTCGTGCGTGACGGCACGCTGGTGTTGCGACGACCGCAAAGCGAGGAGCTGCGGTTCACCGCATTGAGTGGCGACCTGTACACGAGTCGCGATCAGATGCTGCTCTTCGTTCTGCGCAACGACGACGGCGTTGTAACGGGTTTCACGCTGACCGTGGGCCGCGTACGGGACCTGCCCTTTACCCGACGCGATGTCACGCGCGCGGGCGGATCACCCTGAAAAAAGTATCAAAGCGTCACGTGTCGGGAGTCGCAGACGGCTCGACGGCCGAGACGCTGACCAGCGTACATTTTGGTCCCGCCGAATCGTCTGGTGCATCACTTGCTGCGCCGGGCGCCGATGCTTCCCACCCCGTCGAGCAGGTCCGAAGCGCCCACATCGGGCGCGCGGGTCCTGATTCTTTCGGCCGACGCCGTCGTCGCCGCCCTACTCGGCGCCCTCATTGAGACGCTCGGCTACGTGGTGCGCTTCAATCGGCCGCGCGAGCTCGCGGACGAGGCGATGCGCCGTGCGCGTCCAAAGGTCTGTCTCGCAGACTCATTGGATCCCGAAGCATGCACCGAGGAGTTGCTCGGTCGCGCGCGGATGCGCGGCGTCGGAGTGATCATCTTCGGTACGTCGGAAGCGCTGGACCGCGTGCGGGCGCTGGCCGCACAGCATAGCATCGAGACGCTGCGAATGCCCGCGGAGGCGACCGTCGTGGACGGCGTGATGAAGCGGGCGTTTCAACGAGCGGGATAGAGACGGCGAAAGGGCGAGAACGTGCCGGGGGCGTGGAACTGTTGTTCCACGCCCCCGGCACGTTCTCGCCGTCAGTCGTTGGTCACGACTTGACGATAATCAGGAACTTCGACGTCTCCCAGAAGCGCTCCGGCTGCTCGATGCGGATCCCGGCGGCCAGCTTGCCTTCCTTCGCGGCCGTGCTGTCGAGCGGCGTCGCGAATGAGGGGTTCTGCCGCGAGAAGATCGTGTACTTGCCTTCGGGCAATTTGATCACGCGGTCGCGGAGGCGATCGATCTGCGTGAAGCCAGCGGGATCGAGCTGACGCGCCGGCGCCACCGGACGGCCGCCGACAATGAGGAAGCGCTTATGGCCCTCCTCGACGAGAATGCCCTTCTTCACCAGCTCGTCCTTGGTGCCGACGATGTAGTAGGCGGTGTTCTTCTCGGTCGTGAGCTGTGCGACGGTGTCGGTCAGTGCGGCGCGCTCACCGGCGAGCCGCACGTTGTCTTTCGTGACCGTGTCGACCTTCGAGTTCAGTTCGGCGATCTGCACGTTCTGCTTGTCGATGATCGCCTGGTATTCGGCCTTCTGCCGCTCCACAGTTTGACGGAGGTCGGCGATTGACTGCTCGTACGCAGCCACCTGCGTCAGGAGCGTCGAGTCGTGCTTGGCGAGCGTCCGCGCGCGCGTGCGAAGCGACGTGACGCGAGACTCGCTGGAATCCAACCGAGCGACGAGCTCGCGGATCTTCGTGACGATGTTCGAGCGCTCTTCCTTCATCTTCGAGAGATCGGACTCGCTCGTCGGCTTGCTGGCGAGCGTCGTGGTCGCCTTCGACTGCGACTTCAGCTTGGCCATCTGGCTGTTGATGTCGTTGACGAACTGCGTCGACGTCATCACCTCGTTGAGCAGATCGTTCTTGATGGCCATCAACGAGTCCGTCCGCAGTGAGTCGGCGTGGGCCAACGTGCGGAGTTGTTCCTTTGTCTTCGTGTCGCATGCGGCGACCGACAGGAGCGCGAGGCAAGGCAGGACGAAACGGAGTGATTTCATGGGGCAAGCACCGGTTGTTGGGGACGGGGGGTTGTGCGGTTCAGCGAATGCGACCCGCTTGGAACGTGTACAGCAATCGAATAGTTGCACTGTCCACCGGACTGATCTCGGCCACGCGCACGAGAGGTGCCATGATGTCGCGCGTATCGGCGCTGTGACTCAGTCCGAGCACGTGTCCGATCTCGTGAAGTGCGATGGCGCGTGCGCCGCGAGCGTCGAGCGCTCGGCGGTTTGTGACGTGGGTCGCAAGAGTGATGTCGCCGCTCTCGAGCCATCCGCCTCGTGTCGCGCGCCATGTCGTCGACCCGGTCTTGTCGGGCAGCGCGTCCACCCAGCGGACGCGAACCTCCGCGCCACGTGGCGCGGTGAGAAACTGAAAGTGAATCGGGATTCCCAGCGCTGCCCACGATTGGAACGCGCTGCGCACGGCAGCGACCATGCCGTCGGCGGAATCCGCTGATTGCGACGTCGGTTCGATCCAAACGCGAATCGGTTCCGCGATGCGATCCGGCCAACGTTCGAGCACCGAATCGCGGTCCTCGAGGATGCGGCCGAGATACGTGCCCGGCTCCGATGTGAGAATTCTCGCGCGTGTCGCGCGTTTTGCCGTGGGCGCGAGCAGGGAGAGCGACCCGTCGCGCGCACCGATGACCGGGTACGACGCGCAATTCAGCGCGCCGCCCGCGACGATCGATGCCACGATCACAACAAGCGCGCGACCGACCATGCGGCCGCGAGTACTGCCTAGGTACATTGCGTGGAGAACTGCTGAGGGAGCGGAGAGGAACGGCGGGAGTCAAGCGAAGGAACCGGTCGACGGAGATCTCGGGGAGTCGGCCGACCCGTGGTACCCGGGGGCGGCGCGAAGGTGCCTGCCGCAGCCGGAGCACCGTCGCAGAACAAATCTGGTGTGCGAATCGCGGGCGCGTCGTGACGGCGGTCACGACTTTAAAAAAAAATTGGCAGGACCGCGAGCAGCGAGCCCGGCGCATACAGGTCGTGTTACGCACGCCGGCCAGCACGTCTGCTACTGGCAGCTTGAGCGCGTCAATAGCGACGCGAAATGGTCATGCGCTGGGCGGCACAAGCCTATTGGCGTCGCGAAAGATCGCCCGGCGGACGTCCCGCGACGAGAAAGACGACGTCGTCATCCATCAGCTCGAGGATGCGCGCGAGGTCGCCCGTGACCGACGCGTGCATCCGGTTTCGACGAGCGTGCGAATCGCCTGTTCGTCGGAATTCATGCGTTAGGGCGAGACGCGCACCACGCTCATCCCTTGGCGGACAGCAGCCAAGTGCGCTAGGTCCGCCATCTTGCCGCGCAAGAATTCTGCGTTTTTCTGTAAGGTCGGGGTCGGCGGCGCAGCCTTTGGATTGGACATGAATCGCTCGGCGCTGGCGATGGCGATGGACATCACGAAATAATCGCGGGCGGACAAGCCCGCGGACGCGATGGCGTTGTTGACGGCGGCGTTCGATTCGAGCAGCCTCACGCCTGCATCCTCGTCGCGGGTCGGCAAATCCACGGAGTCGCGCACCGTCATGAGCGCGCGCGCCGCGCTGTCCCGGGCGCCGAGCGTCTGCAGACTGTCGGCGGCGCGCACGAACTTGGCGAGATTCTCCTCGGTCAGCTCGTACTCGCCGGCCTTCCGCACGCTCTTGGTGTCGCCCGCCGTCACGTGAACTCCCGGTCCCGCAGTGGGTGTGGCGGTACCGGCGCGCACCGCAACGGTGTCCACGGCACCCCCCGCGCTTGCGTCGGTGCGGTTTTCTTTGGAGCAGCCGATGCCGACGACGAGGGTTAACGCAAGGATTGGAGCGCGGGCAATGATGGGGCGGATGTCAGATGTTAGCATTGGCGGTCTCGTCGTCATATTCGCGCGCAGATTGAGCACGGGGCGTGCCGGCGACCTCTAGCGGCACCGATCGCGCCGTGGTCAGTTCCAGCGGCAGCCGCCTGGGGATGACGGCGCCAGCTCCCACTGTCTGAGGGATCAGCCATGCGTGTTCGGATTTCCGCTCTCGCGCTCACCGGCCTGTTTGTGGCAACGGGACTAAGCGCCCAAAGCCGCACTGTTGGGTCGACGCGCGCAGTCGGCTTGCTGTCGTCTGTCGATTCCACGGTCTTGCGCGGCTTGCGCCTGCGTCAGGTTGGACCGCCGCGGGGCGGCCGCGTCACGACCGTGACCGGAGTTCCGGCTCAGTCACGCACCTTCTATATGGGAGTGGCGAGCGGCGGCGTGTTCCGCACGACGGACGGCGGCGCGTCGTGGGTGCCGATCACCGACGGCAAAGTACCGGTCGGATCCACAGGCTCGATCGCCGTCTCAGAGTCGGACCCGAACGTCATCTATCTCGGCACCGGCTCCGACGACATCAGGAGCAACGTGTCCACGGGGCGCGGCGTGTACAAGACGACGGATGGAGGCCAGACGTGGAGCTTCGTCGGTCTCTACGACACCGGCCAGATCGGCGCCGTGCGGATCGACCCCACGAACCCGAACATCGTCTACGTCGCGGCCATCGGGAACGCGTTCAAGCCAAACCCCGATCGGGGGGTCTACAAGACGACCGACGGCGGCAAGAATTGGCGAAAGGTGCTCTTCGTCTCCGACAGCACCGGAGCGGCCGACATCGAGCTCCAGCCCGGCAATTCGAACGTCGTCTACGCGTCCTTGTGGCGCGGAGAGCGGAGGCCGTGGACGATCATCAGCGGCGCGCGGGAAGGCGGCATCTACAAGAGCACAGATGGCGGAGAGCATTGGACAAAGCTCGGCGGTGGCTTGCCGACGCAGCTGTTCGGCAAGAGCAATCTCGCCGTGACCGCGGCGAATCCGAATCGCGTGTACGCGCTTGTCGAAGCGCTACCGGGCTCGGGTCTCTACCGCTCGGACGACGCCGGCGCGACGTGGTCCGTCGTCAGCACGCAGGCGTCCATTCTGACACGGCCCTTTTATTATGTCGCGCTGGCGGCCGATCCAACGAACGCCGACATCGTGTACGCGGGCGCCGAGGGCTTCTTCAAATCGACGGATGGCGGGAAGACGTTCCGCAGCTTTGCTACCCCGCACGGCGACAATCATGATATGTGGATCAGTCCGCGCGACGGCAACACGATGATTCAGTCGAACGACGGCGGTGCAAACGTTTCGTTCGATGGTGGCCGCACCTGGTCGACACAGGCGAATCAGACGACGGCAGAGATCTACGGCGTCTGGCTCGACGATCAGTTCCCGTATCGACTCTACGGCGCGCAGCAGGACAACAACACAGTGATCGTGCCGAGCCTACCCGTGGCCGGCACGAGCGAACCGTTCAAGGCGGGCCCAGGTTGCGAGACGGGTCCCATCATTCCACACCCCGGCAATCCCGACGTAGTCTACGGGGCCTGCAAGGGACAGTTCGGCCGCATGAACATGAAGGTCGGGCAGGAGCAAGCATACTGGATCGGCGCGCAATCGTTATACGGCAACGACGCGAAGGACCTGATCTACCGGTTCCAGCGCGTGTCGCCCATGGAGGTGTCGCGCTTCGATTCGAGCATTGTCTATTACGGCTCGCAGTATGTGCACCGCTCACGGAACGGCGGCGTCACGTGGGAGAGAATCAGCCCCGATTTGACGGCGCATCCCGCGTGCTGTCAGGGCGGAAGCGGTGAGCCGATCACGCGGGATGTGACGGGCGAGGAGTTCTACAGCACCCTCTACGCGATCAGCGAATCGAAGCTCGAGCCGGGCGTGATTTGGACGGGCGCGAACGACGGACCGTTTTACGTCACGCGCGACAACGGTAAAACGTGGACGAACATTACGCCGAAAGATTTGCCGCCGGGCGGACGCGTGCAGTACATCGAGACGTCGCCGCATCGAAAGGGCTCGGCGTATTACGCCGCGTATCGCTACCTACTCGGCGATTTCGAGCCGTACCTTTACAAGACGGAAGATTACGGCAAGACATGGAAGCGGCTCACGGACGGCACGAACGGCATCCCCCGTGACTGGCCAACGCGTGTCGTGCGTGAAGATCCGGATCGCGAAGGGCTGCTGTACGCCGGTACGGAATTCGGCATGTTCATCTCGTTCGACAACGGGACGCACTGGCAGCCATTCCAGATGAACCTTCCGAACGTGCCGGTGACGGACATCAAGGTCCACAAGAAGGACTTGGTGGTGTCCACACAGGGCCGGTCGATGTGGATTCTCGACGACGTGACCACGTTGCATCAAATCACCGCACAAACCGCCGTGAGCGCGTCGGTGCTGTTCAAGCCACGCGACGCGGTTCGGGCGCGCTATGCCGCCGGCGGCCGCGGGGGCGGCCGTGGCGGCGCGCCGCCGCTGGTCGAATTCCCACCGGCGGGCGCGATGATCGATTACTATCTCGCGTCGGCGCCGAGCGGCCCGGTGACGCTCGAAGTCCTGGACGCGAATGGCAAAACAGTTCGTACCCTTTCGTCGGAGGCGAGCGTTGCGGCGCCTGATGTCGTGGCCGCGCCCGAGGATCCGGACGCGGAGCCGGGCGCGGGCGGCGGCGGCCGCGGGCGCGGTGGAGGCGCGGCGGCACGTTTGTCCAAGAACGTGGGCCTCAACCGCGCGATCTGGGACTACAACGATGCCGGAGGTCTCGCGCTTCCGCCGGGCGCCTACCGCGCGAAGCTCACTGTCGGCAACTGGACGGCGACGGAGCCGCTGACGGTGCGCATCGACCCGCGGCTTGCCCAGGATGGAGTCACGGCGGCCGATCTACGCGGTCAGTACGACCACAACGTACGGACTCGCAACTTGAACGCGGAGGTTGGACGGCTCGTTGCCCGCGTGCAGCAGGCGCGGACGCGGCTCCGCGCGGCGGGCGCCGCGGGCGCGGACTCGCTGACGAAGGTCGAGGCGCTAGCGAACAAACTGCTCGACCAGCCCGTCCGCTATGGCCGGCCGGGATTGCAAACGCAGATCCGATACTTGGCCGGCATGACGACCCGCGTCGACCAAAAAGTTGGTCGCGACGCGATCGAGCGGTACGACGTGTTGCGAAAGGAACTCGACGCCGTGGAGGCGGAAGCAAATCGCATTCTCGGTCAGGCGAGGTGAGCGCGAACAACAGCGGTAGCGCGGACGAACGCTGATCAACAAGCAACAGCGGCGGACGAACGCGAATCGTCTTTGGGTTGTCCCTCGAATCGCTGCTTTCCCTAATCGAGCCGCAGCCATCGCGCACGCCACAGCATGCGCCGCACGTCGTCGATGGTCATTGTGTGGTCCAGCTTTAGGCGGCTAAGGGCGTGCGGATCGGTGCGTCGCAGGTTCATTCGACTTTTTCCGCGTACGCAGGCGATATAGCCGGCGCGCGCGGTGATGGTGCGCAAGATGTACATATGAGTGGAGTAGGGGTACGAAA
>Ga0066710_100006423_pt1 | contig 10972 bp, 6 predicted proteins | sample GraSoiAngelo_159_FD_79666 | JGI IMG/M metagenome (GOLD analysis project Ga0066710, IMG submission 79666) | Grasslands soil microbial communities from the Angelo Coastal Reserve, California, USA - 14_1009_16_40cm | ecosystem: Environmental > Terrestrial > Soil > Grasslands | place: USA...
AAACCCATTTTACCTCCTGGTCATCCCCTTCTGGTGGACGCGAGGCCGAGCCGTGCTCAAACGTGAACTGGCGACTCGCGTGCATTTGGAGCCATCCGCCTTGCCCTACAACGGACCTTTCCTCGCTTTCCTTCGACAGGCCAGGCAAAAGGGACGGCGCCTGGTGCTGGTTACGGCCTCGGATACTCTGTTGGCACGGCCGGTGGCCGAGCATCTTGGTCTTTTTGATGAGGTGCTGGCCAGCGATGGCAAACTGAACTTGCGCGGCCAGGCCAAATGTGACCTCCTGACCGCGCGCTTTGGCCCGCGGGGCTTTGACTACGCCGCAAATTCAACGGTTGACCTTCCTGTTTGGGAGAGCGCCGCCGAGTCGGTAGTCGTTGACGGCAATCCAGATTTGGCCCGTCGAGTCGCCCAACGCGCGCGCCTCGGCGCAACCTTCCCCCGGCAGGAATCGCGGGTTCGCGCGCTCTGCCGCGCCATCCGGCCGCACCACTGGGTGAAGAACTTGATCGTCTTCGTGCCACTGTTGACCTCGCGCCAGTTTACTAACCTGACATTGCTAACCAACGCCGGTTGGGCCTTCGTCGCTTTCTGCCTCTGCGCCTCCGCGGTTTACATGTTCAACGATTTGCTGGATTTGGACTCCGATCGCCAACATCCTTCAAAAAAGTCGCGTCCCTTTGCCTCCGGCGAATTGCCGCTGGCGGCAGGTCTTGGCGCGGTTCCCCTCCTGCTGGCTGCGGCTGGATTAGTGGCCGTTACGCTCTCCTGGAATTTCGTTGGCACGCTCGCTTTCTACGTGTCGCTGACCAGCGCCTATTCCTGGTATTTGCGGCAAGTTGCTTTGCTGGACGTGTTTACGCTGGCGGGGCTGTACACGCTCCGGTTGCGTGCGGGGGAAGTGGCCACAGGAGTCCCGCTCTCCTTCTGGCTGTTGGTGTTCTCCATGTTCATCTTCCTGAGCCTGGCTTTGGTAAAACGGTTCGTGGAGCTTGTGGCCCTAAGGCAGCAAAAGGAGCCCAACTCGCGCGGACGAGGTTACCTGACCGGCGATCTGGAACTCGTCGCCTCACTGGGTTCGAGTTGCGGATTCCTTGCCGTGCTGGTGCTGGCGCTCTACGTGAACAGTCAGGACGTCCTCAGACTCTACCACCGACCGGAACTGCTGTTGTTGGGGTGCCCGATTCTCCTGTTCTGGATCAGCCGCGTTTGGCTGGTTGCGCACCGTGGGCAGATGGATGAGGATCCGATCGTTTTCGCCCTCCGTGACTGGGTCAGCCACGTCCTGGGTGTCCTCTTATTGATCGTAATCTGGCTGGCAACCCGGCCATAGTGCGTGTTTTGAAAATCGGTTGGCATCGTAGGAGCCGAGGTAACGAGGCTCAAACATTCTTGGAAACGCTTCATTTTCGGACGAAGAAGTGAGCCTCGTCACCTCGGCTCCTACAATTCAAAGACCCGGCTTTAGCCGTAAGCGCCAAGGCACGGGCTGACACCCTCACCGAATTGAAGGGGCGCTGGATCCCCCGCGCTCCGCTGGCTGCCGGCGCTTGCGTTTCCAAACCGTTGCGGCAAGCTCGCCGCGTTGAAAAATTCCGTTGGCCAATTATTCCCGCACCATCGCTATCCTCTGGCAATCGTCGCGGGATTGTTTCTGGCCGCCGCCTTTCCCAAAATCGGCGTTGCGGGTTTTGCGTGGGTCGCCCCCGCGTTCATGCTCGCCGCGGCCCTCGGCCAAAGCGGCGGAGAAACTTTTCGCCTCGGCTACGTTGCCGGATTGGCACATTATCTCACGTCACTTTATTGGCTGCTGCTGATCCCCTATCGCTGGCACTCGATTCCCCTGGCACCCGCAGCGGGCTGGCTCGCCTTGAGCGCTTATCTCGCGCTCTATCCAGCAATCTGGGTTTGGCTCATTTCGCAAGTCCCAAGTTCAAAGTCCGCAGTCCAAAGTCCAGCCTGCGGGAACCAAAGCTCACCGACCGCGGGCGGCCGCCACGCTACCCTCTCCCACCTGCGGCGACGTCGCGACAGCACGGCGAGTCTGCCGGGAGAGGGAGCCAGCGTTTCAGCGAGCGATTGGGCGGAAAGGACGGTGTGGGCGATTTCCGGCGCCGCGGCCTGGGTCGCCTTGGAAATGGTTGTGACCAAGCTGTTTTCCGGGTTTCCCTGGAATCTGCTGGGAGCATCGCAATATCAAATGGCGCCGCTCATCCAACTCGCCTCGGTTACGGGCGTCTATGGCGTTTCTTTTCTGGTCGTGTGGGTTTCGCTTTCCTTGTTATCCGCATCGCTGGTGCTGGTGCAACATCCTTCTTCGCGCTCGATTTGGATTGCCGAAATCTTCCTGCCCATGGTGGCCCTCGCGGCCGCCTTTACCTTTGGGTTCCGCCAACTCGCGCGCGCGCAGCCACCCACTCGCACACTCAGAGTTACGTTCGTTCAGCCGAGCATTCCGCAGACTTTGATCTGGGACCCGAGTAAAGATGAGGAGCGGTTCCGGAATCTGATCCAACTCTCGGAAGAGGCGTTGACGAATCAGACAGACCTTCTGCTTTGGCCCGAAGCAGGCATCCCCAAATTGCTCAGATACGAACAGGCCACTTTTGATGCCGTCACCGGTTTGGCCCGCAACCATCATGTCTGGCTCATGGTCGGGTCCGATGACATGGCCGTTGGAGCCGACGGCCAGACGCGTGAGTTTTACAACAGCAGCTTTCTGATCGGCCCGGATGGCCGCCTCGCGAACGGTTACCGAAAGCGGAACCTGGTTATCTTCGGAGAATATGTGCCACTGGCCCGCTGGCTTCCGTTCATGAAATTTTTCACGCCGATTCCAGGCGGCTTTACTCCAGGAAAACGCGCGGCGTCTTTTGAGCTGGGCGACTTGAAAGTGAAAACGTCTCCCCTGATTTGTTTCGAGGACGTCTTCCCGCAACTGGCCCGCGACTGCGCCGAAGAAGACACTGACTTTCTAGTGAATATGACCAACGATGGTTGGTTCGGCGAAAGCGCCGAGCCCTGGCAACATGCCGCCAGCGCCGTGTTTCGCGCGGTCGAAAATGGTTTGCCACTCCTGCGTTGCACCAATACGGGGCTGACCTGCTGGGTGGACGCCCAGGGCCGCTTGCGCCAGATCTGCCGCGATGGCAGGGGCGGCGTTTATGGTGCTGGTATCATGACCGCCGAGATTCCCTTGCTGACTCCGGGTGAGCGACGTCCGCGCACCTTTTACAACCTTCATGGCGACTGGTTCGGATGGGCCTGCGTAGGAGTTGCCGGACTGAGCTTGCTTCGGAGAATCGCCGTCTATCTGCCCGGCCTTCGCGGACGCCCCGAGCCGGCAGGCGGGACGGCCGCCCTATCTTAACAGAGATTCGGCGTGCCGGCGCGCCGCCCCCGTTTGCCCACCCAGCATGCGGGCCAGCTCGGTCACGCGTTCCGCATTGTCAAGCAGCTTGATTTCTGAAATCGTCCGCCCCGACTTGACCTGCTTGGTCGCCACATAATGAGCCGAGGCCGGCGCGGCAACCTGCGGAAGATGCGTGATGCACAGAACCTGCCGGTTTTTCGCGATCTGCCGCATCTTTTCACCGACCGCGTTGGCGGTCTCGCCGCCAATGTTCGCGTCCACTTCGTCAAACACCAGCACTGAAATCTGGTCCTCCGCCGCGAGCACCGTCTTGAGCGCCAGCATCACGCGGGCCAACTCGCCCGAGGAGGCGATCGCGCGCAGCGGGCGCGCCGGCTCGCCGGGGTTCGGCGCGAATTGGAATTCGACCGCGTCAAAACCGGAGAGCATGAAAGGTGATGCGCGATGCGTGAATTCGGTTTGGTCCAGGGTGGTTAGCAACATATCAAACCGGCTCTGGGTGAAACCGAGATCGGCCAGTTGCTTGCCGACGGCTTTGCCGAGTTGCGGAATCAGCTTGCGGCGCTTCGCGGAAAGCTCCTGGCCGGCGCGCCAAAGCTCGGTTTCCAGTTTTTGCCGTTCGTCGTTGAGCCGTGCCAGCTCGGCATCGCGCTGCTCCAGGTTTTCGAGTTTCCGGCGCGCTTCCGTGCCGAAACTGACGACTTCAGCCACCGTCGCGCCGTATTTTCGCTTAAGCGACTGAATCAAATTCAGGCGCTCTTCCAATTGCTGCAAACGCGCCGGATCAAGCTCGACCTTCTCCGCATAGTCCGAGAGCGCCACTCGCAAATCGCTCAGCCCGGACACGGACTGCTCGTGCAGGGAGAGCAGCGGGCTCACCGAACCATCAATGCGCTGCAATTCCTGCAGTGTTCGGCCGATGATCCCGGCCTGACTGAGCAAAGAAATTTCATTTTCGCTCAACACCTCGAGCGCCGTCTGGCTGAGCTGCAGCAGTTTGGCCGCGTTGCTGGCGCGGCGATAATCCTGCTCCGCCTCGTTTTCTTCCTCCGGCTTCAGGCCGGCAGCAGTGATTTCATCGGCCTGGAACCGCAGCAGCTCGAGTTGCTGAGCGTAAGTCCTTTCGTCCACAACCAGCGCAGCCTTCTCGTTTTCAATCGCGGTCCGGCGGCGCACCAGCTCGGCGAAGGCTGCGCGCTCCCCTTCCAGCTTGCCGAACGCGTCAAGGATGGCCAACTGCTTGGCCGGGTGCAGCAGCGACTGATGTTCGTGCGGCCCGTGTATATCCACCAGCCATTCGCCAACCGTGGCAAGGACGTTCAACGTCGTAGGCGAACCGTTGACGAACTGCCGGTTCGCGCCGGCGCTGGTGAGTGCGCGCTTGAGCAGGAGCTGGCCTTCCTCGCAAGGCTCAAGCCCGTTCTCCTCCAGAAACGAATCCAGCCCCACCATCAGCCGGCTGGCATCAAATACCGCTTCGACCGAGCAAGCCTGGATCTCTTCAGGGCTGCCGCTGCGAATGAGCGTGCGGTCGGCGCGCTCGCCCAGCACGAGGTTGAGCGCGCCGATGAGGATCGACTTGCCGGCGCCAGTCTCACCGGTAATGACGTTGTACCCCGGTTGCAACTCGAGGGTCAGGTCGGCCACCAGCGCAAGGTTCTTGATACGCAGCGTCGTCAGCATGTCACAATGTTCGGCGCAGAATGTTGGAGACAGGAACAGTTTTGAGCAAAAGAAAAGTCAGTCCTGTGCTACAGTGACCTCGTGTTTGACGGACGCAATTTAGGCGCTGAGTCCAGCGAAGCCATCTCGATCTACGGAGCGCGGGAGCACAACCTGAAAAATCTTTCGTTGACGGTTCCACGCAACCAGTTCGTCGTGATCACCGGCGTCAGCGGTTCAGGCAAGAGCACCCTGGCATTCGACCTGCTTTTCGCAGAAGGCCAGCGACGATTTCTGGATTCCATGAGCCTCTATGCCCGGCAGTTCGTCGAACAGCTTTCGCGTCCTAACGTTGACCTGATCACCGGCATCCCTCCCACCGTCAGCATCGAGCAGCGCACGAGCCATGGCGGCGGCAAAAGCACAGTCGCCACCGTCACCGAGATTTATCACTTTCTGCGGCTGCTCTTCGCGCGGTTGGGAACCCAGTTTTGTCCCGATTGCGAGATTGCTGTCGAAGCCCAAACGCGTGATGAACTGGGCCGGCGGTTGCGGAGCGAAGTGCGAGAACGCGGGGTGCTCTCGCTGCTCGCGCCCCTGGTCAAGAATCGGAAGGGCTTCCACACCGACGTGGCGGAATGGGCGGCCCGGCATGGCTATGCCCAAGTCCGGGCGGACGGAAAAGTCTTTGCCACCGCCGAGCGCCTGCGCCTGGAGCGGTTCCGCGAACATAATGTGGAAATTGTCGTGGGCCGACTCGTGCCCGGGAACCGCGGCTTCAGGCTGGCGAGCGGCGAGAAGCGGGCGACGCAGCCCGCCCAGCAACTCATTGATGAAACCCTCAAGCTTGGGAATGGAACGCTGCTCGCACTGGATCAAAAAGGCCATATTTCAGTGCATTCGACCGAGCGCGCCTGTCCTGGCTGTGGCCGCTCGTTCGAGCCGTTGGATCCCAAGAATTTCAGCTACAACTCCCCGCAAGGGTGGTGCCCGCGGTGCCGTGGATTCGGCGAGCTGTTTTATTTGCCCGAAGTGGACCGCGGCGCGCGCGCAGATGCAATCGAGGAGTCCTGGTACCGGTGGCAGGAAGGCAACCGCGAGACCTGTCCCGACTGTGCGGGTGCGAGGCTCAATCCCATAGCGCGAGCAGTGAGATTGCGAATTGAGAATGCCAAATCTAAGATTTTCCATTTGCAATCCGCGCCGACCATTGACGCTTTCTCCCAAATGCCCGTCGAAACCGCTTTCGAGCTGTTCCGCGGGCTCAAATTCCAGGGCCGTGCTGGGGTGATCGCGCGCGACATTTTGCCGGAAATTCGCGAGCGGCTGGCCTTTCTGTGCGAAGTCGGCCTGGGATATCTGCAACTTGGCCGTGGGATGCCAACCTTGTCCGGCGGCGAAAGCCAGCGCATCCGCCTGGCGGCGCAGCTTGGTTCAAACCTGAGCGGCGTTCTTTATATCCTTGATGAGCCCACCATTGGGCTGCATGCCCGCGATAATGAGCAGTTGCTGGCGGCGCTCCAAAAGCTTCGAAGGCGCGGGAACTCGGTGATGGTCGTCGAGCACGACGAAGAAACGATGCGGCGGGCGGATTACATCATCGACCTCGGTCCGGGCGCGGGAGTTCACGGCGGGCAAGTGGTCGCGGCCGGCACGCTGGCGGACCTGCTTCGCCACCCGGAATCGATAACCGGCAACTGCCTGCGCTCGCACAAGCTTTACCCCACGCGCGGCAAGCGACGCGCTGTTTCAAATGAGGGTCGGGTGTCGGGCGCGGAAAATGTAACCCGCGGCGCGGAACCCGGCTCTGATCCTCGGCACCTCACACTTCCAGCTTCACCCTCCGGGTGCTCCTGGCTGACGCTGCGCCATGCCCGCAAAAATAATTTGAAAGATCTCACCGTGCGGTTTCCGCTGGGCCGGTTCGTGCTGATCACTGGCGTCAGTGGTTCGGGCAAAAGCACGCTCATTCGCGAAAGTCTGCTGCCCGCGCTGACCGAGGCCCTGAAGGCCGACAAAGCCCAGCGCGCAAAACGCACCCCGGGGGAGCAACCACGCATGGACCTGCAGGGCGTTCGGGGAGCGCCTCACGCATCAGGCGGCGCGCCCCTCCTTTCCGGCTTCGACAGCATCCAGGCGGTCTATGAAGTTGACCAGGCGCCGATCGGCCGCACGCCGCGCTCGGTGCCCGCCACCTATGTCGGTTTTCTGGACGATATCCGCAAGCTTTTCGCCCAGGTGCCCGAGGCGCGATTGCGCGGGTATTCGCCCAGCCGTTTTTCGTTCAACAGCCCGCAAGGCCGCTGCCCCGAGTGCGAGGGTTCGGGCGCCATCAAGTTGGAGATGAATTTTTTGCCACCGGCGTTCGTGCGTTGCGAGGTCTGCGGCGGCACGCGGTTCAATCGTGAGACCCTGGAGGTTGAATACGGTGGCAAGAGCATTGCGCAGGTGCTTGAACTGTCCGTGGATGAAGCCCTGGATTTCTTCAGCAGTGTCCCCAACATCAAACGCCCGCTGCAAGCATTGTGTGACACGGGCTTGGGGTATCTTAAACTCGGCCAGACCAGTCCGACCCTGAGCGGCGGCGAGGCGCAACGCGTCAAGCTCGTCACGCATTTGCTGGCAGGATTGAAGGAACCGGAGCTCTTCGAGCGGAGGCCCAGGCGGAACGTGTTTATTCTCGAGGAGCCGACGATCGGGTTGCACATGGCTGACGTGCAGCGGTTGGTGGCCGTTCTGGAGCGGCTAGTGGATCTCGGGCACTCCGTCTTTGTGATCGAGCATAATCTGGACGTGATCGCGCAGGCGGATTGGGTCATCGATCTCGGCCCGGGAGGCGGCCAAGGTGGCGGACGCATTGTGGCCGAAGGCACGCCCGAGCAAATCGCCCGCAACCAAAGCTCGCATACAGGAAAGTATCTGCGTACGGTTCTCGCCAAACCATGAGCCTGCCGTATCATGAGATTTTCGAGGGCGCGCCCCTGACCCGCCGGCCACCCGGCGCGCGGCACGAACTGATTTGCGCGCGGCTCCATGAGCGGGTCCGCGCCAGCGTCGCCAATTTCGCCAACACACGTTTGCTTGAACCGCGCGCTGAAGTCCGGCTTGCCGTCGATACTAAAGTTTGTCCTGACCTGGCGCTAGTCACCGTTCCCACAGGCAAATTGTGGCTGGCAGCCGAAATCATCAATTCAGATGACCATCGCGCCGACACCGTCGTCAAGAAGCAGCTCTACGAGGACCTGAAATTGCCCAGGCTATGGATGGTCGATCCACGTTACGATAACGTCGAAGTCTATCACGGCAGCCAGTACGGCCTGATTCTCCAAACGATCCTCGCGGGACGGGAATCGCTGACGGAACAACTGCTGCCGGAATTTCAATTGACGATTTCGGACCTGTTCCACACGCCGCAGCCGCAAAGTTAAGCCAACGATTTCGTAAGGTTCATAGCGCCGTAAAGGCGGCGGGCGGAACGCAGAGCTCCGCCGCCACTCCCGTTACCCGCGCCAAAGATCTGCGCTTGCGTTCAGGCCAGCGGTGGCATATCGTTCTCGCATGTCCACATTGGCTTTGAACGCTAATGCAGACACGCTGTCATATAAATGTTTCCACTAATCAAAACAAAGCATCATATGAAAAAGAGTATCGTTCTACTAACGGGAATCGCGGGGCTGCTTTTGCTGGCATTCGCCACTCCCACACTGGCCGCTGATGAAGGAAAGACCGTCACCATCACCGGAATGGGCAAGTGCGGCAAGTGCGCCTTGCACGAGACTGCCACTTGCCAAAACGTGATCCAGACGGAAAAGGGTGGAAAAACGGTCACTTACTACCTGACCAAGAACGACGTGAGCAAAGACTTCCACAGCAACGTGTGCAAGGAAGCCAAAAAGGTCACGGCGACCGGCACCGTGAAGGAAGTGGATGGCAAGAAAGAGTTTACCGTCACAAAAATAAGTCTGGCTGAGGAAAAATAGGTTTCAAGCCGTGTGGTTTCGACCCGCAGCCGGGATGGCAGTTCCGGCGGCGGGTTTTTTCTTATAATCCCCGATTCGGCAACTTGCGAAAAAACTCCTTTCGCCCCGATTTCTGGCTTTGTAAATTGTTATCGTGAGTCCAACCGCGGGCGAGAGAGCCACCCTGACGATCACCGATATCGCGTTCGGCGGCGAGGGCGTGGGGCGATTGGAAGAGTTTGTTGTGTTCGTGCCCTTCGCCGCCACCGGTGAAACGGTCGAGGTGGAGGTCACCGAGATAAGAAAACGGTTTGCCCGCGCCAAACTTGTGCGCGTGCTTCAACCCTCCCCGGAGCGTGTCTCCCCCACTTGCCGTTACTTCGGCGAGTGCGGAGGCTGCCAGTACCAACACCTTTCGTACTCCGCACAACTCCGGCTCAAACACAAGCAGATTTGCGACCTGTTCCAGCGCATTGGCGGCTTTGATCCGTCGCTGATCGGGCCGGTCAACCCATGTCCGCAGCCCTACGGCTACCGGAATCGCATCATGATTCGCAGCCAGTGGGATAAGTTTAAACAGGGTCTGAACATCGGCTTTATTCGGGCCGACAATCGCCTGGTCGTCGATATCGAGCAATGCGCCATCGCCGAGCCGGCGCTCAACGGGCAGATTCAACAGGTGCGGGCTCATCCGCCGCCTAAAGGGGGCCTGAAAGTGGTGCTGCGAATTCCGCCGGAGGGCTGGGAGGTGCCGCCGGATTCGTTTTTTCAAAATAACTTTTTCCTGCTACCGAAGCTTGTAGAGGTGGTGCGCGGGTCTTTGCTGGATAGCGGCTCACGCCACCTAGTGGACGTGTATTGCGGGGTCGGTTTTTTTAGCATTGAACTTGCCGGCGTGGTGGATTCTTTCGTGGGGGTCGAACTGGATCGGCAAGCCATCAGAGCAGCGCGCCACAACGCGGCGGCGCGCGGCGGCACGAACGGGGAATTCGTGGCCGGGCCTGCGGAGGAGCTGTTGCCTGAGTTGCTGGCGCGGTTCAACTCGCGGGCCACGACGGTGCTGTTGGACCCGCCACGAAAGGTCTGCCATGCCAAGCTGCTGAAGGTGCTCCGGCGAGCACCGCCCGCACAAATTATTTACGTCTCCTGCCATCCAGCCACGATGGCGCGGGATTTGAACATTTTGTGCGCCGAGGGTGTCTTTGAATTGTCGCGCATAGTCCCATTGGACATGTTCCCCCAGACCTCGCACGTTGAGTCTGTGGCGGATGTGCGATGCAAGGTCCAAGGGCCTGAGCGCGGCGCGCCCGCACGAAACTAAACTTGCCAAGCCGCTGAGCATCGATTCAACTTTGGGCCGCCGCATGACGATTGAACAAGAAATTAGTCCGAGAAAGAGGTTCGTTTCGGCCATCTTGCCCTGGATAATCGCGGTGGCAGCTTTGGCCGTTTATCTGGCCACGCTCAATCACTGGGTCTCGTTCAACAGCCTCTTGGCGGTGGCCAAGGTGTCGGGCTGGACGTGGCAGCCGGAGCTTCACGAGCCCCTCTATTGGCTGGTGAGCTATCCCTTGCACTGGCTGCCGGTCAAAGCGATCCCGCTGGCGCTCCACATGTTGTCGGCGGTTTTCGCTGCGATAACCCTGGCTTTGCTGGGCCGCTCGGTCGCCCTGCTGCCGCACGACCGGACTCACGAGCAGCGCCAACGGGAGCATGGTGAATTTTCGCTTTTGTCGATCCGCGCCGCCTGGTTGCCGCCAGTGCTCGCGGCGGTCGTTTGCGGATTGCAACTGACGTTTTGGGAACACGCCACGGCTGCCTCCGGCGAGATGCTCAATCTGCTGCTCTTCGCTTACGTCATCCGGTGCGTGCTCGAGTTTCGGATTGATGAGCGCGAAACGTGGCTGACCCGAGCCGCTTTTGTCTATGGCTTGGGAATGACCAACAATTGGGCGATGATAGGTTTTTTGCCGTT
>Ga0066710_100006424_pt1 | contig 10972 bp, 9 predicted proteins | sample GraSoiAngelo_159_FD_79666 | JGI IMG/M metagenome (GOLD analysis project Ga0066710, IMG submission 79666) | Grasslands soil microbial communities from the Angelo Coastal Reserve, California, USA - 14_1009_16_40cm | ecosystem: Environmental > Terrestrial > Soil > Grasslands | place: USA...
CAAATCATCGTCGCTGCCGGCCTCCGCGCTTTCTCCGGAAGCAGGAGATACGCGAGCACGCTCACACCGGGCCGGCTGTCGAACACGACCTTCTCGCGGCTGTACCCGGGGAAGCTCCGCGTCTCGACCGTGATCGGGCGGAGCGGCTGGCGATCCGCCGGGAAGCCGCCGACGAGCTCGATCAGCTTCGACCGGAGCGTCTTCTGCCACGCGTCGGCGTCGCTGCGCGTGCGCGCCTGGAATCGGAGGCGCCGCGGCGCGGCCGCGTACAAGTCGATCGTGTACGCCACGGGATCGAATCGGCGGTCTTCAAGACCCTTTTCGATTCCGGTCAGCGGCCCGACATAGACGGAAGGCGCCGGCGCTTGCGCCCTCAGCCGCACGGCGCGGGCGGCCGTCAGGCCGGCGACCACGCGCACGAGCTCACGGCGAGAAAGTTTTGTCATAATTGGTAATGATGAAATCTACACTGAGCGTCGGGCTCTTGGCCACCCTTCTCGGCGGAATCTCGATCGCCTCACAGGAGAGCAAGCGCACGATGCCTGACGTAGGGCTGATGACGGTCGACCCCGGCCATTTCCATGCGGCGCTCGTGCAAAGAGAGATGTACCCGGGCGTGGCCGAGCGCGTCGACATCTATGCGCCGGTCGGGCCCGACTTGACGGAGCACCTCAACCGCATCGTCGCCTTCAACAGACGCGGCGAGCAGCCGACGAGGTGGGCACTGGAAGTCCACGCGAGCCCAGACTTCTTTCAGCGGATGCTGCACGAGCACCCAGGAAATGTCGTGATCCTCTCCGGCCGCAACCGCGGGAAAATTGCGCAGATCGTCGCGTCGGTGAATGCCGGCCTCCACGTGCTCGCCGACAAGCCCTGGATCCTCAAGTCGGACGATCTGCCGGCGGTCGCGGCGGCACTGGCCGAGGCGGATGCCAGGAGCGTCATCGCCTACGACATCATGACGGAGCGCTTCGAGGCGACCAACAGTCTCCAGCGCGCGCTCGTGAACGACAAGGCGACATTCGGGGAGATCGTGCCGGGCACCGCGGAGGAACCCGCGGTGTACATGGAGAGCGTGCATTTCCTGAAGAAGATCGTGGCGGGCGCTCCGAACATCAGGCCGCCCTGGTTCTTCGACACGGCCGAGCAAGGCGAAGGCTTCAACGACATCGGCACGCACCTCGTGGACCTGGTGCAGTGGACGCTCTTTCCCACGCAGACAATTGACTATCGCTCCGACGTTCGGGTCCTGGCGGCCCAGCGGTGGCCGACGGTGATCTCGGAGCAGGATTTCCAGAGTGTGACGAACGAGCCCCGGTTCCCCGACAGCCTCGCCGCCTCGGTCAGGGGAGGGAAGCTCGAGTACTACTGCAACACGCTCGTGTCGTACACGCTGCGCGGCATTCACACGAAGCTGAGCGTGATCTGGGACTGGGAACCTCCCGCGGGATCCGGCGACACGCACTTCGCGTCGTACCGCGGAACGCGCGCGCGCATCGAAGTGCGACAGACACGCGCCGATCGGTTTCGCCCGGAACTGTACATCGTGCCTGCGAAGGCCGAGATGAAGGCGCAAATCCTGACGGCGGTTCAGGCGAAGATTGGGGCGTTGAAGAACATCTATCCCGACATCCGCGTCGAGGACCGCGGCGCGGAACTCCACCTCACGATCCCCGATTCACTGCGCGTGGGCCACGAGGCCCACTTCGCTCAAGTGACGGGGAGGTTTCTGTCGTATCTGCGGGATCGGCGCTCGCTTCCCGCGTGGGAACGACCGAACATGGTGGCGAAGTACTACGTCACCACGAAGGGCACCGAGTTGAGCCGCGAGGGACCGCCCAGGCCGGCGCCTCGCCTCGCGCCGCGATGACAGAAAGGCGAGACTCAATTCACGTCGACCGTCTCTGCGCGCTTCGCGCTCTCGTACAGCGCCTCGACGAGCGCCACGCTTCGCCGGCCTTCGCGCCCGCTGCAACGCGGTTCGCCGCCGGTCCGCATCGCGTGGATGAAATCCTCGATCAACTTCCGATGTCCCGCCACATCGGAGACGACCGGCGATGAGGCGCTCGCATTCGTGTCGCGCTCGGAGGTTTCGAAGCTGGTGGCGTCAGAAGACCGCAGATCCGCTGCCACGACCTGATCGTGCTCGAGCACGATCGTTCCCTCTCGGCCACTGATCTCCACGCGCCTCGGATAGCCCGGATATGCCGAGGTTGAGGCCTCGAACGTGCCGAGCGCGCCGTTCGTAAACTCGAACACTGCGACGGCGGTGTCCTCGGTTTCGATCCGGTGCAGCGCGGTCGCTGTACGCGCGGAGACGCGCCGGACCTTTCCGATCAGCCACAGCAGCAAGTCGATGGTATGGATCGCCTGGTTGATCACCGCGCCGCCGCCGTCGAGCGCCCAGGTGCCGCGCCACCGCGAGCCACTGTAGTACTCCGGCGGACGGTACCATTTCACCCGCGCGTCGACCAGGATCAGCGGCCCGAGCCCGCCGGCGTCGAGAAACTGTTTCAGCCGGATGATGGCAGGCTTCACGCGATCCTGAAAACACACACCCAGCTTCACGCCGGCGCGATCCGCCGCGTCGATCAACGCGTCTGCACGGGACGTGCTGACGTCGATCGGCTTCTCGACCAGCACGTGCACGCCGCGCGAGGCCGCGGCGATTCCGTGCTCGGCATGGCGTCCTGACGGGCTGCCGATGATGACGAGATCGAGCGCCTGGGAGAGGAGGGAGTCAAGAGTGTCGTGGTGCCGGGCGCCGTGAGACGCCGCGAGCCGCGCCGCTTTCTCGCGATTGTCGCCGTACACGCCGGCGACGGCCACGCCGTCGATTCCCGCCGCCGCGCGCGCGTGCGTCTCGCTGATGTTGCCGCCGCCGATGATACCGACCTGGATGGGCACAGGAGTCTGCGATCGGTGTAAGATTTCCGAAACAGTATAAAGGAGTCTTCCATGCGCATCCGGATCATCACGGTTGCCTGTGTCCTCGGCCTGGCAGCGCCTCTTCTCCGCGTGGACAACGCGGGGCGCGCGGGGGTCGACTGGCCGCAGTTCCGTGGCATCGGCGCGACGGGTGTGTCGGAAGGGCGGCCGATGCCGGCCGTTTGGAATGTCGCGGCGGGTACAAACGTGCTCTGGAAGACCGCCGTCCCGGGCCTGGGGCTCTCGAGCCCCGTCGTCTGGGGCGACATGCTCTGCGTGACCTCCGCGATCAGCGGCAAGGCGGATGCGAAGCTGCGCCCTGGGCTGTACGGTGATATCGAGAGCGTGCCTGACGACACCTCGCATGAATGGCACGTGTACTGTCTTGACAAGAAGACCGGGAAGATCGCCTGGCAGCAGACCGCGAACACCGGCGTCCCCAAGATCAAGCGGCACATGAAGTCGACGCACGCGAATTCAACGCTCGCGACCGACGGCCAGCACCTGGTCGCGTTCTTCGGCTCCGAGGGGCTCTACGCGTACGACTTGAAGGGCAAGCTGCTCTGGAAGAAGGACCTCGGCGTCCTCGACGCGGGATTCTACATGGTCCCGGAGGCCCAATGGGAAACCGGCAGCTCTCCCGTCATCCACGACGGCATTGTCATCGTCCAGGCGGACGTGCAGAAGGGATCGTTTCTCGCGGCGTTCGACGTGCGCGACGGGAAGGAACTGTGGCGGTCAGCGCGCAGCGATGTGCCGACGTGGGGCACGCCGACAATCCACCAGGTCAACGGCCAGTCGCAGGTCATCGTCAACGGCATGCGGCACGCCGGCGCGTACGACCTGAAGACCGGCAAAGAAATCTGGAAGCTGACGGGTGGTGGGGACATCCCCGTGCCGACGCCGGTCGTCAGCGACGGGCTGGTCTATCTCACGAACGCGCACGGCCCGATGTCGCCGGTGTACGCGATTCGCGAGACCGCCTCCGGCGACGTCAGCTTGTCGAGCGGAGCGTCGAGCAACGCGGGGGTAGCGTGGAGCTACCCGCGCGATGGCGGCTATATGTGCACGCCGCTCGTCTATCGCGGCCTCGTGTACATCGTGAAGTTCAACGGCGTGCTCAACGTGTACGACGCCAAGACCGGCGAGAAGAAGTTCCAGGAGCGGTTTGCCGGCGGAACGTCGGCGTTCACCGCCTCGCCGGTTGCCAGCGATGGCAAGGTCTATTTCGCGAACGAAGATGGTCAGGTGTTCGTGCTGAAGGCGAGCCCGACGTACGAGCTGCTGTCGACGAACGATATGGGATCGAGCGTTCTGGCGACGCCGGCGATTTCTGAAGGGCGGCTGCTCTTCAGGACGCAGAAAGAACTGATCTCGATCGGTCTGAAATAAGAACGAAAAATCTCACGCCGGCACGTTCACGACCCCGACTTTTCGAGCCGGAAGCCAATCCGCTTCCTCGACACCGCCGGAGGCGCCATGAGCTCCCGGATCGCCTGAAACACGATCTCGAACTGCCCGTCGTATTTCATCTCGAGCGCCTTGAGCTTCCTCGCGAGTTCAACGTTGGATTGGAGCATCTGACGCAGCCGGACGAACGCACGGACGACGATGATGCTCACCTGAACCGCGCGCGGGCTGTTCAAGACGGTCGCGGCCATGATCGCACCGTGTTCCGTGAACACGTGGGGCAAATGCCGCCGACCACCATGCGCGGCCGGCCTTGAGGTCGCAATTTGCGACCTCAAGTCGGCGTACTCCCTTTGTGTCAACTGAAACCTGAAATCCGGTGGAAATCGCCGGGCGTTACGCTTCACCTGCTCGTTGAAGCGTTTGGTGGTCACACCATACAGAGCCGCCAGGTCCGCGTCGAGCATGACGTTGTGCCCGCGCAGTCTCAGGATCGTGCGTTCGATCCTCGCGACAGGAATCAAGGCTGCGCTGCTGGAGCGATGTTTCTTCACATCCTGAGCTTGCCCCGGCTCGCTCGAGGTCACAATCTGTGATCTCAAACATTGCGTGCAATTTAGAATTCATTCATCGCTCCCGCTATAATGCCTTCCTGCGGGCACATGAATCTTTCGAGCGCTGTCCTTATCGACAAATTGAAAACCGTGACACTCGGAATCACCGTGGTTCTATTGACCCTCGTTTCTGCCGCCTGTCGCACCGCCGGTTCCCAGGCGGGTCCGCCGATCGTCCAGCCGGGCGCCCCGGGCGAAGCCAGCCACGTCATCGCCGCCGCGGAGGCGACCGATCTGTCGCGGGTCCAGGCGACCGCGGCGGACGTGCGATTCATGCAGGGGATGATCCACCATCACGCGCAGGCGCTGGACATGACGGCGCTGCTGGCGACGCGCACGAACAGCGACGACATGAAAAAGCTCGCCCAACGCATCGAAATCTCGCAGGCCGACGAGATCAAGATGATGCAGCGCTGGCTCGAGGTGCGCCATCAGGACGTGCCGAGCGAGCACGCGCACCACATGGCCGGCGCCCCGCTGATGCCGGGTATGCTCACGCCGGAGGAAATGGATCACCTCGCCGCGTTGAAAGGCGCCGCATTCGATCGCCAATTCCTCGAGGGGATGATCAAGCATCACGCCGGCGCGTTGACGATGGTGCAGGAACTGTTCGCGACGCCTGGCGCCGGGCAGGCTTCGGAGATTTTCGCGTTCGCGTCCGACATCGACGCCGATCAGCGTATGGAGATCGATCGCATGGGCGCCATGCTCAGGGAGCTGCAGAAATGAAATCGTCTGTCATCAGGTTGCTGTGTTTCGCGTGTCTTGCCGCGCTGCTCTCCGTCGCGATCGGCGCGCAGCAGGCCCCGGCGAGACCGAACGATCCGCGCGTCGGGCTCAAGGCCGGGCTGAAAGACGCCGGCGAGGCCGCGTGGAACCTGGCCCGGATTTCGAGTCTGCCGAAGCCGGAAGGATTCTTCGATCCGAAAAACCCGGCCGGTCCGCCCATACCGCCGGAGCGCCCGGGCGGGGAGAGAGGCGCGGCGCCAGAAGGCGCGCCGCCGACGCCGGCTGCGGCGGCTGCTGCTGACCAACCTCCGGCGGGCGGCGATTCAGCGACCGGTCGAGGGCGGGAAGGCCGCGGCGGCGGCGGACTGGATTTCGCGAACTCCGATCTCGCGTTCAGCCGGAATCACGTCTTCATGGGCAACTTTCACGGCTTCACCACGTACGACATCGACAGTCCGAAGCGGACCAGGCTCGTGGCCTCTGTGGTGTGCCCTGGCGGGCAGGGCGATATGTCGATTCACGGCAACCTGCTGTTCATGTCCGTGCAGGAGACGCTAGCCCGGATCGATTGCGGGACGCAGGGCGTTCCGGAGCCGGTCAGTGCTGAGCGGTTCCGCGGCGTCCGCATCTTCGACATCAGCGACCTGCGCAAGCCGCGGCAGGTGGCCGCCGTGCAGACGTGCCGGGGCTCGCACACGCACACGCTGGTGACCGATCCGAAGGACCCGGCGAATCTGTACGTCTATGGGTCGGGCACGAGCACCGTGCGATCGGCGGAGGAGCTCGCGGACTGCTCCGGCAAGGATCCGAAGGACGATCCGAACACCGCGCTCTTCAGCATCGACGTCATCAAAGTCCCGCTTGCCGCGCCCGAAAAAGCCGCCATCGTCAACCGTCCGCGGATTTTTGCCGACGAGAAGACCGGCGCGATCGCAGGACTCGAAAAGGGAGGCGAGCGCGGCCCCGGAACGCAGGCGGCGCGCGTGACCAATCAATGCCACGACATCACGGTGTATCCGGCGATCGGCCTCGCGGCCGGCGCGTGCGCGGGGAACGGCATCCTGCTGGACATCTCCGATCCGGTGCATCCCGTCCGCCTCGACGCCGTGAGCGACAAGAACTTCGCCTACTGGCATTCGGCGACGTTCAACAACGACGGCACGAAGGTGATCTTCACCGACGAATGGGGCGGCGGCACGCGACCCCGCTGCCGGCCGACCGATCCGCTGAACTGGGGCGCCGATGCCATCTTCGATGTCGTCGACAAGAAACTGAAGTTCGCGAGCTACTACAAGATGCCCGCGCCGCAGACCGACCAGGAGAACTGCGTGGCGCACAACGGCTCGCTCATCCCGGTGCCGGGGCGCGACATCATGGTGCAGGCGTGGTATCAGGGCGGCCTGTCGGTGTTCGATTTCACCGACTCGGCGAAGCCGGTCGAGATTGCGTTCTTCGACCGCGGCCCGATCGACGCGAAGAATCTGACGCTGGGCGGCTACTGGTCGGCCTACTGGTACAACGGCAACATCTACGGCAGCGAGATCGCGCGCGGCGTCGACGTGTTCAGGTTGAACCCGAGCGAGTATCTGTCGCAGAACGAGATCGACGCCGCGGCGCTGGTCCGCGTCGACGAGTTGAACGTGCAGGAACAGCAGCGCTTCACCTGGCCGGACAGCTCCCTCGTCGCGCGCGCGTACCTCGATCAGCTTGCGCGCAGCAATGCCATTCGGCCGGATCGCGCCCGGGCCGTGAAGACCGCGCTCGACCACACGGATGCCGCGAAGGATAATGCGCTGGCCGCCCAACTGGAGAGCGACGCCGCCGCGGCGAGTGGACGCGACGCCGTGCGCTTGCGCTCGCTTGCCTCCACGATCAAGAACCGCGCCGCGAAGCAGCGCTGAGCATGACTGCCCGCACCATCCTCGTGTCTGGCGTGACCGGGTTGTCGGTGGCCCTGGTCATGCTGACGTACCATGGCGGCGTGCACGCGCAAGCCGACGAACGGCCGCGATTGTCAGTGAAGCCGGCGGACGACTTCGAGGTCACGGGCACGGGCGAGCATGCGGCCTGGCGGCAGGCCGAGTGGACGGCGCTCCGGCGTCGGCAGCCGGACGGCCATCCGTACGACTCGCGCTGCAAAGTGCTCTACTCGAACACCGGCGTGTATGTGCTCCTGGAGGGCACGGACCGAACACTCACCGCGACCATGAACGAAGACTTCATGGACCTGTGGAACGAGGATGTGTTCGAGGTGTTTCTCTGGACCGACGAGCGCTACCCCGTGTACTTCGAGTACGAGATCTCGCCGCTCAATCGGGAGCTGCCGATCATCATCCCGAATTTCGGCGGGCAGTTCCTCGGTTGGCGGCCCTGGCACTACGACGGCGCCCGCATGACGCGCAAAGCCACCGCCACCATGGGCGGACCGAAGCAGCCGCACGCGGCGATTCAGGGATGGCGTGCGGAGGTGTTCATTCCGTACACGTTATTAAAACCATTGCAGAACGTTCCGCCCAAGCCCGGCACGCGTTGGCGCGCCAACTTCTACCGCATGGACTACGACGAAGGGAAGCGCACGCAGTGGGAGTGGGCCAAGGTCGGCAACAGCTTCCACGAGTACCAGAAGTTCGGCGAGTTGGTCTTCGCGGATCGTTAACCACAAAGACCACAAAGACCACGAAGAACGCAAGCGAGGTCATATGTGGAGCCGAAGACGTTTTCTCGAGACCGTTTCGACGCTGCCTCTTGTTAGAGGCGTCATTGGTGCGAGTGCGGTGCCCGCATCCGTGGCCGCTGCCGGAAAGGGCGGACGCGACTACTTCCGCGAGCTGGGCGTGCGCCCCTTCATCAACGCGGCGGGCACGTACACGGCGATGACGGCTTCGCTCATGCCTCCCGAAGTGATGGACGCGATTCAGTACGCCTCCCAACACTACGTGATGCTGGACGAGCTCCACGACAAAGTCGCCGAGCGGATCGCCGCGCGGCTTCGCTGTGAAGCCGCCATGGTGACATCGGGCGCCGCGTCGGCGCTGACGTTGGGCACGGCGGCGGTTCTCACCGGCACGGACCGGCAGAAGATCGTCGATCTTCCCAACCTGACGACGATGAAGAGCGAAGTCATCGTGCAGAAATCGCACCGCTTCGGGTACGAGCACGCCGTGCGCAACTGCGGCGTGCGGCTGGTGGAGGTGGAGACGCCGGACGATCTGGACCGGGCGGTCAGCGACAAGACCGCCATGATGCTCTTCTACAACAACAACAACAAAGAAGGGCGGATCCAGGACGAGGAGTTCGTCCGGCTGGGAAAGAAGCACCGAATCCCCACGCTCAACGACGCCGCGGCCGACGTGCCGCCCGTCGACAACCTGTGGAAGTACACCAGCATGGGCTTCGACCTGGTCGCGTTTTCCGGCGGCAAAGGCATCCGCGGACCCCAGAGCGCCGGCCTCCTGCTCGGCCGAAAAGATCTGATCGCGGCGGCCCGCCTGAACGCTCCGCCGAATGGCAACGCGGTCGGTCGCGGCATGAAGGTGAACAAGGAAGAGATGGTGGGGATGCTCGCGGCGCTGGAGCTGTATCTCGAGAAGGATCACGAACAGGAGAGGCGCGACTTCGAGAAACGCGCTGAGGAGATCCGGAAGAGCGCCGCTGCCGTGCCGGGCGTGAAAGCGGAGGTCTTCGTGCCCGAGGTCGCCAACCACGTGCCGCACGTGCGAATCTCGTGGAACAGCGCACGGATGACGCCGGCAGACGTCGTGAAGGCGATGCGCGATGGCGAGCCGTCGATCGGCACTCGCTCGGAAGGAGACACGATCGTGATCGGCGTCTGGATGATGCGGCCCGGCGAAGAGAAGATCGTCGCCCGGCGTCTTCGCGAAGTGTTGGAGAAGGCAAGCAGAACGCTCCTTTGATGCGAGCGTCCGCTTTGCCCGACACCGACCCCAGCGCGCTGGGGCGCCTCCTGTCCGCGGCGGCGATCGCCGGCCGCGCATCCGCGTCGACGAAATCAGACGCGGACGATCATGCCGATCGTGTCGCGACGCTCATGAATCATGCCTGCCCCGACACCCGGAGGTCGCCCGCGAGAATCTCTACACGCGCATCGTGTGCGCGACCGAGCACATCCGCGGCTTATCGAGGCTGAAGACGTTGTTCGAAATGCCTCCTGGCCTTCTGATCTCCTGTTCAAAAGAACAGGAGGGTGCATGCGGATGGCGTCTCGGGCCGGCGCGTTTACCGTACGAGCTTGTTCGCGAAAGCCAGCCACGCATCCGTGTGACTGATGGCCAACCGCACCGGCTGCGACATCACCAGGAGCAGGCCGCCCCAGACGTAGGCCGGATGGATGCGCCGCCGGGACGCGAGATCGTAGCCGACACCCGCCACGACGAAGAGATCCGTCACGAGGAAGAACGCCACGGGCCCCCTCTGCATGATCGCCAACGGCCAACGTGAAATGGCGGCGGTGAGCAGGCCGATCGTCGCGAGAAGCATCAGCCGCTTGTGCGTGTCCGGCCGGCGGCGGTAGAGGATCCCGGCGGTCGCCAGTAGCGCGAACACGAGCATGTCCCCGAACGGCGTCGCGAGAAAGGCGAGCGCTCCGGTGCCGCCGATGGCGACGTTGCGCCGCGCAGATCCCACGGCTGTCGCCAGTCCAACCATCACCAACAGCGCGGCCAACCCCGCACCGGCCAGGCCAAGCCGGCGATGAACGCTGACGCGGTGGTTGGCGATCAACACGGTTTGTACAAAGAACAAGACGATCCAGCTCGTGAAGACCAGGCCGTGCACATGAACGAGCGGTGGCAGCGGTGGCCTGCCGAAATAGTCCTTGAGGTAGTACGACGGTGCGAAACCGACGAAGACTGTGATGGCGATCGCGATCGACATGCCCGTGTAGAACAGGCGATCGTATTGTCCCACCGGCGCCTTTTTGTTCGTGTTGTTCAACGTCGCAGATACAGTCATGTTTTTTCCGATGCGATGGCCGACGCTCCGGAAAGCTGAGCGAATGCACGCCGAAAAATGAAATGGCACGGCACGTACGCCGTGGCTGGCCACAGGACCATCACCAGAGCGAGCCACAGACTGGGTGTCATCCAGGTCTGGGGCTTTGTTTCGGACAATCCATAGATCATGTTCAGGTTGCCGGCGGGACCCGTGATGTCGGTTGTCACGATCGCCGACAGCAGGAAGACTGTCCACGCGACCAGCGTCTGCAGGAGGAGGGCACGGTGGTCGTACCCGAGGCGCGAGAGCGCCCAGAGGAGGACGAACGGGAGCCAACC
>Ga0066710_100006425_pt1 | contig 10972 bp, 10 predicted proteins | sample GraSoiAngelo_159_FD_79666 | JGI IMG/M metagenome (GOLD analysis project Ga0066710, IMG submission 79666) | Grasslands soil microbial communities from the Angelo Coastal Reserve, California, USA - 14_1009_16_40cm | ecosystem: Environmental > Terrestrial > Soil > Grasslands | place: USA...
CGCGGCCGTAAAGACCAGGATCCGTCCGAACACGCGGATGTCCCGGTCGAGGTTCCGGGAGAGAAGCGGTAGGAACATCAGCGGGAGGAAGCGGAGCTCCGCCCGGAAACCGATGAGAGCGGTGCTCGGCCCCACGGCGTTCCAGATCACCGGCAGGACCCACACGGTCACCAGCAGGACGAGCGGAATCCAGAAGCGGCGCATGTGCCACCCGACCTCGCGCGCGTGCGTCACGACGAGAAACGCGAGCGTCGCGTCGATCAGGAGCTCCGGGCCGTAGCGCATGGGAACGACGAGCGGACCGGGCACGTAGGTGAGCAGGAACGCCTCGAACGGGAGGTAGGCGAGCATGATCGCGGCCAGGTGACGCGGCCGGATGCGCGGAATGATGAACAGCATCGCGATGGCCACGAGGAACACGAACGCGAGGTACGGCGAGACGACGACCGCAGCGCCGAGGCACAGGATCACGAGCCCTGCGACCGGCGCGATCAGGAACTCCGGCCGGTTGACCGAGAGCGGCAGCGCCAGCGTCTTCCGCGCGTAGGAGAAGATCGCGCAGAGGGAGAGGCCGAGCACGACGATGCTGAGCGCCAACCCGGGCTGGACGACGACCGCGGCCGCCGAGCAGAGGAAGAGCACGGTCGCGCCGGCGATGTCGGCGAAGCGGAGCCTGTAGTGGAAATGCGCGCGGACGAGCGAGAGGCCGCCCGTGATCACCATCGAGCCGCCGACGGCGAGCGCGGCCCCGACCGCGTGATGGGACGGCGTGAGCAGGTACGCGCCGACCGCCGCGACGGCGAGCCCGAAGGCGGAGATCGCAGCCTTGTCGGCCACGCGCCCGTCCGCGGAGCCCGCGTTCGCGATCGGCACCGACGCCATCGCAGGCGTCAGGCACACGGCGACGATCATCAGCGCGGTGGCAGCTTCGAGGTAGCGAGCGCCGAGCACGAGCTGGATCAGCGGATGCGCGAACAGGACGCCGACGAAGATCCCGAAGGCGCCGACGAGCGAGACCGCCCGCACCGTGCGGCAGACGTCCTCTGCCGCACCCTCCGCACGGCGCGCCACGTTGGCGAACGTCATGAAGCCGGCCGCTCTCGGAAGGAGATAGAGGGGCATGACGAGCGAGAAGATCACGGCCATCTCCGCGGCGTCGTGCCGCGTGCCGACGAGGCCGGCGATACTGACGACGAGCGGGAAACGCGCCACGCTCCCGTACGTGCTGACCGCGGTCAGAAAGGCATGCTTGGCGAACGCACGCCCGAGCACGATCCGCTCCCGAGTCTTCGCGCGCCGGACGATGTAGGCGATGACGCCGACCACGAAGATGCCGTAGGCGACGCTGAAGGAGGCGAGGCCGTAGCGGGGAGCGAGCACCGCGCTCGCGCCCAGAACGACGAAGAAGATCACGTCGCTTGCGCCCTCGAACAGCGCGTACTCGCGCGCGCGGTCGAGCACGAAGAGCAGCATCTTCAGCCCGAAGTAGAAGGCGTACACGAACGCGACGCCCCAGCCGAGCGCGAGCTGGAGCGGATCCGTGGGCGCGAGGCCCGCGAGCGCGAGCGGGAAGAACAGGAGCGAGACCACGAACGTGAACAGCGCGAGCGTCCAGATGCCGGCGCGGGCCCGCGCGAAGCGGCCTGCATCGTCCTCCGCCTGGGCGACGATGCGCGCGACGGCCGGCGCCACGCCGGTCATCGTCAGCTGCCCGACCGTCAGCGCAAGCGCGAAGGTGCGGGCGATGTCGCCGAACTCGGTGGGGGACAGCTTCCGCGCGAGCACGACGTTGAAGAGGAGCGTCGTCGAGCCGCTGATCGCAAGCGCGAACGTGATCAGGCCGAGACGGCGCGCGAGGAACCGGTCGCGGCGGGCAGAGGTCCCGCGACTGCGGACGGCGGCCGGGGCTTCCTGGACGGCGCTCATTCGGCCAGCGCCGCCGTCACCGGCGACCCCTCCGGCCGCCAGCCGGCGACCACACCGCGGTAGATCTCGACGAGCTCGGCGGCGATCACGTCGCCGTCGAACCGCCGCGCCTCCGGCGCGGCTGCCCGTGAGCCGTCGTGCTCGACTCCTTCGACCGCCCCCGCGAACCGGGCTGCGTCGAACTCGCCGACGTAGCAGTAGGCCGCGCCCGCGAGCATGTCGGGGACGTCGCCGACGCTCGTCGCGACGATCGGGACGCCGGCCGCGAGCGCCTCCATCACGGCCACGGGCGATCCCTCCGAGTGCGAGGTCAGGACGAGCACGTCGGCTGCGGCCATCAGCTCGGGCACCCGCTCGCGCGGGATGTTCTCCAGCCGGAGCTCGTGCACCTGCCTGCCGCGCTCGACGAGCAGATCCCGGACTTGTTCGAAGCGTCCGTAGCCCTTCACGCGCCGATCGCGCCGGCCGGCGAAAAGCAGCGCGAGCGAATCCTCGGGAACCGCCCAGGCAGCCCGGGCAGCCTTCCGATCGCCGGGCGCGAAAGTCGCGGTGTCGATCCCGCAGGGCAGGTGGTCGGCCGGGATCCGGAGCTTCGCGCGTGACGCCTGGCTGACGCAGACGGGGCGGCTTGCCAGCCGCGCTGCGAGACGGGAGATCGGGCGCTGCCAGCGCGAGTAGGAGAGATCGGTCCCGTGGAACGTGATCACCACGGGCACGCGGCGCTGGAGGACTGCCACGGCGCCGACGAGCCCGTAGTGGGCGTGCAGCACGTCGTAGGCGCCCGTTCGGACGGCCGCCCGGATCTGCCGGACCGCGCGCACGTAGTTGAGCCAGGTCTTCCGGCCGTCGACGAAGAGCACGTCGACGCTCGCGACGTCCGGCCGCCCGCGGAGCGCGGCGACCTGCTCGGCGACGAAGTGCCCGCGGAACGGCCGGTCGTCCGTCGGGTAGACGTTGGTGGCGACGAGGATGCGCAGGCCCGCTCCGGAGTCGAATGTCATCAGGCGCGTTCCCCTCCCGCCGCGAGCACGACCGCGCGCTTGAGCGTGCCGTTCGCCGTCCAGGCGACCTGGCCGCGCTCCGCGGCCGCCTCGACCGCGGCCTCGAGATCCCCGTCCGGGAGACACGGCACGACGAAGCCGCTCGCACCGAGCTCACGCGCGAGCTGGAGCTGGTGGTCGTCGACATGCTCACCGTGGCCGTGCAGGCGGGGAACCACGACGGGGGTGATGCCGAGCTGGAGCGCAGTCATGATCGTCCCGACGCCGGCGTGGGCGATCACGACGCGTGCCGCCGACATGAGGCGGACGACCTCGTCGTACCCGACCCACTCGAGCCACTCGTGCCCGAAGGAGTCCGGACAGGGCGGCGTATGCCCGTGCTGGACGACGATCTCCTCCGTCGCGGCGAGCGGCGCCACGAGGTCGAGCATCCGAGCGAACGGGTGCTCGTCGGTCCCGAGCGTCACGAAGATCAGAAGATCGCCCCCTCGTACTTCGCCTTGCGGAAGTGCCGCTGCATCCCGGGCCACTGGACGAAGAAGCTGTGGGCAACCGGGTGGACGAGCCGACCGGTCAGCGAGGGCTCCGAGATGCGCGTGAAGCTCTCGATGTAGACGACCCGGGCCCCGAAGAGCCGTCCCACATAGCAGAAGGGAACCGAGACGCCCGCGCCGGTCGTCACGATCGCGGCCGGACGGAGGCGCCGGACGAGCTTCCAGGCCAGCGCGACGTTGCGAAGCAGGTTCGGCAGGTTCCGGTTCGTCGGATGGAAGGCGTAGGTGACGTCCTCGTCGGCGAGGAGCGACTTCGCGTCGGCCTTCTCGAAGGTGACCCAGTGGCGGCGGTCGCGTTCCCACTCGTCGCGGAGCTGGACGAGCTGGAGGAGATGCCCGCCGGACGAGCAGACGAGCAGGACGTCGACGGGCGGCGAGCCGTCGCTTCGGCGGCCGTGAGCAGTGACCCCCGTCATGCTCAGTACGCTCGCCGGCGCTTGAAGACGGCGGGGATCGTCCGGATGATGAGCCGGACGTCGCGGCCGAGCGACCAGTCGGTGACGTAGAGGTAGTCGAGCTTCGTCATCTCTTCGAACGGGATCTCGCTCCGGCCGAGCACCTGCCAGAGCCCGGTGATTCCCGGCTTGAGCCGCAGGCGCTTCTGCGCCCAGTCGGCGACGTGCTCGTGCTCGTCGAGGATGAGCGGCCGCGGGCCGACGAGGCTCATCTCGCCCTTGACGACGTTGATGAGCTGCGGCAGCTCGTCCAGGGAGTAGCGGCGCAGCAACGTTCCGACCCGGGTGATGCGCGGATCGTCGGGAACCTTGAACATCTTCGAGTCGCCGCCGTTCGCGGCATGCATGTTCAGATGGGCGATCTCCTGCTTCCGCTCCTCGGCGTCGGCCGTCATCGTCCGGAACTTGTAGATCCGGAACGTGCGGTTGCCGATCCCCATGCGCACCTGGCGGAAGAAGACCGGGCCCGGCGAGCCGAGCTTGATCAGCAGGGCGATCACCAGGAGGACGGGCGAGAAGAGGAGCAGGCCGACGGTCGAGAGGAGGAGGTCCACGACGCGCTTGAGGAAGCTCGAGGAGCGCGACAGCCGGAGCGGCGGCAGGCCGACGAGGGGCACGCCCTCGACGGTGTGGATGGCCACGCCCGGACCGACGATGTCGAAGAGCCGCGGGACGATGTCGATCTGGACGGCCAGGTCCTTCAGCGACCGGATGAGGGACAGCGTCGACTCGTGCGAATCACGCGAGAACGCGATCACGACGCGCTCGATGTCGAAGAGCCGGACGATCGTCGGCAGGCGGTCGGGCGTCCCGAGCAGCGTCAGGTGCTCGAGGTCGGATCGGCGCTCCCTCGGCTCGTTGTCGACGAAGCCGACGAGGTTGATCCCGTACTCCGGATGCTGGAGGAACTTTCGGGCCACGAGCTGGCCGACGTCGCCGGCCCCCACGATGACAGTGTTCTGGAGGTAGGCGATTCGCCGGCGGCAGATCGCGCGCGCGACCGCCCGCCCCGACGTGACGAGGGTCACAGCGGCGAGCCAGAAGACGACGATCTTCGGGAGCTTCGGGTCGGCGACGCTCGTGAGAACGCCGACCACGAAGATCATCCAGGCCCCGATCGTCACGAGGTGGAAGACGCCTACGAGGTCGTCGGCCGTCGAGTGGTCGGTGCGCCCCTCGTCGTGGTCGTACAGGCCGTGGAGCTTGGCGACGACGATCCAGACCGGCAGCGTCGCACCGAAGACGAGGAGCTCGCCGAGCCTGTTCACATGGTGGATCCCCGCCGCGTCGTGGGCGAAGACGAGCTCGGCGGTGAGGAACGCGAGCGCCAGGCCGGCGACGTCGGCGAGCAGGAGCATGCGGCGCATCAGCCAGCCACGCCGCCGGATCGTCGCGGTCTTGCGCCGGTGCTCGAGGATCTCGAGCGTGCGCTCGTCGAGGACGGCCGCGACCTCGTCGTACACGACGCCGGACTCGAGGCCCGCGACTTCGGTGGCGCTCACTGATCCCTCCCGAACAGGCCGCCCAGCACGATGTTCCTGATCGCCTCCGCCGAGGCGTTGCCGTTCTCCGGCTCCTCCCAGCCCCCGTTCCGGAGCACGAGCAGCTTGCGCTCGCGCAGGCGAACCTGGATGAGGGGCGCCTTGGCCTCGCGCGCGAAGGTCATCGCTTCGTCGGCCTCCTCTTGGCTGTCGACGACGATCGCGTCCGGGCGAATCCACCGAAGGAGACCGGCGGTGTCGCCGGCGTCGCTCGGAAGGCGCCGGACGTCCGCGATGCCGGCGAGGGCGGGCGAGAGGGCTTCGTAGAGAAGCCCGACGCGACAGAGGACGACGACCAGAGGCGGGCGTTGAGCTGCATCCGCAGGCTCCGCGGCCGTCATGCCGTTTCGACGGCGGCCGCGAGCACCTCCTCGGGCTCATAGGCCGAGCGGTAGAAGGCGGCCGCAGCTCGTCGCGAAGGCAGCCCGAGCTTCTGGAGGATGTTCTGCATGTGCCGCTTCACGGTGAACTCGGAGATTTCGAGCGCTGCCGCCACCTGCTTGTTGCGCGCGCCTTGCGCCACCAGCTCGAGCACCTCGCGCTCGCGGGCGGAGAGGACCGACGCCCGCTCGCGGGCCCGGTCTCGCTCCTCGAGGCCGTGCAGGGCCTCGATCATGAGCGACGCGAGGTCCCGTGCGAGCGGCGCTTCACCGCGCACCACGCCGCGGAGCGAGCGCACGAGCCCGGGGGGTGAGATCTCCTTGTGGAGGTACCCGCTCGCGCCGGCGCGGATGGCGCGCAGCACGGTCTCCCGGCTCGGCTCGAAGCTCCAGACGATCGTGTGCGCGGAGCAGCGCTCGGCGAGGTAGGAGACGGCCGTCACTCCGCCCCGCGGGGGCAGCTCCAGGTCGACGAGCGCGATGTCCGGACAATCGGTCGCGACCTCACGCACGAGCTCGTCGAAGGTGGACGACTCGACGACCTCGAAGTCGCTCTCGCGGGCGAGCAGGTTCCTGACGCCCGAGCGAAAGATCGGCAGCGAGTCCGCGATGAGGATCCGCGTTCGCCTCACGACACCTTCTCCCGGTCGTGCGGGTGCGGCGCGGGGGCCATGTAGTAGCCGGAGTAGCCGTACCCGTACCCGTAGCCCTCCTCCTCGTCGGCGCCCGTGAGGACGAAGCCGAGCTTCGCGGCCGGCGAGGTGTCGAGCACGCGCCGGAGCTCCCTGAGCAGCGGGCGGCGCAGGAGCTTGAGCCGGGTGACGACGATGACGCCGTCGACCTGCGCGCTCATCACCATCGCGTCGCCGACGTGGAGAACGGGCGGCGCGTCGATGAGCACGACCTCCGCGCGGTCGCGCAGCTGCTTGATGATCGAGGCGAGGGCGTTCGTCGCGACGAACTCACCGGCGTCGGGCGGCGGCGGGCCCGACGGGAGCACCTCGAGGATCCCGTCGACCTTCTGGTGCGCGCCGTTCCCGGACCCGTTCGTCGCGGTGATTCCGTTCGGACCGGGCCGGGTGATCGCCACCGGCATCAGGGCCTCCTCGAGCGAGACGTGGCCCAGCGCGACGTCCGTGACGCCGGCGTGGCCGTTCATCGCGAAGAAGCGGTTGATGAAGGGCCTGCGGAGGTCGAGGTCGACGAGGATGACGTGCCGGCCCGCCCGCGCAAGGGCGATGGCGAGGTTCGCGACTGTCGTCGACTTGCCCTCGCCCTCCACGGCGCTCGTGAACATGATCGTCCGTGCGCCTCGCTCGAGGTTCGCGAACTCGAGGTTGGTGCGCAGCATCCGAAATGCCTCGGCCTGGATGCCGGTCGGATCGCGAAGCATGACGAGCCCGTTCTCGTTCCGGATCGCCTTCGGCGGCGACGGCAGGCGGGCGAGTAGGGGCAGCTGGAGCCGCTCGGAGATCTCCTCCGCCGAGCGGAGCCGCGTGTCCACCGCCTCCCAGAGGAAGGCGAGCATGATCCCGAAGACGACGCCGAGCGCCAACCCGAGCACGCCGTTTCGCGTCGGCCTGGGCTGCACCTGGACGACGTCGTTGGCCGAGCGGACGAGGAACGCGTTCGAGGTCTCGAGCGCTTCCATCGTGCGGAGCTGCTGCTCCTTGTTGACCAGGTCGGCGTAGAGCGCAGACGACTGCTCGCCGGACGACTTCAGCACGCTGATGCGCGAAGCGACTTCCGTGCGCGCCCGCTCGAGCGACGCCGTGTCGAGCTCGCGCCGGAAGAGCGTGAACTGCCCGGCGTACGAGGTCGCGAGCCGCATGGCGAGCGTCGGATTCGGGTCGGTGACGGAGAAGGTCAGGATGTTCGTGTCGGTCGACGCCGTGGCGCTCGCCTCGCCGAGCAGCTCGTCGGGCGTTCGGTCCTTGATCCCGGTCGCCTTCAGCACACGCTGGGCGACCGTCGGCACCATCGCCAGCTGCGCCTGCGTCTGCGCGTCCCGCTGCTGGTCGAACGTGTTCGAAGTGGTCGGGAGGCCGTTCAGCTGCGCCGCGAGGTTCTGCTGGCTCAGGAGCACGTCCGCCGACGCCTTGTAGAGCGGCTGCTGCTGCAGCGACAGGAGCACCGCGACGAGCGGGATGAGCACCGCGGTTGCGGCGACGACCCACTTCCGGCGCCGCAGCACCTGCAGGTAGTCGTTCAGGCCCAGAAGATCGTGCGAAACCCCGTCAGTCCCCATTCGGCTCGTCTCTCCCCTAGCTCGGATTTCGGACCCCGCCGGTCCCGGGCGGGGGACAGATAGTGCTTCTTTCCCGAAGAACCATCAATAGGCCGATCGGCCTATTTGTGGAAAACGCCCTGGGGAGACTCTAATACTTTTTAGGAGCTTTAGCTCGACTTCCGGAACAAAATAAGTGGTTCTTTGAGACGGAACTGGGTCAATCGGCCTGCCAGGCGCGGCCCTCCACAGCGTTCTTCCACATGTGAATTGAAGCTTCTGTGGATCGCAGGGCCGCTTCCACATACCCCTTGTACCCGAAGGAAGTACGCAGTAGCATCGAGGTCGTGCTCCTGGGACGGGTCACCCTCATAGCACTGCTCCTTGCCGTCGTTCTGGCGAGCTCCTCGGCGGCGTTTGCGGCGGGCTCACAGGGAAACTCCGTCGTCGACCAGTACACGGAGGAGGTTCCCGGCGCGGGCGGCGCGGGCGGCGCGGGCGGAGCGGGCGGTGGCTCCGGATCCTTCGGAGGCGGGTCGAGCACGCTGCTCGCGGCCGGTGCCGAGGCGGCGCTCGCGAGACGGGGAGGCAAGGACGCGGGCACGCTTCGCAACCTGGCCAGCTCCAGGCGCTACGGCGCCCCGCAGCGGCGACTTCCGGCGACGGCAAGAGTGGAATCGGCGAATCCGCTCTCCGCGGCCATCAGCGCCGTGACCGGCGGAGACGGCGCGACGCAGTCGAAGATCATCGGGCTCCTCGCCGCCCTGGCCGTGATCACGGCGGGCGCGTTGCTCAGCGCCGGCTACCGGCGCAAAGCGTCCGAGTAAGCACGCACGGTCTCTTCGGTCACACGCTCCCAGGAGCAGAGCGCCGCGACGCGCTCTCGTCCGGCTGAGCCCAGCCGGCGCCGCAGGGCCGCATCCCCGAGCAGGCGCTCGAGCGCCGCTCTGAGCGCGTCCGGGTCACGGGGCGGCACGAGGACCCCAGTCTCGCCGTCGACGACGAGGTCGCGCAGGCCGCCCACCGCCGTTGCAACGACCGGCCGGCCGTGCGCCATCGCCTCGGCGCAGACGACGCCGAAGCCCTCGCTCCGCGACGGACAGACGACGACGGCGGCCCGGTCGTACAGGCGCTGGAGCTCGTCGTGCGGGACGAAGCCGAGCGCGACGGGCACGCGGTCGCGCAGCGGGCCGTCGCCGGCGACGACGAGGTTCATCCCGGCCGTCGCCGCGACGAGCTCGTCGATGCCCTTCTCCGGAGCCAGCCGGCCCGCGAAGAGGATCTCCGGGTCCTCGGCTTCCTCGCCGACCGTGGGTGGCACCTCGACCCCGTTCGGGATGACGCGAACGTCGCACGCGCCCATGCGCCGCGCCGCGGACGCGAGCGCTGTCGAGACGCAGACCACGACACGGGCCCGCCCGAGCGCGGGGCGTACAAGCCACGGGGCGCTCCGCGCCAGGGCGAAGTCGTCCAGCCGGCCGGCCGAGGGCGTCCCGTGGAGCGTGACGACGAAGGGCCGGCCGGCGAGGGCCGCCGCGAAGCCGCCGGCCAGCCAGTGCGCGTGGACGAGATCGGCCTCGGCGGCGGCTCGCCGGAGGCTCCTGACGATCGAGCCGGCGAGGAGCGGCGCCGCCCACGGCCGGCGGCGGAGGTTCCGGGCCACGCCGCCGTTCGACGTGAGCCCGAAGTCCCTGAACGAGCCCGGTGCGAGCACTTCCACCTCGACGCCCCGTGCGCGGAGGCGGTCGACCGCGTCCGCGACGAAGCGGCCCTGATAGTCGTTCTCGCTGCGCGGATACGAGGTGGTGAGGACGACGACCTTCACCGCAGCGCGAGGCGACGGGCGAAGACCAGCGGCGCTGCGAAGGCGAGCATCGCGAACGCGACGAAGTAGGGCATCTGCATGGTCAGGTAGAAGGCGTTTGCCGCCAGCGTCCCGGCGAGCGCGGCGGTCAGGCCCCAGGAGAGCGGCCGGACTCGCTCGCCCGCCCTCTCGCCGGCGCGGACGAGCGCCCGTCCCACCCGGCGAAGCGCCGCGAGGCGGTCGACCAGGTAGGCGAGGTAGACCAGGAAGAGGGCGCCGCCCACGAGCCCGGTCTCCGTCAGCACGCTGATGTAGTAGGAGTGCGGCCCCCAGTTGGTCTTCCCGGTCAGGAAGGCGTAGTACTCGGAGAACGTGTTCAGGCCGAGCCCGAACAACGGGTGCGACCTGAGCACCGGCGAGAGCAGCAGGTAGAGATCGAAGTGCGTCCGGGCCGAGTGGCTGCCAAGGCTCGTGCGCACGTTGAAGATCGTCCGGTAGAAGCCGGTCCGCTGTGCGACCACGACGACCAGGATCAGGGCGAGGAGACCGAGGGGGACGAGGAGGCGGGCCGAGAGAATGTGCCGCCTGTACGGGACGGCGAGGACGACGAGGCCGACCACGACGCCGAGGAGCGCGCTCCGCGAGAGGGTCGCGAGCTCGACGAGGGCGAGGAAGACGAGGAGCAGCGCGAGCGGCACCCTCAGGCGGTGACCACGCTCCAGGCGGACGTAGAGCGGAAGGAGGACGAGGAGTGGTACGACGAGGAGGATGCCCAAGTGGTTCGGATCGAGGGTCAGGCCGTTGGTTCGGTAGATGTTCGTCCCCGACGCGACCCCGAAAAGCTGGATCCCGCGCGTCTCGCCGGTCAGATGCGCGATGAAGAGTGAGTCCAGCTGGTTCCCCGTCGCCTGTGTGTAGAGCAGCTCGAGCAGGCCATACGCCGCGTTCACGGCGATCCCCCCCACGAACCACGCGAGCGTCCGCCAGTAGAAGCCCTCGGTCCGTCGCGCGAGGTAGCCGACGGCCGCGAGGACGAACGCGAAGTGGACGGCGAAGACGACGAGCCCTTTCAGGAAGAGGTTGC
>Ga0066710_100006426_pt1 | contig 10972 bp, 9 predicted proteins | sample GraSoiAngelo_159_FD_79666 | JGI IMG/M metagenome (GOLD analysis project Ga0066710, IMG submission 79666) | Grasslands soil microbial communities from the Angelo Coastal Reserve, California, USA - 14_1009_16_40cm | ecosystem: Environmental > Terrestrial > Soil > Grasslands | place: USA...
AACAGGTCCACGCCGCCGTCGTCGGCGGGGATCGCGAGGCCGCCCTCGGGCCCGAGCGCCGCTTGATCCTGGATGCCGGTCTCGTAGTAGCCCTCGACCCAGACGTCCGCCTGCACGCCTGGGTCGCCGTGCGCGATCCGCACGTGGCGAAGGACGTTCCCCCAATCGTGGAGCTTCGGCGCGGCGGGATCGAGCGCCTCTTCCATGTCGGTCACCGCGGGAAGCGCCTCGTAGTCCACGGTGATGCGATCGGCAGCGCGTCGGGCGAGCTCGGGTGTCTCCGCGGCGACGATGGCGACGGGCTCGCCGTGGTAGCGAACGCGATCGGCCGCGAGCACCGGTTGGTCGGCGAACTCGAGCCCGTAGGTCGTCTTCCCCGGCACGTCCTCTGCCGTGAGCACGGCGACGACACCGGGTGCGGTGAGCGCGTCCGTGACGTGGATCGAGCGGATGCGCGCATGGGCGTGCGGGCTCCGGAGCGTGTGTCCCCAGAGCATGCGTTCGTGCCAGAGGTCGCTCCCATAGGCGAACGACCCGCGAACCTTGGGGACGCCGTCGACGCGGCGCACGGACTCGCCGATGCCGCCGCGCACGCGCTCCTCGGTTCGCCGGCTCATCGGTCCGCCCCCGCGATCCGACGGGCCACGCGATGGCCCTCCTCGGCGATCGCGTCCTGGTTCGCCGTGGCGAGCCGCCCGTCGCGAACGACGACCCGCCCCTCCACGATCACAAGTCGCGCGGACTGCGGTCGGCAGAGCGCGAGCGCCGCGACCGGGTCCTCGCCCGCTCCGGCGAAGGAAAGGCCGTCCACGCCGAAGAGCGCGACGTCGGCGCGCTTCCCCGGCTCGAGCGAGCCGAGGTCGCCGGGGCGCCCGAGGCACTCGGCCCCGCCTCGCGTCGCGATCCGCAGGGCCTCGCGGGCGGTGAGCGCGGCAGGGTCGCCGGCCGCGCGCGCGACGAGCATGGCCTGACGAAGTTCCGCGAGCAGATCGCCCGAGTCGTTCGAGGCCGACCCGTCGACGCCCAGGCCGACCGGCACGCGGGCGTCGAGGAGCGCCCGCGTCCGTGCGATCCCCGAGCCGAGGCGAAGGTTCGACGTCGGGCAGTGCGCCACCCCCGTGCCGGTCGCCGCGAGCCGAGCGAGGTCGTCGTCGAAGAGATGCACCGCGTGGGCGAGCCACACGTCCGATCCCAGGAACCCCAGGTCATCGAGCAGTTCGATCGGCCGGCGGCCGAAGCGCTCGGCGCAGAACGCCTCCTCGTCCCTCGTCTCGGCGATGTGCGTGTGCAGCCGGACGTCGAGCCGGCGTGCGAGCGCGCCCGACTCCTTCATGAGCCGCTCTGTCGCCGAGAACGGGGAGCAGGGCGCGACCGCGATCCGAAGCATCGAGCCCGGCGTCGCATCGTGATGGTGCCGAATCGCCTCCTCGGTGTCGGCCAGCGCGGCGTCGGTGTCCTGCACGATGCGATCGGGAGGGAGCCCGCCGTCGGACGCGCCCAGGTCCATCGAGCCGCGGCACGGGTGGAACCGCAGGCCGATCTCGCGGGCTGCGTCGATCTCCGCCTCGAGCAGCCCGGGGCGCCCTGCCGGGAAGACGTAGTGGTGATCAGTCGTCATCGTGCAGCCGGACAGGGCGAGCTCCGCCAGGCCGACCGCCGCCGCCGCCCGCTCCCATTCGGCGTCGATCCCCGCCCACACCGGATACAGCTCGGTGAGCCAGCCGAAGAGCCCCTGTTCGCGCGCCCGCGCCCGCGTGAGCGTCTGGTACAGGTGGTGATGGGTGTTCACGAGGCCGGGGAGCGCGACGGTACCCCGCCCGTCGATCACGTCCGCGCCTTCCGCCGCCAGCGGGCGAGCGCCCGACGAGCCCACCCACGCGATCGCGCCGTCCTCGAGGAGGATCGACCCGCCCGCGATCTCCGTGCCGGCGTCGTCCATCGTGACGACGACCTCGCAGCCATCGATGAGCAGGCGGCTCACCGCGGCGCCATCCGTTCGGCGGCAATGCGTACCGCGTCCAGGATCTTCTGGTAGCCCGTGCACCGGCAGAGGTTCCCCGAGAGCGCCTCGCGAACCATCGCCTCCGATGGCGACGGATCCTGCGCGAGCAGGTCTGTCACGGCCACGATCAGCCCGGGCGTGCAGAACCCGCACTGCACCGCGCCCGCCTCGAGGAACGCCTCCTGGACGGGATGCAGTCCGCCGTCACCGGCGAGACCCTCGACGGTTCGTACGTCCCGATCGTCGGCCTGCGCGGCGAGCACCAGGCACGAACAGACGAGCTCGCCGTCCAGCCACACCGAGCACGACCCGCATTCGCCCTGCTCGCAGGCGTTCTTCGAGCCGGGCAGGCCAAGCTCGTCGCGAAGCATGGAGAGCAGGCTCGTGCCTTCCCATGGGTCGGCCTCGCGCCACTCCCCGTTCACGCGAACCCTCACGCGCATCCTCAGCCCCTCCGATCCGCGAGCGCCCAGGCGAGCGCGCGCCGCCCCAGCACCACACAGGCGTGGCGGCGGTAGCGCGCAGTGCCGCGGATGTCGTCGATCGGCTTCGCGGCGCCCGCGACCCGTTCGCCGAACTCCGCGAGCGTCCCTTCGGAAAGCGTCGCCTTCGGGTCGTCCCAGGCGCCGGCTCGCGCGATCTCGGCGGCGGCGAACGCTTCCGCCTCTGCCGCGCGAACGATCGTGGGCGCGACCGACCCAAGGGCGACGCGGACCGCGCGTGCCTCTTCGTCCAGGAGCAGGCAGAGCCCCGCCATCGAGATGACCATGGCGTTGCGCGTGCCGATCTTCGAGAACGAGCCGGGGCCGCGCACGGTCCGCCACCGGACGCCGGCGATCAATTCATCCGGATGGAGGGCGTTGCGCTTCACCCCGACCAGGAACTCGTGCCAGGCAAGCGAACGTTCGCCGCGGGCGGAGATCATGATGACCTCACCGTCGTGCGCCGCGATCACCGGCAGTGCGTCGCCCGCGGGTGAGGCCGTGCCGAGGTTGCCGCCGACTGTGGCGCGGTTGCGGATCTGAGGCGAGCCGACCGTCCGGGCCGCCTGGAACCAGGCGCGGAGGCCCGGGAGCTCCTGCATGATGCGCGTGTAGGTCACGCCGGCGCCCAGGAAGATGTGGCCGTCCTCCCGCCGCCAGACGGCCAGCTCGGGGATGCGCGTGAGGTCGATGAGCGCCGTGGGGCGATGCCGGTCGAAGTTGATGTCGACCATCACGTCGGTGCCGCCGGCGATCGGCATGGCCTCGGGGTGCCGCGCTTTCAGCTCGAGCGCCTCGGGAAGCGTCCTCGGCAGGTAGACGTCCACCGGCTAGTACACCCCGTCCGCGAAGGCGTCGATCATCGCCCGGACATCGTCGCCCAGGGGGTACAGGATCGGGCAGGTCGTCCCCGTCTGCACGTACTCGCGGACCTTGGCCCGGCACTCATCCGGCGTCCCCGAGGCGGTGATCAGCTGGACCACCTCATCGGGGACCATGCGCATCGCCTTCTGGATCTCCTCCGGCCCCGCGGGCCAGGTGAGCACCGAGGCGATGTCGTCCAGGAGCCCCTGGTCCACGCCGCTCGCCTTCATGATGTGCGGCTGCTGCCCCAGGTACTGCGTAACCAGTTCCCTCGCACGGTCGAGGGCGAGCTCGCGGTCCTCGTCGAGCGAGCACACCACGAGCTGGGGACGGTCGATCGAGGTCAACTCCCGGCCGGCGCGCGAGGCGCCCTCGGCGAGCGCGGCGATCGCCTCCGCGTTGTAGGCCGGTCCCACCAGGTAGTTGAGCACGACGCCGTCGGCGATCTCGCCCGCGAGCTCCATCATCTTCATGCCGGTCGCGCCGATGAAGATCGGCACCTGCTTCGGCGCGCGTTCGCCGTGCACGATGTCGATCTCGATGTCGGTCACGCGCACGAACTCGCCGTGAAACGTCACGTTCTCCATGGCGAGGAGCCGGCGCGTGACCTCGACCACCTCGCGCATCGCCTGCAGGGGCTTGCGCCGGTCGATGCCGACCTTGCCGGCGAGGGGCTCCCACCACGCGCCGATCCCAAGGATGATCCTCCCGGGGGCGAGATCGTCGAGGGTCGAGAACGTGGCGGCGAGGAGTCCGGCGTTTCTCGTCCAGGTGTTCACCACGCCCGACCCGATCTTGATCCGGTCGGTGACGGCGGCGAACGCGGCCATCGGGACGGTCGCCTCCCGAACGAGCCGGCTCTCGGCCTGCCAGACGGCCTCGAACCCTCGGGACTCCGCGTAGCGCGCGTACTCCATCCCCTCCCGGATCGGGTGCTTGTCCTGCAGGTAGAGGGCGACGCGGCCCCGCGCGCGGTCGGCCATGGACGCCTATGAACCCGTCGCCGGCTCGAAGGGGTGCGGTCCGACGGCGTCGGTTCGCTCCCACAGCCGCTCGGCCGCCCCGGCCGCGTCGGCGGGGACCTTCTCCTGGTCGACCCGGGTCGTTCGACGGTCGCGCACGACCACCTCGCCGGCGACCAGCACGTCGCGCACGTGTCGCGAACCCAACGCGAACAGCCAGTGGCCGGCCAGGCCCTGGGCCGCGAGCGGCGCAGGTGGTTGGTAGTCGAGGACCACGAGGTCGGCGGGCGCGCCGGGCTCGATCCGTCCGAGCGCCGGCTCGTCGAACGCCCGACCGGCGAACGCCGCTCCCTGCGCCAGCCGGCGCAGGGTTGCCAAGGCGGGCTCGCCGGTGCCGTCCTCGCGGGCCCGCAAGAACGCGGCCTGCGACTCCGCGAACATGTCGGCGCCGATGCCGTCGGTCCCCAGTGCCACGCGGTCCCCGAGCGCCTCGACCGGCGCGCGCCCGACCGCGTTGTGCATGTTCGAACGGGCGTTGTGGGCGACCGTCGGCTCCAGGTCCAGGATCCGGCCGATCTCCGACGGATGCACGTGCACGCAGTGCGCGAGGAGGGTCCGGTGGGTCACGGCGCCGGCCTCCGCCAGCCGATCGACGACGGGCTTCGCGAAGCGGGCTTGGGAGTCGGCCTGGTCCGCGAGGTCCTCGGCCACATGGATGTGGATCCCGGCGCCGGCTTCGCGGGCGGCCTCCACACACCCGGCGAGCGTGTCGTCCGAGAGCGTGAACGACGCGTGTGCGCCGACCATCCCGCGCACGAGCTGTCGCACGTTCGTCCGCAGGAACCTGCGGTTCTCGTCGATGCCCGCCGCAGCACGCTCGGGCCCGTCCCGGTCGCTCACCTCGTAACAGACGGACGACCGGATGCCGACCTCCTCGAGCGCGTCGGCGACGACGTCGAGCGACCCGTCGATCGCGAAGGGCGAGGCGTGGTGGTCGACGAGCGTCGTCGTGCCGGCGAGGAGCGCCTCGAGGCCGCCCACCAGGGCCGACGCGCGTATCGATTCCTCGTCGAGGGCGCGGTCCAGCCGCCACCACACGCGCTGCAGGATCTGCACGAAGTTCGTCGGCGGGGAAAGGCGGTAGGGCATGCCGCGGGCGAGCGTCGAGTACAGATGCGTGTGCGCGCAGACGTTCCCGGGGACGATCAGGCATCCGGAGCAGTCCAGGCGCGGCGCGCTGTCCGAGGCGAGCGGAGGCCCGACGCCCGCGACGCGCGACCCCTCGACCAGCACGTCCGCGGCCTGCAGCTTGGGTGGATCGACCGAGGTGACGAGCGTGCCGCCGCTGAGCGCGATGGCCACGGCGCCTACGCCTCGGCGCGGGCAGACGTGAGGCGAGGCGCGGCAGCGCGGGCCGCGGGCGAATCCTTCATGGGCAGGCGCGTTCGGCGGATCCCGTCGAACGCCTTCAGGGCTCCGGCGACTGCCGAGGCGGTCGGCACGAGCGCGATCTCGCCGACCCCCTTCGCGCCGTACGGCCCCTCGGGCTGCGGCTCCTCGACGAAGATGCACTCGACCGTCGGCATCCCCGCGGGCGGGATGATGTTGAGCGACTTGAGCGTGTCGGTGACAGGCACGCCACCCTCGACGACGAACTCCTCGGTGAGCGCGTGCCCGAGCCCCATGTGCACGGCGCCCTCGATCTGCCCCTCAAGGAGCGTCGGGTTGATGACCTTGCCGACATCGTGGGCGGCGACCACCTTCGCGAGTCGTCCCTCGTCGTCCAGGATCGCGACCTGCGTCGCCCATCCGTAGGCGAAGTGTGTCGCGGCGCCCTCGGGGCCGTGGCCGGGTTTGTACGTCCAGTCGATCTTGACCTCGCCGTAGTACTCGCGCCCGGCGAGGTCAGCCAGGCGCGATCCGTTCAGCTCGGCGCGCAGCTTCGTCGCGGCTTCGATGATCGCCCGGCCCCCGAGCACCGTCGATCGCGACGCCGTGGTCTGGCCCGTGTCCAGCTCTCGGTGTGTGTCCACCACGACCCGCACCTGCGTGGCGTCCAGGCCGAGCTCCTCGCACGCGATCTGCTGCAACGCGGTGTTGCACCCCTGGCCCATCTCGGTCCACGAGTGGAAGAGCGTGACCGTCCCGTCCTCCTCCGGCCGAAGCACCGCCTTGCCGTATTCGACGATGCCGTTGCCGACGCCCGTGTTCTTCACGCCGCACGCGATCCCCGCGTACCGCGCCGACCGATAGGCGTCGCGGACGGCGAGGAGCGTCTTGCGGATCCCCACCCCGGGGCCGAGCCTTTGTCCAGTGCCGAACGTGTCGCCGACGTCGACGGCGTTTCGCCACCGGATCTCCCACCCGTCGATGCCGACCGCCTCGGCCAGGAGGTCCATGATCCCCTCGATCGCGAAGTTCGCCTGGTTCGAACCGAAGCCCCGCATGGCGCCGCATGGCGGGTTGTTCGTGTAGACGGCGCGGGTCTCGACGTCGACGTTCGGCACCCGATACGGGCCGCACGCATGCCCGCACGCGCGCTCGAGCACCTTGTCGCCCACGCTCGCGTACGCGCCGGTGTCCCCGACGATGCGTGCCCGGACGGCGAGCAGGTGTCCCTCGTCGTCGCACCCCACCGTGTACTCGAGGACCATCGGGTGGCGCTTGGAGTGGAATCGGAGGCTCTCGCGCCGCGAGAGCGTGATCAGGACCGGCCGTCCCGTGAGCCGCGCGAGCAGCGCCGCGTGCGCCTGGACGTTCAGATCCTCCTTCGCTCCGAACGCGCCCCCGTTGGAGACCTGCGTCACGACGACCTTCTCCTCGGGCAGGCCGAGGAACGAGGCGATCTGGCGTCGGTCCTCCCAAACCCCCTGGCCCTGCGAGAAGACATGCACCGCGACCCCCGGTTCGGGGTCGGGGACCGCCAGGGACGACTCGGGCTCGAGGAACGCGTGCTCGATGAACTGGGTCCGGAAGGTCTCGGTGACCACGTGCGCCGCCCCCGCCAGGGCGGCGTCCACGTCCCCGCGCTTCAGCTTCGACATCGAGAGCACGTTCCCGTCCGGGTGCAGCGACGGCGCGTCGGGCCGGAGCGCCTCCTCGGCATCCGTAATGGGCTCGAGCACCTCGTACTCCACCTCGATCAGCGCGGCGGCCTCACGGCCCGCCGTCCGAGTCTCGGCCGCAACCACCGCGAGCATGTCCCCGACGAACGAGGTGATCTCGCCCACCGAGACCAGCTGACGCCAGTCGCGGGTGAGCGCCCCCTGGGTCCGCTCGCCGGGCACGTCCTCCGCCCGGATCACGGCGACCACGCCCGGAAACGTCTCCGCTTTCGAGGTGTCGATCCGGACCACTCGGGCGCGCGGATGATCCGAGAACCGAACCGCGCCGTGCAGCATCCCCGGGGACCGCATGTCGTTGATGTACGGCTTGTCGCCGAGCGCGAGCTCCCGTCCCTGATATCTCGCCGTCCGCGACCCCACGCGCCCGCTCAGGTCCACCGGCGGCAATGGCTCACCGCGGCGCACGCCGCCGGCGAGCCGGATCGCGTCGATGATCTTCACGTAGCCGGTGCACCGGCAGAGATTGCCGGCGAGCCCTCGCGCGATCTCCTCGCGGCTCGGATCCGGATTCTTCGCGAGCATCGCCTCGGCCTTCATCACGATGCCGGGTGAACAGAACCCACACTGCGACGCGCCCGCCGCGACGAAGCAATCTGCCCAGGTCTCGCGCTGTTCCGCCGACAGTCCTTCCTGCGTCACGACACTCCGCCCCGCAGCGCGCTTCGCCGGCTGCGCGCAGGAGACCACGGCCTTGCCGTCGACCATCACGGTGCAGGCTCCGCACGATCCTTCGGGCGCGCATCCGTCCTTGACGGACGTCAGCGCGAAGCCTTCCCTGAGGAGCTCGAGCAGGCTCATGCCGTCGGCGACCTCGATCGAGACGGGACGACCGTTCAGCGTGAGGTCCACGCGGTCATGCTACCCCCGAGCAGGGGGGCGACGCCCGCCGAACCTCAGTACCCGGGTGCCCCTCCGGTGTTCGACGAGCCGCCCGCGACGGTCACCGCAACAAACCCCGCCACGCCCTGTCCGCTCGCCTGGCCGGCCGACTCGCCGGCGAACGTGTAGAGCGGCAGTCCGTTGTAGGTGACCTGGGTGCTCCCGTCGGGGCGAACCACGGTCCCGAGCTTCGATGCGACCGAGCTCGGCGCGCTCGGCACCTTCCCACCGACCGCCAGGAGCGGCGGCCACGCCTGGGCGCACGCACCGGTGCAGGTGATGTGCCCGTTCGCCTCGGAGGGGAGGTCGTAGAGCGTCAGGCCCTGCGCGTTCACCAGCACCGTCCCGACGCCCGAGATCGACTTCGTGCTGAGCCCGCCGCCGCTCGACGCTCCGGCCTTGTTACACGCCGCAAGCGCCACGACGGCGATCGCCGCCACGGCGAACCAGAAGGACTTTCGTGCATTCATCGTCGTGTCCTCTCTCTGCTCGTTTGGGGAGTAATACGAACGAGCATGCCCAACGGCCGGACAGGTTGACGATCTTGCGACAGTTCAGTCGATCGTGACGTGCGTGCCGGTGTCGCCGGCGAGCGCGCGCTCCACGTTCTCAGGGTTCGTCACGATGGCGTGCTTCCCGCCCCGCTCGAGATACCCCACGACCGCCTGGATCTTCGGCGCCATGCTTCCCTTCGCGAAGTGCGAGCCCTCGGTCAGGTACTGCCTCGCCTGGGCGAGCGTCAGATGGTCGAGCCACTCCTCGTTCGGCTTCCCGAAGTTCAATGCCACCTTCTCGACGGCGGTCGAGATGAGGAACAGCTCTGCTCCCAGCACCGTCGCCAGGAGCGCCGACGCGAGGTCCTTGTCGATCACTGCGGCCACCCCACGAAGGTTGCCCTCTGCGTCGGCCACGACGGGGATGCCTCCGCCGCCGGTGCTGATCACGACGAGGCCCGCGGCGATCAGCGCCTTGATGGCCTGTTCCTCGACGATCCGGATCGGCGCCGGGGAGGGCACCACCCGGCGCCACCCACGTCCGGCGTCCTCCATCACGTCCCAGCCATCTTGCCGGCGGAGCATGGCCGCCTGCTCGTCCATGTAGGAGCCGATCGGCTTGGACGGGCTCTGGAAGGCCGGGTCGTCGGCGGCCACTTCGGTCTGCGTCACGACGGTCACCGCCTGCTTGTCGATGCCCAGACGCCGGAAGTCGTTGTACAGGTTCTGCTGCAGCGCGTACCCGATGGCTCCCTGGGTGTCGGCGCCGATGGCGTCGAGCGGGACCTCGTGGATCTCGTGGGCTGCCAGCTCGGATCGTCGAAGGATGAACCCGACCTGTGGACCGTTGCCGTGGGCAACGGCCACGTCCCAGCCCTCACGGATCATCCCGGCGATGTGCCAGCAGGTCTCGCCCGCTGCGATGTACTGATCGCGGACGGTCTGGTGCTGACGGTCCTTGATGAGCGAGTTGCCGCCGATCGCGACGACGGCCGTGCGTCCCACGACGCCCCTATTCGACGGCGCCCAGAACGAGCGCCAGGAGCGCCATGCGCATCACGACGCCGTTGAACGCCTCGAACCAGTAGCGCGCGTGCCGCGTCGAGTCGACGTCGGTTGGCAGCTCGTCCATGCGCGGCAGCGAGTGCAGCACGATCGCGTCGCCCTTTCCCTTGTCGCGAAGCAGCTCGCGCGTGACCTTGTACGCGTCGGGCGTGATCCCGACCTCGGAGCCACGCTCGTCACGGCCCTTGGTGTAGTCGGCCTGCACGACGGGCTCCATGTAGATGACGTCGGCGTCCGCGATGCACGCCTGCACCGACTCCTTCTCGACATACTGAACGCTTCGCTCATCCAGTTCCTTTTTGAAGTCGTCCAGCAGCGACATCTCCTCCGGGCCGACGACATAGGCCTCGGAGTCGAACTGCGAGAGCGCGTAGAGGATCGAGTGCATCGTGCGCATCCGCATGTCGCCGACGCAGAGGATCTTGAGCCCGTCGAGCGTGCCCTTCTCCTTCCAGATGGTGTAGAGGTCGGTGAGGACCTGGGTCGGGTGCTCGCCCCAGCCGTCGCCGCAGTTGATGATCGGGACGCTCGCCCAGTGCGCAGCCTCGTGCGGCGCGCCCTGCTGGAAGTGCCGCATCGCGATCACGTCGCCGTAGTACTCGAGCATGTGGACGGTGTCCTTGATCGACTCTTGGTAGAAGTCGCCCGCGCGCGTCATCTTCGCATCGGAGAACCCGCAGACGTGCCCGCCCAGGCGATGCATGGCCGCCTCGGTAGCGAGCCGCGTCCGCGTGCTCGGCTGGTAGAAGGCCGTCACGAGCGTCTTCTCTCGCAGCAGCTCGCCGTTCTGCCGGTCGCGCGCGAAGTGCTTGAGTTCCTCGCACACCTCGAAGACGCGGAAGTACTCGTCCCGCTCGAACTCCTTCAGCGACAGGATGTCCCGACCCAGGAAGCTCCTCATGCCCCTTCTCCCTCTCCTCGAATCGCCCCGGTGAAGAGCACCGCCACCCGTTCGTCGGGGCCGACGTGCCCCTTGAGGGCTTCCATCAATCCGGCCAAACCGGCGGACCCCGTATGGTCGACCGCGATCCCGGTCGTCTCGCGCGCGAGGTCGTTCGCAGCGCGGAGGGTCTCCTCGTCGACGACGACCGGGAACCCA
>Ga0066710_100006427_pt1 | contig 10970 bp, 11 predicted proteins | sample GraSoiAngelo_159_FD_79666 | JGI IMG/M metagenome (GOLD analysis project Ga0066710, IMG submission 79666) | Grasslands soil microbial communities from the Angelo Coastal Reserve, California, USA - 14_1009_16_40cm | ecosystem: Environmental > Terrestrial > Soil > Grasslands | place: USA...
GCCGGGTCGGCGGCGCCGAACACGGCCGAGCCGGCCACGAGGGTGGAGGCGCCGTCCTCGGCGAGCGACCTGGCGAGGTCGGCCTTCACACCGCCGTCGACCGAGACGTCGACGGACCGAGTCCCCAGGAGCTTCTTGAGCTCGCGGATCTTCCGATGGGCGCTCGGGATGAACGACTGACCGCCGAAGCCCGGGTTGACCGACATCACCAGCACGAGGTCGAGGTCGTCGAGCACGAACTCCAGGGCCGAGGGCGGCGTCGACGGGTTCAGCGCGACACCGGCGCGCGCGCCGAGCTCTCGGATCTGGGCGAGCGTGCGCTGCAGGTGTGTGCAGGCCTCGACGTGCACCGTGACCATGTCGGCGCCGGCCGCGACGAACTCGGGGACGTAGCGCTCGGGCTCGACGATCATCAGGTGGACGTCGAGCGGCAGCCGCGTGCGCTTGCGGATCGCCGCGACCACGACCGGACCGATCGTGATGTTCGGGACGAACCGCCCGTCCATGACGTCGACGTGGAGCTGGTCGGCGCCGCCGGCCTCGACGCGCGCGATGTCGGTGGCGAGCGCGGCGAAGTCGGCCGAGAGGATCGACGGCGCGATCTTGATCACGGAGCTGTTATACCCGAAAGCTCGGAGCGGCGGAAGCGGACGGCTGAGAATCCGTCGGTGCCATGGCGGTGCGGCAGGCACCTGAGCCAGCCATCGGAGTCGAGCGGCAGCGGGAAGCCCTCGGGTGGATCGACGCGGAAGTCCGGCTTCGCCGCGAGGAACGCCTGCGCAACAGCGTCGTTCTCCTCGGGCTCGAGGGAGCACGTCGCATAGACCAGCCGACCACCCGGCCGGACCATGGTCGCGGCGGCGCCGAGTATGTCCGCCTGGCGTCGGCTCGCCAGGGCGAGGTCGGAGGGTTGTCGTCGCCACTTCACTTCGGGGTTGCGTCGCAGGACGCCGAGGTTCGAGCACGGCGCGTCGACGAGCACCCCGTCGCACGCGCCGCGGAACTCCGGCGCGAGCGCTTCGACCGCACCGTCGCGTGTGTCGATGATCGAGATGCCGAGCCGCGCGGCCGCCTCGCCGACCCGCGCCAGGCGTGCGCGCTCACGGTCGAAGGCGAGGATGCGGCCGCGGTTGTCCATGAGCTCCGCCAGATGGGTGGTCTTGGTCCCGGGCGCCGCGCACACGTCGGCGACCGTCGAGCCGGGCTCGGGCGCCAAAAGCCGCGCGATCAGCATCGACGCTTCGTCCTGCACGGCGAAGCCGCCGTCGGCGAAGGCGCGCCACTCGCCGGGGGCGCCGCCCGGGCCCACCACGAGCCCCTCGGGGGCCAGGCGCGTCGGCCGACAGTCGAGCCCGTCCTCGTCGGCGAGGCGCCGGCCGAGCGCCTCCCGCGTGGTCCGAAGCCTGTTCGCGCGCAGGGTCAGAGGCGGCCGCTCGTTCAGCGCGCGCATCAGCAACTCGGCATCCTCGCGACCATAGCGGGCCACCCATCGCTCGACGATCCACGTGGGAAAGGAGCAGCGCGCCGCCAGGGCCTCGCGCGGGTTGCGCGGCGGCGCCGGCTCGCGCTCGCGCGCGCCTCGCCGGGCGAACGAGCGGAGCACGGCGTTGACGAAGGCGCTCACACCCGGTGTACGCGGCGCCAGCGTGACGGCGTCGTTGACCGCGGCGAACGCCGGGACGCGCTCGAGGAACGCGATCTGATACGCGGTCATTCGCAAGAGGACGCGCACGCGCGGGTCGAGCGACTCGAGCCGGCGACGAGAGTGTGGCGCCAGGATCCAGTCGAGATAGCGCTGCCAGCGGAGGGTGCCGTACGCGAGCTCGGTGGCGAGCGCGGCGTCGCGGGTTTCCAGGCGGCGCGACGTCAGCTCGGTCTCGAGCGCGCTGTCGGCAAAGCTCGCGTCGACCTCGACCCGCTCGAGCACGTGCGCCGCGACTTCGCGGGCGGGGGACGCCGGGCGGGTGGTGGCCATGCGACCGGCTCTGGCGCCCCGGCTTCCGGCCGGCCTCGCTCGCCGGCGCGGCGGGGTCACGACGCGGGCCGGACGGCGTCCGGTTTCGCGAACATGGCGCCGGGCGCGACGCGCGCGCCACGAAGGTAGTCCGACCAGGACATCGCACGCCGGTTCTCGGGCTGAACCTCGACGGGACGGAGCCAGCCGTCCGAGGTGGCGATCGCGAGCTCGTCGCGCTCAGCGGGCGGGCGCTCCAGAGTGCCCGGCGCGAGCGCCTGCTGGGCGGCGAGCGCGGTCGCGCGCCAGATGGTGAGCGTGCCCGCGGGCCCGCGCGTGAGGGCGCCCGGCCAGGGGTTGCAGCCGCGGACCACGTTGACGAGCTCGTGCGCCGGGCGCTGCCAGTCGAGATGGCCGTCGGTCCGCTTGAGCCGCGGTGCCAAGGTCGCGTCCGCGTGGTGCTGTGGGATCGGCGTCAGCGTGTCGAGCCGCGCGAGCGTGTCGATCAGGACGTCGGCGCCGAGCGCGGCGAGCCGCGCGGCCAGATCGCCGGCGGTTTCTTCCGGGCCGATCGCCGTCGACACGGAGAGCAGCATCGGGCCGGTGTCCATGCCCGCGTCCATCTGGAACGTCGTGATCCCCGTCATCGTCTCGCCACGCATGATCGCCCACTGGATCGGCGCGGCGCCCCGATAGCGCGGCAAGAGCGAGCCGTGCACGTTGATCGAGCCGCGCCGGGGCGCGTCGAGCACGGCCTGCGGCAGGATCTGGCCGAACGCAGCCACGACCGCCACGTCGGCCCCGAGCGCCCGAAGACGGTCGGGCCACTCTGGGTCGCGCAGGCGCGGCGGTTGCAGGATCTCCAGCCCTGCGGCCAGCGCCCGCATCTTGACGGGCGATGGCGTCAAGCGCTGGCCGCGGTGCGCCGGCCGATCCGGCTGCGTGACGACCGCGACGACCTCGTGGTGACGCAAGAGCGCCTCGAGGGTCGGCAGGGCGAACGCGGGGGTGCCGTAGAAGAGAACTTTAAAGCGCGAAGGCGTGGCGGGAAGCGTCCTCGCGGAGACCTTCCTTCTTGATCTTCCGCTTGATGCGGTCGCGCACCATGGGATCGACCCGGTCGATGAAGAGCACGCCGTCCAGGTGGTCGATCTCGTGCTGCAGGACCCGCGCGCGCAGCCCGCGCGCGCTGAGCGTCAGGGGCTGGCCGTCGACCGAGCGCGCCTCGACCTTGACCGACGCCGCGCGCGTGACCGGGGCGAAGATGCCCGGGATCGACAGGCAGCCTTCCTCGCCCGTCACCTCGCCGCCTCGGTCGACGATCACCGGGTTCAGGAGCGCCTGCACGCCCCGGCCCTCCTCGTCGGCGACGACGATGAGGCGCAACGAGATGCCCACCTGCGGCGCCGCGAGGCCGATTCCGACCTCGTCGTACATCGTCTCGGTCATGTCGGCGATGATCGCGCGAACCTCCGGCGTCACCTCACCGACGGGCATGGCGGTTCGCCGGAGCGCGGGATCCCCGTATTTCCGGACCTTTAAAACGGCCATTCGACCGGATCGACCTCCACATCAATGATACCGCGGCCGGCGCTCGGAGCTTTGAACTCCCGCAGCGCGTCGTCGAGAAGGCGCGGCAGATCGGCGCCGCCCTTGGTGACGATTCTCCGGGTACGGTCGCCCCGGTCGGCGATCGGCGGATAGACGGTGAGACCTTTGCTGCCCCGCAGCGCCGCGCCGACGGCGTCGGCCAGTCGGCGGGTTTCGTCCGACTGCCCGGCGCGCGCGCTGACGACCGCGAGACGCCGGAAGGGCGGGTAGCCGAGCTCGGCGCGGAACTTGAGCTCCTGCCGGTAGAACTCGTGGAGGTTCTGCCGCGCGACGGCCTCGAACGCGTAGTGGCCGGGGTTCTGCGACTGGATGATCACCGCGCCGTCGGCGGCGACCCGCTCGGCGGCCGCCCACGCGAGCGCGAGCGTGCGCTCGCCGCCGCGGAAATCGGGCGCGCGCAGGAGCTGATCCGGGGCCACGAACGCGGCGAGCCCGAGCGCGGCCGGGCCGAAGAGCCGGAGCGCGCCCCGCGTGCCGATCACGACGTCGGCGGCGGCTGCCGCGGCGCGCTGCGCCTCGCCCTTGACGCCCCGCGCAGAGTCGGGGTCCCAGCGCGCGATGCGCGCATCGGCAAACCGGCGGCGCACGGCGTGCTCGACGCGCTCGGCCCCCCAGCCGAAGGGCGTCAGCCGCCGTCCGTGACACCCCGCGCACGTGTCCGGCAGCGGATGCGACGCGCCGCAGACGCGGCAGACCAGCCGGGCCGCGGCGCGCGAGTACGCGAAGGCGATCGCGCACTCCGCGCAGCGGACGACGGCGCCGCACTCGTCGCACGCGAGCGATGACGTGAGGCGACTGACGACGAGAAAGACGCGCCGCTTCGCCGCCAGAGTTTCGCGGATGGCGCGCGAGAGCGGCGGGGTGAGCGGCTCGCGCCTGAGGATGCCGCGCGTGTCCGCAATGCTCACCGCCGGCCACGGGCCCGGCTCCCGGGATGGCATGTCGATGAGCCCGGACTCGGCCCGCCACCACGCCTCGGCGCTCGGCGTCGCCGCCGTGAGCAGGAGCGCGAGGGGCTCGCGGGCGGCGCGCTCGAGCGCGACGTCGCGCGAGTGCATGCGCGGCGGGCCGGGCGGCTTGTGGGCCGCTTCGTGCTCGTCGATCAGCACGAGCGTGGCGGGCGACGGCAGCGGCGCCAGCAGCGCCGAGCGCGTCCCGGCCGCCAGGCGCGCCGAGCCGTCGCGCAGGGCGCGCCACGCCACGCGGCGCTCCTCGTCGGGCACGCCCGAGTCGAGCCTCACCGCTCGGTCGAGCTTCGCCAGCCGTTGAGCCCATCGCGCCACGGTCTCGACGTCGGCGGCGATCACGAGCACCGACCCCTTCGTCGTCTCGAGACGGTCCAGGACGCGCTTCTCGCGGCCCGCGCCGATCAGGAGCTCGGGCTTGGGCCCACCGGGACGCCCCGCGACGGCGGCCGCGCGCCCCGCGACTCCAGCGGCGTCTCCGCTCGCGGGCGGCGGCAGGAGCGCGGCGCACGTCGATCCGACGGACGAAAGAGTCTGGGCGGCGATCCAGTTGACGAGGTCGAGCTGCGCCCTGGACAGCACGGGCTCGGCGTCGACCAGCCGCGCGAGCGGCTTGAGCCCTTCCTCGGCGCCGTCGCGCACGGCCACCACCATCCCGACCCGCGCGGCGCCGCGCAGGGGCGCCCGCGCGCGCTGGCCGGGCGCGAGCCTCCAGCCCTCGGGTACGCGATACGAGAACGAGTGGCGCACCGGGGCGTCGAAGGCGACGTCCGCGATGGTCATTTATCTGAGCCTGAGGCCGGTGCTACTGGCTCCGTCCTTGCGGACAACCCGTGCGGTGGCATCCGACAGGTCGTCATTTAGTGCGGCGGCGGTCGTACTCCCGTCGGGCGAGCTGGAGATCCTCCCACGCCATGCGCTTGTACTCCTCGCCGGGATTGCGGAGGAGGAAGGCCGGGTGGAAGGTCGGGATCAAGACCGCGGAGCCGTACGGGTGCACGCGACCGCGCAGCTTGCCGATTGGCTCGCGCGTGCCGAGAAGACTCTGCGTTGCCACGCTGCCGAGGGCCAGGACGACCTTGGGCTGGAGCACGGCGAGCTTCGCGGCGAGGAACGGCGCGCAGGCGGCGAGCTCGTCGGCTTCGGGATTTCGGTTGCCGGGCGGCCGGCACATCACCGCGTTGCAGATGTAGTCCTCGTCGCGCGACAGCTCGACCTTCCGGGCCTCGAGCATCTTCGTCAGGAGCTGTCCGGCCCGCCCAACGAATGGAAGGCCCTGGGCGTCTTCGTCCGCGCCCGGCCCCTCGCCGATGACGACCAGCTCCGCGCGCGGATTGCCCGACCCGAACACGATCGTCGAGCGCGCCTCGCAGAGCTTGCACTTCCGGCAGCCCTGGAGGGCCTTCTCCTGAGCGCGGAGCGCCTCGGCCGGGCCGAGCAGATAGTCGCCGCCGGTCGGCAAGTCCGTGAACCCGAGATCGCGGTGATGGCGGAGGGTCTCGCCGAGCGCCCCGAGCGCGTCGGCGAGCAGAGCGCGCGCATCGCCGGTCGCCATACGGGCTAGGCGGGCGTCTTTCGGGTGGCGGCGGCGGTGCGGAGCGAGAGGACGTGCGAGAGGATCGCGTCGGCGACGTTGGGCTTCGGCATCCGCGGCAGTGGGCGCACGCCGCCCCAGCGGTCGAGCAGGAGCACCTCGTTGTCCTCCGCCTCGAAGCCGATGCCCTGCTGGCTCACGTCGTTGGCCACCAGGAGATCGATCCCCTTGCGCTCGAGCTTCGCGCGCGCGTTCGCGGCGACGTCGTCCGTCTCGGCGGCGAAGCCCACCACGAACGCGTTTGGCCGCCGGGCCGCCACCTCGGCGAGGATGTCCGCGTTCGGGGTCAGCTCGAGGGTGAGGTCGCGCTTGCCCTTGATCTTCGTGCTCGAGGCGTGCCTGGCGCGGTAGTCGGCGACCGCCGCGGCCTTGACGACGATCGTCGCGCGGTCCAGGTGATGGAGCACCGCTTCGCGCATCTCTTCGGCGGTCTGCACCGGGACGAAGACGGCCCCGGCCGGCGGGGTCAGCGCGGTCGGACCGGAGACCAGGGTGACCTCCGCGCCGCGCCGGAGCGCGGCCGTCGCGAGGCCGTAGCCCATCTTGCCCGAGGAGCGGTTGGAGATGTAGCGCACCGGGTCGATCGGCTCCCGCGTCGGGCCGGCGGTGACGAGCAGTCGCTCGCCGGCGAGATCGCGCGCCGGCACCAGCAGCCGCCGCAGCGCCTCCACGATCTCGTCGATGTCGGGGAACCGCCCCTTGCCGCTGAGCCCCGAGGCGAGCGCGCCCGTCTCGGGTTCGAGCACCGTGACGCCGCGGCGGCGCAAGGTGGCGACGTTGGCGGTGACCGCCGCGTGCTCCCACATGCCGCCGTCCATGGCCGGCACCATGAGCACGGGCGCCCGGGCCGCTAGCAAAAGCGTCGTCAGGAAATCGTCGGCGATGCCGTGCGCGGCCTTCGCGAGCACGTTCGCGGTGGCCGGCGCCACGATGACCGCGTGGGCACGCTCGGCCAGGGCGACGTGCTCGACCGCGTCAGCGCTCTGCGGATCGAAGAGGTTCGAGAGCACGGCGCGTCCGGACAGAGTCCGGAATGTCAGCGGGCCTACGAACTCGCGCGCGTGCTCGGAGAGGCAGACCGTGACCGAGGCGCCGAGCCGGGTCAGCTCGCGCAGCAAGTAGACCGCCTTGTACGCGGCGATCGACCCGGTGACGCCCAGGATCAGCTCACGGCCGTCGAGGCTCATGCCTTGGGTGTGTCGCCCTCTTCCTTCACCCGGTATTCGACCTTGGCCGCCGCGATCTCCTCCAGGGCACCGCTCGTCGGCTTCTTGTGCCGGCTCTCGACGCGCGCCGCGGCGCCGCGGTTGAGCTGACGCGACCGCTTCGCGGCCAGGACGACGAGCAGATAACGGTTCGAGACCTTGTTCAGGGCGCTTTCCAGCGAGGGGAATGCCATCAATTCTGTACCTCCAGGTCGGGTAGGGTGAGGTCGATGCGCGCCGTCCGACAGCGCTCGGCCATGATGATCGACTCGAGCTGGTCCAGGGCCTCCTTCACGTCGCGGTTCACGATCAGGTAGTCGTACCGTCGCCACAGCGCGATCTCCTCACGCGCGCGCACCAGCCGCCGCGCGATCTCGACTTCGGCGTCGGAGCGCCGCTCGCGCAGGCGTTTCTCGAGGTCCCGCACCGACGGCGCCACGACGAAGATCAGCACCGCATCCGGGTATCGCCCGCGCAGCTGCGCGGCGCCCTGCGTGTCGATGTCGAGCAGCACGTCGCGGCCAGACGCCAGGGCGTCCTCGAGCGACCGGGCGCGCGTGCCGTAGAGGTTGCCGTGCACGGTCGCCCACTCGGCGAGCTCGCCGCGGTCGAGCATCGCGCCGAACGCGTCTACGCCGACGAAGCGGAAATCGACGCCGTCCATCTCACCCGGTCGCGGCGGCCGCGTCGTCACCGAGACCGAGTACGTCAGATCGGGCACGCGCAGCCGGATCTCGCGGCACAGCGTCGTCTTGCCGGCGCCCGACGGCGCCGAGACGACGAACAGCGTGCCGCGCCGCTTAATCAACCGGCGCGCCCCGCTCCGTGACGAGGCGCTGGGCGAGCGTGGCGGGCTCGAGCGACGAGAGGATCAGATGATCGCTCCCGGTCACGATGACCGCCCGCGTGCGACGCCCGTTCGTCGCGTCGACCAGCTTCGTGCTCCCCTTGGCGCTCTCGATGAGCCGCTTCACCGGCAAGGAGTCCAGCGCGACGATCGCCACGATCTGATCGGCGACGACGACGTTGCCGTGTCCCACGTTCACCAGATGCGTCACCGGCCGACCCCCGCCATTCGCGCGGCTATTCAAGATTCTGCGCCTGTTCGCGCATTTTTTCGATGATCCCCTTGGCGGCGAGCGCCGACTGGCTCAGCTCGAGATCGTCCGCCTTCGAGGCGATGGTGTTGACCTCGCGGTTCAGCTCCTGGACCAGGAAGTCGAGCGGTCGCCCGACGGCTCCGCCGCGGTCGAGCAGCAGCGCGAGCTGCTCGAGGTGCGCGCCGAGCCGCGTCAGCTCTTCGCGCACGTCGGTCTTCTCGGCCCAGATCGCCACTTCGGTGAGGATGCGCCCCTCGTCGACCACGACGTCGCCGAGCAAGGCCCCGATGCGCTCGCGCAGCCGCTCCTGGTACCGCGCGAGGGCCGCCGGCGTGCGAGCCGCGATCATGTCGACCTGCGCCCGGAGCGCGGCGTGCTGCGCGGAGAGCTCGGCGCCGAGCGCTTCGCCTTCCGTCGCGCGACACGCCACGAGCGCGTCGAGCGCGCGGCCGAGCACCTCCGCCAGCGCCGGCCACGCGATCGCCGCCGCCGAGGTCTCCGACTCTTCCGTGCGCACGACGCCCGAACGCTCGAGCACCCACGAGAGCGGCACCTCTTCGCCCAGGCCGACGGCGCGGCCGAGGGCTCGGGCCTGCTCGACATACTGGGCGGCGAGCGCGGCATCGACGCGGATCTGCTGGGTGGATTGACCGGGCGCCGGACCGACCTGCACGGCGACGTCGATACGTCCTCGCTCGAGGCGCGACTGGATCAGCCGGCGCGCGTCCATCTCGCAGGCACCGAGGGCGCGCGGCAGGCGCAGCGCGATGTCGAGGTGGCGGTGGTTGACGGAGCGCGCTTCGACGGTCACCGCGAATCCGTCACTGGCGACCTCGGCCCGGCCGAATCCCGTCATGCTGCGGAGAGACGGGTTCGCAGAGAGGCGGGTGGGTGGCATCGAGTGATCATAGGGCGAAATTGCCTGTAGTGTCAATATGTTGCGGTTGACAGGCGCCGGGCGTGCCGATAGACTCGGCGCGCGCTCGGTCATGAGCCGCTGGGCCCTCGCAACACTCGCAGTGCTCTTCCTGCTCGGCCTCGGGGCGGTCACGCTCGCCCGGCTATTCGGGAAATCCGGTTCACGCGCCTCGGTCGGCGTTTCCATCGCCGCGCACTGGCTCGCGGCCTACGTCCTCTGGAGCTTCGCGGCCGGTCTGGCCGTGGCCGCCGGCCTGCTCACGACGTACCAGACAGCGGCGTTCGCCGCGATCTGCCTCCTCGGCGCCGTCTTCCAGTATCGCGCGCACCTGCAAGCCGGGCGGGATCGCGGGCTGGCGATTTTCTTCGGGGTGCAGCTGGCCTGGCTGGTGTTCGTCCTCCTCCAGAACGGCATGCTCACCACCGGGTGGTGATAGGCTCAAGGAGATGGGCGAGCAGGATGCCATCCTGGTCATCGACCATGACCCCGACGCCGCCCTCCTCCTGAGCGACTTCCTCGAGCGCGAAGGGTACGCGGTCGCCGTGGCCCGCACCGGCGTCGAGGGGCTCCGACTGATCCGCCAGGGCGCGTTTGCGCTCGTCCTCCTCGATCTCGAGCTTTCCGACGCAGACCCCACGAGTCTCATGCGCGAGGCGGCGCTGATCGAGGCACCGCCCGAGATCATCGTCGTCACCGGCCGCGCGACGCTCGACTCGGCGATCCAGGCCATCGAGAGCCGGAGCGCCGGCTACATCCTCAAGCCCGTCGATCTCTCCCGCCTCGGTGTGATCGTCGCGCGCGTCTTCGACCGGAGGCGGCTGGCGCAGGACAACACGCGCCTGCACGCCGAGCTGGCCGAGCGGCTCGCCGAGAGCGAGGCCCTCGCCGCGATCTCGGCCACCGTCAGCTCCACCCTCGACGTCCGCGAGGCGCTCCGCCGAATCTGCCGGGAGCTGGTCCGCTTGCTCGGCGCCGACACGTCCGCCGTCTATCTTCAAGATGCCGGGAGCGGTCGGCTCGTGCCGACCGCGGCATACCACGTGCCCAGCGAGTATCTCGAGACCCTATCCACGACGCCGCTGCCGCTCAAAGAGGAGGGCTTCTTCCTTCCGCTCTGGCGGGAGCGACGTCCCGTGTACTCGGACGACGTTGCGGGCGACCCACGCTTCACGCACGGGATGTTCAGGAGCTTCCCGCATCAGTCGGGCCTCCTCCTGCCGCTGATCGTCGAGGACGACGTGATCGGGGGCTTCTACATCGTCTGGTGGACGGCCCGCCGGAGCTTTTCCGAGCGCGACCTGCGCGGTCTCGATCACATCTGCGAGCAGGTCGGGTTCTTCCTCCGAAACGCCCGGCTCTACGAGCAGGCCGGGCGGAACCAGCACCGGCTCGAGGTCCTCAACGACGTGTCGCGGCGGCTCGCCGCCGTCCACGACCCCGAAGAAGTGCTGACGGTCATCGTCAACGAGGCGGCCCGGCTCGTCGGCGCCGAGGCGGCGGGTCTGCGCCTTCTGGAAGGTGACGACCTGGTCGTCGGCGCCCGGACCGAATCGGCCGCCGGCGTGATGGCGCGGCCGCGGCTCAGGATCGGGGAGAGCCTGAGCGGCCTGGTGGTCGCCACC
>Ga0066710_100006428_pt1 | contig 10970 bp, 12 predicted proteins | sample GraSoiAngelo_159_FD_79666 | JGI IMG/M metagenome (GOLD analysis project Ga0066710, IMG submission 79666) | Grasslands soil microbial communities from the Angelo Coastal Reserve, California, USA - 14_1009_16_40cm | ecosystem: Environmental > Terrestrial > Soil > Grasslands | place: USA...
CGGTGATCTCGGGAGTCATCGATCCCGAATTCGTAGAATCCTACAAACAGATCGCGTAGATCGACAAACCTAGCGAGTCTCAATTTTCATCAGTTGCGAAGGCTTCGAGAGTATCACATACACAGTCGAGCTCGTAGACTCTCTAGTCAACCTCTTTTCCAGCGAGTTCTTCTCACTTTCTGAGAGGTCTCTTGCGGCGTAGACCTCGACCTCAAGCGCATCTTCTCCTGCACTCTTTCTCAACTGGCTCCTGAGGTACGCGACTGTTGCCTGGAATGCGTCCTCAGGCATCTTGGCAAGCTCAATGCTCGACAGGCTTGTCGCTTGACCTTGCTTCTTCATGATCTCGTACAGCTCCGAGACATTCGTAACATTGAGTGTCCGAGTCTCGTGCACGAAGTCCCTGATTTGGAACCCCATCTCACCGATGCGCTGTTTCTTCCATAATCTCGAGTGATCCTCTGGCGTGAGTCCTGTCCCAAAATCATAGTATTCCAGCGTCACGCTGGCGTTGGGCATGAACTCAGCCATTACGCTCTTGCCCTGAAAGCGAAAACTTGCGGTGCCTGATGCGACGGCCGGTTTTCCTGAATCATCAACGGGACTTATTTCATCCTGGTTCTGGTAGAGATACGGAGCCTTTTCTTGCGGAAGACCGCTCTGCACCAGATATCTTTCCACCAAGTGGTCCTGATCTTCGAAGACGGCTGGGTCTGGAAACAATCGGGCAAATCTAGCGACGACACGATAGAGATCGATCTTTACCATGAACTTGGAGGCCCTTCACTATGATATTCGGAGAATGCGTTCATTAACCTGATTCCTTTGAATGATGTGAGGAGTAGAGTCTTGTCTCGGGAAGCCGAGGAGTACTTCGAAGAGGTCTCTGGAAGATGGGATGTTCTCAGAAAGAGCTTCTATGGCGACGAAGTTCGGGACGCAGTCCTCAATGCAGCCCGGGTCCAACCTAACGACACGGTCCTAGATGTTGGAGCAGGAACAGGGTTTCTAACAGAAGCAGCGGCAAAGATTGCCCGGAAGGTCATAGCCCTCGACTTTTCTGAAGCAATGACGGCCGAGTCAAGAAGCAAACTCAGTGGTCAGAATGTTGAATTCAAGATTGGAAATGTGGAACACATTCCCCTACCTGATGCGTCCGTTAGTGTAGTAATCGGCAATATGATTCTCCATCATTGTCTGAACCCGGATATTGCGATCAGGGATATGGCTCGTGTGCTAGTTCCTGGCGGGAGACTCGCCCTTTCTGATCTTCAACAGCACAACTACGAGTTTCTGCGAAAGGAACACGCTGACAGATGGCTCGGTTTCGATATCCCACGCGTTAGAAGTATGTTGGACCAGGCCGGTTTTGCTGACATCAGGGTCGACGCGTTGGAGTCTTGCTGTTCAACAACAGCAGAGCATGGCCAAGTGAAGATTCCAATGTTCCTCGCGAGTGGCCGAAGACGATAGCCGAGGAGGGGCGGCGCCGCTCTTATCGTGTTCCAAGAGATAGATGAAATTCCAATGGAACTAGTATTTCTCGGAACGGGAGGAGCGGAGACCACTCCGAAGGTTGGATGCCTTTGCCCAGTCTGTCAAGAAGCTCGGCAGAAAGGAGAACGGTTTGTCCGAAATGGACCCTCTGTCTTTCTCACTGGAGCAAGCGTTCTGTTCGATACGCCGGAGGATGTTGACAAGAGCCTTGAACGTGAAGGCATTCACGAGGTTCACCACCTAGTCTACACTCACTGGCACCCTGACCATACTGGAGGCAGAAGAGTGCTGGAGCAGCTGAATATGGACTGGCTAGACCCCAAGGCGAGACGAGTCACGCATGTCTGGCTTCCAAGTTGGGTTCGCGAAGACTTTCGGAAGAGACATGGCCTGGAGGACAATCTTGAGTACTTCGAGAGAGCAGGCATAGCCAGAATCCATGAGGTGGGGGAAGGAGAACCGTTTCAGTTGGACGCGTTGAGTGTGCGTCCGTATAGGATGGCCCAGCCGGGCTTGACTGCATACATACTAGAGCGAGAATCTAGAAGGCTGGTGTTCGCGCTCGACGATGCCAGGGACTGGAAGCCACGCACCGAGTTTTTGGAGCCGGACCTTCTCGTGCTTGAAACGGGTTGGTTCGAGCGCGACCCGAAGGGGCGTGTCATCGTACCTCCCGGACACTCGATCCGGAACGAGGAAGCGTCCTTCGAGGAGACTCTGGGGATAATCGACCGGATCAATCCTCGAAAGGCTATACTGACCCACATAGAGCAGCTATGGGCTCGTTCCTACGAGGACTATCTGGAACTTGAGAAGAGCCACCATGGCCACAAACTCCAGTTTGCTTTCGACGGGCTCCGTGTCAAGCTCTGACCACGGCATGCGATCGCATCCTACGCGCGGTTCAGCGCTAAGATTCAGGGCTTGAGAACTGCTCTCCCTTCTATACGCCCCTCCTCTAACCTTTTCAAAACATCGTTGACCTGTTCTAAAGGATAGGTCTTGACCACAACCTTGAACTGTTTCTGTCTTGCCAGTTCCATGAGTTCGCTCATTTCGCTGAGCGACCCTGATATGGACCCGTGTACCTCTCGTCCATTGGTTGAACCGCTATCCATTTTCAAGTAGCCACCAGCTGCTCCCACAACTACGAGTCTACCGCCTGCTCTGAGCATCTCGTATGATGCTGTGAGGGTCGATGTAGACCCTACGAAATCGATGACTGCGCCAACTCCTTTCTTCGCTACTCTTCGGACCTGAGTGTCCATGTTCTTTCCCGCGAGGATGGTCTGGTCTGACCCCAGCTTCTCGGCCAATGAGAGGCTCCGCCGTCTGACGTCGACTGCTACTATCGAGCATGTGCTCATCTTTTTGAGAAGTTGAATCGCGACATGTCCGAGTCCGCCGACACCTATTACGACAACATAGTCTCCGGCGTGTAGTACAGGCAGCGCATTTGCTTTGACGGCGTGATAGGCAGTTATCCCGGCGCAGCCAAGAGGGGCTGCCTCATCAAGGCTCAGCCCGGAAAGAGAAAAGAGGTAGCGAGGCGATTCCACCGATAGGTACTCGGCGTATCCTCCGTCTTGGTCGAATCCGATGAATTTCCCGTCCTCACAGTGATTCTCTTCTCCGCGGAGGCAGAACCAGCATCGTCCACAACCGCGTCCCGGATATACTATGACGGGCTGGCCCTTCTTGAGGCCGGTTACGCCCTCTCCAACCTCGTACACATATCCTGCGGGTTCGTGGCCGAGCGTTATCGGATACTTGACTGATTCGAACTCCCCTTTGGCAATGTGAAGATCGCTGTGACAGACCCCTGAGGCAACAATCTTGACAACAACCTCGCCAGGCCCCGGCTCGGGCATGTCGGCATCAACTATGGCAAACGGCTTCCGCGGACCTGCGAGCCTCGCAACTTTCATCTTATTTCCATCTGCCTATCTCCCATAGATCCACTCTGAAATCAATATCCTTCCTTTGTAACGTCGCAGGGGAAACACATGTCAGTCAATGATGTTCAGAATTTCGCTCAGCGACTTTATTCTACCGTCAGGCTTGACGCTTGTGCTCGAATCGGAGGCTCTTGTAAGGGCAAGGAGCGACGGTTGCTCTCTGAAGCCCGAGGGAACTTCATAGTCGAACAGTAGTGTCTTCATGCCAGCGCTTTGGGCTCCTCCGACATCATTCTCAATATTATCACCGACATGCAGAACATAGCTTGGCTGCAGTCCGAGCATTTTGGCCGCTGTCAGAAATATTCGGGTGTCCGGCTTTCCATATCCAACCTCGTCTGAAAATATTGTCGCGTCAAAATAATCTAAGACGCCTTCCCTCCGCATCAGTTCTCGGAGAGCATGGCCCGGGCCACGACCTGTGTTGCAAATCAATCCTATTTTCAAACCGCGCTCGGAGAGTCGTTGGAGTACTTTGGGAGCGTCTGCGTTGAGAGTTGCCGGCGCGGTGAGACTTGGGCTCCAATAGGACTCTTCAAGCCTCATCAAGACCTCAGGATCGGTGAGGAGAATTGGCTGGTTCTTTGTGGCATGGTTCACAATGTAGCGAATCTGTTCTAGTGTCGATACTTGCTCGCCCTTCTTCCATATGTTGGCAAGCCATGGCGTACTCTCCCTGAGCCCTAGTGCAAGATCCTCAAATGAGACCTCGACGCCCAGTTTCGCGAGATTCTCTTGCAGGCCTTTGCAACGAAGTTCGTCACGCAGACGATCTAGCGCGGGAGTGTCCATGAACAGAGTCTCCCAGAAGTCGAAGGTCACACCAGCTACTTTAAACCTAGGCGCAAGTCTAGGCAGTCCTCGACCGGCCTCCCCTTTCTGAGAACGATTCGGAGACTTAAGCTCTCCATCCTACAACTTGTTGCGGGTTAGTGGTTGTCATGTACCCGCAATATTCTCTGTAGGTAGTGCGTGTGCTGCCTTTCATGGCCCACCAGTCGATGAAGAACTTTAGTGGCTGTCCAGGGCCAACGGCTGTCAGACCATTTCTTTGGGCGAAAGGTTTGACTTCTCTGTTCGGTCGTAAGTCTGGATAGGACCTCGCGTACAAGGGAACGGGCGTAATCTAGAAATTCGAAGACATCCTTCATTCTGCTCCGTTCGAGGTGTGGATCCGCACGTATCCGGGACAGATACCAAATGTAGACTTGGGCGATGTGCTCCAGAACGTTTCGCATACTCCGGGGTTCTGACCGAGGTTTCCAATCCAATTCTTCGATGGGAATCTTGGATATGATCTCGTCTAAATCTGCTCTTGTATAGTTGAGCAGCTGGAGACAACGGGAGATGTGAGCATGAGTGCATTTTATTCGATCGCAGCTGAAGAGAGGGTCAGATCCGCCTGCCTCCCCTGCGCTGCCTTGGGTGCGTATTTCTTCGATTATCGTCATCTGTGGATTGCGCACGGCGGGTATCCTCTCGCCCTTTGATCTTAGCCAGCGATAGTAATCAGGAATGGTAAACTCGACTTTTGATATTGCTCTCTCTCTAGTGCTGGCGAGGGTTGCACAGCCCATAAGATCGTGAACGTGAGCAGAGGTGCTTCCATCATGACCGATGTTAAGACTAGTCCTGTAGATCATTGTGCCTTATGACGGAATACGTTATTTGCGCTGTGCGGCGTTGCTTGTGGACTCATGTTTCAAGTTTTTTAGAGCGATAGCTGGACAAGTAGTCACTATGCTGGCCGAACATCTCGAAACAAAGGTTTGGGAGATCGTGGATTCCTACTATCCTAGGCGCGATTGGGCTCACGGGAGGAGTCACATCGAACGTGTCCTCAGGACCGCCGTAGAGATTGGAAAGCGAGAGGGCGCTGACACAGAGATAATCGAACTATCAGCGATTCTCCACGACATCTTTGCCAACAAGGAAAAACATACGGGCGTTGAAGGATTCCGACACGAAATTGAAGCGTCGAAAGAAGCAAGAAATATTCTGAAGACTCTTGGACTTGCAGAAAGGACTGTAGACGCGGTCTGTCACTGCATCGAATCTCATAGGAAACGAACTGGAAGAATCCAGCCTCAAACGATAGAGGCTAAGTGTCTCTTTGATGCCGATAAGCTTGACTGCATAGGCGCGATCGGCATAGTCCGAAGTGCTTTCATGTCTCTTGAACAGGGGCAAGAATTCTACAAAGAAGAAGACGTTGACGCTTACGCTCGCAGGAACATTCGACCGGACGGCACAGTAATCGATTTTGCCCAGCACTCGTCAAACCTAGAATACGAGCTAAGTCTCAAGGAGGTTGCGAAGAGAATGTACACGGAGACAGGCAAGAGACTAGCTAGGGAAAGAGCGGTCTTCATGGACGAATTCTACAGCAGGCTCGGAAAGGAACTGAAAGGCATCATCTAGTCGAATTAAGATCGGACGTATTTGCCTCGAAGATACTCCAAGACTAGCTCCGCGTTCTTGTCTGGTGGAAATACGGGATAGAACACTTTTTCGACTCTTCCGCCTTCTACTACAAGCGCCAGTCTCTTGACGAAAGTCTTGAACTCAAACTCTAAGGTCGGTAGCTGCAAAGCCTTCGTCAGTCTGAAATCCGAGTCGTTCAAGAGCTCGTAGGGAAGATTGTTCCGCTCCGCGAACTCTATCTGTTCATCCAGATTCTGAGTGCTCACGCCAAATACTTCGAAGCCTAACTTCTTGAACTCTTGATAGTGGTCGCGGAACGCGCACGATTGAGGCGTACAACCGCGGGCTCCAGGGATATCGTTCCAACCATCCGGAATGAGAGCACCAGGTTTTCCAGTTTCCGGGTAGAAAAAGAAGACAGAGTTCCGTTTAGAGGCATCCGCCAAATTAACGGCATGTACTCCAGTGGAGCGTAGTGAGAAAGAGGGCATCTTCATTCCAAGAAGATGCCGGCAGGCATCATCGTCAATAGGAACAGGGAGGCCTCTAGGCAGAACATAGGGGTCTGTGTCGAGAAGACCTTTCATCGAACCTGCCCCCAAGTGTCCGAGTAGGACATCTCTTTCAGATCTGGAAACTTTTGCACCACTTGTTCGTCTGGGTACCCCATTATTCCAAAATGCACGAGCTCGTAATCTCCGGGTATTTCGAGTGCGGCCTTCACGCCTCTGTTTACTTCCGGCATGAGCAAGCCCTTTATCGGCCCGTGGAGTCCGATGCCGTATTCCAGAGCCTTGAGTTCGATACTCCTCACGGAGGATCCTATTTCGTGAATTTCTCCAATTCTGGCGTAGTCGCCCGGGACCCACTGAAACGGTTTGAAATCCTTGGGCTGACAGAACGCGATGAACAGAGGAGCGACCTTCCATCTCTCAATCCAATCGACATCCTTCAGTCGTCCTATCTTCCTCAGGTCTTCTTGCCACGCCTTCACTACTTTCAGCCGCTGACTCTTGTCAGTGATCGTCAAAAGCTTCCATCTACCCAGCCACGTACAGGACGTGGCAGCCTTCAGGATCTCCTCCTGAACAGGCTGTGGAATCTCTTTGTCGAGAAATGACATAGCTCCTTTGTCGAAAAATAGGAGTTCGCTGAGTGTGGACGTACCACAGTAACGCGTGCTTGGTGTTTCCATGAAATATCCCTATGATGGATCACGGAAGAATCCGTAATATTTAGTTGGCGAAGTTAGGCTTGCGTCTTCTCGCTGGTCTTCAACACGAAGTCAACCGCTTCCTTCAACTTGCGCCCACAAAACCCTTGCTTTGCTGTAATCCTTAGCGAAGGGCTTCTCGTCTGGCAAGCATGCGGCGGACGGCCGGGCCAGGTTTCAGCCTGTTCTCGCGGTCGACAAAAACAACGTGAGGCTTCCAGTGCTGCGCCTGCTTCTCGCTCATCCAGCTGAATGCTGTGATAATGACTTCGTCGCCGGGCTGAACCCTGCGGGCGGCCGCGCCGTTAACCGCTACGGTCCCGCTTCCTCTTGGAGCCGAGAGTGCGTATGTTGAGAATCGTTCTCCGTTGGTTATGTTCCAGATGTCTACCTGCTCGAAGGGTATGATTCCCGCAGCCTCCATCAGAGATGAGTCTATCTCGATACTTCCCTCATAGTTGAGGTCTGCACCTGTGAGTCTTGCCCGGTGGATCTTGCCCTTGAGCATTCGTAGCTGCAACGCTTCTTCTCCTCGTGACTATGATGTTATTGGTGTGACTCCCTAGACTTGAATGATGGCTACGGTCTCTCTAGAGAGCTTAGGAGCCTTTGATTTCACCCGGAGTGCTAATGGATTCGGTGTTTGAGGGGTCGGTCACCGAGTGATATTCCAATCCACAGCGGCGCGACGACACGGTTTACATAGATAATCTGTGAAGGAGAATAAGCATGAAATGGGTTACACGTGAAAAGGCAAAGGTGGACCGCATCGCTTGTCCCTGGTTGATCAAGAAGTTCGTTGACGAGAACCCGGAGTTTCTCTTCGTCCCGCCTGAGACCATTCCGCAGGTAGTCAAGGACACCGGTGCGGTAGCCTACGATGCAAAAGGCGTGGAGCTGACCCACTACAGGGAGAACGGCGAAGAGCGCGTAAGTTTTGATGCTATCATCAAGAAGTATAAGCTCAGGGACCCGGCATTGCTGGAGCTAGCCAAAATAGTGAGGGGAGCCGATGCGAAGATCCCAAACCCTCCGCCTGAATCTGCCGGCCTCGAGGCAGTGGCGCATGGTTTTCGAACCCTTGCAAGGGACGACTTTGACAACATGCGACTACAATTTCCGACCTACGACGCATTGTACAAGTACTGCCAGCTGAAAGTTGAAGGAGCGCAAAAGCTCGAGTACAACGTCGCGCAACCTGCAAGGTAGGTCCGTGGGCCTCAGTCTCAGGCATCCATGTCGCTGATGGTAACGATCTCACACCGCCCAACTTAATCCGACGTACAAGGCTTTCTTTCGATGTTTTCTGATGTCGTCTCTCTTATCATCTGAAAAGTGGACATCCTGGCTACAGTGCTCGTATCAGACTTCATCTGACCATGGAAGACATTTATTCCCTAAGACCCGCTTTCTGATTATGGTAACTCTACCGTGGCAGTCCTACGCAGACGCTGACCCTAGGCACGAGTATCTAGCTCTGATAACTTTTCTGCCTCGGAAGAGCTACTGGTCGATTTTCAGCTTCCTTAGACTCGTCAGGTCAATCCAGAGTCAACTCAAGAACTCAAAGGGGCTCATCGGATATTCTATGAGAACGCAGCTTCTAGGCAAGAAGGCCTGGACTCTCTCGGTCTGGCAAGATGAGAATTCGCTCCAAGAATTCGTCTACAAAACGCCGCACGCTGATACGATGGGAAGGCCGGTTCTTCAACCGGGGAAATCGAAATTTGTGAGATGGAAGTTGGCGGGGTCTAACACACCGCCCTCGTGGGACGACGCCTTTCAACAACTCCGAGCGGGATCGTAGGAATCTTCGCTGTACTCATCCAATTGCAGGTGGGAAGTCCCTACTCGACGAGACTCGTTCTCTAGAACGAGTGACCTTGGCCGCAAGGATCAACGAGCCGATCATCAAGAGTGCTGAGAGTAGGAAAGGTGCGCCTGGAAGATTGAAGGGTGCTTGGCTGCCGATGAAGAATGCGAATATTAGCGTGAATAGCGTGGGTCCGATTACGCCGGTGAGGCCCATGAGGCTGCCGTTGATCCCCTGCAGTGCTCCTTGTTCTGACGGGCCGACTCGCCGAGTCATTAGACCCTGCAACGCTGGCTGGACGAATCCGATTGGGGCATAGAAGATTATTGCAATCATGAATAGGAGGCTGTTGGGTGCGAGGCCCCAGATCACGAACCCTACCGTGCCGGAGACTATTCCAATGAGCAGGGCGAGGCGTTCGCCGAATCGAGCGACGACACGCCGGACTAGGAGGCCCTGAACGATAATGTTGCATGCACCGACCAGTGCGAGTGCTGCTCCGACTAAGGCGTATCCCCAGCCGTATCTGTAAGCCGCGTATAGTACGTAGACGCTGGGAAGGACTTGGAAGGCGAGGAAGTTTAGGAAATTGACTGTAACAAAGCCTGCGAGTCCTCTTCGCGCTCGTATCATGGACAAGGAACCAATAGGGTTGGCTCTCCGAAGAGAGACCGGACTTCTATGCTCCATAGAGAGCGACTCAGGCAGAACTACCAGTCCGTAAGCGGCGCTTGCGAGCGAGAGTGCTGCTGCGCCCCAGAACGGGAAGCGGGGGCCAATTCCGGCTAATAGTCCGCCGACGAGGGGTCCGATGATGAATCCCACGCCCCAGATCGAGCCGATCATACCATATGCGCCGGCTCTCTTCTCGCCTGGGGTAGTATCGGCTACGTAGGCGAAGCTTACGGTGAAGCTGGCACTGGTGATGCCGCTGACGACTCGCCCGATGAAGAGCCATGTTAGGTTGGGGGCGAGCGCCATGATCATGTAGTCGATTCCGAGGCCGAATGCTGAAAGGATGAGGACGGGTCGTCGTCCGTATCGGTCGGATAACGCTCCGAGCAAGGGGGCGAATAGGAACTGCATCAGGGCCCAGGTTGTACCAAAAAGACCGAAGATTTCCGCTCCTCTAGCTGGGTCTCCCCCGACGAAGCTGACAACCAGACCAGGAAGTACGGGAATTATGATGCCAAATCCGAGTGTATCAAAGAGGACTGTGGCGAATATGAACGCCAGAGCGGCTCTGCTGGCTCCAGTTCTGGTTAACGTTTCTACTCTTGGCGGTTCTTGGGTAAGTTCGGTCAAGTTGTGGACACTATTTTGTACGCTTAGAGTTCGATCAGGTTCGAGTTACTCTTAGCCGTCGGGCGCGTAAGTCCACTACTTCAAGCTAGTGAGGTCTCAGAAACTGAATCTTGGCTGATACTGTTCGGACTATTCGATCACTGTTGGAAAAAGAGGGGGAAGGAGGATTGACCTCCTATAGTCCGATTCCTGCTCCGAGAGTGTAGATTGAGTTCAGGGTCTGGCTGTCTGTCGATCCGTCAGATAGTGTAGCGGTGATGGTTACTGGGTATATGCCTCCGACCACTAGCACAACTCCCAGTGGCGTATTCATCGTTGTGGTTGATGTGGTCTGTCCCGACTGGAGTGGCATGGCCGGGTTCCAGGATAGTGTTAGCGGTTGCCCGGAGAGCTGGATGGAAAGGGATGCGATCGCCCCATCTCCAATGTTCGTAATCTGAATGTTGAGGCTGGGCGTCTGGCTTAGCTGTTCAAAGTTTATGCTCGCTCTGACATGGTGTTTTGTGGTAAGGAGGGTTGAGCCGCCTGTTTGGACTGCGATGTCCGTGTGGGAGCAGTCTACGCTGTTGCTGAGAGCTTGGGTGCAGACCCCGCTGCCGCTTGTCCGGGTCGTAGCTGGCTCCGCTGCTGTGTTCAGGTATTGGTCGTTGGTGTAGATGATCGCGGCTGATCCAGTCGTTGGGCTGGCTGCTATTCCGAAGTCGTCTAGAAGATCCCTGTTGCCCGTGCATGTGACGCCCGCTTCGCATACGCCTCCGTA
>Ga0066710_100006429_pt1 | contig 10970 bp, 10 predicted proteins | sample GraSoiAngelo_159_FD_79666 | JGI IMG/M metagenome (GOLD analysis project Ga0066710, IMG submission 79666) | Grasslands soil microbial communities from the Angelo Coastal Reserve, California, USA - 14_1009_16_40cm | ecosystem: Environmental > Terrestrial > Soil > Grasslands | place: USA...
ACCGCCTCGACCATGTCGCCGATGTTCAGGATCTTCGAGGGGTGCTTGACGCGCTTGGTCCACGACATCTCCGAGACGTGGATCAGCCCCTCGATACCCGGCTCCAGTTCGATGAAGGCTCCGTAGTCGGTCAGGCTCACAACCTTGCCGCGGATCCGAGAGTACGGAGGATAGCGTTCGGCCGCGCGCTCCCAAGGATCGGATTGACTCTGCTTGTAACCGAGCGAGACCCGCTCGCGCTCCCTGTCGAACTTCAGGACGACGACGTCGATCTCGTCTCCCACATTGAACAGCTCGCTGGGATGGTTGATCCGGCCCCAGGACATGTCGGTGATGTGCAGCAATCCGTCGATCCCGCCCAGATCCACGAAGGCCCCGTAGTCGGTGATGTTCTTCACCACCCCCCGCATGTGCTTCCCTTCCTCCAGGGATTCGAGGGTCCTCTTCTTCTTTTCGACGTTCTCCTCTTCCAGGACCGCTTTTCGGGAGAGGACGATGTTGCCTCTCCGTTTGTTGACCTTGATCACCTTCATGCGGAATTCCTTGCCGCGCAGCGCGTCAAGGTTGCGGACCGGACGGATGTCCACGAGCGAACCGGGCAGGAAGGCCCGCACACCGATATCGACCGCGAGTCCCCCCTTGATTCTCTCGATCACGCGGCCTGTGACGACCTTTCCCTCGGTGTAGGCCTTCTCGACCTCGTCCCACACCTTCATCTTCTCGGCTTTTTCCTTGCTGAGCACGACGTAGCCGTCCGTGTCCTCTGTCTTTTCGATGAGGACATCGACCTCGTCCCCGACGATGGCATGTACCTTGCCATCTTGGCCGCGGAACTCCTCGACATTGATCGTCCCTTCCGACTTGTAGCCGATATCGACGATCACCTCGTTTTCGAGGATCTTCAGAATGCGGCCGCGCACCACTTCCCCCTCGGCCAGATTACGGTTGTTGTACTGCTCGATGAGGCGAGTGAACTCCTCCAACGACAGCTCGGAGTCCTGCCCTTCCTGATGCTCGGCGTCGTTGCTCAGCATATGGACGGATGAACCTCCCTTTCGCTCCAGCGGCGCCCTGCGGGGCCGCCGGGGGAACACCGACCCTCCGGCGAACACCCCGGGATCGCTTCCGGTGCGTCGTTCATGACCTAAAACGCGTAATTGTATGAAAAGACAAATGTTGTGTCAAGCCTGCTTTTCATCCACCTCCGCCGCTCCCCTTCCGCTCTCTCCCGGCCCGCCGGCCTGCCGGAGGCTGCGCGACAGGGCCGAAAGACAGCGCTCGTTCTCCGATCTGGTCCCCACGGTGATCCTCACCGCCTCAGGAAAGCCGAAGAAACGCATCGCCCGGACGATCACCCCCTGACCCAGCATGGCCCGCGAGATCTCCTCGGCCCTCGGCCCCAGCAGGACCAGCACGAAGTTCGCCACCGAAGACACGAAAGAGACGCCCATCGAAGCCAGCCCCTTCTCGAGGAACTTCATCTCCGTGAGATTCGTCGAGCTCGAACGGAGAATGTGCTCGTCATCGTTCAGCGCGGCGATCGCCGCTGCCTGGGCGATGCTGGAGGTGTTGAAGGGAGACCGAACGCGCTCGAGGGTCTCGGCGATCTCGTCGGAGCCGACCAGGGCGTAGCCGATCCGCAATCCGGCCAGCCCGTGCACCTTCGAGAAGGTGCGCAGGAGGATGAGGTTCGGATGCCTCTCGAGACGCGGGATGTTGACCGGGTAGTCGGGCACGCTGACGTATTCGTGGTAAGCCTCGTCCACGATCACCAGTACTTCCTGCGGAACCCGCTGCAGGACATGCGCCATCTCATGGTCGCGAATATAGGTGCCGGTGGGATTGTTCGGATTGGCGAAGAACATCAGCCGCGTCTTGCTCCCCACAGCCGCGGCCATCGCCGCGGCATCGTGCCGGTAGCCGGGGGCCTGGGGGACAAACCGTGCTTCCCCGCCGGCGGCTTGAACCGCAATGCCGTACATGACAAAAGCCCCCTCCGATATCACCGCTTTGCCATCCTCCCCGAGAAAGGTCCGGGCGAGGAGCTCGACGAGCTCGGTCGATCCGTTCCCGAGGACGATCCGTCGAGGTGGCACGCCGAGCTTCGCCGAGAGGGCGTGTCGCAAGTAGTAACCGCTTCCGTCCGGATAGCGGTGGGCGAAAAGGAGGGCCTTGCGGGCCGCCTCGAGAGCTTTCGGAGACGGGCCGAGCGGGTTCTCGTTGGAAGCGAGCTTGACCGTATCGGCGAGGCCCATCTCCCGCTCGACCTCCTCTATTGGCTTTCCCGGCTGGTAGGGGGTCAAGGCCGCCAGTCGTTGCGGGATCCTCAGTTTCAACTCTGGCGTCCTCACGCGTCCCGAGATGCGGCCGGACGCAGCCGCGACGCCCGGAGCGCGCTCAGCGCAGCCAGCTCTCGAGGCGTCAGGGGCCGGAAACGGCCGGGAGGCAGGGAGCCCAGGGCGACCGGACCGATGCGGATCCGCCTGAGCCGCAGCACGGGATGGCCGATGGCTCGGAACATCCGGACGATCTGGTTGGGCCGGCCTTCGTGGAGGCCCACTTCGAGCCAGCAGTTGCGCATGAACCTGGCGCCTCCGCGGACGGTTCTGCTGATGCGTGCGGGCAGGGTCTTCCGGCCATCGAGGAGGATGCCCTGCCGCAGCCGCGCCAATTCTTCCTCCCTGGGTCCTCCTCTGACCTTGACCAGATAGAGCCGTTCGACCGCACCGGGACGCAGCAACCTGTAGGCGAGATCTCCGTCGTTTGTCAGCAGCAGCAGCCCTTCGGCGTTGTAGTCGAGCCGTCCGATCGGATACAGACGGCCCGGCACTCTCCTGATCAGGTCGATAACGGTCTTCCGTCCCTGAGGATCGCGCCGCGTCGAGACGACGCCGCGTGGCTTGTGCAGCGCCATGGTGACCCGAGCCGGCTGGGCGTCTCTCAGGAGCTTGCCGTCCACGCGGATCGAATCGGTCGTGCGATCGGCGCTGCTGCCGAGCTTCACCACAACCTCGCCGTTGACCCGGATCTTCCCCTCCAGCAGCATTCTCTCCGCCTCACGTCGCGAAGCGACCCCGGCGCGGGCGAGGATTTTCTGGAGCCGCTCTCTCATTCCTCCTCCCCTCCGTCCGCCATCGCGTCTTGGGCCCCCGTCTCCTCCGGGGCCGTGTCGAACTCCCGGGCGGCTTCCCTCGCCGCAGCGGCTTGCAGGATCTTTTCGAACTCCTCGATGGCGGGCAGCTCGTCGAGGTTGTCGAGGCCGAAGTGCACGAGGAACTCTCGGGTCGTCGAGTAGAGCAGCGGCCGTCCGACAACTTTCTTCCGCCCCGAGATGCGCACCAGGCGCCTTTCCAGCAAGGTCTTGAGCGCCCCTTCGGGGTTGACTCCGCGGATCTCCTGGATCTCGGGTGCGGTGATCGGCTGCCTGTAGGCAACAACGGCCAGCGTCTCCAGCGCCGCGCCGGACAGCCGCCGGCGGTGCCGCAGGCGGGAGAACTTGTGAAGGAACGGAGCGATCTCCGGCCTCGTGGTGAGCCTCAATCCTCCGGCTACCTGCTCGATCCGCAGGCCGCGGCCGCCGGCATCGTAGTCGGCGCGCAGCTCCTCGATCGCCTGCCGGAGCGATTCTTCCGTTCCTCCGGTGACCTGGAGCGCCTCGGCCAGTGGAAGCGGATCTTCCGAAATGAACATGAGGGCTTCGAGAACGGCCTTCAACTGCTGCTGTCCCGCCGGGGTCCCTTCGCTCATGTCCCACCCTCCTCCCCCGGAGGCTGACCGGCTCCCTCCATGGGCGGAGGATCGACCCCGCTGATCCAGATCTCCCCCAGCGGCGTCTGTTGGCACGCGATGGCCGCGCGCATCCGGATCAACTCGAGCAGCGCGAGGAAGGCCGCGATCATCTCCCCCCTCGAACGGAAGGAGGACATCAGCTCCAGGAAGGAGATCCTTCCGGCCCCGTCCAGCTGCCGCTTCATCCACTCCATTGTCTGGGCGACCGAGATCCTCTCACGCGAGGCCCGCAGACTGGCGCCGGCGGCGACCTGATCCATCAGGCGCTTGAACGCCGCGAGCAGGGAGTAGAGATCGACGATCAGCTCGGGCTCGCCGGCGATCGCGGAGAGGCCGCCTGCCGGGCGCGCCCAGACGAGGTTGCGGAGCGATTCCAGCGCCTGGAGATTCTCGGCGGCCAGCCGGTACCGCTGGTGATCGACCAGTTGCCGCGTCAGCTCTGCCCTCGGGTCTTCCTCCTCTTCCCCATCCGCCGGCCTGTCGACCGGAAGCAGCATCCGGGACTTGATATGAGCGAGCGTGGCCGCCATGAGCAGGAACTCCCCGGCGAGCTCGAGGTTCATCTCCTTCATCAGGTCGATGTATTCGCCGTACTGGCGAGCGACCTCGATGATCGGAATGTCGAAGATGTCCATCTTGTTCGTGCGGATGAGATGAAGGAGCAGGTCGAGTGGCCCCTCGAACGTGGGGAGCGCCACGCGGATGTCTCCCGCATTGCCGGCCGCACGGAGATCGGATTCCTCGAACGGGTCGCTCATTCCAGGCCCATTGCTGAGCGGACGCCCCGCAGGGTCTCTGCGGCCTGACGCCGCGCCCGCTGCGCTCCATCGCCGAGGATCTCGCGCACTTGCTCGGGATGAGCGGCGTACTCGGCTCGGCGGGCCTGGATCGGCTCCAGGTGCGCGGCGAGGTTGTCCGCCATCACCCCCTTGCATTCCAGACATCCGATGCCGGCAGAACGGCAGCCTTGATCCACCCACGCGATCTGTTCGGCAGTGGAGAAGGTCTTGTGGAAGGGAAAGACCGGGCAGACCTCCGGGTTGCCCGGATCGGAACGGCGCCGCCTCGCTGGATCCGTCACCATCGTCGCGATGCGCTTGCGCATGTCGGCCAGGTTCTCGTTCAGGCCGATCGCGTTTCCATACGATTTCGACATCTTCCGCCCGTCCACCCCAGGAAGCCTGGCCACCGGGCGAAGCCTCGCCTCCGGCAGGGGAAAGACGGCGCCGTAGATCGAGTTGAAGCGGCGCGCGATCTCCCGCGTCAGCTCGAGATGGGCGACCTGGTCTTCGCCGACGGGGACGATCTCGGCGCGATAAGCGAGGATGTCGGCGGCCTGGAGGACCGGATACCCGAGGAACCCATAGGTCTCCAGGTCCTTGCCGGAAAGCTCTCTCAACTGCTCCTTGTAGGTCGGCACGCGGTAGAGCCAGCCCAGAGGAACGAGCATCGACAGCAGAAGGTGCAGCTCCGCGTGCTCCTTCACGGCGCTCTGGACGAAGATCGTGCTGCGGCAGGGATCGAGCCCGGCGGCAAGCCAGTCCAGCGCCATCTCCTCGATGTAGCTCCTGATCGAGCCGGGCGAGGCGTAATCCGTCGTCAGAGCGTGCCAGTCCACGATCGCGAAGTAGCAGTCGTAATCGTCCTGCATCGGGATCCAGTTGTCGAGGGCGCCCACGAGGTTGCCGACGTGCAGGGTCCCCGTGGGGCGCATCCCGGACAGCACGCGCTTCTTTCGGCCTGCAGAGCCGCTCGCGGCTGTCTCGCTCATGTCTCGGCCCGCCTCGCGGTCCGATCGCCAAGTCGGAGGCCTCGTCTCATTTCCCTCCATCCAGCCTTTTCCGCGTTCCAGTGGAGAGCACGGTCGTTGTCCTCCCGGGGGATCGGCTTCCGTCTCGCACGCCACCGGTCCTCTCACCACCCGACAGCGAGTGTGAAAGCGGCCTGGCTGGCGCGGGCGACCGGCAGGAGCAGCCAGCTGAGCAGGTTCATTCCCCCGACGGGAAGGACGATCAGCGCCAGGAGCAGGAAGAAACCGAACCGGCCGATCGACTCCACGGAATCGCTCAAGCTCGCCGGAAGCATCCCGGCGAGGACCCCTCCCCCGTCGAGCGGCGGGACGGGCAGAAGGTTGAAGAAGGCCAGCATGACGTTCATCGCGAAGCCGATCTTCAGCACGGCAGTCAACGGGCTGGCCTGCAGTTCGGTCTGGAAATCGAAGAGGTAGGGAGTGGGGGTGGACAGACCGCTGTGGGAGAAGACGAACAGCACCAGGAGGAACAGGGACGCCAGCGCCAGGTTCGACAGCGGGCCGGCGGCGGAGATCCAGAGCCCCATCCGTTTCGGGCTCTTCAGATTCAATGGATTGACAGGTACCGGCTTGGCCCAACCGAGCACGGGCAGGTTCGGCGCGATCATGCCGAGAAGGGGAAAGACCACCGTCCCGATAGGATCGATGTGCGCGAGCGGGTTGAGGGAGACCCGTCCAAGCATCCTGGCGGTCGGATCGCCGAAACGGTTTGAGGTCCAGGCATGCGCGGTTTCGTGAACGGTCAGGGAGAAGAGAAGCAGGGCGTAGCGGATCGCGATCAGAGGGACGTTCAGCTCGGAAAGATCCATGCCTTCACCGGGAGCTCCTCGCCCGGAACGGAAAGTACCGAAAGGAGTTAGAGTCTACACAAGCGGGGAGAGAGGGTCAACGCGAGCCAGCTTCCAGAGCCTTCAGCATTCGCTCCTTCAGCTTGTCCTGCTTGCGGCAGACGTGCTTGTGGATCCAGCGGACAGGCTCTTGGTAGGCCTCCTCCAGCGCCTTGGCCAGCGGATCGTCCAGTGGCGTCACCGCGGCGGCATGAGCGGTCCGGAAGAACTTCTCGGGCCCGATCAGCTCGGCCCCCGAGGCAGAGATCACCCTGAAGCTTCCCCCGAGCGTGACCGAAGCCCCCGTCACGACAACGATCCCGGACCCTCCCGTGGGAGGCGCGCGGAACTCCTTCTCCTGGGTTACGTCGAGGCGGTCGATCTTCACATGGAGCACAAGGTCGGCCTTTCCTTCCGTGACGACCGATTGGAAACATCCTCCGGAAATGAGCGCCTGCACGACGCGCGACTGCAATTCCTCGCGGTAGGCTTCCCTGTTTGGCTCGCCTGAGTAAGAGACCTCCGCCCTGAGCACCCAGGGCAACGTTCCGTTCTCATGCGCCGAAGCGAGTCGCAGGGATCCCGCAGCCGCGATGAGCAACAAGGCATGCAACCCCCCTCGGATTGCCCCGCCCCAATCGCCATAGTGTCGGGTGGGACGACCCCCGGGGCTTGGCGCTCGGCCCGCGGCGGGGTCGTTGTGGCCGTCCCGGTCGGGGCCGCCGGTCATCGGCTCTCGTGTCACATTAGAGACGGAAAATCAACTTGACGGTGCCCAGCCCGAGGGAATCACCGTCCTTCAGAGGAGTGGGCCGGCCCGACACCAGACGCGTCCCGTTGATGAAGGTCCCATTGAGCGCGCCGACCTCCTCGACGAGGAAGAAGTTCCCGTTGGCCACCGTGATCCGGGCGTGACGCCTTGAAACCGAACGCTTGATATCGACAGGAGTGAGGTCCACCTCGGGCTGGGTTTCGGTCACGGGGTCGTACCGGCCGATCAACGACTCGCGCTCGCCCAGAGAGAAGACGACGTCTCCGGTTTCGTTGACCAGTCTGGGACCGCGCTTCAGCGCGCGCGATGCCGGAGTGGCGTGGGCGCCAGTGGCTGCCGGCCTTGGAAGCGGCGGGCCCTGTAAGGACGGGGCAGGCACGGAAGCCGAGGCGTGCACTGTGGGTGCGCCCTGTTCGTCAACGGGTGCCGGCGCGCGGGACGATCCCTGCAATTGCAATGTCTGTCTCCCTTGGGAGCTCGGCGGACCCGATACGGCCAGAGGAGCGCCTCCAGGAGGAAGTGCAGCGTGGGTCAGAGGAGGTGGAGTCGACACAGCCGCCGGCTGTGCAACAACCCGGTGGGCCGGCTCGTCCGCTTCCCGCTGGAGGGGCTGCTTCTGGAGCGTCTCGATCGTTCTTTCCGCCTCTCGCAGTCGGATCGATAGCTTGCGCAGCATCCGCACGGCGATCTCGATGTTGCCCCGGATCATGCGATCAAATGTCATGCTGTTGATCTCGATCAACTCACATTCATCGATCGCCTCGGCGGAAGTCGTCCTGGGAAGCCCTTCCAGCACGGACATCTCTCCGAAGAAGTCCCCCTTTTCCATCGTCCCGAGAGTCTTGTTCCGCCCCTCCTGAATGCGGAACAGCCGGATTTGGCCGCTCTGAACGACGAACATGGTCGTCCCGATGTCCCCTTCGGTGAAGATCCGCCCACCTGGGGCGAACTTGACTGAGTAGGACTGGAGGGGGTTGTGGGCCATGATCGGTCGCGGCTGAATGTTAGGTGGGGGCGTCGAAGGTGTCAAGAATCGTGTCCGTTTGGAACTCGTTCGGGAAGTGCGGTACGGGAGGTGGATTCGTGAATAAATGCGGGTTGATCAAGGCTTCTGGCCGGACGAAACCGACGTGTCGTCGCCAGATCGAGCCGTTGATCTATTGATTTCCATCAGGGCGAGCTGAGCCTCGTAACGCACGATCTGGGAAGGGTCGCTGCCCGCCATCTGTGCCATCACCTCACGCAGGTCCGGTCGGCCGCTGACTTTCAGTGTCCGTACCGCCTGCGCCCGGACTTCCGCCGACGTGTCGCCTCGTGCCACGGAAAGAATGTCCAATCGCAGCCTCTCCGCGCCCGGCAGCTCGTCGCCACGCTGCCGGGATCTCTCGAGGATCTGGGCGAAGACTCTGAGACTGGCCAGGCGGAACGAATCGTGTGGATCGGCCAGGTAACGAGTGAGCAAGGGGACCATGGCGGGGTTGCCGAGCCGGAACTTGAGGACCTCCTGGAAGCCTGCCTCGACCAGCAGCGGGTTCTTCTCCTGGAGCAGATGCCGCTGCCCTTCCCAGATCTCGTTCTGATCGCTCTGTGACTGGATCTGCACGATCCGCCGGGCCGCCTCGAGAAGGGCCTCGGAGCCCTCCGCCGGGAGATCCACCTTTCCATCACACCCTCCGGCCAGCACGAATCGCGCCTCTTCCGGAGTGCTGCCATGCTCGGTGCTTTCCGCTTCGAGCATCAAGATTGAACGCTCGCCGAGGTGAAACTCTATCTTCGGCTGACCAGGGCTTCGGTCCCAGTTCTGACCGCGGTAGGCGTTGGAGATCCGCTGAGACGGAAGCTGGCCTTTGAAGACCTCGTCCACCTGAACAAGGGCCCGGCGCCCCTGTTCCAGGCAGGTGCCCGCGACGACGAGCCTCCCGAACGCCAGCTTCTCGTAGAACGTCGGCGCTTGTCCACGGGCCGCTGCCCGCGAGCCAGCCAGGAGGCCGATCAGGAGGAGAGCGAAAAGCGAGGTGCGAATCGACCTGACATGTCCCGACACGAAAAAATTGTACGAGACAGAAGCGGGTGCGGCAACGGCTGGGGCGCCTCGTGCTTCAGGAAGGACCTCGCGAGCGACTCAGCATCGAAATGAGCAGGCCTGCCACCATGCCCAGCCCTGCCAGGCTCGCAATGAGCCCCCAAGAGAACGCGTCCAGCGTGGCAAGGGCCTCCAGGGGGCTGCCGCCAGGCCAGTCCAGCGCCACGAGAACAAGGAGAAAGACAGCGCCGAAAAGCAGCCCGACAACACCCCCGGCGAGGGTGCCTCGAAGCCATCGTGCACGTCTGGATTCTGTCGCAAGCGCGGGTGGTTGCACGGCGCGTATTGGCTCGATCGGAGGGCTTGCGGTATCCGAGGCGGCGGATTCGGAATGCCCGGGAGCGCGGCTCGTGGTGCTCGGCAGAGGCGCCGGTATGGCGGCCGCAGCAACTGGCGCTGGAAAGGTTCGAGAAGGTTTCACTTCCGGAACCGGCAGCCTGTCTTCACGCAGGACGACCGGGGGCGCCCCGCGGGGGTCAGCTGGTGTTGTCGGCGCCCTCCCCGGCGCCCCTATCGGCACATCCATGGTGAATCCGGATGAAGCCGCAGCGGCATCTGCCCTGGGCCTACTGGTCGTCCCCGCAGCGGAAGGGAAAGCGGGTGAAAGCGGGGGGAAAGGCGTCCTCACAGGGATTCTTCCCTCGGGCAAAGGTGAGCCTGTGGGCCTCTCGCGACCGATTGCGCCGGACGGGGGCGAGGGGGCCGCGGGCGGGCCGGGAGAAGGCATGGACCGAGGAGGAGATGGCTCGCTCGAGAGTGGCACGGGACGGATCGAGGGTTTCTCGCTTTCGACGGGGATGGACCGGGATGGAGGTTTCACGGTCGCCAGGGGCGGCGGCTGGGAAGGAAGCCCGATCTGCCCGGTCGTGCTGGATACGGTGTCGCCGGAAACCTGGCGAGAGAGCAGGCCAGCAGGAGGCCTCCCGCCCGGGAGGATCCGGTAGGCGCGGCTGAGCACGACAGGAGCCTCCCGGAGGCCAGCTCCGCATACAGGGCAGCTCAAGGGCTCGGGAAGAACCGGCGCTGGACCTCGCAGCCGTAGTCTCCTGGAGCAACCCGGACAGCGGAGATCCATCTCGGCTTGGCTCGTCCTCAGGAGTTTTGCTCGCCGATCTCCGAAACCGCCAGACGGATGGCAAGGCGGAAGCGGCGGGTTCTGCCCCCTGCGCGCACCTCGATGGGGACGACAACCTCCACGGGCTGACGGCCGTCGAGCCTTGCGACCTCCGTTCCCTCGGCGAAGAGCTCATTCGCTTCGTTGACTTCAGAGACCTCCACCGAAGAGAGCGTGTGAAGGCCGGAGGAAACGGCAGGAGGGGGAACCTCCGATGAAGAGCGAGCGGAGGAGCCGGCGGATGCTGCGGCAGGGATCCGGACCGCAGGGGCGCCGGCGGCCGCCCGCCCGCTCGCGGACGGAATTCGCTCCGCAGCGGCCGATGAGGCCGGCTTCGCCCTGGCCGGCTGGGATGCCGGGAGGAGCGAAGTATTGATCTCGAATTTCGGTGGATAGTCCTCCCCGGACTCGCTCTTGTCCTCGAGGATCTCGATCTCGCGGTCTTCTTCCCCCTGGAGCAGTTCCGCCTCATCGATTACTTCCTTGAGCGAGCGGACGCGGCTTGCCGCGACCGGCGTGGAGGGCTCCTCAACCACGTCCAGCAACTCGACGACGTCTTCCTCACCTTCCAGGGC
>Ga0066710_100006430_pt1 | contig 10970 bp, 9 predicted proteins | sample GraSoiAngelo_159_FD_79666 | JGI IMG/M metagenome (GOLD analysis project Ga0066710, IMG submission 79666) | Grasslands soil microbial communities from the Angelo Coastal Reserve, California, USA - 14_1009_16_40cm | ecosystem: Environmental > Terrestrial > Soil > Grasslands | place: USA...
CTGGCGATGACACAGTGGCGCGCGCTGTCGGTCGCGGTGGTGAGCCGCGTCCCGGCGACGCTCACGATAGCGCGCGCCAGAGGCTGGCTGTTCTCCGCCGCCGTGACCGTTCCGGCGATGGAACCCAACTGCACGGCCGGCCCCTCGGGCCGTTTGACCAAGGTGGCACGGCCATCCGTCGTGAACACAATGTCCACGCCCGCGTCGAGCAGCACGTCCGTCAGTGCCGCGGCGACAGTAATGCGGTCCGCGCGCAGACTCACAGTGGCGTCGATCGGCACCACGTCGTCGGCATATACCAGATTGAGTCTCGCTTGCCGGGAGATCTCTGCGAGCGCCTGCTTGAGCGGGACGCCGTCAAACGCGAGCGAGAGCGGTTGCCGCAACACCGCCGAGCGCTTGAGGTCAACCGGTACCGGCTCCGAGCGCTCCGCCATTGCCAGCAGGAATCGCGGGGCCCGGCTTGCGCCCCGGCTACTCGCGTATTGCGCAGCGGCGCCTGGCGGGAATAGCGCCAGCACCGTTGCCAGCATGAGCAGGAACAACGCAACGCGGTTCATAGGCCTACTCCCCGAAAGCAGACGGCATGAGGGTTACCTACCGTTCTGAAGCACGAACACAGCCCCCCCTCCAGCGCCGCGGTCGACGCGCAGGCCGAGGGTCAACGCAATCCGTTGCAGGACCAGGTCGATCGGCTCGTTGGTGAATGTTGCCGTGAGCCGGCGTGCGGCCAGCGCGCTATCGGAGTCTCCCAGGCGGATCTCGACGTCGTACCACCGTCCGAGCGTGAGCACGACGTCACGCAAGGGCGCGCCGTCGAAGGCGAGAACGCCGCTGGTCCACGCCAGCTGGCGCGCGACGTCGATCCCGCGTCGCAACGTGACGCCGTTGTTGGCATCGAGCCGTCCCAAATCCCGGGCCTCGAGCACGAGTCCGGGTTGGGCATTAGGTGGAGCATCATGTGTGACCGCTGTCCGGGCCGTATCGGCCCGCCAAAACGCGACGCGCCCTTCGGCCACGACGACCTCGGTTGCGTTCTGTTCGGAATACGCCCGTACCACGAACGCCGTCCCCAGATCTTCGGTGATGCTGCGCGCCGTGTGGACGCGGAATGGACGGCGCGTATCGAGGCTGACCTGGAAATACGCTTCGCCGTCGAGGTACACGTCGCGGTGGGCTTTGCCGTAGTCGGCTGTGTAACGAAGCCGGCTCTTGGGCGCGACCGTGACCTGCGTGCCATCACGCAGGTGGATGACGGTCCGATGCCCGACCGCTGTGGCGACTTCACGCCACGCCGGCGCGCGCCCCAGCACGGCCCAGCCGCCGACTACCGCGACGACAACCGCCGCCGCGGCAATCACAGGCACCAGGAACCGCCGAGACGGGCGCAGCGATTTGCTCGCCTTCGCCCACGCCCCCTCAACGTTGGCTTGCGGTACCGGCTCGGCGGTGACACGTCTGATGAGCCGGAGGTCTTCGAGCAGCGCGGCGTGCTCGGGGTCTGCTTCGAGCCACTCGCGCACCGACTGGGCTTCCGCTGCCGACGCTTCGCCGGCGAGGTAGCGGTCTAGTAGGACATAGAGGCGGTCGTCATCGAGATGCATACCCTAATAACGGGCCAGTACTGTCGCACCCCCAAGCCAAAAGTTGCCAAGACATCGGCATTCCAGAAGGTGGGTCTGACTCCGCTCCCGTGGCAATCGTCGAATTCACCGATCTGGAATGTCCGGCCTGCCGCGGCTTTCAGCGTACCGTTAGCGATATCCTCCACGAACGGCCAAGTGATGTTCGCGTGGTCTATGTTCCGCATCCTCTTTCGTACCATCGGTTCGCACTTGGTGCCGCACAAGGTGCGGAATGTGCTGCTGACGTCGACGCGCTCGGGAAGTGGCTCGATGTTGTCTTTTCAAAACAAGACTCCCTTGGTCTCAAGAGTTGGGGTGCTTACGCAGCGGAAGCCGGTATTCGCGACACAGCGCGCATCGCCGAATGTGCCAAACGCCGGGTCGCTGGTCCTCGCATAATTCGGGCTTGGCGCTCGGAGCGAGGTTTGGTCTCGGCGGCACACCGGGAGTGTTGGTCAATGGATGGTTGTTTCCGGCACCTCCCACGCGAAGCCAACTTGACGCTGCCATTGATGATTTGTTAGCGGGGCGCCAGCCCCGCTAGCCCACCATTGCACCGCGGCACGATGACGTCCTCAGCCTCCACCAGCCTCCTGCTTCCCCCACATCCTCGGCACCAGGCGCAACAAGCCGAAGCCACTAGCCAGGAAGACCGCCGCCCACAGGATCGCCTGTGGCGTCCGCCCGTACAGCGCGCTGCCGGTGCCGAACAACGCGGCATAGATGAACGCACAGCCGAACACCCAGCCGAGCAGGGAATTGGGCAGGCTGTCCGGCGAGGAGGGCAGACCGGCCTCCTGGCGGATCGACTCCCAACCAGGTCCGGCCGGACGCACCAGCTTGTAGAAGGAGAGCAGCGTCGTTCGATCCGTCGGTGACGTGAGGTAGGCGACCGCCACCCACACGACGGTCGTGATGGCGACCGTAAAGATGAGCGAGATGTGCCCCGGCAGCGCGTGGCCTGCCCTGGCGGCGATCGCGAATCCGAGCGCCAAGAGGAACGAGCTGACCATCGCGGCCACCTCGCACCACGCGTTGACGCGCCACCAGAACCAGCGCAGCAGGTAGATCAACCCGGTCCCGGCCCCGACTGAGAGGATCAGATCGAAGGCCTGCTTCGAGCTGCTCAGCGCATAGGTCGCGAGCGCGGCGACGATCATGAGCAGGGCCGTCGTGAGACGGCCCACGAGCACGTAATGCTTTTCGCTCGCTCCTTTATTCAGGAAGCGGCGATAGAAATCGTGCACTAGGTAGGAGGTGCCCCAGTTGAGATGGGTTTCGATGGTCGAGCGGTAGGAGGCGAGCATACCGGCGATCATGAACCCCAGAAACGGCGCTGGCAGGAAGCGGTACATCGCCGGATACGCCATGTCGTTCCCGATAAGACTGGGATCGATGTAGGGATAGGCCCGAGCGATGTCGGACAGATGCGGGTAAATCACGGTGGACGCAAGGGCAACGAGGATCCACGGCCATGGCCGCAACGCGTAGTGCATCGCGTTGAAGAGCAGCGTGCCCACCACCGCGTCCTTCTCCGTGCGAGAGGCGAGCATGCGCTGGGCGATGTAGCTCCCGCCCCCCGGCTCCGCGCCGGGATACCAGACAGACCACCACTGAATGGTCAGCGGAATGATCAACACCGACAGCGTAAGCCCCCAGTCGCCGAAATCGGGGATCAGCCGCAACCGCTTGGGGTCGATTTGGGCGATAAGGCCGGAGAGGCCGCCGACCTGCGGCTGGCTCAGCGCAAAATACGCGAGGGCGAAGGTCGCGGTCATGGTGATGCCGAATTGAATCGAGTCGGTGACCAGCACACCCCACAGCCCGGAGACCGACGCAAAGAACACCGTCACCACGCCCATGAGCAGCAGCGTTTTCTCGAGGGGCCAGCCGAGCACGATGTTGGCGATCTTCGCGGCGGCGAGATTCACCGCCGCCATGATCACGCAGTTGAAGAACAGGCCGAGGTACACAGCGCGAAAACCACGCACGAAGCTCGCCGCCTTGCCCGAGTAGCGCAGCTCGTAGAACTCGAGATCGGTCAGCACGTTCGAACGACGCCAGAGGCGGGCGTAGAAGAACACCGTCAGCATCCCCGTCAGGAGGAACGACCACCACAGCCAGTTCTCCGCTACCCCGCTCTCGCGCACCATGTTGGTGACGAGGTTCGGGGTGTCGGTCGAAAACGTGGTGGCCACCATCGAGACGCCGACCAGCCACCAGGGCGCGGCTCGGCCGGACGCGAAGAACTCCGTGGTGCTCTTGCTCGCGCGCCGGAAAAAGAAGAGAGCGGGCAGAAACGACACCGCGATCGAGATGATCACGACGGTCCAGTCAGCGATCGTCACGTGCATGGGTGCTCGTTGTCCGGAGAGGGAAACGGGTTGCGCAGTCTCATGCGAGTCGCTCGAATCCGTCTTTGAGGTTCGCGGGGTACTGCCCGGCGTCCACGAGGCGCTGTAGCTCATTTCGTACGGTCATGTCGTCCGCGGAAAACGTCATTCCAAACCAGCGCGCGCGCGTTCGCAGCACGCGAACACGCGTGTCGTTCGCCGCCAGCTGCGCACCCACTGCCTCACTCAACAGAAACTCGGCGCGAGGGTCCGCGCTCCGTGCCTCGAGGAAGGCTGCGAACTGCCGCTCGAGCATAGGCAACACGGCCGGCGTAAAGCCCCAGAGATTCATGGAAACGAGCTCGTCTCCATGGAGCGAAACCGCCTGCCCAGCCGTGGCGTGACCGGTGAACGCGACGCCGCGCGAAACGATGTCACCCACCTCGGTGAGCCGCGATAAGTACCCACGTGCGTCCAGCTCCACAATCGCACGCGAAACGCCGCCATGCGCGGACATCGTCTCGCGCAGCGTGTAGCCGACCAGGGCATGTTCAGCGCCGCCCAGGAGGTGTTCGAACAACAATCGATATGCGTCCGCGCCGTAGAAGTCGTCCGCATTCATAACGGCAAACGGCCCCCGAGTCCCCCAAGCCGCGGCGAGGACGGCGTGCCCAGTCCCCCACGGCTTCGCGCGGCGCGGCGCAGACGGCTCGACGGCCTGGTGCGCAAACACCACCTCGATACCGGTGCCGATGACGTCCGCCACGTGGCGACGGAACAGCTCCTCGACTTCCTGGCGAATCACGAACATCACTCTGCGAAAGCCTGCACGCGCCGCGTCGTACACGCCGTAGTCGAGGAGCACCTCGCCATTGGGGCCTACCGGGGCAAGCTGTTTGAGCCCGCCGTAGCGCGAACCGAGGCCCGCCGCGAGGACGACGAGTGTGAGGCGAGGTGTGGTTATTGGGCTTGGCGGATTCGGTCGCGCAGGAACTTCAGGCCCCGGGCGAGTTGCGTCTCGACAGTCTTCTCGCTGATGGCCAGTCGGTGCGCGATCTCGGCGTAACTCAGACCATCGATCAACCGCAGTCTGCACACCGCGGATCGTTTGGGCGGGAGATCGGCGAGCGCGCGCTCCACTGCCGCGGCGAGCTCCGCCGCTTCCAGGTCGGGCTGGATGTCCGCTACCGTCACGAGTTGAGCGGTCCCGACCCTCCGCCGGCGCGCCACGGCGGCACGTTGGAGCCGGTCGAGTGCGGCGTTGCGGACGGCGAGATAGAGGTAGTTCCGCACGGCGCCGGCGGGCACCCAGTCGGCCCGGCCCCGCCAGATCCGGAAGAACACTTCCTGGACGGCGTCTTCGGCGTCCTGCTGCGAACGCAAGTAGCGAAATGCGAACGCGTAGAGGCGCTCCCAGTACCTGCGATAGAGCGCCTCGAACGCGTCCATATGCCCGGCGCGGATGCGATCCGCCCATGCACGCTCGACGGCGTTGGTGCTGACGTCGTCGGAGCCGGTCTCGGGAAGCGGCTCGCTGGCGAAATGGGTCTTGGGTAACGACATCGATAGTTACCGGGTGCGTCCGATAGCAATAGCGTGCGCGCAATTTCAACGCGCCGCAAGGTCCCTTAGATACCGGTGATGCGGCGACGCAACGGGCGCTCCTGCTCGAGCAGGGCAGCGAGCAGGGCCAATTGCGTACGACAACGGTCGAGATTATGCCCCGGACGGGCGATGCGATAGTACCGATCGCCTTCGAGATGGTCGATCAGGAAGCGGACCGCTTGCTCGAACACGATCACCTGCGCGGCTGGCACGAGCAGGTCCCGCTCGGGCGGCGTCAGGAGCTCTCGCATCGCGGCGACGTAGCCGCGCGCGATGCTCTCGAACAACTCGGGCTCGAGGCGGACGCGGCTCGTGTCGCGTTCATCTTCGGCCGCGCGAGTCGCCATCGACCGCACGAGATCGCCGAAGTCATAGAGCGCTAGCCCCGGCATGACGGTATCCAGATCTACCACGCAGAGTGGTTCGCCGGACGCCGCGTCGAACAGCACGTTGGCGAGCTTGGCGTCGTTATGCACCACTCGTTCCGGTACCGCACCAGCAGCCGCGGCCTGCACTAAAACCGCCGCGAGATCGCGATGGGCGCGAATCTCGGCGACTTCAGCACGCGCACCCGCCGCGCGGCCCGCCGCGTCGCGCTGGACGGCGCACTCGAACGATTCCAGCCGGCGCGGCGTGTCGTGAAAGTGCGGGATCGTCTCGTGCAGCCGCGGGCCCGGGAGATCCCCGAGCGCCCGCTGGAAGGCACCGAACGCGCGCGCGGCGTGCTCGGCGTCCGCAGCGGTGGCGATCGGCCGCGTCACCGCGCCTTCGATGAAATCGTACAGCCGCCACACGTCGCCGTGCTCGTCCTTCAGGCACGCGTCTCCGCCTCGCGTCGGCACGAGTCGCAGTGGTCCCCCGACGTGCTGCGTCACGCGTTTCACGTTCTCCATCAACTCGGCGAGACTGGGAAAGACGTGGGCATTGAGCCGCTGGAGGAAGAACCGGATCGGCCGATCACGCGGCGCCCGACCCGACACGATGTACGACGCGTTGATGTGACCGGCAGGTCCTGAGAACGGTTCGACCGTGGCGACGGCGGCACCGGTGGCGAACCGCGCAGCGACAGCGTGGAGGGACGCCGCTGCGGCGTCGAGACTCATACGCCCATTAGCGCAATGCCCATTGTAGCGAGGTGGCCGCCGAGACGTAGCGCCAACTCCCTGCGCTCGTCGCTGCCTCGTTCCCGGCGGCGTAGTCCTCGAGGCCAAGGTCGATTTTCAAATCGCATCCCGGTGCGAGCGGCAGCACGATCGATGAGTACAGGCTCAGGGCCCGCTGCCACGGCCCCAAACCAGCGCTGAACTTAGCGACGCGTTGCACTCCCGCGCCAACATCAAATGAGAAGAGAGCTCCATTGGGCGTCTCGAACTCGAGGTACGACCCCGCTTGCACGACCTGGGCGAGCCGCGGCGCGAAATAGCCCACCGTGTCCGGATGGTCGTAGCGGATCTGGTTGAACCGCGCCGACAGCTCCACGCTGGGCGCCGCGGCGAACGCGACGACGCCGGCGAGCGCCATCCTGTGATTCGTCTCGGTAGGATCGCTCAGCGACGCCGCGCGCGCGATGCCACGAAGCTTCACCACGCGGGCCACGGGCAACTCGAAGGTGCCGCGAAACTCGGTGCGCGCCACGCGATTCGTCACGAGGCGCGGGGAAGCGTCCAGCACATTGCGCTGCAGGCGCAGGTCAAGAGCCGGTCCCAGCGGGAGCGGGCGCCAGCGCGCCCGCAACTGCCCCGTGGGCGTGCTGGTCGCGCGCGCGCCAGCGATCGCGTCCAGTGCCGTCACCCCCCCGGACGCCTCAACTTGCAGCACTGCCCGCGGTCGCCACGTCGCGCGCAGCCCGACGTCCGTGAGGGCAGTGGTCGTCACGCCATCGGCGACCCGCTCGTGACCCGCCGTCACTCCGAGCCGGAAGGGCGCTGACACAGTGAGTTCGGCGGCGCCGCCCAGCCGCAGTGTCGCGTTGCCGTCCGAGTCGTGGCTGCCGCTCACTTGCGGTCCGAGCGCGGGAGCCGCTGCGGCCTCAGCCAGCGCGAGCCGCCGGTCCGTCGTCTGATCGGGGACGATCGCTTGGGCACGTGCGAAGGCACGTGCCGCATCCGCCGGGCGGCCGGCGCGGGTCTGCTCACGGCCCAACTCGCGCCATGCCTCGACATCCGTGCCGTGCGCGTCGAGCCACTGTTCGTACGCCGCAATGGCGGCGTCGGTCCGCCGCGCACGCGCGAGGACGCGCGCCCTTCCGACGACTGCGTCGCGTTCGCCGGGCGCAAGGCGCACGGCCTGGTCGTAGCAGCGCAGTGCGTCACCGTACCGCCCCGGCCCCCAGCGCGCCAAGACGGCACCGACCGCTATGTACCCCCACGGGTCTTCCGGTTCGAGCGCCACATAGCGCTGAAACAATCGCAGCGCCTCGGCACGGTCCGCCGAGAGCTGGGCGAGGCGGTAAATGGCGTGGGTATTCTCGGGGTCGACCGCGAGCACGGCCGCGTAGTGCCGTGAGGCGATGCTCGTGCTGCCCGCGGTGAACGCGGAGTCCGCTCGCGCGAGGGCTACCGCGACGCGAGAGCGAACGGGGGGCCGATGTTGTGCCCGCGCGTTCCCGGGATGGCTCGCCGCTGCTGCTTCGAAAAGCAGCAGCGCGATGAGCGTCCGGGCCCGTCGCCGTTCACCGCCGGCGGCGGCCCGCGGCTCGATAGGCGCGGGCACGTCGCGCTCGCGCGGGGCGCGGGTGGACGCGCTGCCGCCCGAACCTGCCCGGCCGTGGATCCAGAACCGCAGCAGCTCCACCGCCGCCAGCACCGCGGCAAGCGTTCCGATCGAGAGGACGAGCGCGGCGATCCGGAGCACGTTGCTCGGAACCGAACCGAGGGCGAGTCGCGCCGGGTGTTGCGTGGCGTGGAGGGCAGCGCCGAGCAGGCGTCCCGTCAGGAACATTCCCACGATCATGCCGCCCGCGATCGCAAGTTGGCCGGCCACTATCCGCCAGCCGCCCGAGGCAAGGCCGCGTATCCGTCGGTACGCCTCCGACAGCGGCATCGCGAGCGCGCTCAGCAGGTAGAACATCCCGCCGATCCCGGTGCCCGGGAGCCCCACGGTCATCGTCAGTGTCCCTTCTCGTACACGTGCCAGGAGCGGCCGAGCACAAACTCCGCACACGCCGCTTGCAGAAAGAAGAGCGCGTTGACGGTGCGCAGTACGAAGAACGCGGGGAGGCTTGCGAGCGCGCGCGGCACCTCCCGCCGCCGCGCCGCGCCCGCGAGTACCGGAACGAGCACGGCCGGCGCGTCGATCACGTAACCCAGCAAGATCCACGGACTCGCAAGCAGGACGGCCAGGATCGGCAGCAGCATCAGGTACACCACCGCCGCGATGGTCGCATCCCAGAGCGCTACTGCCACTGCCGAGCGCAGGTAGGGTACGCCGAGGAGACCGCGCCAGTGCAGCCGCACGTTCTGGAGGAAGCCGTGCGACCAGCGTCGCAGTTGCTTGCGCATGAGGGTGAAGGTGTGGGGCTCGATCGGGTAGCAGACTGCCTCAGGCACGAAGCGCACCTCGTTGCCTGTCTGGTAGAGGCTCCACGTCAGGTCCATGTCCTCGGCGAGGGTACGGTTGGACCAGCCGCCGTGATCTCGCAGGATCGCCGTGCGGTACATCGAGAAGCATCCCGAAGAAATGAGTGGCTTGCCGTAATACTCCTGCACTCGCTTGTAGAATGTGAACGCGAACAAGTACTCGATGTAGCGCCCCCGCTCCCACACGCTGCGCACGCGCTGGGGCAATACGAATCCGCACGCCGCTGCGATGCCCGGGCGCTCGAACGCCAGCAACAGCCGCTCGAGGGCGTCAGGCGCGAGTACGGTGTCGGCGTCGATCGCGACCGTGAGGGCCGTGCGGACGTGGCGCAGCGCGAACGTCTGGGCGCCTGCCTTGGAGCCCGTGTTCCGCGGGGGGCGAACGACGGTGACCCCCAACGCACGCGCCACGTCGCCCGTGCCATCGGTGGAGCAATCGTCCACGACGATGATTTCGGAGGGGCGCTCGGTCTGGACCTGGAGGCTCCGGATCGTGTCGGCCACGCTCGCCGCCTCGTTGTAAGCGGGGACGATGACCGTCACGTCGCGCCCGGCAAAGGCCGGGCGAAGGGGAGGGCGGGGGCTGGCCGCAAGCTTGCGTCGCATTGCGTAAAGAGGCGGAGGGGTGCTGCGACGTAACGCGGTGGGGTCTCAGCATGTAACAAGGTTTTTGGTTCACCGCGCTACGGCTTGCTCCACTCGACCACGCGCCGCACGCCATCTCGCAGGGCCACGGTCGGTTTCCAGTCCCACGTTCGTCGCGCCACAGCCGGATCGAGGCAGCTGTGTGCGATGTCGCCCGGTCGGTCCGCGGCGTAGGTGGGTTCCTGTGTGTATCGCGTCGCGGCTGCGACTTCGCGAAACAGCTCCAGGTCCGAGACCTCGCGTCCCCATCCCAGATTCGCGATGACACCGGCGGGTCCCGACGCGGCCCGGATGATCGCCGCCACGACGTCGCCCACATAGATGTAGTCGCGCGTCTTGCTGCCGTCGCCGAAGATCGTCACCGGCTTACCCGCGAGCATCCGATCCGTGAAGATCGCGACGACACCGCCTTCGCCGTCGGACCGCTGCCGTGGTCCGTACACATTGGCGAATCGCAGCGCCGCGTATTCGATCAGCCCCCGCGCCTGGTATGCATGCAGGTAGTGCTCGAACGCGAGCTTGCTCGAGCCGTAATCGGAAATCGGTCGCGTCGGGTGGGTCTCGGGAACTGGCAGGCGGTCGGGGGTGCCGTAGACGGCCGCCGACGACGCGTACACGACACGCCGCGCCCCGGCGGCGTGCGCCGCGCGCAGGACGTTCAGGCCGCCGAGCACATTGACTCGGGCATCGTAGTCCGGCTCCCGAATGGACCTGCCCACGTCCGTCTGCGCCGCGGCGTGGAACACGACGTCGGGTTTGAACGAGGCGACGACGTCGCGAAGCGACGGCCAGTCGCAGATGTCGATGCGTTGGAAACGCGCCCCGGAAGGAACATTGCTCGCCGAGCCGGTCGAGAGATCGTCGAGGACGCAGACGGTGTGGCCATCCGATACGAGGCGGTCGACGAGATGGGAACCGATGAAGCCTGCCCCACCCGTCACGAGGGCGCGCAACGCCGCCAAGGGTTCGTCCCCTTTCCTTCGGTTTCCTCCGCTTCTACCTTCCTTAGCACCTTAAGCTAGTAGATGCGGGGCGTAGCGCAGTCCGGTTAGCGCGCCTGGTTCGGGACCAGGAGGTCGGTGGTTCAAATCCACTCGCCCCGACTAAGATTCACAACGACTTAGCCTTGCGCTGGTCAGCCTGTTGCACCTGGAGTGGTTCAAATCCGTTCGCCGCGACTTGTA
>Ga0066710_100006432_pt1 | contig 10966 bp, 10 predicted proteins | sample GraSoiAngelo_159_FD_79666 | JGI IMG/M metagenome (GOLD analysis project Ga0066710, IMG submission 79666) | Grasslands soil microbial communities from the Angelo Coastal Reserve, California, USA - 14_1009_16_40cm | ecosystem: Environmental > Terrestrial > Soil > Grasslands | place: USA...
TCACGCAGGGCTTCCTGAGTCAGCCGCACATCGCCGGGGTTGTCCTCGACCATGAGAATCTCGATGGGGCTATCCGCTCCGTTCATCGCTTATCCCCTATTTTTCGCATCGAGAACCTAAATATAGACCTTTTCCGCTTCGGACTCGACCCAGATATGCCCTCCGTGACGCTCCGCGATCTTTTTGCAAATTGCCAAGCCGATGCCGGTGCCAGCATACTCACCGCGGCCGTGCAAGCGCTGAAAGAGAATAAAGATACGCTCGAAATACTCCTGTGCAATTCCGATTCCATTGTCTTGAACCGAAAAACACCAGAAACCGTCTTGCGGGACCGCCTCGATGTGGATTCTCGGCATTCGATCGCGCCGGAACTTCATGGCATTCGCGATCAGATTCTGGAACAACTGCGCCAGTTGCGTGGCGTCGGCCATCACGATTGGCAAGGGACCGCAGGTGATTTGTGCGCCGGACTCTTCGATGGCCAAGCGCAAATTGCGCAACACCGCGTTCACCACGGCTCCACAATCAGCCGCGCTAAAGGCTTCACCCTTGCTTCCGATGCGCGAGTACGCCAATAGGTCGTTGATCAAACCCTGCATCCGCTTGGCGCCATCGACGGCGAAGCCGATGAACTCCCTGGCATCGGTATCGAAGTTTCGCCTTGTATCGTTGCTCCAACAGTTGCAAGTAACTCGCTACCATGCGCAACGGCTCCTGCAGGTCGTGCGAGGCAACATAGGCGAATTGTTCCAGCTCGGCGTTGGAGCGCATCAATTCTTGCGACCGTTCGGCGAGCGCGATTTCGGAGCGCTTGCGCTCGGCGATTTCCAACTCGAGTCGCTCGTTGGCTGACTTCAATTCCGCCGTTCGTTCACGCACTCGTATTTCTAAGCCTTCCTGCGCTTTTAGGAGTGCTTCCTCGGCCCGTTTGCGTTCGCTATTCTCGAGCTCCAAATCGCGGTAGAGCCGCTCGATCTGTTCGCGGCCAAGGATGGCTTCCTCCGCGCGGCGCCTGACGCGCGCGGAAAGCTGGCCCTCTCTGACTCAGATTTAGTCTGCGCCCACCGCCCAATATGGGCTGACTTGCGGCTCGGGGCGGTTCAGCAGTTCTCGCTCGAGCGCCTCGCGTATAGCTTGAGCCTTCCTGATGTCCTCTTTGGAGCACGTGCAAGGAGCAGGGTCAAACCCTGGTCCTGAGCTATGCTGTGTAAGTCTAAGCATACGTGGCTCCTTCGGAGATCGATCAGTTGTCGCGTCAAAGTTCAGTTAGTCCTGTACGACATGTAGCAACCGTCATACCAGCACCGACAACCTTCATGGCAGCGGCGGTAACGATGCTAGGCATATTCACGTTGACGCATGGGCACGAATCTATCTTCTTGTTCCTTCGGCTTTAACGGCAGAGCGCGTAGGGCTCGCCGCAAAAAAAGCTGGCCCGGGCCGGCTGCTCGTGTGGCTTTGCGCGGCGCGCCCGCTGACGTAATAGAGCGGGTTTGTGCCTCAATCCGGCAAGGACTGGCGTCAGGCACGCGCGGGCGGGCGGCCCTTAGGACTTAAAGCTCGCCCCTGCGTAGTTCCGCTGGGTTCCGTCTTCCACCCACTCATTTCTTCGTTGTGGCAAAGGCTTAAGAGAGAAAGTTAATTTCTAATCGAGATAGGCATCGCGGCCGAGATGCACCGGCCAAGCCAGTGTGAGCCATTTGCAGCGCCAACGCCGGAGATTGGGTCCTCTCGCGACCTGGAGTGCTGGCTAAAGGCGTGCCGTACAACGTGAGCGGGGGGACTGCGCGCAACGCGCTAGGCGTCTAAACCATGGCCCAGATGCCTCTCCACCAAGCGCAAGATGCCCGCGGATTGATACGTTTGGGCGAGGCGGCGCAACTGATCCGCGAACGGGCCGTAGCGTGGGTCAAGCCCCCCGAGCTTCGTAGCATATGCCCGTATGTCGAGCATGTTACCGGTGAGCGCCAGCGTATGCAGGACCGCCATCTCCTCTTGCGGTGGCACGACCAGCGCCGCAGAGCCAGGCTCTTCCGCGACAAGCGCCTGGCTGGCGGCTTCCTCGACCCAGTTCACGTGGAGCAGGGTGCCGATGCTCTTCAGCAGCACGTTTAAATCGATCGGTTTCGGAATGAAGGCATTGGCACCGGCGGCAACGCTCTTGTTCTCGTCTTCGCGTGACGCGCCGGCGGATATCGCGATGACGGGCACCGCTTCCAGCCCAGGCATCCGCCGTAGGTGCCGCGTTGCCTCGAGTCCGTCCATGACGGGCATCACGTTGTCCATTAGGATCAGGTTGGGATGCCAGTCTTGCGCTTTCAGAAGCGCCTCTTGACCGTTCTCCGCCTCGTCCAATTCGAAACCGAGAGGGCGCAAACAATCCACTACCATCGCCCGATTAACGGGGATGTCGTCGACCACCAGCATTCTCTTGCGCGGACCCTCGTATCCGGTCACCACGCGCGGCGCCGGGGCCGCGGCTTGAACCAGCTGCACAATCGGCAAGTTGAGGTCAAACCAGAATCTGCTGCCATGTCCCGAGCGGGTTTCCACGAAAATGTCGCCGCCCATCATGCGGACGAGCTGACGACTGATGGCCAGCCCCAAGCCCGTGCCTCCGGGACGGTGCATGGGATCGCCTACTTGCTCGAATGGTCGGAAGATCGTTTCAAGATACTCTGCGGCGATGCCGGCACCGCTATCCTCCACCTCGAATCGCAATAGCGAATTCGGCAGTAACCCGACGCGCAGGATTACCCGCCCACGTTCGGTGAACTTAACGGCGTTATCCAACAGATTGAGGACCACCTGGCGCAGGCGCTTTTCATCGCCGAGCACGCCGGCGGGGAGATCAGCAAAGCCTTCGCAGACAAACTCTAAACACTTCTGTTCGGCCTTGACGCGGATGATGTCGGCGATCGTGCGAAGGAATCGAGGCAAGGCGATTTCGGCCGGCAGCAGCTCGAGCTTGCCGGCCTCGATCTTGGCGAGATCGAGAACGTCGTTGATCAGTGTGAACAAATGCTCGCCGCTTTGCTGGATGGACATCAAACGTGAACGCTGTTGATCATCGAGCGCGCGGTCCTGGGCAAGCAGCTGCGCGTATCCGAGGATGGCGTTGAGAGAAGTGCGCAGCGCATGACTCATGCTTGCCAAAAACGTGCTCTTAGCAAGGTTGGCAACTTCGGCCCGTTCCTTCGCTGCCATCAGCTCGGCGGTCCGGTCCTTGATGAGCTCTTCCAAGTGGTCGCGGTGCTTCCTGAGCTCTTCGTCCGCCCGTTTGCGCTCGGTCATATCTGTCGCAAAGGCTTCGATATACAGTGGCTGCCCGGCATCACCACGCACGACGCGCACGCTCGCCGATAGCCAAATCTTTTGTCGGTCCTTCCGGTAGAAATTAAGTTCTATTCCAACAATGGCTCCGCGCTCAAGAATGTCGGCAAGAAAGCGCTCACGCTCCTTGGCACGGACGTATAGCTGTTCGCGAATATCGGTCACCGAAGCAAGAAGATCCGCTGGCGAGTCGTAGCCCAGGATGCGTGCCATCGCCGGGTTGGCGTCCAGGACTCTGCCGTCGAGGCTGACGCGCCAGATGCCCTCGACCGCATTGGCGTAGATGCCGCGATAGTTCTCCTCACTGCGGCGCAATCCTTCCAGTGTCTCCTGGAGCTTGTCGGTCATGAGATTGAACTTCTCGGCAAGCACGCCGATCTCGTCCCAGGACGAGATGCGGGCTCTGCTCGTCAGTTGCCCGGCCGCGATTTTCTCTGCGGTCCGCGCCAGCTGGGCTACGGGCGCGGCAATGCTGCGAGCGACGAACAACGAGGCCACCACGGCCACCAGAAAGACCAGGGCTCCAGACGCCAGAAATTGAAAAGTCATGTTGGCGATGATGCTCTTCTGGCGCTGCACACCGTCCTGCAAGCGCGTCTGTGTCTCTAGCGAAAGATCGCGCAGCAATTGCTTGGCTTTGCGTAAGTCCGCGTAGACCGCGAGAATTTCCTCGTTCCGTCCTTTCGCGTTTTCTTTTCGCTCGGCGAGCGCCTCTAGCTTCGTTTCCAATGTCCCGGCAACTTCTCTGAGCTGCGCCAAGGCGAGAGTCGTTTGCGGAAGCGCACCTTCTATCATGGTTGCAAGACTGCTGCTGAAGTCATCGAGGTCGCTACGAACCTTTTCCTGAATCTCTAGGTCGCCGACAACGATGAGGCGCTCCACATTGGCCTCGAGTGTCGAAAGTGAAACGCCCAAGGTCTGCAGTCGTCCCAAGCGCGTGCCATAGGGCAGCATCTCTTCGGAAACGGCTTTGACTTGCTCGAGTTGGTAATAGCCCCCCATGACCATAACCAGCACCAGGGTAACTACCAACAAGAAGCCGAAGAAAATCTTGCGCTGCACCGACGCGCCAGCAAAGCGCAGCAACTTCACTGGTCTCCCCGGTATACGGTGGTCGCGTTCTTCAGCATGGAGGGACTAAATACGATACCCAGCTTTTCGGCGATAACGAGGTTCACGCCCAGCGCGGCTTTCTTGTTCGGAACGACGGGAAAGGACGAAGGCTTAGCGCCCCCCAAAATTTTCAGCGCGATTTGGGCGGCGTATTCTCCTTGTTCCTCCGGGATCTTGCCCATGGTAATCAGGACTAACGGGGTCATGTAGCCATCGACGTAGCCAGTTGGGATCTTGGTGTTCGCCATGATAAACGTCTTCGCTACTTTCTCGTCCCAATCCGCGATGCCCGCGTAGTTCCCGGTAAGCAGCATGTCCGAGCCGTTCTGCAGCGCCAAAAAGGCTTGCTTGAACTCATCGAACGTCTTGACCAGCTTGACCTGCATCTTCCCCGCGAAGAAACGTTCGTTGTAGGTCGCGACGACTTTCGCTTGTGTCTCGGTGTCGCCACTGAGGTAGGCCACTCGGTCGCCGCGTGCATACTCTCTTAACGCGCGAATTAGCGGGTCAACCAGATCGACTTCCAACATGCCGGTTATGGTGGGAGTAGGGAAGCCGTAGGCTGTAGCGTCCCAGTTGACTCCTGCAAAGACCACCGGCAGAGCGGTATTCTTAAAAAAAGGAACGACCACGTATTTTTGGGCGGCATCGTCGGTGGCGATCAGCACGTCGGGTTTGAATGCGTCGACCGCGGCTTTGGCTTTCAGTCCGGCCTGGGTCGCGAAGGCTTCCCCTTTATTGCGGGCCGTGTCCATCCGAAAGCTCCGCAGTTCCACGCCGGTGCCGTTTAACACCGCCTCGATGCCGCGGCCGATTCCGTCGTTCCAAGGATTGCCCTGGTGGTAAGAGTCGATCCAAAAAATTCTCTTGCCGGCATAGCTGGGGCGGGTTTCGCTAGGCGGTGCCGATGGCGCAGTTAGCTGCAGTGGGTTGTGCACCCACAGCAGCATGAGCGCTAGCACGGCGACAGCCGCCAATGTCCAGATCACCCATTTCGTGCTCGGAAACGATTTCATAGTGGACCCCCATTCGCTTTGACCAAAACCCCGGGCCCGCGCAATCCTAGTCTTTTTGTCCGGGCCTAGTGGCGCCGTAGAAGGCACACGCCCTGCCTTCGATCATCACCATGCGCGATGATGCTGCTTCCGTGGTGTGCCCGCCGGCGTCGCTTGCGGACAGCATCACTAGTGTGCAGGTCAGAAATTCGCTCGGTAGTTAGAGAGGTCATCCGCTCCTTCATCTTCGGAGCTTCCTGATTCGGCACGCTAGGTTACTACGGTGGCAGGTGAAAAGTTTTAAACCCGGGCCAGTAACGCAGATCTTTCTAACCGTGTAGCAGTCAACAAGGCATCTGCGCATCGGCCACTCGACAGCGTGCTAAACTTTGCGCGCATTTCCGTAGCGCCAGCTGCCGTTGAACTGACTCGGTTTTTCTGCCGGTGCTTAAGCTCGGCGCGCACGTCGCGCCACTGGGCATGCGCACATGTTCCCCGCCGAGTACCGCAACAACATCTTCGTTGCGCAGCATGGATCGTGGAATCGCACGGCCAAACAGGGTCACAACGCTTGCGGGGCTTAACTAGGTGGGGCGTCTGGCTTGGCCGGCCACAGGCGAGGCGTTCCGTATGAAGAGTTAACATAATATACATTATGCGCAATAAAGGAACGCGGCTATGGAATGGTTCGTAGGTCGGGCACGCCCCGCGTGCCCGACGGTACGACTGTGGTGAAAGTCGGGCACACACTTCGTGCCCGACCTACGGCATCTCATACCGGCTTGCTCGCTCGCCGCATAGTTTGGTCACCCATTTCGAGGGCAGTCTGCGAGCCATCAATGTCGTCGGATTGAAACCCGTGACCAGCGCCGTGCCAACGAGGACAATGCACGAACCGACGATCGTGTTCCAGCCGATCACTTCGCGGAGAAAAAACCAGCCTCCGAGAATGCCGAAAATCGGAATCAGGAATGTTACCGTGAGAGCCGAAGTCGCCCCGATGTCCTGAACCAGACGAAAGTAGAGCAGAAACGGAATGCCAGTGCAGACGATACCCAGGCCCACAACCGTAAACATAACATCTGCATCCGGTGAGGCCGAGGCGGGAGCGAACAGCACGGCAGGCAAGATGAGAAGGGTCGCAACCCACATGCTGCCATGCGCAGTAGAAAACACGTCCGCGGACTTCGCTGTCTTCGCGTAGGTCGTGGCAATGCCATAGGAGAATGCCGCCAGCAGCGCCGCCGCGATAGCGATTCCGGCGCCGCGCCCGACAGCAATATTGTCAAAGCCGACGACGAGACCAACGCCGAGGATACCAAGAGAAAGTCCCACTAGCGTCCGGCCCGCGAGAGCCTCGCGGGTCCAAAGCGCACCCACCACCGCGCTCCAGATGGGTGACGTAGCATTTAGGATAGACAGCATCGAGGCCGAAAGCGTCTTCGCCGCGAATGCAAAAAGCAGGAACGGCAAGGCGGCATTAAACAATCCGAGCATGAGATAGTGCTTCCAGTGCACTTTTGCATTCAGCGATTTGTGCACAAATCGGGCCACTATCGCGAGGAACAGCGCGGCGAGACTAACTCGACACTCGATTAGAAGCACTGGCCCGAGAACGGGAGCGCCGATTCGAATGAGTAGGAACGCGCCGCCCCAGATGGCGGCAAGTGCAATTAGCCTCGCGAAGCTGGCGGTGTTCACGGTTACTCCTAGACATCTGCTGTAGGAAGAGTGTCGCGAAGTTGACCGTACGCCGCCATCCGATTGTTGCGCTCGTAGTGCCCGGAAAAAAATGGATCACAGCGACATTTAGAAGGAACGTCATGATCCCCTGTCGCCCTGCCCTATTTGCAGTACTCTTGGGATTGGTGCCGTTCTAGGTATCTGCTCAGTCGCGAGTGCTGCGGCTGCCTATCGAGCAGCAAGAACCCACTTCTGGCTGCAACATAAACATCGTCGCCATTGGCGTGTCACGAGAACATCGGCAACGTCGGAGACTAGCGAGATCCGCCTGGCATCTGCGCGCGTAGGTGGCGCAACTCGCGCTCCAGGTCGTTGATACGCTCGAGTAGCCGCACAACGACCGCCAGCCCATGCGGGTCGAGGTCCAGATCGTGGCAGAGACGAAACGCAGTTCGCGCCGCGACGAGGCAATTCGAGCGGAAGGTCCATTGGTTCGCCTGCGGATCGATCGGCGCCAACACACCGCAGTCCACGAGCTCATTCAGCTCCGCCTCTGAGATCCCGCATGCCTCGGCCAACTCGGCGAGAGAGACTTCTCTGGATTCATCGAACCACAGCGCTTCGGTGACTTCGATCTTCATGACCCCTACTCCGATTCGAAATGGCCGCGCGGATTAAACGTCGAGCCCTCGGCGAGTTGCTTAAACAGGCCGCGTTCGCGCTCATTCAAGACAGTGGGCACGGCAACTTGCACGATCGCGAAAAGGTCACCCGCCGCCCCATGCGGCTTGGGTAATCCGCGCCCTGCAAGACGCAGCTGCTGCCCAGCGCGCGTGCCTGGCGGAACCTTGAGGTTCACCGGTCCGCCAGGCGTGGGCATCTTCACCGTGGTTCCGAGCACGGCTTCCCACGGTGCCAACGGTAAATCCAGATAGAGGTCATGACCGGTAACGCGAAACAACGAATGCGGGTGCAATACGATGCTCAAATACAAGTCGCCGTCGCGACCACCGTTGAGACCTTTGCCTCCTTTCCCCGGAACGCGCAGCTTCTGCCCATCGGTTGCACCGCGCGGGATGCGAACCTTGAGCTTGCGCGGCACGCGACGCGGAAAACCTTGATCGTCATATTCGGGCAGCGTCAGGTCGAGATCGACCTCGGCGCCGTGAAATGCCTGCTCCAGAGTAACGTGGACTGCAACCTCATAGTCTTCACCCGGAACGGGAATTTTGCCGCCCCGCCCTTGGCGAGCGTGGCCACGCGTTAAGCCGGCAAACAAATCGGCCAGATCGATGTCTTCGAACGTCGGTCCGGTGTCGGCAAATTGCTTCCACCAATCCGGCGGCGGCCGGAATTCTTGACCCGGCTGAAAGCTGCCGAGCTGATCGAAAGCGGCGCGTTTTTCCGGATCCCTGAGCGTTTCGTAGGCCTCGGCGACCTCTTTGAACTTCTCTTCGGCGTTGGTTTCCTTGGAGACGTCCGGATGATACTTGCGGGCGAGCTTGCGGTACGCCTTTTTGATCTCGTCCGCGTCGGCGCCTCGGTCGACGCCTAAGATGCTGTAGTAATCCTTGTATTTCATTCTCGCATTTATACCTCGTTTGCGCGGTTCAGTGCTAATGGCCCGTTGACGCGTTGTTGCGTATCAACTACTTTTCCTACATTCGAGCTGGACGGAAGACGAGTGTGAGATGAAGACTGTCGGGATAGTTGGCGGCATTGGGCCCGAGTCAACGATTGCGTACTATCGCCTGCTGGTTGCGATGTATCGGGAGCAGAAGCCCGACGGAAGTTATCCGTCGCTGATCATCAATAGCATCGATATGAAGAAGATGCTCATGTTGATCGAGGCGAATGATCTATCGACGCTGACCAAATATCTTGTTAGCGAAGTGGAAACGCTTGCAAGAGCGGGGGCGGAGTGCGGGTTACTTGCTGCCAATACCCCTCATATCGTGTTCGGTGAAATTCAGAGGCGCTCGCCTATCCCGCTGCTGAGTATCGTGCAAGCGACATGTGACGCGGCTAAGGCGCAAGGGCTTACAAAACTCGGCCTGTTCGGCACGCGCTTTACGATGCAAGGACGATTCTACGCCGACGTGTTCGCGAGAGAAGGGATGACCCTGGTGGTGCCGGGCGAAGACGATCAAGCATACATTCATGACAAGTATATGAACGAATTGCTCCACGGAATCATCCGCCCCGAGACGTGCGCCCGATTGTTGGCGATAGTAGAGCAACTCAAACGGCGAGAACACATTCAGGGATTGATTCTAGGCGGGACGGAGCTACCGCTCATCCTGAGGGATGGTTCATCCGCCGGTATTCCGTTTCTCGATACGACAGAGATTCACGCCAGAGCCCTCGTTGCGCGATTGTTGTCGTAGCGGATCGGCCCGGACTTCGCGTTCAACGCCGATGCATCATCGAGCCGGGTTCACGTGTCGCAGCGCCTGCTGTCCGCCCCGGCTCTGTCTTGCAAGCAAGCCGGTAGCTCGGATACGTTATCATGCAATTTACCCAAGAATGGAGCGTAACAATGAAATACTGGATTCGTAGCAACCGGGGATTTCTCGCTTTTTTGCTGTGCTTTGGTCTTTTTCGTACGGCGGTCGCGGATTGGAACCCCATCCCGTCCGCATCGATGCGGCCGAACTTGCTCGAGGGAGACGTCGTGCTCGTAAACCGCCTCGCATTTGATCTGAAGGTACCGCTTACCGACTTTGTCGTGACTCACATTGGCGAACCCAAGCGCGGGGACATCGTTACTTTCTCGTCGCCAAAAGATGGCACGAGGCTCATCAAGCGCATCGTCGCGGTTGGCGGGGATACCGTCGCGATGCAGCACGAGGTGCTCCTGATCAATGGACAACCTGCCAGTTACACTGCGATAGACACAGCCACGGAGCCAAGCGTGAATGGCGCGCCATTGTATGCACTGCGATTGGTCGAGGGGACCAAGCAAGAGCAACACCAAATCCAATGGCTTGCGGGGGTAACGGCAAGAGATAGTTTTGGCCCCTTAGTCGTACCCAAGGATCAATTTCTGATGCTTGGCGATAATCGAGATAACAGTGCCGATTCATGGTATTTCGGCTTTGTGCCACGTCAGCTTCTCATCGGGCGGGCCGAGCGCATTCTTGTCTCGGCGGATATCAACAGCAACTGGTTGCCGCGATTTGGTCGATTTGGCCAACGCCTGAATTGAACCGCTCACCACGGAAATCGTGTCGTAATTCAGCGCCAAAGACCGCGAACGCGCGCCGCAATATCGATCGTGGCGATCCCCTCGCCGCGTATCTCACACTCCGCCACATGGCTCGGTTGTGTAACGACAGACCACGCGCAAGAGTCAAAAAAACGCGTCACTCCGTTCGGGATGAACCGGCTGCGCGACGCGTAAACATGTCGATCGCCGTACGTGCTCTGCTGGTGCACGTAGAAGCGTTGCGGGATTAGCAGATACAGATAGTCCTTCGCTCGCGTCATGGCGACATAGAGCAAGCGCCGTTCTTCTTCGATCTCTTCGCTCGTTCCTGTGCTCATATCCGACGGAATGCAACCGTCCACGACGTTGAGAACGTGCACCGCTTTCCATTCCCGCCCCTTGGCCGAGTGGATGGTCGATAGGATGAGATAGTCATCGTCCCGGCTGGGTGCATCGGCTTCATCACTGGTCGCGGCCGGAGGATCGAGCGTCACCTCGGTTAAGAAGCGCTCACGCGACGAGTAAGTCGAGGCGATCTGTTGTAGCTGCACGAGGTCCTGTTGTCGAACATAGGCATCCTCGTAGATGCGATGCAAATGCGGTTCATACCAGCGCGTGACGATGTCCATATCGA
>Ga0066710_100006434_pt1 | contig 10966 bp, 9 predicted proteins | sample GraSoiAngelo_159_FD_79666 | JGI IMG/M metagenome (GOLD analysis project Ga0066710, IMG submission 79666) | Grasslands soil microbial communities from the Angelo Coastal Reserve, California, USA - 14_1009_16_40cm | ecosystem: Environmental > Terrestrial > Soil > Grasslands | place: USA...
ACCCGGAAGAGCGGCCAGAGCCCGGTCGGCTCCAGCTTGATCCGGGCGCCCGCTTCGATGTTGCCGGTGAGGAGCCCGACCAGCGCGTCCGACCTCGCGTCGAGTCGCCGGACGATCTCCGTGACCCCCGGCATGAGCTTCACCGTCGAGCCGTCGCCGATCAGGCGCGCCAGCTCGTGAACGTAGACGCGGAAGCAGTCGTCGAGCCGAGCACGAATCCGCTCGGCGTCGATGCCGGCGGCGGTCATGAGCTCGTGGACGATGCGGAGATCGGTGCGGCCGCGGAAGTCGTAGCGGTCGATCGCGCCGTCGGTGCCGTACGTGTGCTTGAGCGCTGCCGCGAACGCGGCGCGGCCGGCGCCGCGGACGCTCACCAGCGTGCCGTCGATGTCGAACAGGAAGAGGCGCACCCTACTGGGGCGCCAGGCGGCGGAGCCGTGCAATCACCACCGGAACCGCGTCGAGAACGATCTCGATCTCTCCCGCGGTCGTCCAGCGGCCGAGCGTGAAGCAGAGCGAGCCCTCGGCCGCCTGCCGGTCGCAGCCGATGGCCCGCAGCACGTACGATGGCTCGCCGGTCATCGCGGTGCAGATGGCGCCGGACGAGGCGGCGACGCCGCGCAGGTCCAACTCCAGCAGGACGCCATCGGCTTTCACGCCCGGCACCACGATCGACGCGTGATGCGGCAGGCGCCCCGCCCCGCGCGCGCCCGTGAGCCGCGCCTCCGGAACGCGCGCCAGCAGGCCCGAGAGCAGTCGATCGCGGAGCTCGGCGAGCCGGGCCGCCTCCCCCGTGACATCCGCACGCGCCAGATCGGCCGCCACACCCATGCCGGCGATCGCCGGCAGGTTCTCGGTGCCGGAGCGATACCCGCCCTCCTGCCCGCCCCCGACCGTGAGCGGCGCGAGCTTGACGCCGGGCCGCACCCAGAGCGCGCCGGCGCCGGGAGGACCGTAGAGGTCGTTCGACGAGAGGGTGAGGAGGTCGATGCGGCAGTCGTCGACTTGAATCGACACGCGGCCCGCCGCCCCAACTGCGTCGACGTGGAACGGGACATTGCGCGCGTGGGCGATGCGCCCGATCTCCCGGATGGGCTGCAACGTGCCGATCTCGCCGTTGGCCGCCATGATCGAGACGAGCACGGTGTCGTCGCGCAGCGCGCGCGCCACCGCTTGCGGATCGAGGCGGCCGTCCCCGTCGACGCCGACGTACGTCACGGTCCAGCCGCGCTTCTCCAGATCCTTGCAGGACGCGATCACCGAGACGTGCTCGATCGCGGAAGTGACGACGTGCCGACCCGAAGCGCGCTGGGCGAGTCCCTTGATCGCGAGGTTGTTCGCTTCGGTCGCGCTGGCGGTGAAGATCACCCCGGTCGGCGACGCCGCGAACAGCCGCGCGACCTTCGCGCGGGCGCCGTCCAGCGACGCTCGGGCCTCGAGCCCGAGCGAGTGCTGGGCGCTCGCGTTGCCGACGCCCCCTTCCAGAAATGGCCTCATGACCGCCACCACGCGGGGGTCGACGGGCGAGAAGCCCGCGTAGTCCAGGTAGACGCGGGGCGAGGCGGCCGTGGGGCCGAGGTCTCTAGTGAGTCTTTCTGAGGAGGAAGCGGAAGACGGCGCCATTCCTCTCTGTCCCCAGCAGCTGGTGGCCTGTGCGGACCGCCCAGCTCTTCATGTCCGCCTCGGAGCCGGGATCGTCCGACGTCATTTCGAGGACCTGCCCCGCACTCATGTGCTGGAGGGCCTCGCGCGTCTTGACGACGGGCATGGGGCAGAAGAGCCCGAGGCAATCGATCGACCGGTCGACCACGAGCGCCATATCGGCTATGTCCTTGAAAATTCTGACACTGACCAGAAAGCCCGGCAATAGAATAATGGTACGATGTCGATCGAATCCTCTGGAGACGTAGCGCTGGCGGGGCGGCTGCTCAAGCATAAAGTGCTACTAGCGCTGACGCTTTCCTCGCTGATCCCGCTTCTGGTCCTGGCCTACGTGGTCCTCCGATACGTCGAGCCAGGGCTCGACCGGGCGGAGGTGGCCGGGTTCTACGGGCTCCACGGCCTGGTCCTGGCCACGATGCTCGCCATGATCGGCGGCGCCTACATGATCTGGGACCTCGGCCGGGCGTGGGCCCGGCTGGCCGAGCTCATGTCGAAGGAGCCGCGGCTGGCCGAGCTCGCCAGCCGCAGCGACGAGGTCGGGACCCTGATGAGGTCCTTCTCCAACATGCTGGGCACCGTCGAGCAGCAGGCGATCGACATCAACACCTTCGCGATGCGGCTCGACGCCGCCTATCGCGAGCTCGAGGCCACCAACGCCAAGCTCAAGGAGACCTCGTTCAAGGACGAGGTCACCGGGCTCTACAATCGTCGCTTCTTCTCGCTCCGCCTCGAGGAGGAGATCTCTCGTTTCAGGCGGTTCAATCACCCGGTCTCGGTGGTGATCCTCGACCTGGACGGCTTCAAGACCGTCAACGACGAGTTCGGCCACGCGGTGGGCGACGACACGCTCCGCGACATCGGCCAGATCCTCATGAAGCACTCGCGAGGGATCAACGTCGTCTCCCGCTACGGCGGCGACGAGTTCGCCGTGCTGCTGGTCGAGACCGCCAAGTCGGGTGCCCGGCTCTACGCGGACCGGATCCGTCAGGTCGTCGCGACGTTCCCGTTCTCGCACGGCAAGCACCTCACCGCGAGCTTCGGCGTCGCGAGCCTCCCGGACGACGAAGCCACGACCTCGGAGGAGCTGTTCCGGGCCGCCGACGAGGCGCTCTACGCCGCGAAGCGGGCCGGCAAGAACCAGGTCGCGGCGGCGGGCCGCGAAGGCAGAGTGACATGACCCGCAGCGAACACATCCTGATCGTCGACGACGATCGCCAGGTCCGTGAGGTCCTCCACCAGATCTTCCTCGGCGCTGGCTACAAGTGCCTGCTGGCCGGCGACGGGCGCGAGGGCTTCGACGTGTTCCGCGACGCGAAGCCGCCGCTGACCGTCACCGACCTCAAGATGCCGATCATGGGCGGGATCGAGCTGCTCCAGCAGGTCCGGCAGGCGGAGCCGGACGCCGCGGTCATCGTCCTCACCGGCGCGGCGGACGTGAAGACCGCGATCGCCAGCCTCAAGCTCGGCGCGTACGACTTCATCATGAAGCCGGTGAACGTGGACGAGCTGCTCATCGCCGCCGAGCGGGCCCTCGAGCGACGCACCCTCCTCATCGACCGGCGCCAGTACCAGGAGCTCCTCGAGGTGCGGGTGGTCGAGGCGACCCGCGGTCTGGCGAAGCTCTATCGCGAGCTCCAGGACACCTACGAGACGACGCTCGAGGCGCTCGGATCGGCGCTCGACACCCGGGACGTCGGCACCGAATCGCATTCGCGGCGCGTGCACGGCTACGCGCTGGCGACCGCGCGCGAGTTCGGCGTACCCGACGCGGACCTGACCGACCTCGCCCATGGCGTGCTGCTGCACGACATCGGAAAGATCGGGATCCCCGACGCGATCTTGCTGAAGCCCGGCCCGCTCACCCCGGACGAGTGGCAGATCATGCGGCGCCACCCGGAGATCGGCAAGCTGCTGATCGAGAAGATCCCGTTCCTCCGCGGCGCGGTGCCGATCGTCTACTCGCACCACGAGAAGTGGGACGGCACCGGCTACCCGCGCGGCCTGCGCGGCGAGGAGATCCCGCTGGGCGCGCGCATCTTCATGGTGGTGGACGCATTCGACGCGATCACGTTCGACCGTCCCTACTCAAAGGCCAAGCCCTTCGACGTCGCCAAGGCCGAGATCAAGCGATGCGCCGCCACGCACTTCGATCCCGGCGTGGTTGAGGCGTTCTTCAGGGTGCCCGAGGTGCTGCTCGCGGAGATCCGCCGGAAGAGCGTCGAGTCGTAGACGCCGGTCCGGACCCTCGAGTGAGACCGGTCAGGCCGGGTCGACCAGGCCGAGCTCGGCGCAGAGACGGTGGGTCTGCGCCGTCGACGTCGCGAGCTCGTCCTCGGTGAGACCGAGCTCCGTGTAGCTCTGGAGGAGCGCCCGGAGGTCTTCGGCGCGCGCGATGGCCGCGGCGCGCTGGCCCCCCTCGGCCAGGCGGCGGATCAACACGGCGCGGGCGGCGGACACCCCCTCGAGCGCCTGCACCAGCGTCGTCCGCGTCTCGGCCTGGCGATCCGGCCCGATGGAGTCGAAGCCCAGCGCGTGCCGCAGCGGGCCGAGCGCTTTCTCGGCATCGCCGGCCGCGACCCGCCGTTTCCCGAGCTCCGTGTACGCCCACCAGAGTCGCTGATCGACTTCCTCGCGGCGCTTGGCCGGCAGCGCTTCGGCGGGGATCGTGGCGAGCAAATCCTCCGCGCGCTGTAGCGATTCGAGCGCGTCGGGCTCGCGCGCTTCCTGCAGGCTGCGGATGGCCTTGGCGGTGAGCTGGCCCACCTCGCCGCCAAACGTGCCGGCGAACATCGTGCGGAATCCCTCGGCGCGCGCGGGCGGCAGCGCCGGATCCTCCAGCGCCTCGCGCAGGAGGAGGCGCGCGCCGTTGAACTCCTGCCGCTGCAGAAGCCTGGCGACGGCCCGCTCATAGGCGGACCAGAGCGCCTCGTGAGCCGCCTCGCGCGCGTCTATCAATCCCCCATCGGCGGGGACCACCGCGAGCCCGCGCTCGAGCCAGGCGATCGCGGCCCGAATCGTCTCGACGCGATCGCCGACCTCGTGGCTGCGCGCGCGCGCCAGCCGGATCCGCGCCGCGTCGAGGGTGAGCGTCGCGAAATGACGCCGGTAGGTCGGCCGCTCGGTCTCGGGCGCGATCTCCATCGCCGAGGCGAGCGCTGTCCCGGCGCCCTCGTCGTCGCCCAGCGCTTGCTTCGCGAGCGCCAGGACCGCCCACAGCGCCGCGGTCTCGTGCGAGAGCGTCGCCGGCGGCTCGTCCGAAACGTTCGCAAGCCCTTCCTCGGCGCGCATCACGACCTCGGCATACCGCTTCTCCTGGTACATCGCGAAGCACGTCTCCACGAGCGGTGAATCGCGCCCGGGCCTCGCTTCCGGCACGGGCTCCGGGAGGCCGGCGCTGGCCCAGAACGATTCCCGGGAAGCGGTCTCGACCGTCTTCGGAGCCGGCGCCCGCTCGCGCGCCATCGGAGTCGGCGTTTCGACCCCGTGGGTTTTCCGAGCGCGCAGGACCCTGTGCGGCCGCGCGTGGGGCGAGACCTTGCTGCGTCGGAGGCGCCGGGATGGCGTTGGAACCTCGAGCGGCGGCGGGGTCTCCTCCGCCGTCGGCGCCTCCACCACGGGCGGCGGCTCCACCGCGGGCGATGGCTCGAGCGGCTCGGGCTCCGGCAGCAGCGTCTCCGGAGACAGAGTCTCCGGCCGCCGGGCCTCCAGCGGCTCGGCCTCCAGAGGCAGAATCTCCGGCGCCGGGACCTCCGGCGGCTCGGCCTCCAGCGGCACGACCTCGGGCAGCTCCGCCTCCGGCGGCTCGGCCTCAGGCGGCTGGGGCTCCGGCGGCTGGGGCTCCGGCGGCAGAGGCTCCGGCAGCCGGGCCTCCAGCGGCTCGGGCTCCAGAGGCAGAATCTCCAGCGCCCGGACCTCCGGCGGCTCAGCCTCCAGCGGCCAGGCCTCGGGCAGCTCGGCCGCCGGCGACTCGGCCTCAGGCGACTGGGGCGACGGCGTGCTCGGGGCGAGGGGCGGCTCCAGAGAAAGCGGAGTGACCGGAGGAGGCGGCGCGAGCGGGGCAGGAGGCGCAAGCGGGGGAACCGGCGCGATTGCTACGGGTGGTCGCCGTACCGCGATCGGTTCGAAGAGCCGCACGGGCGCCACGAAATCGTCCGACCGCAGCTGGGCGTCGTGAGCCGCGCGACGCGCGGGGCGGCGCGGCTTGGTCGGCCAGAGAAGCTCGAGGATGCCGAGCACCAGCAGCACGCAGGCGCCGCCGACTACGATGAGGAGGAAGCCCTCTTCGCTCACCACGTAAGCACCGCCACAGTCCGCGTCACCTGATGACCATGCTAGCATGCGATCGGGAGGACTTTTATGCGTCGGGTCGCGGTGATCGGGGTCGGAGTGACGAAGTTCGGGCTGCACGACCGTACCTCCGCCGAGCTCTTCGCCGAGGCCGCGGCCGATGCGCTGACCGACGCAGGAATTCCGGCGAGCGCGGTTCAGGCCCTCTACTACGGCAACGTCGTGGGCGGCGAGACCGAGCACCAGCTCCACACCGGGCCGCAGGCCGCGTCCGTTCTCGGCATCCCGTCAGTGCCCACCACGCGGTTCGAGACCGCCTGCGCGAGCTCGCACGCGGCGTTCCGTCACGCCGTGATGGAGATTGCGGCGGGGGTGTCCGACGTGGTGATGGTCGGCGGCGCCGAGCGCGTCCTCAACGTGACCACGGCCGAGTCGACCGAGTACTTCGCCTACGCCTCCGACGCCGTCTGGGAGCAGCGACTGGGCCTCACCTTCCCCGGAGTCTTCGCGCTGATCGCGCGCGCCCACATGCAGAAGCACGGCACCACCGAGGCGCAGATGGCGGCGGTAGCTGTGAAGAACCACCGGCACGGGGCGCTGAACCCCAAGGCGCAATTCCAGAAACAGATCACCATCGAGCAGGTCCTCAAGTCCGCCTACGTCGCCGACCCGCTCAAGATCTTCGACTGCTGCCCGTTCAGCGACGGCGGCGCCGCCCTCGTGCTCGCGTCTGAGGAAGTCGCCCGGCGCCACCGCAAGCCCGTCTGGGTGCTCGGATCCGCGGCGGCCTCGGACTGGATGCTCCTCGGCGACAAGCGCGACCTGTCGCGGGTGCCGGCCACGGAGCGCGCCGCCGCCGCGGCGTACCGGCAGGCCGGCCTCGGCCCCGACGACGTGGACGTCGTCGAGGTGCACGACTGCTTCACGATCGCCGAGATCGTCGCCACCGAAGGGCTTGGTTTCTTCGAGCCAGGCGCCGGCGGCCGCGCGGCCGAGGAGGGTCGCACGAGCCTCGGCGGCGAGATCCCCGTCAACCCGTCGGGCGGGCTGAAGGCGAAGGGCCATCCGATCGGCGCGACGGGCGCCGCGCAGATCGCGGAGATCGTCACCCAGCTCCGCGGCGAGGCCGGACCTCGCCAGGTCGACGGCGCCCGCCGTGGCCTCACCCACACCCTCGGCGGCAACACCGCAACGGTGCTGGTGAGCCTGTTCGGTCGTGACTGAGCCCGCCATCACCGTCCGCGCCTTCTTCGAGCGAGTGCGCGCGGGACAGCTGGTGGCGATCCGTTGCGAATCTTGTGGGCAGCTCGCGATTCCGCCCAGGGAGCTGTGTCCAACGTGTCACGCGCGCGCGTGGCAGCCGCAATCGCTGGCCGGCGACGGGACGATCGCGAGCTACACGGTCATTCGGGTCGCGCCACGGTCCCACGCGGCCGAGGCGCCCTACGCGGTTGCCGTCGTGACGCTGAAAGAGGGCGTGGCGGTCCTGGGCCGGATCGTCGACATCCCCCTCGGGTCGCTCGCCATCGGCATGCCCGTCCGCTTCCGTCCGCTCGTCGTGTCGGATCAGGCGTCCATCGGCTTCGGGCCGGCCTAGCCCCGCGCGGGGCTAGGCCGGCTCGGCGAGGCCGAGGTTCATGGTCGGCCTCTCATCGTGTTGCGCGCGCGACGAGCCGGAAGATCCGCTCGGGCGTCGCCGGAAGCTCGGCGACCTCGACACCCAGCGGCGCCAGCGCGTCGGCGACCGCGTTGGCGATGGCCGCGGGCGCGCCGATCGTCCCGCCCTCGCCCATGCCGCGGAATCCGCCCAGCGTGACGGGCGACGGTGTCTCCAGGTGGTGCACCTCCATCCACGGCACCTCGCACGCCGACGGCACCACGTAGTCCATCAGGGTGCCGCTGAGCAGCTGGCCGTGATCGTCGTGGACGATCTCCTCGAGCAGCGCCGCTCCGAGCCCCTGGGCGACACCGCCGTGGACCTGACCGTCCACGATGAGCGGATTGACCATGCGCCCGCAGTCCTCGACGACGAGATAACGAAGGACGCTCACCTGACAGGTCGCGCGGTCCACCTCGACCACGGCCACGTGAGTCGCGTTCGAAGCGGTGCCGTAGTACGGATCGTAGAAGCGCGTGGCCTCGAGTCCGGGCTCGAGCCCCTTCGGCAGCTGCTTGGCGCCGGTGTAGGCGGCACGCGCGATCTCGCGAACGGTCACGCTGCGATCGGGCATCCCGCGCACCGCGAGCCGGCCGTCGGCCGGCACCAGATCGGCTGGATCGGCCTCGAGCAGGTGACCGGCGATCACGAGCATCTTCTCGCGCACGGCGCGCCCGGCCATGATGGCGGCGCCGCCCGCCAGCACGAGGCTCCGGCTCGCGTACGTCCCGGTGCCGTAAGGCGAGAGCGCGGTGTCGCCGTGGACGACGCGGATGTCCTCGATCGGTACGCCCACCTCATCGGCCACGATCTGGGCCAGCGTGGTCTCGAGGCCCTGGCCGTGCGAAGCGACGCCGAACACGGCGGTCACCTTGCCGGCCGGATCGAACCGGATCGTCGCCGCCTCGGTGCCGGTGGCGATCGGCATCCCTGGCGAGACCGGAATCGCCGAGCCGATTCCGGTCAGCTCCACGTACGAGGCGACGCCGATGCCGAGCCAGCGTCCGGCGGCGCGCGCCTGCGTCTGCTCCGCGCGTACGGCGTCGTAGCCCAGCGCCTCGCGCGCCCTGAGCAGCGAGCCCGTGAAGCTCGAGCGATCCCACACGATCCCCGACGGCGACTTGTACGGAAAGTCCTCGTCGCGGATGAAATTGCGCAGCCGGATCTCCGTGGGGTCGAGGCCGAGCCGACGCGCGGCCCGATCCATCAGCCCCTCGATCACGAACACCGCCGGCGGGCGGCCGACGCCACGATACGGGCCGAGCGGCGTCTTGCAGGTGGCGACGCCGCGCGTGCGCCCCCGATAGGTGGGCACCCGGTACGGCCCGGGCAGGAAGCTGATCGTCTGCACCGGCTCGATGGCGGCGGTCCACGGGTAGATCGAATAGGCGCCGACGTCGGCGGTGACCAGCGCGCGGAGGCCGACGATGGCGCCGTCGCGATCCAGGCCCAGCTCGGCCTCGATGATCTCGTCCCACGCGTGCGAGGTGGCCAGCAGGTCTTCGCGCCGGTCTCCGATCCACTTCACCGGACGGCCCAGGCGGCGGGCCATCACGCAGGTGGCGATCTCCTCCGGGTAGAGCGACGCCTTGGCGCCGAAGCCCCCGCCCACGTCCTCCGCGACCACCCGGATCCGGTTTTCAGGCAGGTCGAGCAGATCGCTCAAGACGTCGCGGACGATCCCGGGGCACTGCGCCGACGAGCGCAGCGTCAAGGTCCCGCTGCCCGTCGCGTACTCGGCCAGGCACCCGCGGTTCTCCATGCAGATCGCGGTGTGCCGGTGGAAGCGGAATCGCTCGCGCACCACGACCGCGGCCGACGCGAGCGCCGCGTCGACGTCGCCGCGGGCGAACTCGCGGGCGACCAGCAGATTGGTCCCCGCCTCCTCGTGGACCAGCGGGCTCGCCGCCTCGAGCGCACCTTCCATGTCGGTGACGACCGGCAGAGGCGCGTACTCGACGACGATGCGCTCCGCCGCGTCCTCGGCCACGTAGCGGCTCTCCGCCGCGACCATCGCCACCGCCTCGCCCACGTGGCGAACTTTGCCGAGCGCCAGCGGCGGGAAGCTCGTGACCTTGACGGCCGGCGTCTTGGACGCCGCGCGCACCGGCTTCGACGCGCGCGCGATCTCCTCGCCCGTCAGCACCGCCGTCACACCGGACAGCGCGAGCGCGGCCGAGGTGTCGATGGACACGATGCGGGCGTGCGCGTGGGGCGAGCGGAGGAATGCCGCGTAGAGGAGCCGCGCCGGCCGGTGGTCGTCGACGTAGCTCCCCTGCCCGGTCAGGAGGCGCGGGTCTTCGCGCCGCGCCACCCGCGCGCCGACGAGGCGCGGCAGCGCCGCAGACCCTACGGATCGAGGGTCGGTCACCGCGCCCTAGCGCCCGCCGCGGAGGGTCGCGGCGGCCGCGCGCACCGCGTTGACGATCCCCTGGTAGCCGGTGCAGCGGCAGAGGACTGCGGAGATTCCCTCGCGGATCTCGCCGTCGCTGGGCGACGGGTTCGTGCGCAGGAAGTCGAGGGCGGTCATCAGCATGCCGGGCGTGCAGAAGCCGCACTGCAGGCCGTGGTGCTCGCGAAACGCCTCCTGCAGCGGGTGGAGCTTGCCGTCCTGCATCAAGCCCTCGACCGTCATGAGCTCGGCACCGTCGGCCTGGACGGCAAGCATGATGCACGAGCGCGCCGACTCGCCATTCACCATGATCGTGCAGGCGCCGCAGATCCCGTGCTCGCAGCCGACGTGGGTGCCGGTGAGGCCGAGGTCTTCCCGGATGAAATCGACGAGCAGCTTGCGGGGCTCGCACCGCCCCTCGTGGGCGACCCCGTTGACTTTCAAGCGAACGGTCATCATGTCAGCCACGCGCCACTCCCATCGCTCGCACGAGCGCGCGCTTCGTCAGGACTCCGGTGAGATGGCGGCGGTAGTCCGCCGACCCGTGGATGTCCGAGTCCGGATCGACCAGCTCGGTGGCTTTCCGCGCCGCGGCGTCGATGGCGGCCTCGCCCAGCCCGTCGCGCTCGAGGATCTCCTCGGCGGCCCGCAGGCGCACCGGAACGGGCCCGGCGCCGGCGGTGGCCAGTCGCGCCGTCTTGCAGCGCTGCCCGTCGCGCACGACCACCGCGGCGATGCCGATGATCGCGAAATCGCCGTGCCGACGCGCGAACTCCTCGAGTGCGTAGCCCGTGCCCGCCGCCATCGCCGGCAGTCTCACCTCGGTCAGGATCTCGTCGGGCGTCAGGTTGGTGGTCAGATACGTCTGGAACAGGTCCGCGGCCTTGATCACCCGCTCGCCCTTGGCGCCGCGCGCCACGACCTCCCCCTCGAGCGCGGTGAGGACCGCCGGGTATTCCGCGGAGGGA